>Ga0209087_1000184_pt1 | contig 40235 bp, 46 predicted proteins | sample S_130805_EF_Meta_FD_187321 | JGI IMG/M metagenome (GOLD analysis project Ga0209087, IMG submission 187321) | Freshwater microbial communities from Lake Simoncouche, Canada to study carbon cycling - S_130805_EF_MetaG (SPAdes) (version 2) | ecosystem: Environmental > Aquatic > Freshwater > Lake ... | reverse complement strand
CTCAGACCTTTAAAAAGAACTACACCGGTCAAGCTGCCTCGGCAACCACTGACACTATCTGTGTTCTCCCTGCTGGCGCTCAGATTCACAACATCCATATTGATACCATTGTGGCGTTTACAGGCTCTACCGCAGCCAACGTGACTATTGGTGACGGCACTACCGCCGCTTTGTATTGGGCCTCTACAGACGTTACAGCCCAAGGTCGTGCGGCAACTAGCAATGCGGCCACTAAGTTGGGCGCATGGTGCGGCGCGACCTCTACCGCTTCGCCTAACGGTATCGGTATTGGTGCAACGGATGTCAAAGTAATTGCCACAATGACCCCAACGGTTGCTGCGGTGACTGCTGGCACGGTGCAGTACACAATTCTCTACACCGTAGCCGACTCTAACGGTACGCAGTTCCCAGCGTCTGCTTAATTAGTCTCGGGGGCTTCGGCCCCCGCTTCATAGGAGATTAGTTATGAATCAGACACCTGTAAAACAGGCGCATCTAAACGCAAGTGGGTTTCTTGTCCTTGGGCGTAACCGCGTAAAAGGCATCTCCTTTGTTGGAACTGCCACTGCGGGCTATGTAGCGTTGTTTGATACCGCTACAGCCCCAGTGACAACGGCTACATATGGTCGTTCCGGGACTACAGTTACCGTCACTCAGTCAGCGCATGGGCTTGCTACCGGTGACGTAATTGGGATTGACTTTGCTGCTGGTACAGGCGGCACAGCTACTAACGGCAATTACGTTGTAACTGTTACAAACTCCAGCACATTTACGGTTACGGATATTAACTCCGGAACAATCACAGCGTCTCCTACTATGGTCTACGCAAGCCGTTGGTTGATGAGCTACGATGTAAGCGCAAGCGATACCTTTAACAACTCCCCATTCATCCCTGATGATGGCGTGATAGCTGTAAACGGTATCTACGCGCAGATGTCCAATCTGTTATCGGTGAACATTTTTTATGGTTGATAAGAGCTTCAATCTAGTGGGCCGCAAGCTGATGCTTGCCATCCCGTGCTATGACGGCAAAGTCAACATCAAGACCGCGTTTGCCATTGCACAGCTTGTACCCAAGCTAGATAGGATGGGGGTCCAGATTCATCTGGTGCACCTGTCCGGTTGCTCCATCATCTCCAAAGCGCGGAACAAGCTGGTCAGCAACTTCATGGCTACCGACTGCACTGACTTGCTTTTCGTGGATGCGGATGTGGTCATCAACGTCGAGGCGGTCACCCGCTTGCTGGCGTTGTCCACCGACAAAGACGTAGTGGCCGGGACCTACCCGCGCCGTGCTGCGGACGCCAAGTTTTTCCTCGACTTCTACTTGGACGAAGAGAACAAGCTGGAGTTTGACGAGAACGGCCTGATGCGCGTAGAGAGCGTGGCCACTGGGTTCATGCTGATTCGCCGCCATGTCCTTGAGCATATGATTTCTACTCATCCCGAGTGGCGGTATGCGGGCGACGGTGATGGGGAAGATGAGTACGCCGTGTTTGACTTCACGCTTGTGGATGGCCAGTACATCGGTGAGGACTATACGTTCTGCCGCCGCGCCCGGGCCGAAGGGTTCAAGATTTTCCTTGACCCCATGATTAGCCTGCCGCACATTGGCACACAAGAGTTCACCCGCAACTTTGAACAAGACGCTTTGCAACCGCTCCTGAAGGAGCATGCGCGCTTGCAGTTGAAAGTAGTAAATGGCTAAGAAGAAAGGCCCGGTTCTCTCGGTCGGTCGTGGCGAGAAGCTGCCCGTCTCCAAAGGGGCCGGGTTGACGGCTAAGGGCCGCGCCAAGTACAACGCTGCAACAGGCAGCAACCTCAAGGCCCCACAGCCCCAAGGTGGCCCGCGCAAAGACTCGTTCTGCGCCCGTATGAGTGGCATGCCGGGGCCGATGAAAGACGAAAAAGGTAAGCCTACCCGCAAGGCGGCTTCCTTGGCAAGATGGAAATGCTAGGAGTACGACATGGCCAAAAAACTATCCCCCTTTGAAGAAGCGTTTAAAGAAGCTCGTGCTGAGGGCAAGAAGACGTTTACGTTCAACGGTAAATCGTATGGCACGACCACTGCGGACGATGAACAAAAACGGATTGACAAAATGCCTGCTCGTGTTGCAGACGCGCCAACTGAAATACAAGCGGGCACTAGGTACGTTGATCGACCACGCACACCCACCCCATCGACCGCCAAAGCGCGTTCTTTGGTCGACCAAGGGCGCGACGTTGATATCTACAAAGACGTAGACAAAGAAGCTGTTCTTGCGGCGGGTTTGGGGCTGGCTTCACTAAACCCCGCTGTTCGCATTGGCAGGGCGGCGTATGGAGCGGCACGCCCCGCAATTGGCGCAGCAATCAAACGCTTAGAAGATCGTCCTTCGCCCAGTTTTCTCCGCGAAAAAGACCAACCATTAAGCAAGTTTGACACCCTTACCCCGGAGAACCAAGCGGCGTCTCAGGCTTACCGCAATGCTTATGACGACAGGCCGGGGCCAATGAAAAAAGGCGGTGTTGTTAAGAAGATGGCATCTGGTGGCAAAGTCTCCGCATCATCCCGTGGCGACGGCATAGCCCAGCGCGGCAAAACAAAAGGCAGGTTCATATGAACGAGCAAAACCAAGAAACGCTGAAGCACGTACTTGACGGTGCTTCTATCCTTACCGTGATAGGAACACTTGTGGAATTCTTACCCGCCGTATCTGCGGTTCTTAGTATTGTCTGGGTGGCAATCCGCATCTACGAAACAGATACCGTGAAGAAACTCATGAACCGTAAAAAAGACGACGATGCCGAGCACAAGTAAGAAACAACACAATTTCATGGCGGCAGTGGCGCATAGCCCTGCGTTTGCCAAGAAAGCAGGGGTTCCACAATCTGTGGGCCAAGATTTCAGCAACGCCGACAAAGGCAAGACTTTTAAACAAGGTGGTGATATGGCTTCCAAAATGAATCCCGGTTTTATGGCAATGATGGCTAAGAAGAAGGGCGCTGCTCCTTCCGCAATGGGCAAGCCGACCATGAAAAAAGGCATGGACACGGCTAAAGATGGCATGAAGAAAATGGCCAAAGGCGGTTCCGCTTCTACTCGCGCTGATGGTATTGCCCAAAAAGGCAAGACCAAAGGCAAAATGCTCAACAAAGGCGGCATGGCCTGCTAAGGAGAAAATTATGGCTGATGGTGGAAAAAAACCTTCTAACTACGATGAAGTAACGGACGCGAAAACTCTCAAGAAGACTAATGAAGCATACAAAAATGCTTCCAGAATTGGGCCGGATGGGGAAGTAGTACGGCGGGGGATGCCGGAAAAAGATTTTGTGCCCGCTTACGGTGGCGATGCCGAATACGAAAGAAAAAGGCGCAACAAGTTAGCAGAGCAAGCGCAACAAGCGCGGGAAATGGGGCGCGAAGAAGGCATTAAACGCCAAAAAACCGCATCGGAGCGCGGGGGCGTATTGGGTACTCCGCTGGCATATGCCGAAAGAGCGGGGCAATTTGTCGGGGATAAATTTGATGACGCTGACGCTTATGTGTCTGGTAAATTAGGCATGGATGAACGCGCTACTTTTAAAAAGGGTATGCGGCAGGGGTTGAAAGACGAAGGTTACGCCAAAGGCGGTTCCGTAAGCTCTGCCTCCAAACGTGCAGATGGTTGCGCCCAAAAAGGCAAAACCCGGGGCAAGATGCTGTGAGAGCTTCACGCGGCATGGGTGATATCAACCCGTCCAAGATGCCAAAGGGCAAGAAAACTGCCCGGCGGGATGATACTGACTTTACGCAATACGCTGAAGGCGGTAAGGTAAATGCTGCGGGAAACTACACCAAACCGGCTCTTCGTAAACGCATCTTGGCCCAAGTAAAAGCTTCGGCTGCGCAAGGTACGGGTGCGGGGCAATGGAGCGCGAGAAAAGCGCAGCTTGTAGCCAAGAAGTACAAGGCTGCGGGCGGGGGGTACAAGGATTGAAAGCACCACAGCAATCCCTGAAAGATTGGGGCGACCAGAAATGGCGTACCAAGTCGGGGAAGCCGTCGTCAAAAACAGGTGAGCGTTATCTCCCTGAAGCTGCTATAAAGTCCTTGTCCTCATCTGAGTACGCTGCAACTACCAAAGCAAAACGCGCTGGTAAAGCAGCAGGTAAACAGTTTGTAGCCCAGCCCAAGAGCATCGCAAAGAAAACAGCAGGGTTTAGATAATGGCAATCTCCGGCACAGCTTCGTTCAATCTGGACCTCACGGAAATCGTAGAGGAAGCCTTTGAACGTGCGGGCACGGAGTTGCGTTCGGGCTATGACCTGAAGACGGCTAGGCGTTCGCTGAACCTGTTGTTTGCTGACTGGGCGAACCGGGGCATCAACATGTGGACGTTTGAGCAGGGCATCATTACCCTGACCGCAGGACTGTCTACCTACCCTATCCCGGTTGATACAGTGGACCTACTGGAGAACGTGATTCGTACGGGCGCGGGTAACGTCTCTACCCAAGCCGACCTGACCATCACGCGTATCAGCGTTTCTACTTACGCCACCATCCCCAACAAACTGACGCAGGCCCGGCCTATTCAGGTATGGTTCCAACGGCTTGATGGTCAGACTTCGGCGATTGGCACTACGCTCAGCGCCAGTATTACATCTACGGCCACCACCATCACAGTCGCGTCCGTTGCGGGGCTAGCAGCCGACGGCTACGTGCTGATCGGCACGGAGACCATCTATTACGACTCTATATCGGGTACTTCGTTGTCCGGTTGCGCTCGGGGTCAGAACGGCACGACCGCAGCATCGCACACCATAGGTGACTCCGTGTACGTACAAAACCTGCCCCGTGTGACTGTCTGGCCGGTGCCGGACGACACGACTACTTATCAGTTCGTGTACTGGCGCATGCGCCGCATTGATGATGCGGGCAACGGCGCAAACACCATGGATGTACCGTTCAGGTTCATCCCTTGCATGGTTGCGGGCTTGGCCTACTACTTGGCGCTCAAAGTGCCAAACGGAACACAGCGGTTAGATGTCCTGAAGGCCCAATACGATGAGGCTTGGGAGCTAGCGGCTACTGAAGATAGAGAGACTGCGGCGTTGCGGTTTGTGCCTAGGCAGATGTTTATCGGGACTTCATAATGGGCAATAGGTTTACGTCTGGCAAACGGGCGATTGCCATGTGTGACCGCTGCGGGCAGCAATTTTTACTGAAGAGACTGAAGACCGAAGTTATTAAGCAGCGAAAGTATGACTTGCTGGTGTGCCCTGAATGTTGGGACCCAGACCAGCCGCAGTTGATGCTCGGTACGTTTCCGGTGGATGACCCGCAGGCAGTGCGCAATCCTCGCAGAGATACTACGTATGTGGTATCGGGTATAAATGCTGATGGGTATTCTGCCGGGGGGTCTAGGGACATCCAGTGGGGGTGGAACCCCATCGGCGGGGCTAGTTTTTTTGATGTGGGTCTGACTCCTAACTACTTGGTCGGAACCACAAGTGTTGGTACAGTAACGGTAACGGTTTCATAGGAGTCCATGATGGCTAAAGAAGGTATGAAAAGTGATACGGCGCAAGACAAGGCCATGATTAAGAAGGCGTTCAAGCAGCATGATGCGCAAGAACACAAAGGCGGCAAGGGCACTACGCTCAAGCTCAAAAAAGGTGGGCCTACGTCCGAAGATCGTATGCGCCTCGGTCGCGGTCTGTCGCGTGCAGCTAACCAGAAAACGGGGTGAACCATGGCATACAGTATGAAAAAAGGCGGCAAAGAAGTTGGCCCGGCCAGCGTCTACGCCGAGCCGCACACGATGGACGGGAAAAGAATGAAGATTGCTTCAAGCCCCGGCAAAGAGCCTAACCGTAGCAAGCTAGACACCGCTGATGTCAGCCTTGGTCAGTACAGCAAATCTGCTGGTAATGAGCCTGTTAAAACAACTAGCATCAAAATCCGCGGTACTGGCTGCGCCACTAAAGGCGTGATGGCACGAGGCCCGATGGCATGAACTACACCGAACTGAAGGCAAACATTGCGGACATCTGTGAGAACACGTTCACAGCGGATGAGTACGCGATGTTTACTAAGCAGACTGAACAGCGTGTCTACAACACGGTTCAGTTAGCTAACCTTCGGAAAAATGTGGTCGGAACTATCACTTCCGGGAACAAGTATTTGTCGTGCCCGGACGACTTTTTGTCTACGTATTCAATTGCGGTTTTTTCGGGCACAGGCCCGTACTCGTACCTTATCAACAAGGACGTGAACTTTATTCGAGAGGCGTATCCAACACCAACCGATTCTGGAACTCCTAAGTACTACGCGATATTTGGCCCCCAGTCCGCAAATGTGACCGAGCTTTCTTTCATCCTTGGCCCTACGCCAGATGCAACTTACTCCGCTGAACTGCACTACTACTATTACCCTGAGTCCATTGTTACCGCGGGCACGTCATGGCTGGGCGATAACTTTGATTCCGTGCTGCTGAACGGCGCGTTGGTTGAGGCCATCCGGTTTATGAAGGGTGAGCCAGACTTGGTCAAGTTGTACCAAGAGATGTACGTACAGTCGGTTACCCTGCTGAAAAATCTGGGCGATGGTAAGCAACGCATGGATGCGTACCGTGATGGCCAAGTTAGGGTGTCTGTGGCATGAGCATTATTCAAACTCAGACCACCAGCTTCAAGAAGGAGTTGTATCAGGGCATCCATGACCTGTCTACGGACATCATCAAGATTGCGTTGTACACCGGCAATGCTAACTTGAATGAGAACACGACTGTATATACAACTACCAATGAGGTTGTAGCGTCTGGCTATACAGCGGGCGGTAATACACTGACTGGTGTGGCTATCAGTTCTTCAGGTTACACGGCATATGCAAACTGGGCAAATACATCCTGGTCCGCAGCTTTGACGGCCCGGTGTGCGCTGATGTACAACGCTTCGCAGGGTAATAAATCTGTTGCAGTGATTGACTTTGGGTCAGACAAAACGTCGACTACGACCTTTACAATCACCATGCCCTCCAACACGTCCACCACCGCACTCATCAGGAGTTCAAATTGATTGTCACTACGACCAAAGGCGATATGGATACCTCCTTGCTGGAGCATCGTACCGGCACGGTTGACAACGACAATGAAGCAACTACGTGGACAGAGTATTGGCTGAACGGTGAATTGGTTCATCGGTCAGTGCATGTGACGTTGAAAAAGATGCCTCCACTGGGCGGCGAAACCGGTACTTTTTAAGGATTCATCATGGCAAACACCGCTTCAATGTGCACCTCCTTTATGGGGGAACTCCTGACTGCTACACATAATTTTGGTGTGGCCCCTACCCGTGGGACAACCGCTGCGGATACTTTTAAAGCCGCGCTTTACCTTGCGTCGGCAACTATCAACGCCTCCACTACGGTTTACACTGTTACCGGTGAAGTTTCTGGTACGGGCTATTCGGCCGGTGGAGTCACAGTAACTAACGCTACGGCTCCTACAGCGACTAACAGCTCCGCTACAGCTGGGGTAGCGTACTGGACTCCGTCTGCATCAATCACGTACACATCGGTCACTTTGACTACGGCGTTTGATACGGTGCTGATGTACAACTCGACGCAGAGCAATAAGGCTGTGGCTGTTTACACGTTTGGTAGTCAGACTGTTACCGCTGGTACGTTTACGTTGACTATGCCATCTAACACCACGACTACTGCTTTGCTGCGGTTGGCGACAACCTAAAGGTAGGGCATGTCTGGCTGGGGCGTAGGCGGCTGGGGTCTAGGCCCTTGGGGTATTGGCGAAACCGTCCTTGCAGGGGATGAGGCAACCGGTTCCGTAGGCACAGCAAGCGTTAATGTCACAGTCGCCCTTACGGGGGTTTCTGCTGCTGGAGCGGTAGGGACTACAACACCGACACAGAGTTTTGCGTTAGCAGGAGTTGTAGGGTCAGGAGCTGTTGGTACTTTAGAGGCTAGCGGCGCACCAGCCTTGTCAGGTAAGTCAGCCAGCGGGGCGGTTGGAACCGTTTTACCAGAAGGATTTCCTGTACTGGTGGGTGTTGAAGCTATGGGTGCGCTGGGTTCTCCCATCGTCCCATTGCTACCAGATACGGCAATAGGTGAAATTGGTGCAGTTGGGTTTGAGACAACTGTTGCACTTACGGGTAACTCCGCAAGTGGCTCGGTAGGCTCCATGAGCATTGGGCCGAGAAGTTTTGCGCTTACGGGCAATTACGCCCAAGGCGATATTGGTGTTGTGATTGCTGTTTATTGGAAGTTAATTGATGATATGCAGACCGCGAACTGGCAAAATATAAACAACACCCAAATGGCAAATTGGAATACCATATCAAATTGAGGTAACAAATGACTACTGCATACACCTCCCTCTTGGGTCTCGCCCTTCCGGTGACGGGCGAACTGTCGGGTACGTGGGGCGACACGGTTAACAACTCCATCACTTCGTTGTTGGACTCTGCCATCGCTGGCACGACCACACTCAGTTCTGATGCTGACGTAACCCTAACGACCACCACTGGAGCCGCCAACACTTCCCGCGAAGCAATCCTGCTGTGGACGGCGGGCGGTACAGTAACCCGAACCATTACGGCCCCAGCTCAATCCAAGGCTTACATTGTCATCAATGCAAGTTCCAGCACCCAGAGCATCAAGCTAGTGGGTGCGGGCCCCACCACAGGCGTTACAGTCATTAAGGGGGAATACGCAGTTTGTGCTTGGAATGGCACTGACTTTGTTAAGGTTTCATCCAACCAATTTACAGCCCTTACCGGGACCGTTCCTGTAGCCAATGGCGGCACAGGCATTACGTCAGGCACATCCGGTGGCGTTCTTGCATTTACAGCAGCAGGAACGATTGCATCGTCGGCCGCACTCACTTCAAACGCTATTGTTCTTGGCGGTGGAGCTGGGGCTTCTCCCACTGTTTTAGGAAGCTTGGGAACCACCGCTACCGTATTGCACGGCAATGCATCAGGAGCGCCTACGTTTGGGGCGGTTGCTCTTGCCTCGGATGTGTCAGGAACATTGCCAATCGCAAACGGCGGTACTGGAGCGTCCACTCTGGCTGGAGCGAATCTCCCCGTAGTCAACGTAGCAAACACGTTTACAGGTCTACAGACCTTCAGTGGCACTTCTTCAAATGCAAGCCATAAAGCAACGAATATGCTTGAGACTGCAACCGTCTCTGCAACTGCGGCAACAGGCACGATTAACTTTGACAACACAACCCAATCGGTTCTGTACTACACCAGCAACGCATCCGGTAATTGGACGCTGAATTTCCGTGGCTCAAGCGGCACGACACTGAACACCGTGATGTCTACTGGCGAATCTCTGTCTGCCACCTTCCTTGTCACCAACGGCACAACGGCCTACTACAACTCTGCTGTAACGGTTGACGGTGTTTCTGTTACTCCGAAGTGGCAAGGTGGGACTGCACCGACAAGCGGGAATGCAAGCTCCATAGACAGTTACACCTATGTAATTATCAAGACAGGGTCTGCCGCTTTTACCGTGCTGGCCTCGCAGACCAAGTTTGCATAAGGAATAGCTGATGCCACGCCTTTCAAAAATAGGAGCCGCCGCACTTGCTGCCTTTGGCTGGACTTCGGGTTCGTCCGTCACGGCTACCTACCTTGTCGTTGCTGGTGGGGGTGGTGGAAATTCCGATTCACCCGGCGGTGGCGGTGCTGGAGGTTTATTAACTGGCACAGCATCATTAAACCCAACCCTTTCATACACAGTTACCGTTGGTGCTGGCGGTGCTTATACCGCTAATGGTGCAAATTCTGTACTAAGCGGAACAGGCATAACTACGATTACAGCTACGGGCGGAGGTCGTGGCGCGGGTGCTGTAGGTAGTTATGTAGCTGGAAATGGTGGTTCTGGCGGTGGTGGTTCTGGCGGGGCTAGTGGCGCTTCTGGCACAGGAGTTTCTGGTCAAGGTTTTGCTGGCGGTACTGGTAATTTTTCTAGTCCCTATACGGGCGGTGGTGGTGGTGGTGCTAGTGCTGTTGGTGCTAATGCAGGTGCAAATGGTGGAAATGGCGGTGCTGGTACTGCAAGCAGCATAACTGGAAGTAGCGTCACCTATGCAGGAGGCGGTGGCGGCAACGGAGGATTAGGAAGCGGTGGCTCTGGTGGTAGCGGAGGCGGTGGAACTGGAGGAAATATAGCAACCCCAAGTAATGCTACAAACGGAACTGCAAATTTGGGTGGCGGTTCAGGAGGCGGTACTGGCACTATTCAAACTTCTGGCGGCTCCGGTGTCGTAATCATTTCCTACGTTGGCGCACAGCAATTCGGTGGCGGTGTCGTCACATCCTCTGGTGGCAACACCATCCACACGTTCACCACATCGGGAACCCTGTCGCCTTTGTCTTCGTTGACAGCGCAGTACCTGATTGTTGCGGGCGGCGGTGGCGGGGGATTGGGAACAAACGGAGTGGCAAACTCTGGTGGTGGAGGTGCTGGTGGCTTGCTGACAAGCACTGGACTCACGATTGACACCAACTCCAACTACGTTGTAACGGTTGGCGCGGGTGGCGCTCAAGCAACCGCCTTAAACGTAAACGGAAACAATTCCAGCTTTAGCGCAGTTGCTACTGCTGCGGTTGGCGGCGGTGGCGGTAGTTATGGCAACGCCGTTGGCTCTGCTGGTGGTTCGGGCGGCGGTGGCGCGGGGACAAGCGCAGGAACTTTTGCTGGTGGTGCTGGCACATCTGGACAAGGTAACGCTGGTGGCACTGGGCCAAGCGCAGCGGCAAGTTACGGCTCTGGTGGCGGTGGCGGGGCGGGTGCTGCTGGTTCAAACGGCGCTGGGTCTGTTGGCGGCGCAGGCGGCGCGGGTACGGCTTCATCCATCTCTGGCGCGTCAGTAACCTACGCTGGCGGTGGTGGTGGCGGTATTGGTGGCGGCACTGGAGGCACAGGTGGTGCTGGGGGTGGAGGTGCAGGCGGCGCTGCTGCTGCTGGCACTGCGGCTACGGCAAATACGGGTGGCGGGGGAGGTGGTGGTTCGGGCGCTGGTGGAACTGCTGGCGGTGCAGGCGGCTCAGGCATCGTCATCATCTCTTACTCCGGCTCTACCCAGCAAATGGCTGGTGGCACGGTGACCATCTCTGGCGGCAATGTCATCCACACATTCACCTCCAGCGGCTACCTCACGCCCATCAAGTACGCAAGCCGTTCACTGCGGTTCCGTGCAAGCAACAATGCCTATCTAACTCGCACTCCTACAGTTGCTGGCAATCGTAAAACATGGACATGGAGTGGTTGGGTTAAGCGCGGAAGTCTTGCTACTGGCGCGGCGCAATACTTTTTTACTGCAAAAACGTCGGCCCCTTGGGGAGGTTTGATTTGGGATAGTTCCAATCAAATTCAAATTTCATTTACATCTGGAACTTCTGGTGGTACTTACACTACCGCGCTGTATCGTGACCCATCTGCTTGGTATCACGTTGTTGTCGCAATCGATACCACACAAGCAACAGCCGCTGATAGGGTAAAGCTGTATATCAATGGCGTACAGGTAACGTCATTTTCAAGTACAAACTATCCATCACAAAATTACGATACACAATTTAACAGCACCATTACGCACTATCTTGGATGCGATTACCCATCAACTGAAAATTTTGATGGCTACATGGCAGAGGTCAACTTTGTTGACGGCACAGCCCTGACCCCATCCAGCTTTGGCACGTTCAACAGCTACGGCGTATGGCAACCCATCACCTACGGCGGCTCGTATGGCACGAACGGGTTCTACCTGACCTTTGGTGACAACACATCGACCACCACGCTGGGCTACGACACCAGCCCGCAGGGCAACAACTGGACGACGAACAACATCAGCGTGACCGCTGGCACGACCTACGACTCCATGCTGGATGTGCCTACGCTGACAAGCGCGACAGTGGCAAACTACTGCACATTCAACCCGCTGGACTACAACAGCGACCCAACCATATCAAATGGTAACTTGCAAATTGCCACCACTGGCACTGGAAACCCCGGAGCAGTAAAAGGAACGCTTGGGGTATCCACAGGAAAATGGTATTGGGAAATAACACAAACCGCTGGCGCTGCTAGGGGAAATGTTGGAATAATTTTGGCGTCAACTCAGATGACGCAATTTCCCGGCAACTATTCCACGGCGTACATATACAACGGCATTGCTGGCAACAAATACAACAACGGCACTGCTACTGCATACGGCGCAAGCTACACAGTTGGAGATGTGATTGGTGTTGCGCTGGACATGGACGCTGGCACGATAGTTTTCTACAAGAACAACAGCAGCCAAGGCACGGCGTTTACTGGTTTGAGTGGCATTTTTACGCCAGTAGTAAGCGACACGGGCGGCGGTTCGGGCGGGTTTGCTGTGACGTTGGCGGCTAACTTCGGGCAGCAGCCATTCACCTACACCGCACCAAGCGGCTTTGTTGCGCTGAACACCTACAACCTGACCACGCCTACGATACCCAACGGCGCGGTGTACATGGCGGCTACGACCTATACGGGTAATGGAACAAGCCAATCAATCAGCAATGCTGTCAATGGAACCTCATTCCAGCCTGACTTTGTTTGGTACAAAGACAGAAGCGTTGCCCGTGACCACGGTTTGTTTGACGTTACTCGTGGCGCATTGGATTTGCTTTCATCGAATACAGCTGGGGCGGCAAGTTCTGTGGCTGGCACTTTGACTTCTTTCAATTCAAATGGATACTCGATTGGAAGCACATCAAATGCAAATGGCAGTGGCGAAACATATGTCGGCTGGCAATGGAAAGCCAACGGCACAGGCGTAACCAACACCAGCGGCTCTATCACCAGCACGGTGAGCGCAAACACTACGGCTGGGTTCAGCGTGGTGACCTACACGGGTTCAGGCGCAAACGCTACTGTAGGGCATGGGCTGGGTGTCGTGCCAAGCATGATGATATTTAAGAATAGGACTAGCGTTTACAACTGGGCTGTATATCATGCAAGCCTTGCAAACGCTTCTACTACATTGGAGTTGAATAATACTGATGCCGCAACAGGGGGAAATGCCACTACATTTAATTCAACTGCCCCAACTAGTTCCGTTTTTTCACTTGGGACAAACGACAGGGTTAATCGGGGTACTAACACATTTGTCGCCTACGTCTTTGCCGCAGTAGCAGGGTACAGCGCATTTGGCAGCTACACGGGCAATGGCTCTACGGATGGGCCGTTTGTGTTCCTTGGGTTTAGACCAAGATGGGTTATGTTTAAGCGTACAGATTCAACAGATGATTGGATTGTGTTTGATACATCAAGAAACACATACGATGTAATGAATTCAACATTGTTTCCAAATGGAAATTACACCGAAACAACGGATTCAAACCGCATGATTGATTCTTTGTCTAATGGATTCAAAGTTCGTTCAAGCCCTGTCTACATCAATGCGAGTGGTGGGACGTACATCTATATGGCCTTCGCCGAGAACCCATTCAAGTACAGTAACGCTCGTTAAGGAGAACACATGAGCCATTTTGCAAAAGTAGAGAACGGCATCGTCACTCAGGTGATTGTTGCCGAGCAGGACTTCATCGACACCGGTGCGCTGGGCCACGGCTGGGTGCAGACCAGCTACAACACGCACGGCAATCAGCACCCTGAAGGTCGCCCACTGCGCGGCAACTACGCTGGGATTGGGTACACCTTTGACAGCGTGAACGATGTGTTTGTCGCGCCGCAGCCCTTTGACAACTGGGTCTTGGATACAGGCACATGGCTGTGGAAGCCGCCTGTGGATATGCCTGTGGATGCGTATTTCTACACATGGAACCAAGAGCAAGGCGTGTGGGTGCAAGGCGACCTACGCCCCATCCCTGAGCCCGTAGTAGAGCCTGTGGTTGAAGCTGTTGTGGAGACCCCGGTAGAGCCAGTCGTTGAACCCGTAGTCGAGACCCCACAGGTGTAGTGTGATTGACCCATTTACAGCTTTTGCCCTTGCTCAAGGTGCGGTAGCCGGTATAAAAAAGCAGTCGCTCTTGGTAAGGATATCCACAGCCTATATAAAGAATTCAGCAGTTTTTACCAAGCAGCGGACACGGTTCACCTAGCAAGCAGTAAAGCGCGGATTGCTAGTATAGGTAAGACGAATGCACAAATTAGTTCTGAAGCACTCCAAATTGCACTGGCATCCAAGGCGCTTCGGGAGCACGAAAAGGAATTGAAGGACATACTCTTCTACAGCGGCAACGCCCCGGTATGGGAGGAGATGATGGCAGAGCGGACAAGGCTGATTAAAGAGCGCAACACGCTGGAAAGAGAAGAAGCGGAGCGCAAACAGAAGGACAAGGAAATGAAGGTGGCAATCATTATGAACACGCTCTGGATTACCGGTGCTTCCGCTATCATCGTTCCATTGGTCAGTGTTGCATTTCACGTTATCACAAATAGGGGCTTCTAATGATTCCAATCATCGGTGCATTGCTGGGAACACTGGCTGAAAACGGTTTGGGGCTGCTGTCCTCTGCTATTCAGGCCAAAGGCAAGGAAGTTGTAGAGAACACGCTCGGCATCAAAATACCCGACAGCCCCACTCCTGCCGACGTTGAAAAGTTGCGGCAGCTTCAGTATGAGCATGAAGAGCGCCTGATTGAGTTGGGCATCGAGAAAGCCAAACTGGAAATGGCTGAACTCGAACTGCTTGCAAAGGCTGCACAAGCCGATGCCGACAACATCACAGACCGTTGGCAGGCAGACATGACATCCGACTCTTGGCTGTCAAAGAACATTCGTCCCATGAGCTTGATTGCTATCTTCGTTATGTACTCCGTGTTTGCCATGATGAGCGCGTATGGCTACAACGCCAATGAATCCTATGTAACCCTGCTGGGGAATTGGGGCATGCTCATCATGGGTGCGTACTTCGGCGGACGTACCATTGAGAAGCTGGCAGACATGAGAAGCAAAAAATGAAAGCCAAGCTGACGTTTTTCGTGACCCTAATGGTCAGCTTTACGCTGTGCGTTGTCATCATAGGAATGGTCGCGGTACTTATGGCGGGTCTGTTTGACCCAATCGTGGACAACGGCGAAATCTTCAAGCTCATCAGCCCTGCTTTCCAGACTATTGTTGGCGGCTTTATCGGACTGCTGGCTGGCGTGAAACTGTCCCACGGCGAGAAAGAAGAGGAACCAAAATGAGCATCTTCATTCCCGTCCTTTACATCTGCATGAACGCACACTGCGAGTTCCTGCAACAGCTTACCCACTACACTGACAGGCAGCAATGCATGACAGCCGTGCGGTCAAAGAAGCAGGACTATATTGATATGGGTGCGACGGTAGACGCAACGTGCATTGACCTAGTTGTTCAAAAAAGGGGTAATCATGAGTCTTAGTACCGAACAAGCAGCGTTTTTGCTGGACTTCTGCAAGCTGGTGCAGTACGCCACAGACCAAGGTTTTATGGTTACCGGCGGGGAACTTGCCCGTACACCGGAGCAGCAAGCTATCTACTTCAAGACAGGCCGCAGCAAGACCATGAACTCCATCCACCTCAAGCGTTGCGCTGCCGACCTTAACTTCTTCCGTGATGGCAAAATCATTTGGGACAAGGGGATTCTGGCTCCGCTTGGCGCGTACTGGGAAACCTTGCACCCCAAGAACCGTTGGGGCGGTAACTTCCGCTCCTTGGTAGACTGCCCGCACTTTGAACGGAACGTGTAACCGCCGCCATGCCCATAAAAAAAATTGTCCTCAAGCCGGGTGTAAACCGTGAGAACACGAGGTACACCAACGAGAACGGCTGGTACGAGTCCGACAAGGTTCGGTTCCGCCAAGGCACACCTGAAAAAATTGGTGGGTGGCAACGTATTTCGGCCAGCACGTTTGTGGGCGTTTGTAGGTCGTTGTGGAATTGGATAACGCTGGGTTCTTTGAACTTGCTGGGGGTCGGTACTAACCTCAAGTTTTACATCGAGCGCGGCGGTGCTTACTATGACATCACCCCCATCCGTACCACAACTACACTAACTAATCCGTTCACCACAGCTACGTCTACCAACACAGGCACAACCACTACGGTCTTGGTCACTGATGCCAACGGCGGGTTCATCAACAACGATTACGTTACCTTCAATGTAGGCGGCGCGGCCTCGGTCACGTTTAACGGCATCACCATCACCACTAATACTGAGTACCAGATTACGTATGTAAGTTCAACGACCTACAACATCACGGTAACCGGCACAGCATCGGCAAGTTCTGCTGGCGGCGGAACCATCTATGCTGTCTACCAAATTAACACCGGCCCGTCTTATGCGGCTCCTTTGGTTGGATGGGGTTCAAGTACTTGGGGCTCTGGCGCTTGGGGTATTGGTACTGCGTCTACGGACGCTTTGCGCATTTGGAACCAAGTTAACTGGGGTGAAGACCTTGTGTACGGCCCCCGTGGTGGGCCTTTGTATTACTGGGACGCAGCTAAGAATGTGAACGGCTCCATAGCAACGCTGACCATTGCAACACCTTGCGTAGTCACGGCCAACATTAACCTCGCCGATGCAACGCCGGTCACCTTTTCAACCTCTGGCTGGCTTCCAACAGGGATACTTCCGGGGGTCACGTACTACACAAAGTACATCACTGCCACCACATTTAATTTAGCAGCTACAGCGGGCGGTGCTTCTATTAACACAAGTGGCACACAATCTGGCAATCAGACCCTCAACTCTAATGGAGTGCTGTTGTCTTCTCTAAGCGGCGCGGATGGGTATACCCCGTTATTCCAAAACTATTTTACCGTATCGGACGCCAGCCGATTTTTGATTGTGTTTGGCACGAACGATTACACCAGCACTACGCTTGACCCCATGCTTATCCGGTGGTCTGATCAGGAATCGCTGACTGTTTGGTATCCAGCCGCAACCAATCAGGCTGGTAGTGTTCGCCTATCTCACGGTTCCAAAATTGTCACTTCGCTGCAAAGCCGTCAGGAGATTCTGGTCTTCACTGACCAAGCCCTTTATTCGCTTCAGTACCTTGGCCCTCCGTATGTGTGGGGCACACAACTGCTTGTAGATAACGTGTCAATCGCTGGCCCCAATGCGGCTGCGCTTGCTTCGGGTGTTACCTATTGGATGGGCATAGACAAGTTTTACAAATACGACGGGCGCGTTCAAACCTTGCGTTGCGACGTACGCCAGTACATCTACAGTGATATCAACCCGCTCCAGTACGACCAGATATTTGCCGGGACGAACGAGGGCTTCAATGAGGTCTGGTGGTTCTATTGTTCGCAAAATAGTGTAGACAGCAGAATTGACCGGTACGTAATTTACAACTACGCAGAAGACATATGGCAATACGGCACTATGGCTCGCACTGCTTGGTTAGATACTGGCTTGCGCAACTTCCCGATTGCTGCTACCTACAGCTACAACATTGTGAACCATGAAGATGGAGTAGATAACAATGAGACTGGTACAACACTTCCCATAGCTGCGTCCATCACTTCCGCGCAATTTGACTTGGACGACGGTAATAATTTTGCGTTTGTCTGGAGAATACTTCCGGACTTGACCTTCCGCGGTTCTACAAGCGGAACCACCCCAAGTCTGTACATGCAATTGCTGCCGTTGCAAAATTCTGGTTCTGGCTACAACAACCCTAAATCTGTGGGGGGTACAGATTCAACGGCTACGCAGGCTGTAACAGCAACCCAAACTTACCCAATTGACCTTGACACGTACACTGGACAGATAAATATCCGCGTGCGTGGCAGGCAAATGTCCATCCGGATTTACTCCGATACCGTCGGCATACAGTGGCAACTTGGGTCTCCTAGACTTGATATTAGGCAAGATGGAAGAAGATGACTTACGTTATTACATCTAGTACCGAACTCAATAGGACAGTTGCTCCGCGTTTGCCTGCGGCAACGGTGCAGTACGATATTAATTACATCAACCAACTCAACAATGTCTTACGGTTGTACTTCAACCAAATAGATAACATACTAGGGCAGTTGAGTTCAAGTTCCGGGTACATCCCCGCGCCAACCATTTACACAGTAGCTACCCTCCCTAGCGCGGCTATTGCCGGGGTTGGGGCGCGGGCTTTTGTGTCTGATGCGACGGCTACTACGTTTGCTTCCACGGCTGCTGGTACTGGGGCTAACAAAGTCCCTGTCTATTCGGATGGAACCAACTGGAAAATAGGGTGAGCATGGCCATCGTAGCTAAAGTCCCCTTCGCGCAAGTTCACCAGACATGGCCGCTGGTGGAGAAGTATTTTGCCGCCGTCGAGCCACATACCAAAGGCGAGTACACGCTTGACCAAATCAAGATGAAGCTGGGCTTGGGTGACTGGTGGCTGCTCACCGTGACTGAGGGTGAGACCATCATCGGTGCGCTGGCAATGGTCTACCAGAACCGCGCCAATGACCGCGTGGCGTTCATCACCTGCTTGGCGGGTGAGGGGATGACCACTGATGACAATTGGGCACAACTGCAAGACATCTGCAAAAAGGACGGCGCTACCATGATTGAAGCGGCTATGCGTCCGTCCACCTTCCGACTCTGGTCACGGCTTGGGTTCCAAGAGAAGTACCTTATCGCGGAGGTCAAACTGTGAACATTCTTGAGCAAAAACGCAAGCTGCTAGGCCACTGCTACATGGGTGGTGGTGGGGGCGGCAGCGGCGGTGGAGGCAGCAACCCCGGGGACACTGGCAGGGGTGGCGGTGGCGCTCATGTTGGTGAAGGCAGCGGTGCTGCGCCAAGCGATGGTAGTGCGCCTCCTAGTGGTGGAGGCGGTCAAGCTCCAGCGGAATCTGCGCCCGCACCAGTGGCGGCTGCACCCGATGCTCCAGCCGCGCCATCTGAGGCTGACAAAACTGCCGCAGACAATATTGCTCGTGAGCGGGCAACTACGGTGGCCGCAGCGGCAGAAGCACAAAGAGCAGCAGAAGCACAGCAGGCCGCAGCCGCAAGCCTGATGGGCGGTGCGGGAGAAAACCAAAGCCTTTCTCCTTTTTCAGACGTTAGCTTGTCATCCAAGCAAGAGGCCAATTTAGCTAAAACAGAGCAAGTCAATGCCCTGCGGCAGCAAGCCAATGAAAAATTGGCCTCGTATTATGGGAAAGATGCAAACAAATACGCCACCACGGCAGACAAAGACCCAAATGCTGTAGTCAATGTCTATAAAGATTTGATGGGGCCGCTCACCAAGCAGACCATGATGCTCGGCGGCGGAAAAAACAACCCAGAAGGCAGAGAAGTCAGCGTTGATGTTCCGCAAAACACTTTTGTTGATGCCTTTGGGCGGTCACCAACTTACGCTGAATCCAAGGCACTTCAAGCGGCTGGGCTTGGAAACATAACAGGCGTCAATGCAAAAAACTTGACCAACATGAATGCGTCCGTGGAGGGCGTAGAGGGTCTCACTTACAACGACCCCGGTCAAACCGCTGACAGCATTGTTGCGACTACAGATTTTGTGAACTTTGTGGAGCCGTTGGCACGAGCGGCTGCGTTTTTTATCCCCGGCATGAGTTTGGCATTGACCCTGAACGACATGTACACCGGAAAAATCACGGCAGGGGAGGTTGCATCTAGCGTCTTGCTCAGTATGCTTGCCAAGAATTTAAAAATTCCCGTTGGCATAGTTACAAATGCCCTCAACGGCAATCCGGGCAACATGTTGTCTTCGGCGCTGGTTGGCCAAATCAATTCCTACGCAGCAAAAGAACTTGGCACCAACCCAATTTTCACCGGAATTTTGGGTAAAGAATCTGGCCTTTATGGGGAAATTGGTAAGTCCACCAGCGGCCTGAATCAGAACTGGGGCACCACAAAAGCAATCTCCAATGCTTTCAACGAGGGCTTGAGGAACTTGGGCATCACGGCGGGCGCAGGTGCCCCCAACAGCGCTACTGGCGAGACAGTAAACACTGGTGTCAGTACGCAGGACACGCTATCAAATTACCTTGATAGCGCCAGCAAAAGCTCATCCAATGCGCCAACAGCGCCTGCTCCACCATCAACAACGCCTTCCATTACAGCGCCAACAACGCCAACAATAGCGCCCGGAGCAAGCACAACAGGTACGGGTGCAAGTACCATAAGCACGCAGGGAAACTTGTTCAACCCCTTGGGTTTGACCGCGCCTCAAACCCAGCAAATGACCAACGCATTTCCGCAGCTGGCCAACGTGTTTTACTACGGCAAAGACACTGGCTCTAAGAAGCAGAAACTTGATGAGAACAACCAGCTAGTCTTCGAAAACCAAGACCAAGGACTTGCCTCGGGAGGCCGTATCGCGGACAATAAAGACGATGCTATTGATGCGTATATAAGACACATAGTTGAGCAAAGCGGGGGCCCAATGTCCCACCGAGAATTACTTGCAATAGTGAAAGGACTTTGATATGGCCTACGTCCAAGACGACAACGGATATTGGTACGACGACACGTTTCAAGATGTTGTAGAACCCACAGACCCATGGATAACCTACGGGTCTAGCGCAACAGACCTTGTAAATCCAGATAGTAGTTTTGCTGACCTTTACAATTTAACTCCTGAAGCGGGGGACTCCATCACATGGACAGAAGCGGACAAGCAAGCTGCAATAAAAGCCGCGCAGGGTATGTCCAATGCCAATACCGCTACAAGCGGGGGCCCCGGAACAACTACGGACTATATTGGCGCGTTGGTGGCGGCTGTTAAATCTGGCGCTCTTACGTCTGAAGCCCTTAAAAGTCTTTCTGGCCCGGTCCAATCGGCTGTTACTAAGGCGCTTACTGCGGCCCCTGCCGCTGCTCCAAGTTTTCTTGACAGCATAGGTAATTTTCTAAAAACCTCTACGGGTCAAGCAGTCGGGATTGGCGGCATAGCGGCGCTTCTTCAAGCTATGGGTAACAAGGGTACAGGCGAGATTTACAAGGGCTACCAAGGCAGTATCCCCAACTACTCCGCTACCCGGACTATGAACGCCATCCCTACCACAACGACGGACGCTTCTGGGAACACCGTTGCCCGTCGCCCCGGCCAAGGCGGGATAACTTACTTCAGCCCCATGCGGTACACCGCAGCGGGTTCCGCTACATCTGACACTGCGCCTAGCCCAGCAGCGGGCATAGCGGCTCTTCCCACATCCCCCGCATCCAGCGCACCGGCAGCAGGTATAGCAGCTTCATCTCCCGCACCGGACGCGTACTCTAGGCCAACCCTTGAGTTTTCCACGCCAAATGTAGTTCCATACGAGCCCATAACTAAACCCGCAAGTACAGCAACTGTTTCCGCGTCTGATGCTCCAGCAAGCGCACCGGGCGCGTACTCTAGGCCAACCCTTGAGTTTTCTACGCCAAACATAGTGTATATGCCCCCTATAGCCAGAGCCGCAGGCGGGCTTAGCTCCCTCGGCGGTTACTCGGATGGCGGGCGGCTCTTGCGCGGCCCCGGCGATGGCATATCGGACTCAATTCCTGCGACAATCGGCAAGAAGCAGCCAGCTAGGCTTGCGGACGGTGAGTTTGTGGTGCCAGCACGCATTGTTTCCGAGATTGGAAACGGCTCAACCGAAGCCGGTGCCCGTAAGCTATACGCTATGATGGACCGCGTACAAAAAGCTAGGGGCAAGACTCTTAAAAACGTAGCCGCTAATTCCAAAGCGGACAAGTATTTACCCGCGTAGGAGCATATATGGCCGGAGCAAGTGTTACATCGGGTACTTCTACCCTCCCTACCCCCACTGCGGGGGGCACAAATTCATCCACGTTGTCCGAATGGGCGGGCCCGTATGTAACAAACATGCTTGGCAAATCCCAAGCATCTGCGGCTGAACCCTACCAAACATACCAAGGCCCGCTCACTGCTGGGCCTTCAGAGCTTCAGAACAAAGTGTTCCAAGGGCTGGGTAACCTAGCCTTTCCGGGCAACCTCGGCGCGTCTTTTAGTTCTACAGGCTCGTACCAAGTACCGCAGTACAACGCTGCTGGGGCTACACCGGGCGGGGTTACGTCGGGCAGTGGGACAAACGTAGCATCCAGCTACATGAACCCGTACTTGCAAAACGTGTTGACCCCGCAGCTTGATGAGTTGCGTCGGCAGTACGACATTTCGGGTAACAAGTTGAACTCCCAAGCTGCGGCTCAAGGTGCGTTTGGTGGTAGCCGCAACGCGCTACAGAGTTCTGAGAACGAGCGCAACATGATGCAGGAGATGAACAAGACGATTGGCACCGGGTACGCAAATGCGTACGATAAGGCCATGAATCAGTTCAATGTTGAGCAGGGTCAATCCAAGACCCTAGCCGATATGATTGCTCAGCAAGGCGGCACTCAGCAAGGACTTGAGCAGCAAGGTGTGACCGCGGACTACAACGAGTTTGTAAACCAGCGCGACTACCCACAGACTCAGCTTAAATTCTTGCAGTCTATGTTGCAGGGCTTACCTATCTCCACGGTGTACAACACACCGGTTGCACAAACATCGGGCCAGCAAGCAGTTGGTAACGTAACCGACGCAACGGCGTTGCTGAAGACCCTTGGGGTTATCCCTAATACACCAGCGCCGGTCTAAGGTAAGGATAAGAAATGACCCCGAATCTGAACGAAGCGACATCGCTGGTTAACTCCATTCCGCTGGTGAAGGAAAGCATTCCGGTGCTTATGAAGTTGGCCAACGGGTCCAACCCCAACATCCCCAGCTACATGGCGCTAGGCCGCTTGCAGCAAATAAAGGCAATGGTTGAGCACTCGCAACAACCGCAGATGCCCCAAGGCACGGTCAAGCAAAACCTTGAACGCTCCGTTGCAAACATGGGCATGATGAACGGTCGCCAGCAGCAGATGCAACAGAACATGATGCAGCAAGGCATTACTGCGCCCGGCCCGGCCCCCGAAGGCGTTCCTCAGCCCGCACCTATGCCGCAGCCAGAACAGATGCCGCAGATGCCCCAAGAAGTCATGGCTGCACATGGCGGCATCTTGCATGCGCAAACTGACCCGGACATGTTCAACTTTGCCCCCGGTGGCATCGTGGCGTTTGCAAAAGAGGGCGAAGTTAAAGACAAGGACAAGCTTAAAGAACGTCAACCTGACGAGTCTTTTGAGCAATTTAGGCAGCGGCAAATTAGAGCGCAAGCCGACGCCCAACTACAAAAAGATTTAGCGTTACAGGACCAAACTGAACAAGAGCGTCTTGCAGAGCTAGCTAAACGTAAAGAAGCGGGGCAAATACCTAAAAGTGTTTACACAACCCCGCAAGATGTTGGTTCTGCACGTAAGAAGACTTTATCGCAAGAAGAGATGCGGGCAGCGGCAGCAAATACAGCAAACAGCAGTGGCATCTCTACTCTGTTGCAAGGAGGCCGCGAACCTATTGGTATAGCTAGTGCGTCACCGGCTGCGCCTGCCCCACCTCCACCGCCTGCGCCTCGGCCTGCTGCCGCACCTCGGCCTCCTGCCGCCGCGCCTGCCGCTCCTGCCGCTTCTGCGGCTGCTCCCGCCGCTGCCGCAACAACTGGCCAAGGTCTTGGTTCGTTGAATAGTGTTGACCGGGTTAAACAACTTCTGGGGCAACTTACTCCTAGCAACAAGTACATAGAGGGGATTGACACCGCGCAAGCAGCGGCGCAACCCGCCGCGTATGACCAACAAAAAGCTATTGCCGATCAGCTGGCGTTGAATGAGGCTCTCGGTATTGGTACATACGGAAAAAACCGTCGAGAGCAGATGGAAAAACGGGCTAAAGAATTTGAAGCCAACAGGATGTCTAAGTTAGACCAGCTAATTTCGTTGGGCACAGCTTTCTCACGCCCGGGCGCTAGGGCCGGAGATGTGGGTCAGCGTAGCGTTGAGCTAAACGAAGCCGAACGTGATGCACGGGAAAAGTTTCAGACTGCTCAGGATGCGTTGATGGCCACTGTTGAGCTAGCAGACGAAGCTATTCGCACTGGTAATGCCTCCGAAATTCTCAAGACCAAAGCGGCTAAAGACAAGGCTTTGCAGGAGTGGAAAGCCGCAGGCGTTGAGGCCAAGAAAATTCAAGCCCAAGCCGAAGGTTTGCGCCAACAAACAGGAACTCAAGCTGCTACTTCTGTACTTGGCGACGAGATGCGCTTGCAAGCAGAACGTGAAAGAACTGCTTCCGCTGAAAAAGTTGCAGCCGCAAACAACGTCAGCGCGCAAAAAGTTGCCGAAATATATGCAGCAGCTACTAGGGCGGGGGCTAATAGGCCGTCTGAGCAGGAACGGTTTGCCAATGAGTACTTTGCAAAGGTTAAGGCAGAAGGACAAGCTGCTGCGGATGCATGGCTGGCGCAGCAAGAGAAAATTCGTTCGGTTAGCGGTGGGGTCAAGTATGGTGGGCAAGACAAAGAAGTCGAGCGCGAGATAAAAGTCCAAGCTGAAATACGGGCACAGACCGAAGGATTGGCGCAACGTCTAGCGGGTACAAAAGACCCGGCCAAACGAGCCGCAATCCAAACCCAAATTAATGACATAGAGAAAAAAGTAAGAGCGGACGTAGCAAGAGCAGCGGGCGACGCTCCTCCACCCAATGCAGTAAAACTCGTAAAACCATAACCAATGCCTACATACGAAGTTAAAGTCGGGTCGTCCACCTATCAAGTAGACGCCCCAGACGAGAACACGGCGTGGAAGTGGGCTAACTACACCCACAACCAATCTGCTACGCAAGCAGCACCAGTAGCACCAGCACCTACTGAATCTGGCGGGTTCTTCGGGTCGTTTGGCTCTGCCCTCAAAGAGCGGGCGACGACTGCTCTACCCACAGCAAAAATATTCACCGGGCTTGGTGACCAGAAGGCTGCGGTAGATGAGCTGGCCAGACACAAAGAAGAAGCTAACAACGCCTACAAGAACACCGAGTTTGGTGAGATTGGTGATGCATTCAGGCAGGGCAACTTCACCCAAGCTCTTGGCAAAACGGTCGACAAGTTCAAAGAAGTAGCGGGCTCCTCTCTCGGGTCTATGGCCCCGGCGATGGTTGCGGGTGCAGGCACTGCCGCAGCCGTAGCGGCAGCACCTGTTGCTATTCCTGCCGCTGCTGCGGGCACGGCGGCTTTTGGCCTCATATCCTTGGGCTCGTACCTCTCGGATAACATCTCCCGCCAAAAGGAAGAGCAAGCAGCTGCGGGTAAACCCTATGAGGACATCAACCGGCTAAAAGGTGTGACTGCCGCTGCGGGCTCAACCGCCTTGGACATTTTTGGGTTCAAACTGTTCAAACCCTTGGGCCGGTTAGTGGGTCTTGAGGGTAAGGCTGTTGCTGAAAAAGCGGCAATGGAAATCGTTGCCAAGGCCACGCAGCCCAGAGCCTACGCTCGTGCGGTTGCCCGGGGCACTGCGGAAGGTATTGCGTTTGAGATTCCGCAAGAAGTATCCCAGCAAGTGCTGGAGCGGTGGCAAGCGGGCCTCGCGCTTGACCCGTTCACTGACCCCAACGCGGCAAAAGAATATTTGGAAGCTGCGGGCGGTGCGCTCTTGTTGGGCGGACCGATGGGCGCATATAGTAAGCTGCGGGACACCGCCGCTGCACGCGGCACTCCCGAAGGCCAAGCCCTTTTGCGCAAAGACGTCACCGGGGCCAGTAGAGATGTAGAAAGGGAACCAGATGTTACAGAACCTGTCAGTACCCCAGATAGAGCAGGCACTACAGTGGCTGGACAGCCCGACACTGGAGCCCCCGCCGCAGGAACTGCGGGAACTCAGCGAACTGGAGTGGATGTTTCTGGACAGAATGCTCCGGGGACTACAGGTGGAGAAGCTGGCCAACCCGGTGCACTAGCTAGCACTACCCCGCCACCGCCACCGCCACCACCAACTCCGTCGTTAACCGACGAGGAAGTACAGGCAGCTTCTGCGGATGCCAAAGAAGCCTACGACGATGTGCGAGAGCACATAAATGCCCTGCTTAGACAGCCTTCTCGCAACGCCGTCCAAGACAACATGTTGGGTCGTTTACGCGGCGAGTTAGTGGATATTGACTATCAACGATATCTGAAAGATACGATTGATGGCGAACCATTGTCTGATGTAGTTGACGGAATTACCATCAAGCTAGCATCCAACAAAAAAGCCCCTCGTGCTATGCAAGGGGAGATGTTCAGTACCAACGAACAAATTGGCCGGGCAATCACAGGAGCTATGGCTCTAGCGGGCCAAGACCCCGTGAAAGCTGCGCAAGAGCTAAAGAACCGCAAGCAACGCGTCATGGACTACGAGCATAGCGACGCAGAGGTTATGCGTCTGGGTCGTAGCGCTGACATGAACGCCGCGCAAGCCATGGCCAACAGAGACGCTTTGGTCGCGGAAGCTAAAAAGCGGACACTTGAAACCATTGACCAAGCTATTGCTGGGCTGCCTAGTGTTGGCCAGCCTCGTGCAATGCAAGGCAACTTGTTCAACCGGAAAGAACTTGCCCAGAAAGACAAGTACTCAACCGATGTCACAAATCTTAGCGGTGAAGAACGCGCCAAGATTTTGACCAACTCGTTGCAAGAAACTGAGGCAAAGTTAAAAGCTTCGCAAGAACAACTTGCGGAATTGCAAAAAATTAACGCCGCCGCTGTAGCTGGAAGAGGGGCTACAGTTACGGTTGAAAAATTGACCGCTGCCCAAGAGCAAGTAGATAGTTACAGTCGACAGCGCGCTGCGCTTCAAAATGACCTAGAAAAACTAAACGCGCAACTAGCATTGCCCGCTGACCAGAGAACCGATACGAACGCTGGTTGGCTTCGGGGTGAACCAGAAAAACCAAAACTACCTCGAAAACCCAGAGAGTCGATGGCCGACGCTCCCGTGCAAGAAAGTTTGTTTGGGGGTGAAAAACAAAAGACCTCAACGGGTAAGACAAAAGAATCAACAGACCTAGAAAAAACTCTGATGGGCCTGTTGCTTGGTGAAGACCCACGACAAGATTTTGGTGCCGAGGAAGTGGGCGCTAAACCCGAAACAAAAGGCACAGGCCAAAAGCCGGTGTCCCAGAAGGAAACTGAAACAGCTCCGTTAATAAGCACAGAGCACATCAACGCTACTAACGAAGGTAAGCTGATAAACAGGTTCTTCGATGCGCTTGTGCCTTCTACTGATTCACCCGGAGAAGTCGATAAGCACACAGCGCTAAAGGGTGCTGTACGTAAAGACGTACTTAATTACGATATTGCAAAACCCGGCGAGACCAAAAGCCTTGGGCTACGTGAAGTACTGGACTACATTGGTAGCTTAGTGGGCGGGCGTGACAAACTAAACGCCATGATAGAGCAGCTGGAGCAGAACAAGTCTCCGTCTGTTCAGCAGGCCATATTTAACCGGTTTGGCCTGCCCAACCTGACAAGCCGCAGAGGCTTGGAAGGCTTTGCCAGCCGTGTAGGTAAGGAGCTTGATGAGCTGCCCATCATGCGCAAGCAGACCGGGGACGAGCGAACCGGCGTCCAAATTTCTACGAAGAACATGCCCGCTCCTGCAACGGGTAAGTTTATTGGGGTTATCCCCTACGAGAGTGAAATAGAAGCAACCCCTATTAAGGCCAAAGAGCGTGGCGTTAATTCAGAAGGCAAACCCCGCCGTCCTAGTCTGGACGATCAAGAGAAAAAACGGTTTGTGGTGCAAGACACTAAGTTGCGTACTGCGTGGCGTGCTATCAAGCAACTGATTGCCGCTCGTGGAGCACCGTCAGCTGAGCAGCTAGCGGCTAAGAACTACATGGAGAACCCCGGACGGGAGACGTTTGGGGATGCACTCAATGACTTGGCCTATGACATTGCTACTAACGAGGCTGCTAACAGCACTTTCTACGGTGAAGGTGGTAAGTACGCGGTGGCGTTTCAAAAGTGGATTAACGACAACCTAGACCAAAGCACAGTTGATACCCTCAATGACCTCATTGCGGTCCACAAGCTAAATGTTGCTGAGACCGAAAAGTACAACGCCGCAATAAGCAAATACAACGACGCTTTGGATGGTTTTGCGGAGAAGAAACGCGCAGCCGCCGAAGTGACAGCCAAGAAAAAGCTAGAAAAAACCCCTAGCAAGCGGCCAAATATTAGCGAGCGTATCAAAGAAACTGAGGCTGGTGAGCAAGAAGACACACCGACTGAAAAATTCAAGCACTCGTTAGGGACCATACACCCCGCGGTTCTGCGGATGGTAGAGAAAGGCAACCTAACTGAAGCGCTGGAGACTTTGGCTGACTCTGAGGACGGCTACTACAAAGTCTTGGCCGAACGACTGTTAGCCGCAAAGCCAACGGCCAAGATAGAAGTTATCAACCCCAACAAAATACTGCCGCTGTCAAACGACCCCAATGTAAAAGAGACGTTTAAGAACCAGATAGCCACGCTGGTAAAAATGATTGAGACCTCCATCCCGACGGAACGCCAAGGGGTAATGGTTCGTAACCTCAAGTCCGACAATTTGCAGGCGGTGATGACCGAGGTTAAGAACCTCCAGAAGAACTTTACCAACGACTCCCAGCGGGAGATTGCTAAGCAGGCATTTGACTTCTTGAACGAACAATATGGTTGGATAGGTAAGTACGACCCAGCATCCGACACCATCATGCTGCGGAACAAAACGATAAGCAACCACACGTTCCTGCACGAAGTCCTGCACGCCGTAACGTCAGACCTGATCGACAACGCAGACAAGCTGCGGGGCGTTCGGAAGGATGCGTACAACCGGCTTGTAGAGTTGTACGAGTATTCCAGAGGCAAGCTTGCCGTACAAAATAGCGACACCACTCCTTACGGGTTGCAAGACCTGCACGAGTTCATCTCCGAGGCAATGACTAACCCGGTGTTCCAAGCGGACCTCCGAGTGCTTCGCTACAAAGCTGCTCCGTTCTCCTTGTGGGACGCGTTCTCGCGGGCCATCGCACAGTTGTTCCGCATGGACGCCAAGAGCAAAGACAGCGACGTGATGATGGAGGTTATGCGGGCCACCAACATCTTGATTCCGGGCGAGGCTTCGTTGGAAGGCATAGAGGGCGCTAAAGAACCCACGGAAACTAAAGGGCAGCCCAAGGCCATAGCCGGGCGCATAGCTGCTGTCCCGGCGGGGATGCAGAACACCCCAAACACACTCAAGCTGGTACTGAAATCACGTACTTGGGAAGAAGCCCAAAAACCATACAGCCAAATAATAGTCTCGGCAAAGGCTGCTAGTCGGCCCGCGTTGCTCGGAGCGCTTACGCTGCGCCAGATTGGGGACTTGGTGCGCAACCGTGTCCCGCAGGTCAACAACTTCATCCGGTTGACCGAGGAGTTCCTTGCCCGCAAGAACAACATCTTGAAGGAGTCCGGAGACATCCTTAACGTCTGGGAGCGCATGCAGTCTTCCAATCCCGAAGAATCCAAGGCACTTGCTAAAGTTATGCATGAGGCTACGATTCTTCAGTTTGACCCAGACAAAATCCGGTACGGCAGAAACCCCCGAGAAATAATGGTGGCCGATGCTTGGAAGGTGCTTGACCCTACATCCAAAAACATATACCGGCGGGTGCGAGACTTTTACGAACACCGGCAGGCTGAGTACAAAGGTATTATGGCTAAGCGCATCATTGAGATGCGTAACCTTGGTGTGTCTGAAGCCACTATTCTTGAGATACGTAACGAGTTTGAGAACACCAAGTTTAGGGGGCCATACTTCCCACTGATGCGCCACGGGCGGTTTTGGTATCAGATTGGTACTGGAAAAGACCGTGAGTACTACATGTTTGAGACTGCGGGCGCGAAAGAAGCCCACATGGCTGAACGCATTAGCCAAGACCCCAACTTGCCCGTCAAGGAAGGTTCAGAGTACGCCCAGCAGATGGACCTGCATGCCAAACAGTCCAACTTCCTGCGTACCGTATTTAGCGCAATAGATGGTGTCAGCAGCACCACATTTGCTGGCATGCCCGCCCAGAATCTGAAAGATACCATCTACCAAAACTTTCTGGCTATCCAACCGGAGAGCAGCTTCCGCACTCAGTTCATGCACCGGAACAATGTGGCGGGCTACTCAGAAGACGCTCTGCGCAACTTTGCAAAGTCGTCGTTCCACATGGCGTACCAGCTTGCTCGCTTTGAACACTCTCCGGACATGTTCTCCCAAGTGCAAGCCGCCCGCATGCAAATTAAGGACAGGAAAGACGAAGCCGGTGGGTTTGACAAAGAGTTGTCTAGGGAGAACAACGAGCTCAGCGACTATGTAACAGAGATGGACAAGCGGTTGAAGCTGATGCTCAACCCAACCGACGTAGGGACTATCCCGTCGCTGTTGTCTAACATCGGATTCATCTGGTACTTGACCGCACCTGCCTCTGCAATCGTCAACGTGGTGGGCGGTATGGTCATCGGGTTGCCCACACTCATCGGCCAGAACGTGCGGATGAACCCCGGCAAGTCGTACACGAAGGCTACGCTAGAAGCACTGGGGCAGATGAAGACTGTAGCTGGGCAAATCATAGCCACCGGGTTTGAAGTAGAAACAGGCAAACGCGTTCGGGACTTCCGGTTGCAGTTTCCAACCTTGAGCCGGTCAGACTCCATGACCGACATAGACAAGCAAGCATACGAACGGTTTGTGGCCGACGGGGTTATCGACATCACTGCTGCGTACGACCAGTCGGGTCTGGCTGCTGCACCAACTGAAAGCTATGGCGGGGTGAAGAACCGTGCCATGGAAGCTTTGACGGCCCTGTTCCACAACGCTGAGCGGTTCAACCGTGAAGTCATGGCCATGTCCTCGTTCCGGGCGGCTATGGAAAAACGTAAGGGCTATGCCGACCAGAATCTAGCCTTTGCTGAGGCCGTTGCGGATGCCAAGGATGTCACCCAGCGGGCTATGTTTGACTACTCCTCCGCAAACAAGCCGCGCTACTTCCAGAATCCGGTTGCACGGGTGGTACTACAGTTCAAACAGTTCCCGCAGCAGATGACGTTCTTCCTTGCGCACAACGCCATCAACATGTTCAAGGGCATGGACGAGTCTACGCGGCGGGAAGCGCGGGCACGGTTTGTCGGAACCATGGGCATGGCAGCTATTATGGCGGGAGGAACTGGTATTTGGGGCTTCTCCACCGTGGCATCTATCATCAACGCCGTTGTGAACGGGCTCAAAGACGATGACGACGAAGAGGTGTTTGACTTTGAACTAGAGTTCGTGAACTGGGCCGTGGAGACGTTCGGCGCAAACATGGGCACTCTGATTACCCGTGGCGCTGCCAACGCGCTAACAGGGCTTGATGTTGCCAGCCGTGTGAAGCTGGACGACATGTGGTTCCGGGATAGCCGCAAGAATCAAGACGAAGTAGAGGCGTTGCAGACCTTCCTTGTGGACTTGCTTGGGCCCACTGCGGGCTTGCTGGTCAACGTGGCCGAGGCACGCAAACTCTGGAACGAGGGTCATGGCGACCGCGCTCTGGAGATGATGGCCCCGGCATTCATCAAGAACCCGTTGGTCGCTGCCCGCTACGCCTCCGAAGGAGTGAACACTCTGGGTGGTGACCCGCTCATGGAAGACGTGAGTCCGTTCCACTTGATGGCGCAGTCCTTGGGCTTGCGGTCTGCTGAACTCTCAGAAATACAGTTTTACAACACGAACATCAAGGGCCAAGAGCAAGCTATTCTGAAACAACGTCAGAACCTGCTTAACCTGTACGCCTTGGCCTTCATGTCGAACGATTCTGATACGCTGGATACAGCCTACGACAACATCGACAAGTTCAACGCTAAGCACCCCAGTGTGTCTATTGCAGCGGGCACGTTGACCAAGTCGATCAAGGGCCACTTGGAAAAGTCAACGCAGATGGACCACGGGCTGTACCTCGACAAGAAGCTGCGCGGGGTTCTTGATAACCACTCGTACATCGACAAGCTGCGGGATTAAAAAATCCCCGCGAAGTTGCCAACGCGGGGATTTAAAGTCACCAAGGAAAACAGAGATGCAACTAGGTTGCCGCCGTAGTGTACTTGGTTTTTCTCCAGATGCGTAGCCCGCGGATATCGTCTTCTATTACTACCTTAATGATTACCACGAAGCCAAGGCGCTGCATCTTCTTCTGAATAGCTTTCTTGCCCATGCCGATACCCACGCACGGGACAAAGAACGAACTGCCAATCCGGAACTTCTTCCAGTCTACGGTGTAGGTAATGCCATCAATCTTCATCGCTCGCTGTACCCATAGTAGGCATCACCCCCAGCTTGGATGCGTCAAACTCCAGCACCTCCACGGGCGGGGCGTGCATGTCTGTACCGATGTCTATGCGGGTGCGGGCTGAGCTTATGAACGAGCCCTCGCGGTTCAACCCGTCCAGCAAGTCGTTGAAGGTAATCTGCTTGTCGACACAGAATTCTTTGAGGACGGAGCGGACAATCTGGATACGTTCCGTGTCGGGTTCGTACCGCACATAGATGGACGAGCGGGGCTGGACGATGGGCGTAGCGGCAATGCCGCTCTTGGACGTACTGTGCCGGTTGATAATCAGGATGTTCATGTTGTGCTTCAACAGGAACTCGCCAATCATTGCTGCGTAGTCGTCCATGGACAGCTTGGTGGACTCCCGCATGTTGTCCACTTCCTTGACCGCCCAGTTGAATATGGCCTGTATGGGTATGTCATGCAAGCCCAGCTTCTTGGCAATCATCCCGCCCGCTAGGTTGGCCGCAATCATCCCTGACCAGAACCGCTCCCGCGTGTCTATGCGGGCTGCAACGTCGAACCTCGCCTGCACCTGCAAGGCCATCTCAATGACTTCTTCTAGGTTCTGCACAAGAAACTGTGCGTAGGGTTCACCGGCCAGCCCGTAGTTGTTCTGCAAGCCACCGAATATGCGCTTGGCCTCGGCCTTGTCCAAGTTGTTGGTGGGCTCAATCTTGTACTGCATCACCCGCATCAACTCGCCCTCAGACGTAGCTTTCATCGCTTGTAGCTTATCGGTCATGCTTGAGTTGCCGGTGGCCACCATCATGCTCGCCCAGAACCCCTGCGCCTCACGCTCCTCGTTCACCGACGCCTTCATGCGTCTGCGCGGAGCTCCTTGGGTAACGCTGTAGGCCAAGTCGGAGAAGTCATCGCCGCTCATCTTGGTTATCTCGTCCACCCCCAAAGGCAGGTTGCACATCACGGTCAGTCGGTGCAGCTTCACATTGAGCGTATCCCGCCACTGGAGCATCAGCTTGTCGGGGTGGCCCCACACGCTGTTCATCACTTGCAGGATGGTCGACTTGCCTGTGCCTGAGCGCTTGTTAATCAGGTTAATGATGCCGCCCTTGATGCCCATGAACTTGACCAACGGTGCACCGAACGCGGTGAACACAGCAAAGGCATGGGGTTCAAACCCGGGCATGCCGTAGGTATTGACGATCTTCTTCCACTCCTGCAAGCTGCCGGTGGCGACCAGCGCACCAGCTACCTCCACAGTGCTCTTGGATGGCGGGCTGTACCGCACATAGCTTGGGCCGATTTCTCGGCTACCCAAGATAAACTTTGAGTCCTCGTCAGCCCATCCGAATTGAAGCCGCATAGTTTCTACCTCTTGTACTACTTGTAATTCCTTGGCGCAGTCGATCACGTAGTTCGTGATGTTCTGCATCTGGGTCTGCTTAGCAAGAACGCCGTTGAAGGACACTTTCTTGCGGAACTCATCCTTGCTGAGCAGTTCCTCGGTGGTGATTGAGAAGTCTTTGGTGCCGTCTTTGGGCAGGGACAAGCGGAGCAGTATGGTCTCTCCGCTGGCGGGGTCAAACAGACGCTTGACCACAAACAGGTCGTACTCGTAAACGCACTCAACGCCGCGCCTACCTTCTTCGTCTTCTTCCTTGGTGTAGATGTAGATGCCGCCGGTTTTGCCACGAAAATACTTGGACGGCATCTGCGGGATTACGAACTCGGACATCGCGCCGCTCGTACTGTCCTTCTGCTGTATTACTGCGCCTTCTGCGGCCTTGGCAATCTCATGCCCAATGACGATGGGTGACTTGATTACCTTCCAGTGCGGGCAGTTCTGGCAGACCCCCGGCCTGTAGTCGTTGAATGTCTCGCATGTGTATGGCCCCTTGATCAGGTTGGCCTTCTGTTCTGTCTTGTCAGGGTTGTACTGCGGGTGCTGGCGGGACATGATGTGGATGGCCTTGCCGCCGTCTACACAATGCTTGGCTATGGACAGCCCCGCCCGCCACAATGGTTCTTCCACATCCTCTTGGTTCTCCATGATGTAGCGGATGTGGTCGCATCCCACGCCATCAATCGTTCGGTCAACGATTAGCTTGAACCGTGACTGCTTGTTACCCAGCATGGCCTTGGTGAACTCGTCCAACTGGCTGGGCGCGTACACGGGTTTGACCGGTGCTATGGGGCCCATCAGCGCAGCAAAGTCTTCAAACGTCATGGGCTTGCCTGTAAACAAAGTGTTTACATCGTTTGCAGGCTCGTCCTTAAAGTTCTTGGTGCCGGGTATCCGCAGCACCCGCGCTGCATCTGCTGGCACAGCGGGGTCAACGATGAACTTGTGCTTGAGGCACAGAGCCTTGAACGCCTCGGCCACCGGCAACCACTTGTCCTTGTCCACGGGCTCGGTAAGCGGCCAGTAGATGTGCCAGCCACGGCCAGAGTCCACGATGGTGGGGCGCGGCAACTTGAGCGTGTTGCACAAGTCCTTGAGCGCAACCATGCCGGTGGTCTGGTCAACATAGCCCTTGATGCGGCCATGCTTGTCGGGCTTGGCCTTGTCAGCCCCGCAGTCTATGTCTAGGAAGAATGACTGCATCCACCCGCAGTTGGCTGCATCACGGTTCTCGTCTGTGATGAACTTACCGCAGCCAAAGTAAACGTCACGGCCAAGGCCGGTTAATCGGTCTGCTTCATCGTCTACTTCTTCCAATGTTTTGAAATGGGATTGCTGTGGCCCCTTGCCATCCAACAATGAGAATACGCAGTACCACCCGTCCGTATCAGGGACAACACTGCGCAGCAATTCAATATCCGCCATTTTGAATCCGTTCACCGTCGAGAGAGGAGGGGGCAACGAGGGGCAGACGGAATCCCCGTTCGCTCCGTCGAGCTAGTTGCCCCCGTAACTTATTTAGCGCGCTTCAAGAAACCTTGAATAGCCTCAGCAAAAATGCTGGTGGGCCTATTAAAGCCAGTGAACCAGTTGTACACCGCCTGCCTAGACACCCCGAAGAACTCAGCTACGTGAGCCACCGGTATGTCTTTGGCAATGCAGTATTTCCCTAGCTTCACCCCCCAGTTGGTGGGGTCGGCATCTCTGTTGCGCTTAACAATAGTCTGCGAGTAACCGGGCATTACTCGTCGCCCCAGTCATCGACCATTGCAGCCAAGCCCGCTTTGTTGGCCTTGGGCTTTTCTTCCTTCGGCTTCTCTGCCCGCTTGACCGGAGCAGCAATCTCTGCGGCGGCAGAGTTGGCCGGTGCTACCAGCTGGGGCAGAGCGGGCGCTGCCTCAGCTTTCTTGGAGAAACTCAGCTTGCCAGCGTTAACGGCAATCGGGGATTCACCTTGCTCGATGCAAATGTCGTAGGTCTCTTTGTCCAAGAACTCCGCATTGCTAAAGAACAGCTTGGGAAAGTCGCTGTCCGTATCAAACGTAAGCCGCGTCGCCAGCATGTTCAAGTTGTAGCCCGAACCGGCAACGTACTTGGCGTATTGCAAAAACGGCATATGTTCAACGTCGCCTTGGCCAAACAGGGACTTCTGCGGAAGAATCAACTGGTAGATATCCCCACCGACATTGTTCTTCATTACCACCGCAAGGCGCATGGAGTAGCGGCATGCCGCACGGCCCGCACCAGCAGAACCCTTGATGGCTTGTTGGCAGTCCTTGCAACGCCCGTGCTGTGGGTTGGCCACATCCGCATCGGGGCGCTCGCCATCGCTGGACCAGCAATCAGGGATGCTAGTCTGGTCAGGGTCATACTCGCCCGCGTAGAAGGTCTTCTGCACAGTACGGGTGCCGTTGACCACCACAACGTCCATGCTGGGGTCAGTGTTCTTGGCAATCTCCTTGCCGCCGTCCACCAAGCGGAACACACGGCCCCGCATCGTGATGCGCTTGTTGCTGCCGCCCGAAGCGGAGAAGGATTTAGTGAAGTCGTCCAGCTTGACGTTCTGCAAGTGGGCGGGAAGGTTTTCTTTGAATGTAGCTACATTGCTCATATGGTTCTCCAGTGGTTAAAAATGGGTGGGGCGTGTTCAGTACATTTCGGCTTACTGCGTCTACTCGTCCCGGCTTACGCCGACACGCTCCCAAAAAACTATTTACGATGACTTACGTTTAACAGTGACTGCGTACCGACTATCCACATTCAGACCAGCGGGAAACTCGTCCGGATGTTCTTCTAAAAACTGTTTCATGTTCACGGTGTTCAGCCGCTTAAAGAACAGTCCAAAAGCCTTGTGCTTGTCGACCAACTGGTAGATGCTGTTCCAATCGGTCGGGCTGTAGTGTGTGGCCACACGCCGAATGATGATGGCGTTTTCTGTGGACATGCTGGTTGCCCCGGTGCTGTTGAGTGCATCAACAAGGGCGTTCTCAATTTCGTTCATTCGCGTCTCAAAGACGCTGTCTTCGGCGGTGAATGCGGCCTTTAATGTTTCGCGCTTAACGCGCAGTTCTAGGTATTCCGCTGACAGTTGATCTACAGATTCTGAGTCCATGTTATTTCCTTAAAGTGAGACTAGATTATGGGGGCGCTGCTTGACTTTGTCAAGCATCATCTAGTTCTTTTTTGTAAAGCTCAACCACTTTTTCGTGATTGTTTATGTTGCTTTGCAGCATTGTGTAGAGCCTACGCTCAATGGGACTACCCTCGATGTGCACGATAGTCATTGGGTTGCGCTGCCCGGGTCTGTCAATGCGGGCGTTGGCTTGTAGGTACGTCTCTGTAGACGTCACAGGAGCGTACCAGATAATGGTGCTCGCAGCAGTTAGGGTTACCCCGTGTGCCGCAGCCTGCGGTTGTATGATAAGCACGCGAGGGTCGGCTGATTCTTGAAACTGTTTGAAGATACTTGTGCGGTTACGCACTTGCACATCACCGTGAATCACATCACATGTGATGTTGGCCTTGAGCAGATGGGCTTGCAGCAAAGTTATGGTGTGACGGAACGGTACAAAAATCAACACCTTGTGGCTGGATTCTTCAATCACTTCCTCGACCACAGCGAGCCTGTTGCTGACATCAAAGTCAATCACAGAGCCCGTGTCTGAGTACACCGCACCACCTGATATCTGCAACAGCTTGTTCATCTTGGCCGCAGCATTGACCGAACTGATTTCCTCGCCCGCTGCCTCTACGAACAAGCGGTCTTTGAGTTCCTTGTAGTACTTCTTCTGCTGGGGCGTCAGCGGAGCGAAGCGGCTTGTGTGCGTCACATCAGGCAAGTCCAAGCACTGCGACTTTTCAAACCGGATGGCGGGCTGGAGCATGTTGAACACTGTGTTCTGCGCATCGGGGCGCGGCACCCAACGAAATTTGCTCACGTTCACCATCACCGACTCGCGGTAGTCGCCTAAGAATCTTGGGGCTCGTGTGGGTACACACAGCTTGCCAAGCCCGTAGGCATCCACAGGAGATTGTGCTGCTGGCGTACCGGTCAACATCCACAGCCATGTGTCTGGCGTAACCAGCTTACGCATCAACTTCCAACGCTTGGTCTGGACGTTCTTGTACGCATTGGCCTCGTCAATCACGATGAGGTCGAACATGCTTTTGCCGATTGCATCTGTAGCAATAGCCGGTATGCCATCGTAGTTTATGACGACAAACTCAGCTGTGCTGTTGGCGATCTTGTTGCGCTTCTCTGCGTTGCCGTAAGCCACTTCCACTGTGCGGTGCACAGCAAACTTGAACAGGTCGGCTTGCCACGCGGATTGCATGATTGACAGGGGGCACACAACAAGCACACGCTTGATTAGTCCCACGCTTATCAGGTAGTCCGCGGCCCAGATAACTGACGCCGTCTTGCCCGTGCCCTGCTCGTTGAAGCAGAACGCCCGGGAGTTGTTCGTCAGGAATTCAGATGTATCTCTTTGGTGATCGAATGGCGTAAACCCTATCGGTCTTGGCCACTTATAGTTTTGTTTAATCATCTCTTTGGCTTGTTAGTCTTTACTGTGTGGTCCGAGTTACGACTGAACGAACGGTTAGCACTGGGCGACTTCAGCTTCAGATTGCTTGGTGCGTTTGTGCCGCCCTTGGACAGCGGGGTAACGTGGTCAATATCCTTACCGGTCCGGTCGACGCCCTTGGCATCCATCGCCCGCCTTGCCCGCTGACGGTCCATGCGCTTGGGCAGTTCTCCGCGCTCTTGCTGTTGCTCGTACTCTTTCTTGTACGGACGGGGTTTGTTGACGTAGGGCATTTAGTTCTCCTTTGGAAGGGTTGAGGAAGCGTCGTGCTCGGCTTTAGCAGCTTTGTACTCCGTAATTATCTCTTCCGCAACCCGTAGTTCCTCGTCCCATGCGCCATCCAAACCATTGGTTCTTCGGTACGCACGGGCCAAGTTATCCATAGCTTCTATGACTACATCCATGGCCGCAATAAATTCAGCGTCGTTCACGTTTGACCCCCGGCGGCATACCTGCAAACTTGCGCTTATCCAAGGTGGAGTTGTTGTGAAATTTCTCGGGGTAGCAATACTTGATGTCCGCAATGACTTCTTCCAAGAGAGCGTTCTCTTGGGTCCAGTTGGTGCGGTGCCTGTTGGCTACAGCAGCTAATCTAAATTGTTGGTGCGCGGGTAACATTTTTCTTTTCCTTTAACGACTCAATGGTTGAAAACCGGTGCATATTGGCGCATTCGTACCGGCGGTAAGTTTGGTTGTTTGGTTTGTCACGAGTTTCCAAGACACGCACCCAAGTACTGCATGCCGGACACTTCATACTTGCTTTTCTTTCATCAGCCGCAACGCGCCGTACATCAACCGTGCGGCAATGATGGCATCCATAGTGTGGGTCATAGCTTGTTCCAGCTTGCCATTCAGCACCGCATCGTGCGCGTCCTTGAGTGCCTTCTCCGCGTCCATACACGGCTTGGCGTAGTCGTTGATTACCTCTATGTTCATCTCTTCAGTCCTTTAATAAATACAGCAAAGCTGTCTTGGGTTGTTTGCCCGAAACCCCGGACATTGTTGATGCGACCAGCGGCCTCATCCAATGCGTTGTTCCATCCGTCGACGTAGTGTTCGGTCATTTTTGCCGCGAGGTCTGCTGTGTCTTTGACAAACCTATCTACCAACTCATCCCGCTGCGCCTTGATACACGCAGGGATTTGGCAGTGGTAACCGCAGGAGTGGATGTCTTCTTCAATCATGTGTTCTTCCCCTCGAGTTCAACAAGTCGTTCTTTCGCGCTTGCAATCATGTAGTTATAGATGACTGGTTCTTTTTCTTTGAGGCGTTCCATGACACCTTCCAACCATGTTTCATCATTTGGCAAATCTTTGAACAACTCCATCAGTTCTTTGCGTTTTGTCATGTGTTCTTCTCCTTGAGTTTGGCTTCAATGGCTCGGGTTAACCTGCTCCAACCCAAAGGAATACGAACAGCTTCAGGGCCAAGGCAGTCTTTGATCTCCTCATCCGTCAGCCCAACCCACGGGCGCTGTGGTGGGGTGGTGTAAATTGATACAAGTTTGTAGCCTCTACTTATCCAATAGTTAGCAGAGTCAATGTCAGTCAAAGTTTCTCGCCCTATTTCATATTTCCCAAATTTCCCATCGCCAACGACTGCCCACGCCACAGGCTCCTGCGCTGGCTGTGCCTCAAATTCAGCCATCACTTTATGCGTAGCGCGAACCATTGCGTCTTCAAAGCTTGCCTGCGTGTCACGTTTAATTGATGCCAACTGCTTTTCAGCAAGCGCACCCCAATCTTCTTGCCCCTTCTCTACACCGCAATCACACTCACCCGCAGGATAGGCTGGCCCGTTATGCACCGCGCAGTCAGACCAGTGCAACTTGTCCGCAGCCATCTGCCGCTTGGCTTGAAAGCCACCGCCCCATGCACCCTGCCGCTTGGCAAGGTCGTCAAAGGCTTCGTCTTCTTCAGTCCGCATACTCACCTCCTGCAACTGCTGCCAAGTTTTTCCAGTCCTCTAGTGTTAGCTTTCTACCTAGTTCGCGCTCAAGCTTCTTGACGATTGAACCAAGCCGCAGCAGTCGGTCACACACTTCCCCCGCGCCGTACTTGGCGTTGAGTTCTTCCAGTGCTTTCATGCTTTCTTCTCCAAGTAGTACTG
>Ga0209087_1000181_pt1 | contig 40326 bp, 62 predicted proteins | sample S_130805_EF_Meta_FD_187321 | JGI IMG/M metagenome (GOLD analysis project Ga0209087, IMG submission 187321) | Freshwater microbial communities from Lake Simoncouche, Canada to study carbon cycling - S_130805_EF_MetaG (SPAdes) (version 2) | ecosystem: Environmental > Aquatic > Freshwater > Lake ... | reverse complement strand
AAGGGTGTTAATGTTTGGACTAAGGGACAAGTAACCTTACTTAAAGACACTGCTTCTACACACTACACAACTGGTGCGATGCAGACCAATGGTAAACCATTTCAGATTGCTCGCTCTATTAAGTATGGCGGAACTAATGGAGTCCTATTGTGGGATGAATACGATGTAGACAAGATTGCAGAAGATGGAACTGTCACACACTTTATTGATTATGCAGCGGGAACTGATTATGCAGTTAATGCCATATGTGATGACGGCACCTATGCCTATTGGATTACTAATGTCTTAAATATTGGAACTCCAAGATTACGTATATACAAAAAGTTATTAACTGGTGATTCTGGAACTGGCAATACCCTTATGATTAGCGAGAACGGTATTACTGTAACTACCGCCACTATGGAATACGTTAAAGACCGCATTGTTATGGGTATTAATAATAAGATATATGAAATATCTTCATCTGCGTCTAGCCTTCCAAGCCCTGTATATACACATAGTGATACTGATATTGTATTCTCAAGCATCACCGCTTCTGGTCCAGCCATCTACATAGCAGGTTATAGTGGTACCCAGTCAAGCATATTTAAATTTACTCTTAATACCTCTGGTGTTATGCCAACTCTTACTACTGCTATTACTGCAGCAGAGATGCCAGTTGGAGAGATTATCCATAAGATTTATTACTACCTAGGTTATATGATGATAGGTACTAACAAAGGAATCCGTGCAGCAGTTGTCTCAGACCAAGACGGCTCCATTAACTATGGTCCACTTATTGTGGAAACCACTCAGCCTTGCTATGACTTTGCTGCACGAGACAGATTCATCTGGTGTGCAACTGGCGTAGATGGAGCAGCAGGAGTTCTTCGTATTGACCTTGGTAATGAGATAGAGACTTTACGCTTTGCTTATGCTAATGACTTATATGTAAGCGGTACATCAGGATACAGCACAACAACTTGTGCATTTGCTGGCACAACAGACCGATTAGTATTTGCTACTACAGCAGTTAACGCTGGCTCAGTAAGCAACAAGGCATTGACATCTAACGTAGCAACCTTAACTACATCTGCAGCACACGGCCTAGCCGTTGATGACCAGGTATGGGTAGAAGGTGTTGACTCTACATTTAATGGTAAGTACACAGTTACTGGAGTGCCAACTACCACAACATTTACCTATGCTAAGACCGCATCTAACGTAGCATCTACTGCCGTGTCACCTGTTGGTAAGGTTAATAAGGTAGGTAGCATTAACATTGAAGCAAGTGCAACACTAACATCTACTGGCTATATTACTAGCGGTTACATCCGCTATGGAACATTAGAGCCTAAGAACTTTAAGCGTTTACTTGCTCGTGGTAACTTTGATTATGGTTCATTAGTGCTTGAGACTGTAGATAAAGATGGCATTGAGTATGACCATATCACCTACGAAGCAGGAGTAACTGCAGTTGAAGTAGGTACATCTAATCCTGATACAGCACAAGAGTATGTAGCCTACAAGTTCGTTCTTAATCGTGATGCTACAACTACTAGCCAAGGTCCTATATTTAAGGGCTATCAAGCCAAGGCTACTATTGCTACACCTCGTCAGAGAGTTATGAGATTTCCTGTTTACTGTTTTGATATTGAAACAGATAGATACAATGTAATATCTGGCTATGAAGGTAAAGCATTACAAAGATTACAATCACTTGAAAACGTAGAAGAAGGTGGCGATGTTGTTACTTGGCAAGACCTTACTACTGGCGAAAGTCGTCAAGTAGTTATTGAGCAAATCTCATTTACACGTATGACTCCACCAGACAAAAGGTTTGATGGCTTCGGAGGCGTAATTGAAATTACGATTAGGACCGTATGATGACACCAACTGATTGGGCTGGATTAGCCGTAGCATTAACCACACTTATTGGAGCACTTGCAGCAGGAGTTAGATGGATGGTTAAACATTATCTTGCTGAACTTAAACCGAATGGTGGCTCAAGCCTACGTGATAAAGTCAATCAGTTAGATGACAAAGTAGAGTTTTTAACAGAGTTAATAATACAATCACTAAAGAAGTAGGGACATAATGAGCGTAGTAGATATAGCCAAATCTCAGGTAGGATACAAAGAGGTTGGCAAGAATAACGATAGTATGTATGGCAAGTGGTATGGATTAAACAATAATCCTTGGTGTGCAATGTTTGTATCTTGGTGCTTTGACCAAGCAGGACTAGCACCTAAGGTAGCAGCCCAAACTAAAAAGGGATTCGCTTCCTGTCAAGCAGGACTTAAATGGTTTACAAGTAAAGGCAAGATAGTTCCAGTCGGCAAAGCGCAGGCTGGCGACATAGTTTTCTTTCAATTCGATGCTGATGTAGAGGCTGACCACGTTGGTATCTGTGCCAGTAATGATGGAAAGAAATACCTTATGGTTTATGAGGGTAATACCTCAGGGGATAATAAGGGCAGTCAATCAAACGGAGATGGTGTGTTTCTAAAGAAGCGTGCTTACTCCCTAGTAATGGGCGTTGCTCGCCCTTAAAGGACAACATGAATACAACTAAATTAAAAGCAATTGTTTCTACCTATGTACGTGCTGCAGTTGCAGCCGTAATCGCTCTATATCTTTCTGGCGTAACTGACCTAAAGACTTTAGCATTAGCAGGAGTTGCAGCCGTTGCAGGCCCTGTTTTAAAGGCATTAGACCCAGCATCATCAGAGTTTGGTATTGGAAGCAAGTAGTTATATACCCCTAAAAAGGCTTTAAACGCCCTTTAGAGACAACAAAACCCCCAACTTGAGGTACTTACCTCAGGAAGGGGGTTCTTTTGTCGTTTTAAGGCTTATGCTTCTTCAAACTCAAACTCATCCCACTCATCCATTAGGACACGTAGGTTCTTGTCGTGTTGCTTCTGTCGGTATTCATCGACTAAAGATACAGTTAGGTATACAGTTAGGGTTCCTAATGTTGAGCCAAAAAATACAGCCCAAAATGTATTATTTACGATTTCTGACATAGTACTCCTTAGATATATAATTAATTATATATTATATTATAGACCCCTTCGGGGTCTTTATATATTATATTATTACAAGTATACACATAGGTAGCAATCTATGGAAGTCATATCTGGCTTCCATCTAACCCTATACCTGTGTATAATATATTTAATGTCAATAAAACTTGAAGAATATACATTACCAGAACATATATCCTACAGTGCTTTCAGCACCTATCTAACCTGTGGATATCAATACTACCTTGGTAGATTATTGGCAAAACAGGAAGAGCCGTCTGTTTGGTCTGTAGGAGGTTCAGCATTCCACTTGGCTTGCGAAACCTATGATAGGGATAACCTATGATAAATGATGTTGACAATTTATGGACAGAATCTTGGAATGCTTGCAAAGGTGATATTGACTTAACCAATGCTCGCATAGGTGGTAAGGCTACCAAACTTAATCCAAACAAGGAAGACATTAATTTTTGGCAGACTGCAGGACCTATGTGGGTCAGCGAGTATATCGCTTGGCGTAAGCATAATCCCAACTGGAAGATTTGGATTGCTCCAGATGGACGACCAGGAATTGAGTTGGAACTAATGCCAGTAGTGGCTGATGTTCCTATCAAAATGGTGATAGACCGAATTTTTGAGGTTAATGGGCAACTAGTAATTGTTGACCTCAAAACATCTAAGAACACGCCAACCAGTACTTTGCAACTAGGTTTTTACAAACTTGGTTTAGAAATTACTTTTGGTACTGATGCTTTAGGTGGAGAAATCAATTGGGGAAATTACTACATGTCTCGTGGTAGCAATACTGTAGAGATGGTTGATTTATCAGGATATACATATGACAAAATGGAGTTCCTGGTAAAAGGATTTGACAAGGCACGAAAAGCAGGTATATTCTTGCCCAACACAAACTCTTGTCAATACATGTGCGGACTTACCGCTCATTGTGAATTCTCAGCAAAGAAGGAAATATAAATGGCAGAAGACTGGAAGTTACAAGTATCATACAAAACTGGAACTGGCGATTTAATTAACGTCAGAGCCAACACGGCGGACGAACTTAGTGTATTGCTTGAGGGCATTGGCGACTTTGCTACTCAAATTGCAGCAGTACAAAAGTTGGTGGTGGGAGCAGCGGTTACCGCCCCTTTATCAACGCCGAGTTCCACGCCAAGCACAGAGCCTCAGCGCTCCTCAGCACCACCCCAGGCAACGCCTCCGTCCGCTGGAGCAGGGCCAACGTGTCAACACGGAGCACGCAAGTACAAGTCGGGAATCTCAAGCAAGACGGGGAATCCTTACGCGATGTGGGTGTGTCCAATGCCTCAGGGCGCGGACCAATGCAAGCCAGTAAATTAGTAGACGAACAATTTCCGTTTTAACAATTAGGTAGGGGGCAGTAAAATGCGTACACTAGTGAGGTCTGTAGGGCGGGCTTCTATTGGCGGGGAACCTCTACCTAGTTGTTTTAAATCATTTGAAGCCTCTAAGATTATTATCAGACGTGCAGAGGTTTCAATGTTTGCGGGTGCTCCTGGGGCAGGTAAATCAACACTTGCCCTAGCGATAGCATTAAAGACTAATGTTCCAACGCTTTACATATCTGCTGATACTAATGCTCATACAATGGCTATGCGATTAGCATCAATGATATCAGGGAAGAATCAATCAGATGTTGAAGAAAAACTTAATAATGATATTGGCTGGACTAAGGCTATCTTACAAAAAGGTAGTCATATAGTTTGGTCATTTGATTCATCACCAACCTTACAGGACATTGACGAGGAAGTGCAAGCCTTTGAAGAACTATGGGGTTGTGCTCCAACATTAATAGTTTTAGATAATCTAATGGATGTAGCCACCGATGGTGGCGAAGAGTTCGCATCAATGCGGGCTATTATGAAGGAGTTGAAGTATCTTGCTAGAGCAACTAATGCTGCGATTGTCGTACTACACCATACTTCGGAAGCAGTTCCTGGGAATCCTTGTCAGCCAAGAAGCGCAATACAAGGGAAGGTTTCACAGTTACCTGCTCTCATATGTACGCTTGGCACTGTTGGCACGTCGCTTGGCGTTGCTGCAGTCAAGAATCGCTACGGAAGAGCAGATGCGGGAGGGACGCTTATGACTTGGCTAGCATTCAATCCTGAATATATGTATGTAGAAGATATACCAGAGAACTCATGAAACTAAGAATTCGTAATCCATTTTACTTCATTGAGGATGATTGGACATCTATCAATTGTTTTCATTGTGGTAGGATATTTGTAATGTACATCCCAAATATTCGTGCATATAACTATTGTATGGAGTGCGAATGACAATATATCCTAACTGGTTTGTTGGACGACAGAATAACTTTGAACTTTATCTATCTTCGTTTGCAGACAAGCCTGACCTACAGTTTTTGCAACTTGGGGTATTTAATGGAGACGCAAGCATATGGATGTTAGACAATATCCTGACTGATGAATCATCAGAACTAATTGATGTTGATACTTGGCTTGGTTCTCCTACGGAGGACGTTCACAGTAAAATGGATTTTGAAGGTGTATGGAAAAGTTACCTTCACAGAATAAAAGATTACAATAATGTATTTCCTATAAGAGGTGATAGCAACCAATTTTTTAACAACTATGAAGATGATGGCGATTGGTGGTATGACTTTATTTATATAGATGCAGGTCACACCGCATCAGATGTATTAGATGATGCAGTAATGGCATGGCAACATCTAAAGCCTGGTGGCATTATGGCATTTGATGACTATACTTGGACTCACGAAAAGGGTTCACTCTATGAACCTAAGTCAGCAATTGATTTCTTTTGTTGGGCTAAACAATCAGAACTTAAGATTATTGATACCAACGAACAGTTATGGATACAAAAAAATGACAACTAGAAAATCACACAAAGCCAGAGGAGCAACATTTGAAACCGACCTACGAGATTATTTTAGACGAATTGGACTTGATAGTGAGCGACTTGCTAGAACAGGTGCAAGAGATGAAGGCGATGTTGTTGTCCGCTCAGACTTCCTTGGATTCATTGGAGTCATTGAAGCAAAAGCCCCAGGTCAATCAGGTCGCATTGACCTCTCTGGTTGGACGAAAGAGGCTCAGATTGAAGCAACGCATTATTCGGAAGCAAGAGGGATTAAAAGAACATCCGTCTTACCTGCGGTCATTATCAAAGCGCGAGGAAAAAAAATAGCAGATTCTTATTTAGTATTAAGGTTGGGCGATGTATTTGACGGATGATTTGCCAGACATAGTCTTGGTGTTAAAGCACTATGGTGCTAACCCACCAAGAACTAGTGGACAAGTTAATTTGAAGTGTCCCTTCCATGACGACACTCATAGTTCGGCAAGTTTTAATACGAAGGAAAACATATTTAATTGTTTTGCTTGTGGAATGAACGGCAATAGTTTACAGATTATAGCGAAGCAAGAAAGGGTTGACATACGTGAAGCAAAATCTTTCGCAGAAGGAATTACTGGGCAGGGCAACGGCAAAATACGCGGCAAACATTTATCAGGCGGAAGATTACCTAGCAAGCAGGGGAATAACAAGGGAAGCAGCACGTCTGGCTCGATTCGGCGTAGTAGAGGAGCCTGAGGTTGGTCATGAAGCGTTCCAAGGTCGTCTCTCGATTCCTTATATTACTAAAACTGGTGTTGTTGACTTACGTTTTAGGTCGCTTAATCCAGCGGTGGAACCGAAGTACATGGGAATGACAGGCGTTGAAACTAAAATGTACAACGTATTAGATATTGATAGAGCGGGAGATTGGATTGGAGTATGCGAAGGTGAGTTGGATACTATTACTTTGTCTGCCTGTGTTGGCATTCCTTGCATTGGTGTTCCTGGCGCAAATTCTTGGAAGAAACATTATACACGATTACTTGCCGACTTTGAAAGAGTTTTTGTATTTGCAGATGGAGACCAGCCAGGAAAAGAATTTGCTGCTAGTCTCTCCAGAGAGTTGCCAGTCACAGTCGTGCAAATGCCAGATGGAGAAGATGTCAACTCTTGCTACGTACGATACGGCTCCCAGTATATTCGAGAGAGAGCAGGATTAAATGAAGGATAATATTCCACCATGCAAAATATGCGGTGAGCATTTTGATAATATATTTGAGGCTACTGACCATTTAATAGATGATGAAGGTGGTGAATACTTTGACCCTAAACTTATACTTCCTGGTGGGTACCAATTAATGATTGGTTCTTTACTTCGTTGCATATATAGCATGGCAGATAACCCAGAAGAAATTAAAAGTATTACTCAATCTACCTATGCTACATTATATGCTGCCGAATCTAGTCCTAAGAAGATGAAGAAGTACATAGAAGATATAGTTATTCATGAAGAGATGCGACAACTTGATAGTGAACTGATACACTTCCTAGCAGAAACTGACGAAAAAGAAGATGGAGAATGAGGAAATATGGCAGATTATAACCCACTTGGAAATGCAAGGTTTCCATATAACCAAGAAACAGATAGAGGAAAAATCACTCATATTGACGCTCAAAATACCACTTTTGAGTACAACGTTGGGAAAACCTACCAAGAATTATTAGACCTATTACTATCTAAACATAAAGATTACGGCGCAAAGAATATTGCTGACGCACCTGGCGGTGCTATCAATGGACTACGTGTTCGTATGCATGACAAGTTGGCACGTATAAATAATTTAGTTGACAGTAAGAAAAGTCCAGAGCATGAATCATTTGAAGATTCATTCAAGGACATGGCTAACTATGCAATCATCGGATTGCTAGTACTAAGAGGAGAGTGGGACAAATAATGAGATACTACCTATCAATTCCATTTATTTGGATTGCTAAATTTGCATACAATATTCATGTTAGTTTAGATAGACATACATCATGGATTCTTGATTTAGAAGAAAACTTATTTACTTATGAAGAGATAGGTCAACGCATGGATGATACTATACTTAAAATAATGGAGGAGCAGTTATGAAAATATTTGGACCATACAAAGGCAGTAAACAGAATGGTGGTCGTCCAATCTATGTCATCAAGCGTAAGAAAAAAGATGGCACAACCGAGACTACATCTACAAACAAAGCCCGCTTAGATTATAAGAAGGCTACTGGTAAGAAGTTAAAGCGCAACCAAGAAGTAGACCATGTAGATAATGGTGGTCGTGCTGGCAAAGATGGCATTAAGAACTTAAGAGTGCTATCTAAAAGTAAAAACGTAGCCAAAGAAAACAAAAGACGCGCTAAGAAAAAATGAAATTTGCGTATGCTGACCCACCATATTTAGGTATGGGTAAAAAGTATTCTTCACTTCATAAAGAAGCGGAGATATGGGATGACCCTAAATCTCATACTCAATTAGTTGAAAGATTAACTGATGAGTATCCTGATGGGTGGGCAGTATCGCTATCAGCACCTTCATTAAAACTATACTTATCTGCATGTCCAGATGATGTGAGAGTAGCAGTCTGGGCTAAAACATTCCACCAAATAAGGGTAAATGTAGCCATACAGTATGCTTGGGAGCCTGTAATTTGGCGTGGTGGGCGTAAAGAAACACCAGTAAAACCAATGATTAGAGACTGGCATTCAGGTAGAATTGCCATGAAGAAAAACTTTTATGGAGCCAAGCCATTAGATTTTAATACTTGGATATTAAATTTATTGCAATATAAAAAGGGAGACACTTTAGATGACTTGTTTCCTGGCAGTAATAGTATGTCAGAAGCAATCAAACTAATAGAGGAAGTAGTCTAATGAAAAATATTGTATGCATCTCAGACCTCCAAGTACCATATCACGATATAGAAGCGGTGAATGCAATCGCAAAGTTTATCAAATGGTACCAACCTGAAACTGTCGTATCCTGTGGTGACGAAATGGATATGCAGACTATCTCGAAATGGAGTAAGGGTACTGAGTTGGAGTTTGAGCGTTCTATTGGACGCGATAGAGATACAACTAAGAAGGTTCTTTATGACTTAACTATTGAGCATATGATTAGAAGTAATCATACTGATAGATTATTTAATACAGTTGCAATGAGAGCGCCAGGATTACTTGGCTTACCTGAACTACAATTAGAAAACTTTTTAGGGCTTGATGAACTAGGAATTAAATATCACAAAGACCCATATGAACTAGCCCCTGGCTGGTTGTTAATGCATGGCGATGAAGGTAACGTTCAACCTACTGCTGGAGCCACAGCCCTTGGGTTAGCCAAGCGTAGTGGTATGTCAGTAGTCTGTGGGCACACGCACCGCATGGGATTAACACACCACACTCAAACATATCGTGGTGGTAAACCTAAAACTGTTTGGGGCATGGAATTAGGCAACTTAATGAACTATGCTAACGCTAAATATATTAAGGCTGGCTTATTTACATGGCAACAAGGCTTTGGTATCCTCCACGTTAATGGCAAGACAGTCGTTCCAGAGTTAGTTCCTATCGTTAATAAATCATTTACTGTGGAAGGTAGAACTTTCAAATGGTAGATAATAAGCACCTTGAGTGGAATCGTATAGAAAAATGGGACTACATTGTAGTTGCTGTTGCATCTGAATATCACAGAAAATATGATATGGTTGAGTTAGAAGATATCAAACAATCATTATACAAATGGTTCCTTGAGCATCCAAATAAGTTAAACGAGTGGGAAGCAATAGGCGAGAAAGATGCTAAGAATCTAATCTATCGTTGTCTTCGTAATGATGCATTGGATTATTGTTTGGAGTGGAAAGCCAAGTCTGCTGGCTATGAAACTTCAGATGTATTTTTTTATGAAGCAGATATAATCGAAGCACTTTTACCCTCAGTCTTACGAGGTGAGTTTAGTGTGTCGCATAAGTTAAATCTAGTCGGTCCAAGTAAGCCACCTGCTCCTGCCGAAGGCGGTAACATGATGGTGATGATGATTGAAATAGATAAAGCGTACCGTAAACTTAGCACCGAGGATAGGACGGTACTATTTTACAGGTACGCTGAATCTATGGACTATGGCGATGTCGCTACCGAGATGAATTTAGGTAGTGAAGATGCTGCTCGTATGCGCCATAATCGTGCAGTCAAAAAACTTATAACTAGAATCGGTGGATTCCGACCTTGGTTAGATAAGGATTTTGATAATAATACTACTGAGGAACCAAACAAATTGATAGAGGAGAATACCGAAACCAATGAAGATAAATGGAGCGAAGATAGCGAATCCAGTACTGAATAAGTTTCTCAGATTGGATACTCCTGTTCCATGTAATTCTTGTACGCCTCGCTAGCCCTATCAAACTCTTCGTTCTTTACTCTCTTGTAATTAATTAACTGTGCTGGTGTAATGAGATGTCCCCTGGATTGATTAGGTGGCATCTTATTTTCTATTGGTCTACCATAGTCTCTAACCACATTTATTAAATGGTCTAATGGAACTATAATAACATTAGTATCTAATATGAAAGCCCAATGAGTAGCCTTGCTTACTGAAATTCCTGATGGTTCCCATTGTCCACTTCCTTGATAGTAACATGATTCTTCAATAAATAAATTACCAGTTTCTATCCAACGTCTATCGGTCTTAACTTCTACTGTATCCATATGCAATAGGTCAGCAAGTTTGCTTTCTCCTGCCTCTCCATCACGCAAATCTAAATCCCAATTAGAATTTTTCATTATCCTCCTGTCGAATAGAATCCAGTCCCATTAAACTTGACTGGTGGTGCATGATACACCCGCTTCATTTCTGTATTACAGTTCTCGCAACGTGGTATAACTTCTTCTTCTGTCATTCCACGCTCAATAGTTATCATTTCGTTGCCAAATGAGCACAGATAGTCATACGATACCATTAGTACCATCCATTCTTCTGCCAAAATTTCCATGCCATACATGGTGTTCCATAGCGATGGGAAATATAATCGAGTCCGCGGTCAATCTGTTCTGTTGGGTTTGTGTTGGGCGAAAGTCCGAGTATCTGTGGAATACCGCCAGCGTTTCTTCCCATAACCTTAACATCATTATAGGCTTCATGTCGCCAGTTAGACTCCTTCGTCCATAGTTTATCTAAACATAGCCATTGATTATGTTGCCATGCTAGTAATGAATCCCTAGCATACATTTTACTATCATCAACAGTCCATTCTTGTGGTGCTGGTAAGGTTTCTACTCTACTTATTCCAGCAATAGAAAAGATTACTATAAAGAAAAGTAATAATTTCTTCATGCTTCACCGCCTTATTAGGTTTCTTGTCAGGTTGTATAGTTTGTAGGCTTGGAAAGAAGCACTACTTCTAGATTCACTAGGTTTAATCCCAGCCATCTCTAAGCGTTCAGCAGCCATCTTACCTCCCCATATTCCAAATGGTAAATTACCCCACCCAGTTTTACCTGATGGCATATGCTCCATCTTCATACCTTCAGCCAAGCACTCCTCTTTAACAGGACACGAGGCACATAATTGTAGCGCATAGTTAATCTCTGATGTAAGTCTGACGATTTTTTCCTCAGTAATCCTACCTGTGGGTACTTCAGGAAACCACCAATCAGGATTCTCATCATTGGTACAATTACCAATAATCATTCATCCTCCCACATGCGGTCAGGTTCTCCGCTATCATCTTCATCACACACGCACTCTTTCTCGTCACAGCCACCACAAGGATTCAAATCTAAAGCAGCAGCATCACCTTGTAGGTACATTGGTTCACTCATCTATCCTCCTTAGTGTCTGAATTTCAGACAGTTAGTTGTGTATTCCATAATCCCAAAGAATTCTTCTCAGGGCAGTACTTAGTTCTGCTTGTAGAACTTTGATTTGCTCATCATTCATGTTAAGCACATCAGATTTTCTAATTCGTGCTTCCCATATTGCTTCTTCTATTGTGTCCATTATCTCTCCAAGTCTGTAATACAATCAAGTACATACTCAAACTCAGGGCGGTCTGCCTCAGGTGGCGCAGATGTATCCCAGTACATTGAATACCCATCATGGGAATCCCAATGCAATCTGCCTGAGTATTGATTAGTTCCATCATTTAGTATGATAGATTTACTGAATCCAGTACTCATCTTTTCATCAGATGATATCATGTATGTATCCATTAGTTCGCTAATCGTTACTTCACCCGTCAACTTGCACCCCCATGCTAATTAGCCTAGAATCTATTACCATACTTGTAGTGTCATAACTTTCAGCACCCTCACCATCTGTGCCTTCTTCCCATACTGAAGCCCCTTTATAAGTAATATAAGAGCCATCTCCATACAGACTCATTAGTAATGCGCCAGCAGCAAAATCATATACCTCTGCTATCACATCACCACTTGGGTGGTGTACTTTTAGTTTCATGTCTATCCTTTTCTGCGTCTGATTTTCAGACACCTAGTTTTTGTAGTACTAACCTAGCATTAGCAATTATAGCATCATCTCGCTCAGTAGTCAAATTGGCGATAGAGATTAACTCTATGATTGCTTTTCTGACTTCTTCCTTAGAAGCCAAAGTCATATTGTCCATTGTATACTCCCGTCGTTTGTTTGTGTCGGTACGCATCATACTCAGGCGACCAGCACAGGCACCCATCATCTTTGACCATAGAACAATCAAAGCATGTAAGGCATGTTTGACAATGATATGGATTACCATCATCTAGTACTGGCTCACCGCAACCATAGCATATGTAATCGTCCTCGACAGTATTGCCTATGTCACTACCATCACCATACCAGTTGAAGTACTTGCTATAACCATTAGACTTGTAGCCGTCATTAGACCACCAGTTGCCATCATTATCCCAATGACCTAAGTCCTCGTTGACAATGTAGCAGTCATACTCAGCATTAGGGTCTAAAGTAAAGACCGCTATCTTGTTGCCACTAGACCACTTCTCTATCATGCCGTATAGATTAGGATTATCTAACGCTGTGATACCGCCCATAGATGGAAGGATATCCTCAGCAAAGATACGCGTATCACTACGCTTATCATTAGGCTCGATATGTACATCTAAGATACCATTGTGTGCTAAGTAAGTCAGGTCGCTACCACCTACCTTAAACGGGTGGCAATTTTCATCATTCTTAACACCATGCGTAGCAAATCTAGCATGATACATGGCATAACTATTTGGATACTGCTTGCGTACTTCTAGGAACTCTTTGATTATTTTCTTAGAGTTCATACCTTTACCAGTAATAATCTTATTACCAGCGATTACAGCATAGCCAAAGCCATGCGGATTATTACAAGAAGCATTTTCTAAATCCTTCTTGCGTGGTGTGCTATTCGGGGAACTTACTACCAGTAGACACATTTTCTTTCCTTTCTATCCTAGTTAAAACATTTGAATGTAATTGTATTCTCTCGATAAGAGATGGGTATAGGTCGGGCTTACTCTCTATGTACTGTCTGAATTTCAGACAGGATAAACCATCATCTCTAACTTCTTTGACACTCATCACCCTAGTAAACTCAACGCTGGCATGCGCTAAGTCAATAGCAGACTTGATGAATCTCGGATTAAGACTACCTCTAAAGATTCGCATTTCTAGAGTGTTTCTATTATTGGTATTGACCGCAGAATACCTGTCGGAACCCTGTCGGTCAAACTTATGCTTAAAGGATTTTTGCCCAGTACTAGGGTCAACATTGTCATCGAACTTAGCCCAATGACTAGATGACCTGCCAGCAATAACCTCATAGAAATCCTTATTGTTATAGACTAACTGTAAGAATCTATGCTGATGAGAGCCACCACTAAACCCAAGACGAGAAATATGTACATGAAGTCCGCAGGTTTTCGTACCCCATGCCATCATACTGTAATCGTTTTTAAGTTTATCTATGGTATCCCATAACCTAGTAGCATCCTTCATAAAATAACTATGAGAAAATGGATGCGTAACTATCTCAAATCCACACTCAAGCGAGCCATCAGATTTAAGATATGCTAAGTCATAATCTTCTAACTGTTGTTGAGCATATTCGGCAGCAATCCTTCTCTGTCCATAGTCGCCACCTCTTATCTCAGTTTCTATCTCTATGCCAAAGTACAAGCGTGTTTGCTCGCCATCTGAACTATGAAAGCGTGGGTCAGGTCGATACGAATAATCATGTATTGTCCTGCCGTCATTATCATCATCATCATGGGCATAAGTACAGCCATCATAATAATAATTATCGCACTCCTCACAGTAAGAAACATCACTTTCGAAACATCTCTCACAGAAAGTCATACTTGTATCTTCAGCGCCATAACTATGTCCGCTAAAATGATTATCACAATTATCACAGTAATGAGAAAAAGTATCGGCACAAGGTTCGCACCATCTATCGCCATCTACTATGAATGAATCATCATCTACGCTTCCAATACTTTCGCATCTTAAGCATATTACTGAACAATGTTCACAGACAGGTTTACCCATGTCGGTAAAAATTAAGTCAGTATCAGTTAAGTCAGTACCACAAGCAACACACTCTTGCTTGACTTCTACTTCGTCAACAGTTTCCATTTCTATCCTTTCTGTCTGAATATCAGACGCTTCTTGTTGAGTGGGATTAGTTTACACTAACTCCGCCTCTTTGTCAATTCTACGCTGGACACTATCAAGAATTATATTCACAATCTTGTCCCGCAAATCATCAGCATACTTAGCACGAGCCTCGAAACCATGCCTTGTATTATGTATAGAGAATTGCCGTAGAGATTCCCTCACAGTTTCTAGTTCATCTCTAGAAAGCGTGAGGATAATCTCATTGGCATAGTCTACATTACTTTTGGACATCATCTACCCCTTAATCTTCGGTGGCATTTGATACATACTGGGTATGCTTGAAAACCGCTTAATGGGTTATCTTGTCCGCATATTTCACAGTTCATTACTTGCTTAACTCACGCAATTTACGCATAAGTTGAGCATTTTTAATAGCCGTAGTAATCACAAGCGTAATGCTTAGGCTTAGTGCGATTACTATTGCTATCGTATCTGTTATCTCTATGTACATGATTACCTTTCGTTAATAAGTGTCTGAATCTCAGACACTCGTGCCCACCGCAGGAATTGAACCTGCGTGAAATCGCTATCCAGCGTGGGCTATCCAGTTGCTATTCGTAGTCCGAGTCCGTAGCAACATCCTCAAGCAAATCATCAAGGTTAGTCATATCAACCTGAAAAATATCTTCGGTTGCCATAATCTCGGCTACTTCTTGCTCGGTCATAAAGTCTAGCGCAATATCGTCAGGACTCACAATGCCAACCCCATAACACGAAGGTACTCAGGATTAACTTTATTGCGATTTGCTTGCTCTAACTTGTTGCGTTCTACTTCATGTTTCATGTCTATCTTTTGCGCTAATTTGATTAACGCATTTTCTGTATCTTGGTCTAGCATTTTTGTTTTCCTAACTGTCTGATTTTCAGACACTAACTCAGGACACATTTTTCCTAAGTGGCTCTAGTATAACATAGTTCAGCCCCTAAGTCAAGTTGAGGTTAGCCCTCGTCTGATTTTCAGACACCCCATAATCGTAGCCGTCCTCATGCGCCTCGTGGGTGGTTTGTGTTGAAAAATTGTTGGCGGTGGCTGTCCTCGTCCTCGTCCTAAGCCTAATAAATAGTTTGTGTTGGTTTGTGTCGGATTTTGTAACGCACTCGGGCGTGTCGGATTCTCCCCCCGCGCTCGGGCGTGTCTAGCTAAAAAAAATAACCCCACCCCCGAAGGGGTGAGGCTACTTTGTCGGGTTGGCTTAGGCGTTAACCTTTGCCTTTGCCTTGCTGTTTTTAGCGATAGTGTTCCAACCTGAGGCGCAAGTGTCTGCTAGTTTGGAATTAAGGACAACCGCGTCTGCCATGCTTAAAGTAGCGAAAAACTTTAAGGTCATTTCGGCAAAAGCGTCAGGGGTAATTCCTTTAAGGTCAGCCTCGGTCTTTGCCTCGGTTTCCTTCTCGGTTGCCTCTGCCTTTGATTCTGCCTTTGATTCCTCGGCAGATTCTAGGCGGTCAATAAATCCCGCGTAGGTTTTGATTCCCTCTATTAGAGATTCTACACCCTCAACACCCGCAACCCGTTGCGCTCTCATAGATACTTTTAAGATTGTCGCAATAGGTTGCTCGGTTGCGCCCTGTAATTTATTTACCTTAAGCGCGGTACCAAATCCCTCAACCTGAGAAGATTTCACTACTGGGTGTTTTCCTGATTTCTCACCCTCTTTAATTGAGGCGCGGGCAATTCTTACTGATGATTCTCCCTCGCTCATTTTGGAATAAGTGGCTGAGATAAATCCCCAAACACTTGCGGTTGATGTTGATACCAATTCACGAAATCCATTAAGGATTGAGTTATCAACAATTACTGCGGTTTTTACTGCCTTTGTTGCGTTTTCTTTTGTAGCCATTTTCTTTATTTCCTTTTCTCGGATTTGAGTGTCTGATTTTCAGACACCCATTGGATTTCTCCAATAGGTAAAAGGTAATGCCTAATCTTTCTTTTGTCTAGTTCATTTTGCCAATTTCCCCAAAATCTTTTGTGAAGTACATCACACCAATTCAGATAGGTACAAACTGGGGCAGATAGGACAAGTGTATCATATTGGTACAAGATAGGCAAATCGGACAAAAGGGATAGCTAGACTCGCCCGACCTCGTTGCTCAGGAAACTCTCAGGTTTGTGTTGGGCGACACGCCCGACTGCGTTGTTGAGTATCCACACCCTGTGGATAACTATTTACTAGTTGCCTGTGGATAACTATATTTAATCTCCCCCCTGTGGATAAACCTGTGGATGAGATAGTCTAATCCTAACCTTTAGAGATTATCGGCTAAAAAATAAAGTCTAAATGTCTAGTAGAGGTTGAGAGTTTTGAGGGGGCATGTGTGAATATGCGAGCGAGGCACCTATATAGTATCATCCTAAAAATTTCTGTTATATTATAGGGGGGATATATATTATACGCTCAGAATGAGCGTAATATTTACCTATCTGTTCGGTTTTAGTACTTTGAACAGGTTATCTATAGTATATATATAATATACGGAGTCGCTCCGTTTAAGACTCCGCTCCTATATAATATTATTAATAATTTATAATTATATTGGGAATAGTCTGCCCGTTTATAGGGACCGTTAAATCAGCGTTATTGGGGGCAACTGTGGGTCGTAAGCCAGGGGTACAAAACATACCTAAGGATGCTGCCCAACTACAAGTGTTAGAACTGTTAGCCCAGGGGGCTACCGTAGTAGATGCTATGAAGGCTGTAGGACGTAACGATGTTACCTTCCGTCAATGGTCTATGGCAGATGCCGACTTTAAGGACAAAGCGGACAAAGCCCGCCTTTCAGGCAAAGGTATCAAGACCGACCTAGCCAATCTTAAAGATATCTCTTTTGAGGATTTCTCAGAGCAGTTCCTAGATACCAAACTCTTTGACCATCACAAGTCTTGGATTGATTTGGTAGAGGGCAAAGAGCCAAGGTTCATCCACCCTAGCATGACCTATGAACAAGCAGCAACCAATCGTATTCTTATTAACGTACCACCTGAGCATGCTAAGTCAACTGTGCTTACCATCAACTACGTTACCTACCGTTTATCAGTAGACCCTAACGTTAGAATCATTATTGTATCAAAGACGCAAGGTATGGCTCGTAAGTTCCTATCTGCGATTAAGACAAGATTAAGCCATCCTAACTGGACTAAGATGCAGGTGTCCTTCGGACCTAACGGTGGCTATAAGGCAGATTCACCAACCTGGTCTGCTGACATGATTTATCTAGGAGCAGGAAGAGATTCTGGCGAAAAAGACCCTACGGTACAAGCACTGGGTTTTGGGTCCCAGATATACGGAGCAAGAGCCGACCTGATTATCCTTGACGATGTGGTGATGAACGCAAACGCCCATGAGTGGGAGAAGCAAATTGAATGGCTTCAAAAAGAAGTCATCACCCGCCTAGGGCGGCACGGCAAACTGCTTATAGTAGGAACCCGTGTCGCACCTATAGATTTATATAAAATGATTAGAGACCCTGACCAATGGACTGGCGGGAAAACTCCTTTCACATATATGGCTATGCCATCAGTTTTAGAATTTGATGAAGACCCAAGAAACTGGAAAACACTTTGGCCTTGGACAGACAGGGCAGAAGGAGAACAGGACGAACCTAATGAGCAAGGACTATACCCCAAGTGGGATGGACCCTCGCTTTTTACAAGGCGGTCTGAAGTTGCTCCGAGTGTCTGGGCTATGGTCTACCAGCAAGAAGATGTCCAATCCGATTCCATATTCTCGCCAACAATTGTCGCAGGATGTGTTAACGGTATGCGAAAGCGTGGACCACTTAAAAAAGACGCGGCAGGCCACCCCAAGAACGTAGAGTCAACTTATACTATTATTGGATTCGACCCAGCCGTAACTGGACGTTCTGCTTTTGTAGCAGTATCCTATAATCGTTCCGATGGAAAAATTTATGTATTAGACTGTGTTAACATGGTCGACCCTACTCCTCAAAAAGAGAATGCTCTTATCAAGGAATGGGTAGAACGATTTAAGCCTCAAGAGTTTCGGGTTGAAATTAACGCCCACCAGAAGTACTATGCTATGGATACAGAGTTACGCAACTACCTAGCATCTTATGGATGCCAATTGAATTCACACTTTACTGGCAAGAACAAATGGGATGTTGGATTTGGTGTAGCCTCTATGGCAGGACTATTTGGTTCTGTTAGAGATGGTAGATTCCAAGATAATAACCTAATAGAATTTCCAAGCAATGAAGGTTCTGAAGGACTAAAGTCTTTAGTACAGCAACTTATTATTTGGAAGCCTGATACTAAAAACCCAACCGACTGTGTAATGGCATTATGGTTTGCTGTTATCCGTTGTAGAGAACTTATGCAGACATCAAGTAGAGTTGGACAGTACCAGACAAACAGATGGGCCACTAGAGCACAGATGGCTGGTAGAGGTTCACTTAATTTAGACGAAGCCTTTGCAGAGCAATGGCAAGAAACTTACAGTTAGGATACAGATGGCATTACCAATAGCAGCAATTGTTGCATCAGTTAGGGCTGCAAGATTAGCCCAAACAGCGGCCAGGACTACTGGTAGTATTAAGGGTGCTTCTACTGTAAATAAAGTTTACAAAGAAGGTTCAGCCTCTCCAATTACTCCATCTATTGCTGAGTCTAAAGCATTAATAGAGAAAACATTTAACATTCCAGCAAAAGGAACTCCGCAAAGAGCAGCCTACGATGCAAGCCTACAACGCAAGGCCGAAACTGCTTTAAATAAAAATAGAATTAAAAGGGGTAACTAGTGGCATTAACAATTGAACAGATATCAGCGCGAGTTCAATCGCTGCGTTATCGTAATAGCGAGAGAGATGCTCGCAATCTAGACGTTCTTGCTGTCCGTAAAGGCAAAATATCTGAAGTCTATCCTGACTTCTTTCCAGATGGTGTAGATGCAAATGTCGTTGCAAATTTTATTGATGTCGTTGCCAGAGACCTTTCAGAGGTTATGGCTCCTCTCCCAGCAGTCAATTGCTCAGCGGCTAATGCGGTTAATGACCGTGCTCGTAATTTTGCCGATAAGCGTACTCGTATTGCTAGTAATTATTTTTCGCATTCTGACCTATCGGTCCAGATGTACTCAGGAGCAGACTGGTATATAACCTACGGCTTTGTTCCATTTATCATAGAGTTAGATGAGGATGCAAATCTTCCTCGTATCCGTATTGAAAATCCAATTGGAGCATATCCAGAGTTTGATAGATATGGCCGTTGCGTAGCATTTGCTAAAAGATACACTTTAACATTAGGTGAGTTAGTAAGCCAGTTCCCAGAGTTTGATAACATACTTCTCGGTGGATTAGGTTATAAGCAAGACCTAAATGGTCAAATTGAAATGATTCGTTATTACGATAAAGACCAATCAGTTGTTTATATCCCTTCAAAGGATAATTTAGTATTATCACAAGCCAAGAATCCTCTTGGTAAAATGATGGTAGTTGTAGCACGTAAGCCATCTATCGATAGCGAACTACGTGGACAATTTGACGACGTACTTGGAATTCAGTTACTCCGCAACCGTTTCGCCTTACTGGCAATGGAAGCAGCGGAGAAATCAGTACAGGCACCTATTGTACTCCCACAAGATGTACAAGAACTACAGTTGGGTGGAGATGCGGTTATCCGCACCGCCAACCCAGCAGGTGTTCGTCGAGTAGAACTTACTCTACCACAAGGCGCATTTACAGAGCAAACATTACTTAACCAAGAACTTAGAGTTGGTGCTCGTTATCCAGAAGGACGTACTGGAAACATTGATGCATCTGTTGTTACTGGTCAAGGCGTACAAGCACTTATGGGTGCGTTTGATACACAAGTTAAATCAGCCCAAGCAATATTTGCAGCAACACTTCGTGATGTTATTAGTATCTGTTTTGAAGTTGATGAATTAATATATCCACAAGAAAAAACAATTCGCGGCGTAGATTCTGGTTCACCTTATGAAATTACATACAAGCCAACCAAGGATATCAAACAAGATTACTCTGCTGATGTTCGTTACGGAATGCTTGCTGGTCTTAACCCAGCCCAAGGTCTTATCTTCATGCTACAGGCTCTTGGTGGCAAGTTAATCTCTAAGGATATGGCTATGCGTGAGTTGCCATTTACTGTTAACGTAACACAAGAACTTGAAAAAATTGAAATTGAAGATATGAGAGCCGCATTACTTGGCTCATTAACTGCTTATACACAAGCAATACCACAGATGGCCACACAGGGACAAGATGCTTCTGATGTAGTTAGAAAGATTGCTGCGGTTATTAAGGCTCGCCAAAAGGGACAAGCATTAGAAGATGCTATTGAGGCTACCTTTACACCGCAACAACAAGTCCCTCCTGCTGGTGCCTCTAATCCAATGGTTGAGCAAACGTCCCCTGCTCCCTCTGGTGCCCCAGTAGGAGGCTCTCCTCAAGGTGCTCCAGGAAATGTTTTGCCACCTGAACAACCACCACAAGATGTAATGAGTTTAATTTCAAGTATTGCTGGTTCTGGACAAGGAAATGCAAGCGTAAGAACTTCACGTAGACGATAATTAAGTAGGGGACAATGACAACGATTATTGGATTAGAACATAAAGACCGTTGCTTCATAGTTGCTGATAGCCAAACAACTGATGCTGATGGCAGAATCTATACACATCCAGAAGTTAAAAAAATTTCAGAGAATGGAATGTTTCTAATTGCTGGCTCTGGCGAGACATTACCTTGTGATATAGCACAACATATTTGGGAGCCACCAACTCCTACCAGGCAAGACAGAGAAGACCTTTATCATTTTATGATTGTAAAGGCAATGCCATCTTTGCGTAAATGCATGGCAGAAAATGGTTATAATTTTGAAGAAGACAACAAAGAAAATCGCTTTCAGTTTATAATGGCTGTTGGTGGAGAAATCTTTGATGTTGACCAAGAATTATCAATAAGCAAATCTGCAGATGGAGTATACGCTGCAGGCTCTGGAGCAACCTATGCATTAGGTGCTTTGTACGCAGGAGCAGATGCTTTTGAAGCAATGGAAATAGCATCTAAACTTACAGCATTTACTGCTGGTCCGTACATATCAAAAGAACAACCTAGAAAAATTAAGTAGGAGGAATCATGGTAAGTGGAGGACCTAACGGAGGACCACAATATAATCCAGCAAACGTAAATGGATTAGGTGGGAACGGTCAATCAGGGGACTATACTGGATTTGCTTACGGCCAAAACCAAATGTTAAATCAATCAAAAGTTGAAGGAAATCAAGCAGTAGCATCTATTAAAAGTAATGCTCCAGCAGGTATAACACCAGAACCACTTCCTCAGGTAACTCCATTAACTGCTGATACTATGAATCCAAATCAAAGTGTTTTAGATGGCGCACCAATAGGTGATGGAGCAATGTCTATTCCTGGACTTCCAAAGAATCCATCTAATGACCCTGATATAGAAATGATTCGTGAATATTATCCAATTCTAAATTGGTGGGCAAGTCAACCAGGTGCAGCACAAGGTACTAAAGATTATGTAAGGTACCTAGGAACAATTATTTAATGGCACTTTGGGATACGCTAGGGCGATTTCAAGATTACTTTAAGAAGTCGAACAACCCCACACTTACTGACCCATTCAATTCTGATGGCAGAATTAAATTTGGAACATCATTTGACATTGCTAGAAACTTGCCAGAAAGTCCAGCAAAATTTACTTCAAGTGTAAATCAGGCTAAAAATAAATTAGCCCAAATGAATATTGAGGCAGAATCAAAACCTTTTTATCCTAATGATGCAGCAGAACGTGCTCGTATTACAGCAATCAATGCCGCTGGAATGACCTTGGGTAAACCTGCTGGAATAGCCGCAGGTGCTGCTATTGGCTCAGTTATACCAGGTGTAGGTTCAGCAATTGGTGCTGGTGTTGGAGCAACTGCATATGGTGTAGCAGAACTTGATAAAGTTACTGACGGTAAAGTTAGTGGCGCATTAATGTCTGGAACAAAAGGCGTGCGTTCTAATTATGCTTTTATTCGTGATATTGAAAAGAAAAACACTGGCATGGGACTTCTTGCTGGTATGTCAATTTTAGGTGGCGCTGCAGCAGGTGCTACTGCTGGTTTTGCAGTAGGTGGCATAGGAGCAATTCCTGGCGCAGCCATTGGTGCCATTGGCGCAGCACTTGGCGGTTATGGCGCTGGTAAAGCAGGACGAGTTGCAGCAGAGGCTGGCTTGTTTGATTCTATAGATAAAGATATTAAAAAATCTGCTAAATTTGCTCAAGCCGTAGAAGGTCAAGAAACATATAATTTTGGAAATGATACTGTTCGTGTAGCATCACATATTACTGGAATAAAAGCACTAGGTGATACATCTAAGGGTATTGGCGCAATCAGTTCTGGATTGCTTAATTTTGGTTTTGAAGCATCAGTTGCTCCCGATATTAAAGCAGCCCAACTTACTGGCAAGGTTATTAGAACAGCCACTGTTGGTGGTATAACTGCTAAGACAGAAGGCGTGTTAGCCCAGCAAGCACAAAAAGTATTTCGTGAAGGTGAAAAAAGCGCAGAGCGTTTAGTTAAAAATGTTGAGTTATTAAAAAAGACTGCTGCTGGAGAAAAGACACCTTATACTCCAGTACTTAAATTTTATCAAGATAATGATGCTGTTACAATTCAACAACGTCCAGAATTTAGAAATAATGAATATGGCCAAGTTGGCGCTGTATTAGTTGCAGGTAAAACTCCACAAGAGAGTAGCCTTGTTCTGCGTATTGGTCAAGGCGATAAAACCGCTATTGATGAATTACAGGTAAAGCATCCAGCAACATTTGCTGAATTAATGCGTTATGAAGGCATGATTGATATTGTTGAGTCTAGCGGCTCACAAAGAGCAGCCTATGGTTTTTCTCGTAATGGAGAAACAATTGTTTTATCCAAAAACTTACCAGACAATACTAAAATTGTTGAGGCTGAACTTACAGACCTACGCAGTCAATATGCCTGGTTAGATAAGACTTTAAGACTTGACAGTGCCCTTCAAGAGAGAACTGTATCTAGAGTTCCATTGATTGAAGCACTTCGCAATGACATAGCAAAACAACGTGTTGTTAATAAATTAGAACTTAACAAATTAGATAAAAGCACTAGAGATACTCGTCTTGGTAAAGCAATGCAGACGCTATATCAACGTAATGGTCTAGGTGTATTAGTACGTAAAATTGACCGCTGGACAGATGATGCACCTCACAGTACAATTAACTTTAATGATGCTATTCAGAGTTCATCTAGAGTTAGGACAACAATACGCGCTGGCGTAGTTGCAAAAGTTGTAGCCCCAGAAGAAGGCTTAAAATTTTATAATGATTTTACAATGGCACGTACTGAAGGACAAAAATTAGAACTAATTAATGGTCTGACAGATACAATTTTTAGTCGAATTGCGGATAAGTATGGAGTGCCAGTAGCAATTAAAGATGTTGTTCTTGCTGAATATTCTAAAATTATAAAAGATAACACCAATAAAGCAAAAAGTGCTAGTTCTGAAAATAGAGCATATATGAAGGACGAGAACGGTGATATCGTTCAAGACCCTCAACTTATATCTCAACTAGCAAATGGTGGATATCTTCCTCCTGTTGAATTTATTGATAAAGCATTCAAGCGTTATTCAAAGAAGTTTGGTGCTGAAGCCAAGTTGCCAATTAACACTGCTGTTCTAGGTAAAGCGGTAATTGATGAGTTTCAATCAATTTGGCGTTTATTAACTCTTGCTCGCACAGGATTCCCAATTAACATTATGCGTGACTCTACGTTGCGTACCTGGGCCGACGGAGCCATGTTCTATACACTTAAAGAACTAGGTAAAGACACATTAGATGATATAACAAGTCTTAATACTAGCGTTGGTAAAATTAAACGCTGGGGCAAAGGCATGGTTGATAAAAATGCTAATATGGCTAACATCCGTCAACAAATTAAAATTCGTGAAGATGCGGTTGGGGCAGCAAAATTATCTTTAAAACGCGCTGATTACGACCCTGCTAACCCACCTAAAGAGATATCTCCAGAGATTCAAAAAACACTTAGTTATATTGATGATATAAATAAGACAATTAATGAATTGCGTCGCCAAGAAAGTTCTTTAGTCAAAAATATACCTTCAAAAGTTATTGGCCGTGATAAAGTAAATATTGATGGATATGATTTTCCAGCACCTTTCTCAGGTCGCTTTGGAGAATTAAGCAAGTCTAAGATTCAAGGTAAAAGCGATATTAGAGGATTGCTTGCATCCACTCGTGAACTAGAATTATCTAATGTTCGTAGAGACCGTGAGGGTGGCAAGTGGATTGAAGCAGTTGAAAATGAAGACTTGCATATCCGCGCATGGGATAACGTACTTAATAACCTTCTAAGAAACGACAAAGTTGCTGAAAAAATTATGCAAGGTGTCCCTGAAAAGAATATAATTGAGTGGATTAAAAGTCCTGCTTCTGGTTTATACACAGAACGTTTTGGTATTGTAAAGGACCTTGGCAGAACACTTAAGATTAGCGATGCTAAGTACATTTATAACAGAGTTTTGTCTGCAGTTAACCAATTTGCTCCAGACCTTAAACTGCAAAAATTAGTTGTTGAAGGAAAAGCAAGCACTTTGGAACTAAAGAAAATGTATCCAGATGTTGCATCTCGCCCTGGTGTTAGCACCGATATGGCACTTGACATGGTAGGTAGAAGCAATGGAATTAGATACTTTTCTGACCTAACAAAAGATGCTGTTACTTGGTTAGCAACCCAGCCAACTAGCAAACTTTCCTATAACCCATATTTTGCTGCTAAGTACCAACACAAACTTCAAAGCATGGTTGCCGTAGCAAATGCTCAAGGTCGCAAATTAAGCGATATGAACATAGAACAATTTGAAGCAACTGCTAGAGCACATGCATTAAACGAATTTCGTGCAAAGATTAACTCATTTAACCGTGATATGAACTATCCATCATTGGTTAATTATATTATTGCGTTTTTCCCTGCAGTAGTTGAGCAGTATCGTGCTTATGGTAGAATCGCTTTAGAGAATCCAGAGTTTCCATTAAGAATTGCTCAAATGGCTAGAATTCCTGAGTACATTGGTCAAGTTCAGACAGACCCATATGGTACCGAGTATGTAGAAGTTACACTTCCGCTGCTTAATGGTCTTAAAGGACGCCTTCCAACATCATGGTTTAACCCAGTTAATCCTACTGGTGGACAGATTATATCTGCTGGACCATTAGGTCAGTACGCAGCCAATGCTGTAGCCAAGAGAGTTAAACTTCCTGAAGTATTTATGGAAAGAGTATTGCCGTTTGGAGTTCAATCCAATACATTAGGCGCTCTTACGCCAAATACTTTACGCCGTGCTGGACAAGCATTTGAAGCATTCTTTTCAAAAGATGATGGCGCTCAATATAATAAAGACTTAAACATGTTTATAGAAATGAAACGATTTGAATTTGAAAAAGATTCTGATGGACGCCAGCCAACTGGAGCAGAACTTACTCAAATGAAAAAAGAAGCATCTAGTGATGCTGTAAGTCTTTCAATTCTTAGAGCATTAAGTGCTGGCATCCTGCCATTGCAACCACGATATGTATCTCCATTACAAAAATATGCAGACATATTAAGCAATTATAATAAAGAGTATGGCGCAGATGGTGCTGAAAGATTTAGTCAAGACTTCCCAGATTACTATTTATTGTCTGACTCTTTATCGGACAAAACATCTGGTATCCGTGCTGATGATACAGCGATAGAACTTGTCAAGAAAAATGGTTCTACAGTTGAGTTAATGATTTCTCAAATAGGAGAAAATGCAGATTTAACTGTCCTTGGTGCAGTATTCAATGATGATGATTACGCCTTCTCAGGAAGTGCTCAGGCATATCTAATGACCAATGCAATACCTGGAACCCGTAAGAAATTTACTAATCAGGCAGCAGCGTTAGAAAACAATCGGTCATCAATCGTTAATAAAGGTTGGCAAGACTGGACATCAATGAAAGAAATCGTATCTCAAGCAATTGAGAGTGGCGAACCACCATATAACCCAGCAAGTGGTTATGGTAAAACTATTCTTGATGCTTATAAAGAATCATTTATAAAGGAAATGCAAACCCAGAATAATCTTTGGTATGAAGAGAAAGTTAACCCTGGATTTGAAACTAAAATTAACAATACGGTAAAGGTGCTTACCATTGCTGCCAATACACCAAAAATGTGGGCAGACCTATCTAAGCAAACACGTTGGCACTCAATTGCTGATTATTTAAATTTTAGATATGACATTCATGATGAATTAAAGCGCAGAGGTGTTACAATTGCATCTAAAGAAGCGAGAGACCTAAAAGAGCAGGTTGATAACTTTACTTATGCTTTGCGTAAGCAAGATGTAAATTTTGGAAAGTTTTATGATAGATATTTTGAAAATGACAGTTTCTCATATGTGTATGAAGAACCTCAACTTACAGGAGCAAATAAATAATGTCAATGACTAATCCAGTTGTGGGTCGTGGTACTAATGCCACTCCTGTGCCAAAGCCTCAAGTTATCCCAACTACCGTATTGGGTGGTGGTGTAATTGACAGTATTAATAAAAAACTAGAAGCAAAAGGGTATAAAATTACTCCTGAAACAATAGCCCAAGTTGGATTAGTAGATAGTTTTACGCCAGAACAACTTTCTGTAATTTATAAACTTATAAAACCTAGAGGATATAATCCCAAAAAGTCAATAGAAGATGTTCGTTCTTTATTAAATACCGACCCTATCATGATTTCTCTTGCAAGTCGTTCAAGTGATTATTCTACATTTGTTAAAAATTTAGAAAAAGACCTTTTACCTGGTGTTGGAGAAGAAAAAGCAAACATTCCTACAAGAACTATTTCTGAACAAAGACCAGAAGTGCTTGAAAATCTAGTTGACACTTGGTACAAAAAAGTATTAAGTCGTCCAGCAAGTAAAGAAGAAAAGGCTGCTCGTTTAGCAGAAATGCAGGCGGAAATTGCCCAGGGCACAGTCACTACTTCTGCAAAAGTTAAAAATCCTAAGACTGGAAAAATGGAAACAGTGGTTAAGTCTACTCCTGGATTTTCTCAAGCCTCTTCAGAAGCAAGAATTACTGAACAATTAAAGGCTTTAAATCCAGATGACTTTGACCGCACAAAAAGAGTTGAGTTTTCTTCATGGATATCTCAGAATGTGGCGGGAGCATAAATGGCAACTGGTACCGAAACAGCCGCTTCCTACGGTATTAGCGAAGCATTACTAATAGCATATCCTGAATTAAAAGCAGTATATGATTTATTTAAAGCAGAAAAAACTGCTGAAGCATTAGAAGCATTATACAAGACTTCATACTATCGCAATACAAGTTCAACTGTAAAACAACGTGAGCAACAAAAACTTACCCAACCACAGGTGTATGCAGATAGTGTTACAAAATACAAAATGGCGGCCCGTAAGCGTTTAGTTTCCACAGGACTTAGAATTGATACTGCTACATTTGATAGTATAGTTAATCAAGCCTACGCAACTGGCATGGATGATAATCAATTAGACCAAGCCCTAGCAACTTCAGGAAAAATTACTGGTTTTGGTGGAAATATTCTTGGTGATACTACAACGCTAAAAACTTTTGCTTCATCTTATGGAGTTGGTACATTACTAAATGAATCGTATTGGACCCAAAAATCTAAAGACTTATTTTCTGGAACTGTAACATATGAAGATATTCAAGCAGAGATTACAACTTTAGCGGCTAGTGCCTATCCAGCCTATGCTGATGGATTTGCAAGAGGGCAATCATTAGATTCCCAAGCATCTAATATTAAACAAAGCATAGCAACTTATCTAGAAAGAGACCCAGATAGTATTGGCTATGATGACCCAATAATGAAACAATTAATCAACTGGCAAGACCCAGTTACTAAAAAGCCAGCAAGAGCACCACAGTATATAGTTGACCAAACTATTAAAAGTACCAAAGCCTGGGAATTTACTGATAATGCTATTGCTACAATTGATTCAATATCTATGAAACCACTTAAAGATTGGGGATTAATCTAATGCCTTATGACCCAGTGTCGGGTGTTTACACCCCAACTAAAGAAGCGATTGCACTACAACAACAATTAAGTCAAGTAAGCCCAAATTTAGTTGAAGCAATTAAAACTGGCCAATCGCCAAGTGCTGTAGGACAACAAGTAGTCGAAAAACTAACAGCAGAAGGTGCTAATCCAGCAGGTGCTGCATCTAGCGGAAGATACACAGCCCAGGCAGTTGATTATTTTCAAAAACAACAAGCAATAGTTGACGCAGCAAAAGCAGCAGAAGATGCTGCTGAGGCTAATAGATTGCAAGCCATTAAGGATGCAGAAGCCAGAAGAATAGCAGAAGAAAACTTAAGAAAATCATTATTGTCTGGACCTACTATTCCCTCAACTGTATCATCAACTGGAAATATCAGCACTGTAGGCGCTGGAACTCCTACGGTTACACCACCAACAACTATTACTGCAGCAAATGTTGATATTTTAGCGCCTGAGCGTAAGTCTATCATGGACATTCTTACTGCTAGATTTGCTCAATTTGGACTATCAAGTCTTGTTCCTAAAATTAAAGAATTGGCAATTAATGGAGCATCAGAAAATACTATTACTTTTGCTTTACAAGAAACCGATGAATATAAAACACGGTTTAAAGCAAATCAAATTAGACTAGAAAAAAATCTTAAGGTTTTAAGTCCTGCAGAGTATATAACCGTAGAAGATTCATATCGTCAGGTATTACGTGCTTATGGATTAAAACAATTTGATACTGATGAGTATGTATCGCAATTTATTGCTAATGACGTATCACCTACAGAACTTTCTAATAGAGTAGTAACTGCAGTTCAACGTGTGCAAAATGCTGACCCAGCAGTATCTAGAACTCTTAGAGATTACTATGGTATTGGTCAAGCAGACTTAGTTGCATATGTATTAGACCCTGAGCAACAATTCCAGAAGATTCAACGTCAAGTTTCAGCAGCGGAAATTGGAACTGCAGCAAGAGTTCAAGGACTTGAGGCTGGAGTTAATGTTGCAGAACAACTTGCAGCACAAGGAGTTACACAGGCAGAAGCACAAAAGGGTTATGCTACCATTGCGGACATACTACCTAGTGCTAAAAAACTTAGTGATATCTATGGTACAACACTTGAAGGTTATGACCAAGCAACTGCTGAACAAGAAGTATTTAATCAGTTAGCATCTGCACAGCGAGCAAGAAAGAAATTGTCAGAGAGAGAAGTTGCCGCTTTTAGTGCAAAATCTGGTATATCTGGAACCTCTCTAGGTTCCTCTACAAGAGGACAAATATAGAATCCTATGTGAATCCATCGGCCTCACATAGCGTACTAGACCGATAGCAAGAGCCAGCCTGGTTCCCCGACCAGAATCTGTGGCTTGCGACTACAACGAATAGAAGGGTGGGTTGCTATGAGCAACAACTACTGGGATGAAGACGAAGACGACCTAGATACCGACAACGGTGTGCAACTGGATGGAAGTGACTTACTTAAAAAGTTACGGAAAGCCAAGCGCAACGATGAGAAGCGTATCAAAGAACTTACTGAGCAACTTGAGGGATTATCCAAGGTGCAGCGTGAGCGTACAGTTAAAGAAGTCCTAGAAAAGAAGGGTGTCAACGCCAAAGCAGCAAGATTAGTTCTTAAAGATTTGGATGATGTTAACGAAGAGTCAGTGAATAACTGGCTTGATGATAACGCAGACTTATTTGGACTAACAGTTGCCAAAGAAGAGCCTAAAGCGTCAGAACAAGACCGTGCCGCATTGCGTCAACAGGATGTTCTAACGTCTAATGCTATGACCCCAGACCGAGCAGAAGATTTAAATCTTCGCATCGATAACGCGGATTCAATGGACGCGTTACTGGATGTACTTCGCTCACAATAATTCCGTTCATAGTCACTTGGAGGTGACGATATGGCTAATGCCTATGTAACCGCTGGTTCTTCCTCTCTTGGAGGTACCGCAGGTTCTGCTGGTTTAGTACAGAAGGCGTATGACCGTCTTCTTGAATTCGCTCTCCGTTCAGAACCACTAATTCGTTCTGTCGCAGATAAGCGTCCAGCAAGACAAGCAATTCCAGGCTCAACAGTCGTTCTACAACGTTATGTTGACCTATCTGCTGCAACTACAGCCCTTACTGAGGATGCTGACCCAGATGCAGTAGCAATGTCCACACCAACAACAGTAACCATTACTCTTAATGAGTATGGTAACTCAGTGTTGGTAACTCGTGCGTTGGAACTATTCAGCCTTGCTGATGTAGACCCAGCAATCGCAAACATTATCGCGTTCAACCTTGCAGATTCTATTGACTCCGTAGCAATGACAACATTGCGTGGCGGAACAAACGTAATCTACTCAGGTTCAACTGCAACTTCAACTGCAACTGTAACTGCTGCTGCAACACTATCTTCTGCTAACATCCGTAAGGCTGTTGCTAAGTTACGTGCTGGTAAGTCCGTTGCTCGTAAGGGTTCACTATACTGGGCTGGTATCCACCCAGAGGTATCCCACGACCTACGTGCTGAGACAGGTTCAGCAGGATGGTTGCTTCCTAACCAATACGGCTCTGTTCAAGACCGTATCTGGGCAGGAGAAATCGGAACATACGAGGGTGCATACTTCGTAGAGTCTCCACGTCTGTACTCAGCAACTGATGGTGCTTCATCTGCAAAGGTGTACCGCACAATCCTTGCTGGACAACAGGCATTGGCTGAGGCAGTTGCCGAAGAGCCACACGTAGTAATCGGACCAGTAGTTGACAAGTTAATGCGTCACCGCCCAATGGGTTGGTACGGCGTACTAGGCTTTGCTCGCTACCGCGAAGAGGCACTATACAGAATCGAATCAGGTTCATCAATCGCTTAGTTGATTGACGGTAGGGCTAGGGGAAACTCTAGCCTTACAGTAAGTTCATTAAGGAGAACAATGGCAGATTACGTTTTCAGAACACCTACAGTCCGAGAAGGACCAGCAGGTAAGCACAGATTATTTTACTTCTATAAATTAGACAGAGGCATCAGCATTGCTAAAAGCGGTGGAGTATATTCACAGGTTCGCTATGTTCTTGATGATGTACAGGATGATTACCAAGAGTTCTATCGTGGTGGATATAACCATATAGTTAACGATGCAACAAGAACGGCTTTAATTGCTGGTGGTGTAGGTGTAACCTCAGCAAACTTTACAGCAATATAAGGGGATATATGAAACACTGGGAACATCATCCAGAACCAATTGATGGATGTTTTGGATGTAAAGGTTTAGGACTTCAGATGAACTCTGGAGATGCCAAGCGGGACATTTCAGATAAGAAATGGACTGCTGAATTAAATGCTTACAAAGATGCAAGAGCACAAGGAATACAACCATCAGGAACAACTATGCGTCACGTACAAGAAGCGCATAGGGCTTCAGAAGTTTTAGGTAAAGCGTATGATGCGGACACTATGCCTAAAGCAAAAGATATAACTCCAAAAGCCGCAGCCGTAATGAAAGAGATAGGACAAATATAATGTCAATTAAAGGCGAGAAGTACGCTTCAAAGAAAGCAATGATGAAGCATGAGAAGAATGAGCCAATGTCTATGCGTATGAAAGAATACGGTAAGAAGGCTGCTAAGAAATCAATGAAAAAGGCTGTTGTAAAGAAGATGGGCAAGAAGAAGTAACATGCCTACCCCTAAACCAACACCATCATTAAAGGCTAGAGTTGCAAAATCTACTCCTCAAGAGATAGCGCTTGCTAAACTTATGGCAGAACGTGCGGCTATTGCTAAAAAAACTGGCATGTGGCCAACTGATGAAGAACTTATGAAAAGTAGAAAAAAGAGATGAAAAAACCAATTAGAGCAACAAAAAAGACTGCTAAAGTTATGCGTGAATTCAAATCTGGAACTTTACACTCTGGTAAGGGTGGCAAGGTAGTTAAGTCTCGCAAACAGGCAATTGCTATTGCTCTGTCCGAGGCTGGCAAGAGTAAGAAGAAGTCTAAGTAATGTCATCGGGTCAACGTAAGCGTCACGACGGGTTTAATAAAACAATTATGCGGGACGGTATGATTGTTATTCTTCGAAAAGATGGACGGGAAAAAACCCGTCTTGACCCTAAGACTAAAGAACCAAATAAGGGGACTAAATGAAAAAAGCATTTTGGGATAAGAAGAACCCTAAAAAAACTTCTAAGAAATTAACACCATCACAGAAAACTGCTGCTAAGGCTAGAGCCAAAAAGGCTGGTAGACCTTATCCTAACCTAGTCGATAATGCTGCAGTAGCAAGGGGCAAAAAATGACAGCAGCGTGGACACGTAAAGAAGGCAAAAACCCTAAAGGCGGGCTAAATGCGAAGGGCAGAGCATCCTATAAGGGTGGAACCCTCAAGCCACCCGTAAAAAGCGGTGATAACCCCCGTAGAGCCTCGTTTTTGGCACGTATGGGCGGTATGCCTGGGCCAGAACGTAAGCCTAATGGTGAGCCAACAAGATTACTTTTATCCCTACAAGCCTGGGGCGCTAGTTCAAAGGCTGATGCAAAACGTAAAGCCAAGGCAATATCTGCCAGAAATAAAAAAACTAAGTAGAAGGATAAGCAAATGAAAAAAGCATCAATGGTTAAAAAAACAACTGCTAAGGCTAAGGCCAAAGGCAAGGCTAAGAGCAAGACTAATGTAGGTGGATTTTCTTATGCAAAGAAAGTTAGCAACAAAAAAGATAGAGCATATAACGAAAAACAGATGTAAGTAAGGAAAAGGTGGGGACAATGAAACAAGATACAGTATCAATTGCTTGGTGTGACAATGGTATGGTTGACGGTAAGTTTATGCAAGGCGTTACAGATGTAATGCTTCATTCAGGAATTGAATTTGCTACTACCCTGCGAAGTCAGGGTAATCAGATTGCTCGCCAACGCGATAAAGTAATTAACTATTGGTATAATAACAAGAAGTCTGACTGGCTATTCTGGGTAGATTCAGATGTAGTAGTAAGTCCAGATACATTTAATATCCTCTGGGAAAGTAAAGATGCCGTAGAGCGTCCAATCGTTAGCGGTGTTTATTTCACCACTGACCAACCAGAAGAACCACTTATGACACCGCTACCAACATTATTTAATTTTGTAAACACAGAAGAATCAGTTGGTGTAGCACGTATCCATCCAATGCCTAAGAATCAATTAATTAAAATTGGTGCAGCAGGTATGGGATTTGTTTTAATGCACCGTAGTGTTGTTGAACGTATTAAAGCAGTGGTTGCAGATGCTCCATTATTTTCAGATATTGGACACGGGAATAACTTTCTAGGAGAAGACATTTACTTTTTTGCTCTATGTGATAAGGCTGAGATTCCAGTCTATGCACATACGGCAGCAACTGCTCCACATATGAAGCGATTCTCATTTGATGAACATTATTATAACGCATTTATGGGTTCTCCTAAAAAAGAAGAGCCTAAGTCAAAACTTATAACCCCTGATAAGAAAATCATTACACCTAGATAGGATAAACAATGCCAACAGGTACCGCAGGTAGCACACTATGTGCTGAACTAAATCGCCTAGCCAATGGTGGAACTTACCCAGCAAGAACAGCATTTAAAGATGAACAAGGTGCTGCTAATGCTTGGGCTAGCACTTCTGGACTTGGAATAATTGGAGCCTTGAATCAAAAGGCGAGTGCTGGTAGAGCACCATCTGCGTATAAAGATTTAAATGGTATCTGTAATGAACTTGCTGGAACTACTGGCAAATCGGCAATTGACGCACTAAGGAGCATAGCCTCTTGACAACTACACTAACTGACTTAATCAATGAGGTTCAAATTAACCTTGCTGGATACACCTATCAACAAGATAGAGCAACACACTTAACCTCTGCTATTACAACAACCACATCATCATCTGCATCTCCTACCATTTTATCTTTAGGTTCAACTGAGAATCTAGGCAAAGGTGTAGTTGAGATTGATGAAGAGTTACTATGGGTAGATTCATTTGACCGTGTTGCTAACACAGCAACCGTATCTCCTTATGGTCGTGGCTATTTAGGTACTACTGCTGCTACACACACGTTAGATACTAAAGTTACTATCTCACCAACCTTCCCACGATATGTAGTTAAGAAGGCTATTAACGATACTATCAATGCTGCTGGTTCTAGCATCTTTGCTGCTAAAGCAACTACATTTACATTTAATGCTGCTCAAACAACTTATGATTTTGATGGATTAAACATCCAAAATGTTCTTACAATTATGTGGCAATCAGTTGGTCCATCACTTGAATGGATTCCTGTTCGTCGTTGGTCTTGGGATTCTAAGGCTGACGCAACAGCATTTGGTGCCACTGCTCAAACAGTAACTATTGGAGATTACATTACTCCTGGTAGAACTGTAAAAGTTATCTATGCTACTGACCCAGTTGCATTTACAACCAACGCACAAGACTTCTCAACACAAACTGGCTTGCCAGAATCCTGTAAAGATTTGATTGTTCTTGGTGCTTCTTATCGTTTGCTTACTTACCTTGACCCTGCACGTGCTGGCCAAGTTAGCCCACAAGCAGATGAGACAGATAGCAAACGTCCTTATGGTGCTTCACAAACTGCAACAAAACAACTATACGCACTATATACACAACGTCTTAATGAGGAAACTCAAAGACAGCAAAATCTGTATCCAATCCGCGTCCACTACAGCCGATAGGTAAATAAATGACAACACGCAAATACTCCTCACGCTCACAACAGACTACATTATCTGCAGCGTTAACCTCATCTGGAACCTCAGCAACTGTGGTATCTGGAACATCCCTTCTAGGTGGAGTTACAATCTCCGCTGGTGAAATCTTTACGGTGGTGATTGACCCTGATACAGCCCTTGAAGAAATTGTAGATGTATCGGCGGTATCAACCAACACACTTACTATTATTCGTGGTAGAGATGGTTCTACTGGCGTAGCCCACTCTGCTGGTGCTCAAGTACGCCATATGGCAATTGGTAGAGATTACCGTGAAGCCAACCTACACATTGAGGCATCTTCTTCTTATAATGATGGCACAGGAACTCATACAGTTCACGGTGTATCTGGTTCCGTAGTGGGAACTACAGACACTCAGACCCTCACCAATAAGACAATTGATACTGCAAGTAATACAATTACTGGAGCAGTAACTCTTACTGGAACCCAAACATTGACTAACAAGACTTTAACTAGCCCAACCATTACTGGTACTGGTGCTATTGCTGGAACCTTTACAGGCAACCTTACAGGTAACGTAACTGGTAACGTAACTGGTTCTGCTGGTACAGTAACCAACGGTGTCTATACAACCGATACTGGAACTGTTACTTCAACAATGATTGCAAATGGCACTATTGTTAATGCTGACATTAACGCATCTGCAGCCATTGATAAAACTAAAATTTCAGGAACTGCTATTACTGCTGGCGATACTGGCACTGTAACTAGCACTATGATTGCTAATGATACAATCGTAAATGCCGATATTAATACATCGGCTCAGATTGCTTATAGCAAAACTAACCTTACAAATAGCATCGTAGATGCAGATGTTAACGCATCCGCTGCTATTGCTTGGACAAAGATTGCTCCATCATCAACAGTATCTGCAACAGAACTTGGATACCTAGATGGTGTAACTTCTGCAGTTCAGACTCAACTAGATGCCAAACTTTCTACTGCTACAGCAGCAACTACCTATGCTCCATTGGCTAGCCCAGCACTGACTGGCACACCAACAGCACCTACTGCTACTGCTGGAACTAATACAACTCAGGTTGCAACTACAGCATATGTAGGAACTGCAATATCTAACCTTGTTGCTGGCGCACCAACCACCCTTGATACTCTTGATGAGATTGCTGCAGCCATTGCTGATACTGGTAACTTCTCAGATACAGTAGTTCTTAAGTCTGGTTCTACTATGTCTGGCGCTCTTGCAATGGGTACTAATAAGATTACAGGACTAGGTACGCCTACAGTATCAACAGATGCTGCAACAAAAGGTTATATTGATACCGTAGTACTTGCACCTAGCAATTTGACTGGCCCAATTACCTCTGTTGGTGCTGCAACATCTATTGCGTCACAGACTGGAACTGGAACTAAGTTTGTAGTAGATACAAGCCCTACCCTTGTTACTCCAGTCTTGGGAGTGGCTACTGCTACATCTATTAATGGAACTACAATCCCATCAAGTAAGACTTTAGTTGCTACTGACTCAACTACTTATGTAGTACCAAGTCAGACTGGTAACTCAGGTAAGTATCTGACTACAGATGGAAGCACTTCATCTTGGGCAAATCTTACTGGAGCATCTGCAGGAACATATACTCTTGCTACGGTCACAGTAAACTCTACTGGTAGAATAACTGCTATTTCTACTGGAACAGCAGCAGGCGAAACATTCAACCCATTAATGCTGATGGGTGCTTAACCAACACTAAGGAGAAATAAATGGCAACAACTTACAAGGTGCTTGGTCAAAGCAACCCAAGCGCAACAACAGCAACAACCCTATACACAGTACCTTCTGCTACTTCAACCGTAGTATCAACAATTACTATATGTAACCAAGCATCATCTGCTGCTACATATCGTATTGCGGTACGACCAGCAGGAGCAACCCTTGCAGCCCAACACTACATTGTGTATGGCGCAACAGTGCCTGCCTCTGATACAACAACTTTAACATTAGGTCTAACTTTGGCTACTACAGATGTGGTTACAGTATATGCCTCATCTGCAACAGTATCATTTAACGCATACGGAAGCGAGATTGCATAATGGCTGTAGGTCAAGTAAGTTCTATATCAAGCGATAACTGGCAATTAATTGCTACCAATACTCCAACATCTGGAACATCAACTTCATTTACATCTTTAACTGGATATAGAAAATTTAGATTAATTTGGAGTGCTCTTACATTTAGTGGTTCGGCAGTAGCAATGCTTAGATTTAATTCAGATAGTAATAATAATTATATAGGTGCTGCATCTGGATACGGTAGTAGCACTTCTGAAGGTTGGTCTACTGCCGCAATTATTGCTGGATATTCAAGTACGACACATTATGGATTTATAGACATAGAAGATGTAGATAAAACATTTCCTAAAAAAATGCAAGGAGTTTGGGATAGTCAAGATTTAGGTGTTGGCGATGTTCTTAATGGAGTTTACATTGGTTCAAGTGCTATTACATCTATTGCTCTTTTAGATAGTTCTGGAAACACAATAAGTTCAGGAACAGTTTACCTATACGGATTGGCGTAAACAATGGCAACAGGACAAGCATCCCCTAAGAGGGGTAAGATAGTAGATTTACCTGACAAAACAGTTACCATTGGCACAGCAACAGATGGTGGAACTGGAACTACCGTATCAGTAACATTTACTGCTGGAAGTGAAGCAACTGGTGGTCCAGTAAATTTCTATACTGCTACCTCTAACCCTGGCTCAGTTACTTCAAATTCAGCAACTAGTCCTATTACTGTTTCTGGATTAACTGCTGATACTGCTTATACATTTACAGTAAAGGCAGTTAACTCAACTGGCAGTGGAACCGTATCTAGTGCAAGCAACTCAGTTACAACTACAGTGCCTAACTCATACGAGGCTATTGCAACTCTTAATGGTACTGGCTCTAGCGACCTTATTACTTTTAGTTCTATTCCTAGCACATATAAGCATCTACAAATTAGAGGTGTACAAGTTGTAGACTATGGTAGTGCTGATTATGGAAACTCTGGAATAAGATTTAATGGTGATACTGGCTATAACTATACTACTCACACAATGAGAGGGTATTATGATACAACTGCTAACTTGCAGGGAATTAACTATACTTTAGGTGGTTCGGTAAACTATGGTATGATTCTTGGTGCTTACTTAGGTAGTAATACAAATATTATGTTCCCAACTATAATTGATATTTTAAATTATGCTAATACAGGTAATAGAAAAGTAGCAAAAGGGTGGAGTGGCACCACTTACCTTAATAATAGTTCTGCTAATAGAGGTTTTTTGCAGACTGGTTCAACATTCTGGGATAGTAATGCAGCAATTACTTCTGTATCTTTGTTTGCATCAAATGGTAGTTGGAATACTAAAACCAAATTCACTCTATATGGAATAAAGGACTCGTAATGGCTACCTCAACTTATAATTTAATACAAAGTCAAACTCTTAGTTCATCAGCATCTACTGTTACTTTTTCTAGTTTGGGTAGTTATCAAGACCTAGTATTGATAGTACAAGGAACTCACACAAGCGTATCAAGTAGTTTAGATTACTTAACCTTTAATGGTAGTGCTTCAACATATTCAAGTATGTCAAACTATGTAGGAACAAGTGGTAGCCCTGCAATAGGGGCTTTTTACTCAACTGCATACCTTCAAATAAATAACGTAGGTACTGACCCATTTATGATTTATGCTGATATTTTTGATTATAGAAGTACTAGTAGCGAAAAAAGTTATATATCAAGAGGAAGTTCTGGTCAACGTTCATATGATATGAATGCTGGAAGATGGACAAGCACAAGTGCAATTACTTCAGTAGAGGTTAATACACTTAGTGGTTTTGCAACAGGAACTACATTCAATCTATACGGAATCTCGGTGGCATAAATGGCAACATATAAATGGATTGCAAGCGTTTCTTTAAGCAGTGGTGCATCTACAATTTCATTTAGTTCAATACCAGGAACTTACAAACACTTAGTATTAAAACTTGCTGGTAAAACAAATATTGCTGGTGATGGTGATGGTGTTCGTTTAACTATCAATGGAACTGACATAAACCCTACTGGTTATGGTGTAAGATTATTTAGTTCTGGTGCTGCTGGTTGGTCTGGTGGTTCTAATTTAAACACCGTTTACGTAGGAGGAAATGGAAGTGGAACGCTTGCTTCTATGTGGTCTCACGCTGAATTTCTTTTTCCTAATTACACAAGTAGTGCTATTAAGTCAATCGTAACTGATTCAGCCTCTGAAAAAAATGGTTCTACCGCTTTAAATATGCACTCAATACTCCAACATCCAACTACCTCTGCAATTACAAGTATATCTATTGGTAACTTTGATAGCGGTGGTAGTCAGTTTATGACTGGTTCAACAGCATACCTTTACGGTATTTAACAACTAACAAGAAAAGGAATAACAATGTCAGATACACCTATGGTAGTAGAAGTAAACTGCGAGACAGGCGAAGTAACAGAGCGCCCTTACACCGCAGATGAAATAGCAGCACGTGATGAACAAATTGTAAAATATGCTGAAATTAAAGCAGCAGAAGAAGCAGAAGCAGCAGCAACCGCTGCAGCCAAAGCATCTGCTAATACAAAACTAGCAGCATTAGGACTAACAGAAGCAGAAATTACAGCACTAACTAAGTAATAAACTTTTTTAATTAAGGAGCACTGTGGCTGGTCGTGATATAACCGAAGGTCGTGCAGAACGTGCCATTGCTGTTGATGTTGGTATTGTATCTACAAGCACATACTGGCAAAATACATCTGATTCATACGATGTAGCAGTTGGTGGACAACCGTTCTTCTATGCCATAAATGATGCACGTCCATACATTAGACAGACTGCACCTTACAAGAAGGACCAGTTTGATAATGGTAAAGAGCCAGGTGAGCAATCACTTA
>Ga0209087_1000180_pt1 | contig 40394 bp, 47 predicted proteins | sample S_130805_EF_Meta_FD_187321 | JGI IMG/M metagenome (GOLD analysis project Ga0209087, IMG submission 187321) | Freshwater microbial communities from Lake Simoncouche, Canada to study carbon cycling - S_130805_EF_MetaG (SPAdes) (version 2) | ecosystem: Environmental > Aquatic > Freshwater > Lake ... | reverse complement strand
AAACAGTCATTACATTCGATTCCGGTAATTTTTCCTTCTGTAAACCATTCACTCCATAGCCTAAGACTATCTCCCTGAGCTGCTCCTATTTCTAATAGGTTAATATCGCGATCTCTATTTTCGAATTCACGCTCATAATACCCGCTAAGATAGCTATGATCAGTTTCTTTATCAGAGGTCCATTCTGCATGGTGCTGTTTATTTACTAATTTACTGTCGTTTAATTCTGTCAGAGTCATATAACTACTTTTATTTCCAAAATTGATACCAACGCTTCCTAGGTAAGGGAACGCATAGCGAAAATGGATTATCACCGAAAGATACTCTATCTATATATTTTGCACAAAGTATATTAAAAAATACTTCATGGTATTTTTCAGGGATAGTATCGAAGTCTGCTTCTATCTTTACGTCTATTTCAATTATACCATCGGTCGGTGTTATTAACCGTAACGTATTATGCGTAGTTACTAACTTAGAAGTAGTCGTTATTAGATTATTACCGGAACCTAAATTTATTTCTTGCATACTATACGTTTAATGTTTTATTCCATCTATTAAAAAAGTTAAGATCATTTTTAAGTAAGTACTCAAACTCTTCTATTTTTAATATTCTAAATGTTCCAGCAGGATCCTCTACCAACCAATTATCATAAAGCCAGTCATCTAAATCGCCTATATCAGATTTTCTCCATAATTCATTCATTTCATTACTGTAGCTGTCGTGAAGTATTTCTAATTCCATCTGTTTTATACGTTTAATGTTTTATTCCATGCTGCAATATGCAATCTAGTTAATCCTCTAAATCTATACTTCTTAGCCATCTCCATTACAAATCGAGTACGCTCTTCAAAGTTAGCTGCATCATCTAAACCTGGCATACAGACTACATTCTTTAAAGGAATATAAAACGGTTCAATAAAGTCTCTAAAGATTTCTTTAACGTCCTCTTCAGTACTAATAACAAACTTAAATTGGTAGTTATCGTGCTCCATAATACGGTTAATAGCTTTAGGAACAATACGCTGTTTTACTGTCATACCCGAGTTATCCAACTTAGGTGAACAGTTAATTTGATCTAAGCTCTGAAATAATTCTTCTTCGATAAAATTAGTACCGTTAGTTTCGATTTCATAGTAGGTATTACGTAAAGAACCTTCTATATCCATCCAATATTCAGTAAAGTTATTAATTGCTACTTGATGTCCTGCAATAGTAGGTTCACCTCCAGTCCAGATTACACGTACGCGACCATCTAGAATATCCTCGTATACTCCTTCCTCTTTAAATCTATCAAGTAAGTATTGAAACTCTTTATCTTCTCCTCTCCATAACCACTGAGATGTAGAATCACAAGTCCAGGTAGCTTTACCTTCTTTAACTAAATCGCCTTCGAAGATTTCACCGTCTTCTAGTAATTGCTCTTTCATTAAATTATTTGTAAATGCTCTAGACATACCGCACGTTAGGTTACAAATACCTAAACGAACGAAGTATGCAGGAATACCGCTGCTTATGCCTTCGCCTTGAACTGTATAAAAGTCACTAGTAATAAGTAACTTATTTGGATCTATCTTACTCATTAGTTACTGTTTTAGGGGTTTCTACTTTTTTAAATTGAGCCTTCCATTCAGATTTAGGTATAAACTTCCACTCCCTAGTAGCTTGATCAGCCTTTTCATTTGTTATTCGGATAATTTCTCCGGTCTTAGAACTCTTTAAACATTTCATAGTTTCCTCCATGTTTTATTGTGATTAAATTATTTTTTATCTACATAATGATGTAGCTTATTTCTTAACCTATCAATTCGTATTTGACAGTACCATTTTCCCATATTACTAGATGCATTAGCATATCTTTCTTGCCAGTACTTAATACCTTTATTAGTCTTAGCATTAGCTTCTTCTAGGTAGTCTATATCCCAATAGCTATTATTCTCCTGTATCTCTTCATCGGTAGGAATATAAGGATTTTCTTCTTCCCACTTTTCAATAAGCATCTTGCGTCGAGACTTCTCTTGTTTTTTTTCAAATTTCTTTTCCATTACCCTATATAAATTGCTGAGTTTCTTTTATTCTCAAAGAATTCTACTTGTGCTACTCTAACGCGGTTATTTGTCTCTTCCTGTACAAAAGTATTTATTTTACCGTAAATATACTTTGCAAATTGCTCTGCACCTACAGGGCCTTCAAGGATTCTTAACTGTACTACTCCTCTCTTATCTAACTCTTTAAAGATCTCCAATTCAGGATCATCTGGTGCTAATACCGTAGTATGATCGAACATATAATCCATCCATTGCTTAGCGTTCATACCGTCAATTTGAGTTTTAGCTCTCTTCATACCGCCAAAGTCCCATACCCAATTTCTATGATCTAACTCTCCTTCAAAAGTTATTCTAAATTCAATATCGTAACCATGTAAAAATCTACAATGCGTACCTTCAGCAGCCCATTGACGGAATACGGTACTAAACCCGTCGTATAATTTTGTTGATTGAAATTTGCTCATAACGTATTTTTTATAAAATTAAGTATTTTCTCTCAGATAACCAAATTCTTGTGCAAGTACTTGACAGCTTTTTTTATGTTTATCTCTATATGGACAATGTCTACATCCATTCCCACAACACTGTCCTCTTTGAGAATGGAAAAGGGCCGTAAAAATGACCCTTTCCCCTTCCAAATAATAATGTATTCCTTGTATGAATTCTTTTTTTTCCATCTTATTGAACTTCACAAGCACCGCCAGCGCAAGCTGCTTCTCCCATTAAGTTAGTATTGTCTGCAAATTCGACAACTTTAGATAAATCTATATTATGTAAAGACTTCATCATTTCGTCGTACTTCTCTTCTGTACAGTCTTCGAAAGGTGCTTGAATATAAGTTCCGCCGTCGTAAGGTAGTACTGATAAGCCATTGTAGAATTTTTTATTATCCCACATCCACTTTCCTACCTCTTCCCACTGATCTGCTTTAATAGAAACTGTAGCTGAAATATTATGTGTATTCTGACCTGTTCTATGACCTGGTTTAACCCAGTTTTGATATACAGACTTAACTCTTTCAAGAAGATCTAAAGCAGACTCGTGTCTTAAAATAGATCCTGCTGGAGCTTTTTGCGGTACAGAGATAACTGCTGTATCATGAGGTCTAAAATATTCATCTTCGATAAGCTCTGGATGATTAATTGCTAGGTAGGTGTATATAGATTCGTTCTTACCTACTCTAATTCTTCTAATATAGAAATCATTATGCCATGCATGAATTCCAGATGATGTTCCTAATGCTAAAGAAGAAGTTCCTGAAGGCTTTACTGTAGTAGTTCTAGCTGCTTTATTAATTCCTAATAGCTTAGCTACTCTCTCATTTTCTTCATTAACAATCTTAGTTGCTTGCTTAAGATCTAACTGTTGAACTTTACCAGAACCAATACCTGTCATTCCTACGCCTATTAAAGCGTCTTTTTCGGTTGTTCTTTGCCAGATAGGACGTAAGTAATGGAAGCTAGTATAAGATGCTTGTAACGTACCGATAAAAGCTGCTGCTTTTACTCTTGCATTTAAATCAGCTTGATCTACAACATCTGAAACATTTACTTCACATAAGTTACAGAATTGGAATGGACGTAAAGCAATCTCGCAACATGGATTAGTTCCCCAATCTTTATCATTGCTTAAATAAATGCCAGGTTCACCAGCACCGCTTGCCTTAATTTTGTCCCACAAGCCGAAGAAAAATTCCTCAGTCACCTTATTTCTTAATAAGACTGCTGAGTTGTTAGCTCTTCCGCGCTGTGGGTTAAGTTCCCACCATGCACCTGACTTAGCTGAAATCATATTATCGTCATCTGCACTAAAGAGGCTGATTAAAGCTGCTCTTCTAATACCGCCTGTCAATACTGCATCTGCAATATGACATACTATATCGTGTACTTCAATAGAAGTTAGTTTATCGTTACTTTCTTTGCTATCTAAAATTCCTTGAATCTTAATTAAGCATTCTTTTAATGGTTGAGGTCCTGGTGCTTTACCGCCAGTAGTGATTAAAGCAGCTCCTTTGGCTCTAATATCTGAAAAGTCAAATGCTGGAGTTGATCCGCCTTCAAAATAAGAGCGAACTAATACCTTAACTGCATCAGCCCATCCTTCAATAGAATCGCCAATTAAAAAACGTCTAGTTTTCTTTGGATCTGGTTTTCTGATTTCAGGTAATTGCTCAACGTGATGCTTTTGTACTGAATAACCTACCCCAGTACCGCCTAGCAATAAGAACATCGTTTCTCCAAAGGCTCTCCAATCATCAATCGGAAGATAAGCACAGTTATAGATACGGTTAGGGCTAATTTCAATAGGTTTACCTGCAAACTGCATTGAACGCATTGAAGGTAATGCTTTTCTATCGTAAACATACTGATAAGCATCTTCAATTTCTTCCTGTAACTGCGGAAATTTCTTTAAGTGCATTGCTTTGTTTCTATCTACTAACTCTTTCCATGTCTCCCTTCTCTGTACTTCGGGATTAAATTTGGCATACTTCATATATACCGTAATGTCACTTAAAATGCTCTGTGAAATGTCCATTTTTCGTCGTTTTTTATAATATTAAAGATACGTTTTTCATTCGAGGGTTTTACACCGTCGTTAAGTCTATAACTTATTTAGTTGAATCTACAGGTTTTTGTTTAGACCGTCTTGAAAGACTGTCTCAAGGTATGTATCAGCAGCAGTAGGAGGTCTAAAGGTAGGATCTACCATATTTCTATCTACTAAATTGTTAGTGCCATTTTTCTCCATTTCAAATACAAACTCTTCATAAGTAGTTTGATCTACAGGAGGCGCTAGTGCTGTCTTTTTTTCGTTATATAATTCAGTTAAACTCATATTAGATACCTTTTGTAGTAATAAATAGCATTATTTACCTAATTCAAAGAATCTTTGCTGCAAATAATTCCTCTCTTCTGCACTGAAATTAGTAGTCGGGGCCTTAGTTCCTTGATTACCATTTTCTACAGTAAATTCTCCTTCTTCCATCTCTCTTTCTAAAATTTCTATATTACCGTTTTCAGTGTTAATTTTCATTGGATAAGTCATTCCATCGCCGCCATATCGATTCTTCATAATATGTGCTCTTCCAGTTCCATTCATCTTATCTAACCTTTTTCTTGATAAAGACATTGCAAAGTCTGCAATCATAACCTTGTTATAAGAACCAGCTGCCTTATCTCCTTCGATTACATCATCTTTCGCACCTGCTCTATTCACTTGAGATACAGTCCAAATCGGCAACTTTAAGTCCCTTGCTAAAGCCTTTGTGGAGATATAAATATCATCAATTTCATCCTTTCTGTCAATAGACTTACGCTTAGACTTTAATAAATCCACGTAGTCAATAATAATTAAATCCGGTCTAGTACCGAGGTCAGTCATCTTTTGAATATGAGATTCAATAGAAGATATAGATGCTTTACCCATTGAGAATTCTTTGATAATTAACTTTCCTTTAAGCTTCTCAATCATCTCATTTACTTCTGTTCTATGCAAACCTAACTCTTGTACTTTAAGTCCTGTAAACGTAGCATCATATCTCCTACCCATATACCCTTCTGATAATTCTAAGGTATAGTGAGCAACAGTATAACCTAACGATACAGGCATAGCTCCTAGAGCAGTTAGCATCCAGCTCTTACCTCCGCCTGGGTTACCGAAAATAATTCCTACATCTCCTGCTCCTAATCCTCCCTGTAATAATTCATTAACGTGAGGCCAAGGCGTTGGTATAGGGTTTCTATCTTCTGCTCTATAACGAGTTTCAGTATCTTTCTCGTACTCGTGACCTAGGTTCTTATCCATACCAGCTTTTAATGCTGAATCAATTAAATACCTAATATCATCGTACTGTCCTTTTTCTAATAAATCAACTGAAGACATTAAAGCTTTCTTTAGCTGTTGGTTCTTACAGAAATTAGCAAACTCCTGCTCTACATACTCCTGGTCTTCGTTAGATGCTTTATAAGCTTCTTTTAACTGCTCAATAACAGATACTTTTAATACCTCGTTATCAATTTTTTTAACCTCTACTTGTAATGCATCAAGAGAAGGTGTAGTATGGTACTTATAATGATATTTTAAAATCTCTTCTATAATCCACTTATGTGCCGGATTATCAAAATACTCTTCCTCTAGTATATCGTGTATGTTCTGTAAAAATTCTTTATGTCTTAGTAAGCTCGATAACACCTTTACTTGAAAGCCTACACCGTATTGATTCAACTGATTTAAAACTGCCATAACTGATTCTCTTTATTCTTTAATATAGTAAACTATTCTTGATCTTTCAACTCATACCCCGTTAATTTTGCAAAAGTTTCACCTAACCATATTTGAGGGCTAAGTAAAGTCTTGCCTAATAAGTCTTCGTTGTATAACTTTACAAACTTAATAGGGTCGTAACCGTTATTCGGGTTATTTAGTAAGTGATCTACTACAGCTTTATCTTCTTGAGGTATATTTGGATTATGTAAATCCATTAACTTCCTGTTTATGTCCAATTGATAGCTATAGTTAAGTATATCACCGTAATGTTTACTTTTTGTTATATTTTGTTTTGCATACTCTAATAAAACTAATAATCTAAACTTCTCTTTTTCTTTTAATTGAGGAAAAAGCTTTATTAACGTCTTTGCACCAATACCTTTTACCCCGGGTACATTATCGCCTTTATCTCCTAGTATAACTTTACCTACTAAAAAGTTTTGAGGTGTAATTCCGTACTCTTTTACTACTCTAGCCGGGTCGTAGATTATCTTCTTAACTGGTGAGTAAACTGTAATTTTATCCGATACGAGCTGTAAGTAATCTTGATCAGTAGATAGTATAGTTACTTTTTCAGGAAACCTAGTTGCAAGGTATCCAATTACGTCGTCTGCTTCAATTTTATCTATTGCAATTAAGTCAACAGGTAAACACTTTAAGTAAGCTACTAAGCGTAAAATTTGATTAGTGATAGACTCAGATTCTTCTTCCTGATTATCAAATGCATCCCAGTTTGAGATCTTAGTAATATGTCTATTAGCTTTATACTCTGGATAAAGGTACCTCTTATTTGTTGAACCGCCAACGCCGTCAAAAACTAAAATAACCCTAGTAGGCTGTAATTGTTTTATAACTGCACCGACTGATTTTAAGAAGCCTCCTAATCCTCCTACGTGATTACCCGCTGGATTGATATGGTGTATTGCTACAAAACTACGTAAAAACGTATTTAACGAGTCTATAATAAGAACCCTGCTATTTTTATGCAGGGTTGTTACCGGTTCACTTTCCATTTCCGCAAACATTTTTCTATAGTCTGTATTCATAATATTATTCTTCTGAAGCATCAAAAATATCTTTACTATCCTCATCGGTCTCTATTACTACCTCGAAGTCGGTAGCTCCTAAAGTCTTTAACCATCCTTTCGAGTACTGTTTCTTATAGGCATCAATAGCTTGCTTAGTATCATCAATAAAACCATGTGCAGTCATAATAACTCTACCTGCAGATGTTACGTCGTTAACGTGGTTTTTATCGCAACTAACTTTAGTACGCTTTGCAAACTCTACATCTTTACCGTTCTTGGTTGCTTTAATCTTATTTGTACCAGAACTAGTAACATTACCGAAAGTAACAATTAATGAAGAATCAAAATACATCGTATCCCCGCCTTTATTTTTCATCTTAGGCTGTGCCATGATGTTTTCTGCTTTAGCTACCCAGATTTTATTTACTGCTAGCATTGAGTTGGTATAAGGTTGACTTTCTTTACGTGATAATACGATTTTTTGGTTAATAAAGTTACCGAATGTCTTAGACATAGCGCCTGCATTCCATTCGTTATTATTCTTATTAGAGTTTACAGACATTTCACAAGGTATACTGCCTACTGAATCCCATAAAAATAATAAATCATAAGGTAATTTACCGTTCTTCTGTTCGTCAAGTAAATCTGCAATAAATGCACCTACGTCTTCAATAGTATTTAATCTTTCTCTATCAATATACAAGAAAAATCCTTTATAATCCTTTACTACTCCATTGTCATCAGCTACTTCTTCATACTCTAATCCCATTAACCTAGCATGCTCCCAATTCCACTTCATCTCGGTAACAATAAAAACAGGTAAGACGCCCATTTTCTGGGCGCTTACTGCTGCTTCTAAGAGAGCTGTTGTTTTACCGGTGTCAGAGTGACCGCGGAGTAGTGTAATATGGCCTTGTGGGATGCCAGGTATAGATAAACAGTCTTGAAATGCTTTTGATAAAGGTATCCATTTTTGTTCTTTCATCTTAATCGATGTACTAGATAAGTTCTTTGCTTCTTTAAAGCTATCTAGATTAAAGGTACCCTTTAGGGCACCAGCTATACTCTCATTAAGAGAAGCTTTAGTTCCTTTTACCATGTAATTGTTTATTTAAATAATTCGTCGAACTCGTCGTCAATGCTTGCTTTAGGTTTAGCGTTTAAAGCAAACGATGCTGGTTTATTAGCAGGAGCTGGTGCTTCTACTACGGGTGCAGTAGGTGCAGCTGGAGTTGCTGGTTCATCAGTAGCAGCTTCAGGGTGTAGCCAACTTAACAAAGATTCTTTCATCTCATCATAAGAATATTTCTTAAAGATAGTGAATACCTCTGGTTGAGTATTTAACCACTTTTCTACTTCTGCTGCTTCTTCTGATAAAGGAGTAGTTTTAGTACGAACACGTACTTTAGATTGGTTATAACCAGTACCGTTAGCAGCTGCATCGGTAGTTTCGATCGTAATATCACGACCCTCAATTACGTCTGTGTAATCTCCTACATCAGGATCGTCAGCTAATGATAATAATTCAGCATAAATTTGCTTACCGAACTCCCATAAGCGTACGCCCTTCTCTTCTTCACCTCTAACGATGACAGGAGCGAATACACGCATCTTAGGTTCTAATTTCTTAGACATAACCCAGTTCTCTTTATCTCCTGCTGTAGCTAATTGCTTAGCAAATTCAACAATTGGATCTTTTTCACCGAAGTTAACTAATGAAATCATAGTACGGTTACCAATACCGTAATGTACTAATACTTCCTTAAAAGGATTTGATCTGTCCCATGTTGCAGGAACGATACGAACGCTGTGTTTACCCACAGTAGGTTTCCATAAGATCAAGGACATGTCTCTTTTTTGACCGCCTGACTTTTGGTTCTGTAACGAGTTAAGTTTCGACTTAATCGCAGATAGGTCCATTGCCATAACTTATTGTTTTAGTTTAAAATTTACTTTATAAGGAAATGTAAGTAAAAAAATCCGAACTAGCAACTTATAAGTTAACTATTTTGTGGATTTTTGTAGAAAGTTTTCTTAAGTCGTCGCCTTGAGTTAGAAGTACAGTATTTCTGTAATTCTGCCACTCTACTCTAAAGGACGTGTCTAAGATTCCCTCGTTTAGGGATTTAATTAGAAGGTTTAAACTGTTAATCGTGTATAACGTATTAGTTTCCTTCTTTCTATGTAAAAGTATTGTATTTGGAAGTACTCTTGTATTAGTACTTTGAACTTCAATATTGTAAGTGCACAAAAATTCATCAGAATCTTCAGATTCTAATACAAATATCTTTCCGTACATGATTACGTATTCGGATTTAATCGTATCTAAAACCTCTTCTAGCTTGTCTTTAGGAGAGAATGTGCAAAATAACTTATTCTTCAATTGATCTTGTGTTAACTGTATAAATTCCATAATAAATAGTTCGTTCTTAGTGTTAAAAGTTATAGTTATTGCTTTTTTTAGCCTTTACCTTAAATCTATCCGCTTCTAGGATATCTTTAATATGAGATAGGGTACCTTTTCCGTCTGATGCTGCATAATCAATTAATATCGAATCGTATACAACTAAAAGCACTTTGCTTTGTTTATCTTGAAGATAGCTTTTTAGCTTATCTAGTTTTTTAACGTTGTTTACTGTCTCTAAACATTGAATATAGTAGTTAAATAGCTTTTGAGGATTAGCATTCTCTAGTGTAAGTCTTCTTTTATTCGGTAATTCCAAAAAACCGCTTCCTTTATAGGTAGTCCACATGGCATCTACTGCGATTGCTACGTCTTTAAAGAATTCAATGTGCTTATACTCATCCTCTACTCCGTTATACATCTGTCTGAACGTAATTTTCTTAGCTTCTTGATATTCTTCAGACGTTAATTCGTCTTTTTCAAAGTACTGCTTACCTAAATACTCGTGAATTGACTCATTTTGCGGTATTTCAGTTCCCATTTTATTGGCAATCAACCTTAAATGATATCCGTCAAAATCAAACTCTACAAAAGCATCGTTTTCCGGTATAAAAGCCGTTCTAGAGCCATTTTCTTTATTAAAAGCAAGGAAGTTTATACTATTAAATGCGTTAGTAGGACGTGAAGTAATATTATACAGGTTATAACTCGAATAAACCCTACTATCCCTTAAAGATCTCCCTTTCCAAGGAGTTTCAAAGTACTTATCAAAGAGCTTTTCATCTACTAAGATTCCCTGCTCTTCTACCCATTTATACACTTCAGTGTATTTGTTCTGCCATTCAGCATTTGACTCTCTTCCTGCATAGTCTTTAACCATTTCAAACATACATTCACATCTTTCGTAATGCTTTGAGATCGGAATAAAGGTATTTACCTGTGAGGAATATTTAAACTTCTCGTAGTAGTCTAAATGTACAGGTGTATAGCATTGTACGTCTGGAATTTTACCTTCTATATCAAGTACAGTAAAGAATAAATCAATTCCGTTAGTTAGATTTAAAAAATAAGAATGCCATTTTTTATCTAATAAGTATATTTTAGGGATACCTTTTAAAAAGGTCTGAATTTGATCGATAGAGAGGGAAAAGGCTTCTGAATGGTTAATTGGAATAATATATCCTTTCTTAAAATCATTATAGTATAAGACGCACGGTGTAGTTAAAGCTGGATGAGTATGTTCAGAAAGAGCCATTAACTCAACAAAGCATTTTTCAGGTCTAGGCAGCTGTGAAAGCTGTTCTTCGGTCTCAACAATGAAATACATAACTTTTATTTACAGTAAATATACTACATACTTCCCGAAGTAGCAACTGATACTTCAGTTATTTTTGCAAATTTAGTATAATCCCCTCCAATATACTCTACAATACCTCTAAAGCTTTTTTGTTTTGCTTCTGTTACACGTTTATTAGTAGTGTAAACCCCTCCTATAATTTGATACTGAGATTTTCTTGTATCGTACGTTGGTCCTGTTAATTGCCAAAGCATATCTGCAGTTTCGTACGATAGTAGTCCCTTATCAACATTTCCATTTCCTACTTGAGCCCAGTCTTGCTCTGAAATCTCCATAATAAACCCTGTTCCAGATACTTTTTTAGCAAAGTACCTTGTAAAATAACCTCTTGCGTAATCACCATCTATTGGTATAGGTATGTAAGGGTTTAATTCTATTAAACTACCGGCAAGTTGTCTATTTGCTTGATCATAAGCAGCAGAAGAACTAGGTATTACAGTTATATTATTAATAGGATTGGTAAGAACAGTATTAGTCTTATTACGTGCCCTAAAAAGGCTTATCGGAATTAATTCTATATTTGTTCCTAAGGCTGGAGTTATACCTGTAAAAAATTTGTTATTGTAAGTTGCATAATATCTCCCGGCATAGGTAGTTCCGTCAGGTAATACAAATTCATTACCTCTAGTATACTTGTTTGTCTCTACTCTACTCAATGGATAATACTTTAACGACATACTCTATATAGTTATACCTATTATTTTATAATATTCTCTTAAATAAGGTAAAGCATCTGGCGATGTCTCCTTCCATTTATTTGTATGCCATAAATCATACTCTGCTAATGCTTTATTTACTATGCTAGTTGTATCACCTTGAGGAGGTCTAAGTACTACAAAGTAATCAGTTTTTCCTAACTGCCCTCCACTTAATGCAAGACTCTTTTTCCCTACAGTATTACCCACATTACCTCCAATTCCTGTAGCTACGTTACCGTTTACAGCAGTTATAATATCTCCATGACCTGCTCCCGACCAAGTTCTGGTCGTAAAAGTCAGAGTATTTCCATTTCTATTTGCTACTACTAGATCTCCTGCTTGAATTTTGGTCTTACCTGGATCTAAGACCTGCCAGCCGTTAGGTTTACTTCTTAGAGCTTGCGCATATTCACTATGATACGAATTATAAGGAAAATTACTTACTCCTGCCTGTTTCATTACATAACTAATAAAGCCAGCACTCCACGGGTACTTGCTGTTAAATTCATCGCTTAGTGTAGTTATAGAAGCTAAAGATATTTGTAAGGCATCTGATCTTTTTCCAGGTGTTTCTATTAGTACTGGTGTTTTTAATTTTATCATCTGTCCTTTTATCTTAGTTAGCCATTCATTATTTTGAATAGTATGTACTAACCCAGTTACAATAAAGGCAATTTTAGTCTTACCGCCTTCTCCTTGGTAGGTATAAGGCAACCTATCATTTGGAACAGTAAAACCATTCATCATCATTATACCGCTTATACCGTCTACTGTCAACTCTAACTCAAGAGGTATGTACGGAGAGGCACTAGTTAGGGGATTTGATGATTTTGCTTTAGACATTCTTTCAAGGTAGTAGTTCTTAGCGGCTTCGATATTTTTAGGGTTATACCCTTCAAATTTACCATATAAACATTGTACGTGACTATTAAATAAATCTGCTGCTTCCTGGTCAGAAGTAGCTCCGCTTTTGTTTACTACAGTAGCATTATTTCCTATAGTAGGATCTTCTTTTGATCGGGAATACCTATCTTCATAAAACGTATTTAAGTGGCTATACGGAGAATGGTCTTTAGAGTTTACTGATCCTGTTTCTGCTTGTGCAGATATTGCAATTTTACTTGCTAATTTAGAAGAAATTACAGTATTAAGGCGAAATTCTCTCGTTATACTCTTTGTTCCTACTATTGATATTGATCCTGGTGCTTCTGGAGATGCAATAATAGATCCGTCTAAAGGTAATTGTCCGGAAGTTACGGGAGTAGTAGCATTTTTTGCACCTTGTTCTGTCTGACTTAATACTGTATCTTTTAAAGGTACCCATTGGTCATCTACTATTTGTATCGTATTAGATTCATCTAGATAACTAACTCTAAAAGAGTTTACTCCTCCTAAACACTTATTAATATCTATTAGAATTTGATCTAAAAAAGGCTTAAGGTTGACTGCATGTTCAGGATCGTTTCTTGACATATTAAGGCATAGATCTAATAGGTACTGTGTATTTACAAGTATACTCATTAGATTGCCTTTATATTTAGCAGAATCTGTTCCATCATTTGTCGTAAAACTTGCTCCTCCTTTTTCAAGGTCTTGTGTTACTACGTTATTTGTCTCTGTATTAAAAAGCGGTGGGGAAAGTTTTTTTATAATCTCATCAGTAGTAAAAAGTTTTCTATAGTATTTTTGACCTTTTTGCATAGGGATCATACATATAGTAGGATCTATAGAAAACTGTTGAGGTATAGTAAAGCAAAAATTAGTTGTTGGATTAAAATCAATGTAAATAAAAGGATGCTTTTTAGTGCCTATTGGGTTTGTACTTACAGCTGGTGCACCTGTTTTACGAGATTGGTTAGAATCGTAAATTAAACACATATTATTTAAAAACGCAAGTAAGTATCCGAGAGTTATGTATGTTGGAGATCTAACATCATTTACAACACCTTCTACTCCGCCCTGTTTGTATTTTATAACATAAGCTTTGCAAAGGGCTTTAAAATCTACAGCATCAACTTTCTTATACGTCTCTACTGAGCTATCCCCTATTATAGCACTACTAAAGCCTTTTATTGCATAATTTAATAACTTAAATTCTGTAAAATTTTCACCTTTAACTATTGTAAAGTCTGGGTTAGTTGTTTTACCTGTTGCATCAAAGACATTATTTAGAGCTCCATCTGTATAAAACTTTCTTGTAGTTTCTAAGATATCATGTACATAGACTCCTGTCTTCTTTAATGCTGCTGCTTGTGCTTGTGCTTGTACGATTGTAAGCATGGCTTGTAAAGCGGAACTAAATCCTTCAGGAGATTTTGTTTGAGCTATATCCGCCTGTGTTATAGTAGTGTCTGCAGTTCCGGTATTTGCTGAAGTAGCTCTATTACCGGTTGCGTCATACTTCTTACCGTTTACTTTAAAATCGTAAAAAGGAGTAAGGTTATTAGTAGTTATAGTTAGTGTAACGGGTACTGATGGAGCTACATTATTAGCGCGGGTAATTGCTGGGTATTCCTTTCCTTTAAAATCGGCAGTAACATCTGCTTGCTCTTTTGGGCCGTTATACGCAACGTTAGGTACTTTGATACCGGTCCAGGTTGCAGTAATTGTAAAGTCATTATCTAAAATAGGGGCGACACTATTGGCTTTTTTATTGCCATTATGTTTTAGACTTATCGCAGGATAAATCACTGAATTGGCTCCTCCAAGCCATTGATCTATTGCAGTAGTTACTTGATTTGCGGTAGGTGAATAGTTAACCCATTCTGCAGGCACGTTTACTGTTATCTTTAGGTCAACATATCCTACAATATACTGCTCTACTGTGGAATTCGGGTTATCTTCCTGATAAAACGGTTTGTCGTATCGAGTTCCGTACGTTGTACTAACTAAGTCTGGCCAACCCTCGTAGCCTGTAGTTCCTTCTATCTTACCAGGAATAGGTACTTCTCTACCCTTTGGACCGAGTTGGTAAGTAGCTATAGCTCCTATCGCTTTATTTAAATATGAACCTTTTAAATCAAAAAATAAATCTAATGCGTCAGTCTCTTTACCTGTTCCATCGTCATATCCAAATGTTGCTTCTTTTAGTAGTCTATTAAGTACAGTAAGATCTAAGCTTGCACCTAAGGTGTCTGAAGTTTGTACTCTTAAAAATTCAGTAAGGTGTCTTATATAAAAGCCTGCGAACTTTTTAATATATCCTGCTTTTACGGCTGGATCTGTAAATACATTAAACGCACTATCTGGGATAAAGACGACCCATTCGGTGCCAGAAAGAGGTCCGTCTATACTTCCAAATGCTTTAGCTTCTAAGGCCTCTACAGTAGGTATTGGAAATCCGTATTCAATTAAAAACTTTGTATAGGTATATGTACTCTCCTTATGTATGTACTTATGTATAAGCTTATAAAGCTCGGTAAGAGATGTTGATGCAGCTTCTGGAGGCTCTGCAGGTTTTACTTGTGCATTTGCAGATCCGGCAGCTAATTGAGCTGCAAGATCTTCGTTAATTTTTTTCTGTATAGCTATCTGTTTTAAGATATACTCTTGAAGTCTTTCATATTCTTCAATCTGTCCAGCTGGTAAAGTATAGGATTGATTTGCTTTCGTTGAATCCATTATAGCACCATGACCTATCAACTTTACAGTACAGTCGTAGCCTCCATCTTGAGTGGCATTAAAGTTAAATCCGGTTACTATACCGTACATTCCTCCGTAATTTCCGTCTGTCTCTCTCGTCTTGGTATTAATTTTAGTTATTATATCTTCTTTTCTTAAATTATCATTAAAAAGCCCTTCAATTCCGTATATATTATCTGTTTGAAAGGTACCGTCATTAAGGTAGTACTGTGTATGTCCCCATTCGAGTATCATAGAATAACCTAACCTAAAATAAAGAGCTTCAATAACATTAAGCTGGTTTAAATTGTTAACTCTAAAATTAACGGTAGCTTGTCTTAATGAACCTAAACGTCCTAAAGTTTCTATTGTTACAGAAGTTAGACCAGGCATTGGAACAAATCCTAGTTCTGTCGTACCTCCGAGACCGTAAGCACCTAATGTAACACCTGTAAGATTTGCTCTATTATCTGCACTTATTCCTTCTCTTAAGTTAATCCCGTCCCCAACTTGTACAGAAGTGCCTGCTTCAAGTATCCAATCCTGTGCTAAACTATCTTCTTTATCAAGTAGTCCTGTTCCTAGAGCATTATATATTTGCTTAGTTGTAACGTCGTATGGCTTAGCTGCTTTTTCATTCTCATTAATTTTTTCTAAAGTTCTACCAATTACATTAACAGAGGATGCAAGACGTACCCATGCTGTTTTATTGGCTAAAAATAAAACCTCTTCAAGACCCCTTTTATTTTCTGCTGTTCCGCCAGTACTGTTACGATTAGCTCTTATATCAAACTGAGATAAGACATAGCTTCGAAAAGGAGCGCCGAGAACATTGGATAATTTTATATTAGAATCCATTATTTACAGAATTATAATTGTTTAGTATTATTTTAAGGTTGATTGGAATTCTTAATTGAATACCAATAGGAGGGTATATTGAATCCCCGGGTAAAGCGTTTGCTGATGCAATAACCCACCACAGACTTGAATCCTGATAGAAGTCTTGTGCGATTAAATCTAATCGATCATTAACTGTTGTAATAACATAATAATCAGAATTAGTTGGCTGTACTTCTGGGTAGATGTTAGTCTCGTAGTAAGTACTTCCGGTTAAATTTAGTCTTGTGACAGGTATATTTTTATATCTTGATTGCATTATTACTGTGTTTGACTTGCTTGGTTAATAACACCTTGAGCTACTACTGCGGTTGATTGTAAGAAATCTCCGTTATTTGCAAGCAACGGTACAAAGTTGTTATTTAGAGTTACTCTTCGCGGTAATATATCCATAATAGGTTTAAAGCTACATTGTACTGAAACCATATGAGGTAATTGTCTTACGTCATCTTCTCCTTGCTTAATACCTGTTGTTGCTTCAGTTCGAAAGGCTTGAGCAGTAGTAGCAGGATCTCCTGAGTTTATAAATTCGTTTAATTGAATTTCCCAAGGCGTGTTACCATTATCAATAGTCACGTTTACACTCTCTAAAAAACCCGGTACTCTATAAAGATAATCACCAATTGTCAATTTAACAACACTTCCGCGCATTAAATTATAAGTTGCAGAATAGTCAGGATACACTTGTGATACGAGATGATTTAGCTTTTGATACATTGGTTTAAGTTCTTGTCTACTTTGCGCAAACATTTTAAAGCTAAAGCCAATACTTCTATCAAATCCTTGGTAAGTTCTAAAAGTCTCACCTCTACCCACATACTTAAACGTATTATAACTAGCTTGATTACTATCACTAATTTGGCCATCTAGAAAAGCTCTGAAAACTAAAGCTGCAGCAGTTGACCCGTCAGGATCATCGTTATCTATACACTCAAAAGCAAATTTTATAATATCGTTTGTAGCTAAAAGATTTCCCTTATCGTCTTCTAGATCCCAAGGCTTTTGATTGCTTGTATTAAAGTAAAAAGGTGCTAAAGCATTTAACTTATCTACACCGGTATTATTAGTAGTATCAGTATAGTTAACTCTAGCTCTAGGTGCGCCTGGATTACCAATATTTAACCTTGTAACTATATCGGTTTTAGCTCCGTAGTTATCCGCATTGTACGGAATAACTGGTGTTTGTCCGTCGTTTGTTTGCTTTCTAAAGTCTTGAATCTTAGCCTGAGTTGGTGATCCAGGATTAGTTGTACGAGTATCTTGTGCAGCAAGCTGTTGATATGTAAATGCTATAGCAGAGTAAGGGCGTTGAATTCCTGCTACAGTAAATCCATTAGTGTATTCTATTTTTGCAGCATCGGTATCTGTATATCTAAAAATTCTTGTAAAGCCATCTCCGTAAGTAGAGCCTGGACCTCCTGGATAATTGAATAATTGATTTTGTATAGATGAAATACCTAATCTATCTACTAGAAGAGGGTCAATTCCTATAGCATAAGTTGTATCTGAGCTTACAAGAAAGTTTTTATTGCTTATTAACTTTAAAGCACGTAAAATAGAAAGTCTATTAGTGGCTGTTGTATTGTTTTGAGGTGCACCTACAATGTATTGATAAGTTTGTCGTACAGATTCATATACACTAGGGCTATTACCGTGTCTATTAAAGTGAGTTCCAGTACCTTGAACACCTACCTGTGCAATAGTATTTGCGGGATTGTATACTTGTGTAACGGGTATAACTGCATTGCCTAAGGATAATCCTACAAACTGTAATGAATTAGGTACTTGAGTTTTAGGATTAGTTAACTGTAATCCTTTTTGTTTTTGTATAAAAGCAGTACCTTGTGGTGCAGATTTAAAAAACCTCTTTATACGTTCAGTATCTATTACTGCTGCCTTAGTAGTATATGTTCCATTTACTAGAGAGCTTATCGCTCCCCCTCTTACTGGGTAATCTAAGCTAGTTCTATTAAGCTCATAAAAGTCTTTAAAATCCGTAGGGGTATTAACAGTCTCAATAGGAGCTTGAATAAATGGTTGACCGCTATCTCCGCCTCCAGGCTGATCCATGCCAAATCGTAAGCTAGTAAGGTTTGTCTTGAAGTTAATTAACGGCATCTTATGATTTATTAGAGGCTTTTAAGAAATCTAAATATGTTGGTTGTGGTTTTGCGCCATAAGTAACGTCTAGTGGATTCTGACTTACAGGGATTACAGAGGAAGCTAAAAGAACGGAAGAGCCTCTTAATACTGTCGCTACGTTTTGAGGAGTTCCTTCGAACTGTCCTGTAAGGTTAGTTTTACCTTGCTTACTTAACTGCGAATTCTTTATTTGACCTAATACTGACATTTTAGACTACGTTTAATTGCTGTTGATTAGCATTTTTAAAGATAATTTGACCTATTTTAGCTCCATCTATATAAACATCTCCTGTACTTTTACCGTTTCCAGAAGTTACATTTGTTCCTGAAGGTGTATAAGAGGTTGAACTACTTGCAGTTGAAGAAGCTGGAGTTGATGCAGCGCTCATACCAGTGCTAGGTATTGAGGTAGTACTGCTAGGCATTGCAGTTGTTTCGCCTCCTCCTCCTGCTCCGCTAGCACCGGTATCCCCTGGAGCTCCTAAACTATCCATTCCGCTCATTGATGAATTATAGGCTAAGTACCCCATTAACGTTGCGAATGCTGCTGCACCTACTGCTATAGCGCCTGGCCCTAAATAGGCTGATCCTGCTGTTACAGAACTTGCTGCACCAGCAGCTTTTGTTGTCGCTATAGCTGTTTCCCCTGCTAAACGAGAGGCCATTGTACTAAGCTCTTGCCTACTCATTGCTAAGTTTATAGCGTTTGCTGTTTTTATAGCAAAGCTATATGATGCTGCTGCTGCTAATAGACCGACAATGCCTGCAAATACTGTTTTAAGATTTTTCATGTTAGCTAACCAATCAGCGACTTTAGTAATCATTGGAAGCAGTACAGTTGCCATTTGTGCAATAGAATTTTTAATAGCATCCATTGTAGCAGCAAGTTTTTCTGATACTGAGGCTTGTTGTGCACTATTTACTGCTTCTTCTCCTAATGTAGCTACTATTTGCTGTCTTGTTTTGTGTTGTGCAACTAGTATATCATACTGAGTACGTAAATCAGCGCCTGCAGCTTCACCTAGTACTTTTGCTTTTTCTTGATCTCTGAACATTTCTGCAATTGAATCTCTACTCATACCTATGGCTTCCGCTTTAGCTCTCTGTGAGATAGAATCTAATTGATTCCATTTTGCATTATCGCCGATAAGTCTATTAAGCTCTACCATTAGCCCTTTAGTATCATGAGAAAGGGCAAGCTGTCTTGCTTTAGATAACTCTAAATTTTCGCCTGTTAGTACTTCGGCTTCAAATTGCTTTTGTATACTAGTTTCAAAATCTAAAAACTGATCTTGAGTTGCATTAATTTTATCAAGAGTAGTACCTAATGCTTTGGCTTGTATTACTGCTCCTGTTAACTCTTTATAATTACCTCTAAAATTTTGATATACGGTTGCAGATACTTTGCCGACTTCTTCTAGTACCTGCTTTTCTGATAATTCTAATTTAACTCTTGCACCAGTTTCTTTAGTAATACCTGAGATGGTTTTATAAGTTCCCATTAGAGTATCTCCTGATTTTTTAGCAGCAAACTGTAGTAATGCCATACTTTCAGCAGAAGCGCCAGTACGTCTTTCAATTAGAGCGGTACTTAAGTTAAACTCTTGACTTTGTTTAACAATAAACCCTAACTGATTCTGTACACCTTCGTATGATTTTTCTAATTGATCGGCAGTTACACCTAATTGTAAGTTAGCTTTTGCAAGCTCTATGAAACCAGTCCTTAATTCTTTTCCTCTAGCTACACTAACTCCTAAATTTTTAGCTGTTTCAAACTGTTTAGATTCAAAGTCGGCAGCTAATTTAGCAAGAGCAATAAATCCAGTCACTATACCAGGGAGGACTGTTGTAAGGTCTGTTAAGCTATCGCCTGCTGTTTTAAAAGTTTCTTTTATTCCAGCGCCCATTACTCCAAGCTGCCCTTTCCCTTCACCGGCTGCTTTTTGCATTTTTTCAAGAATCTTTTCTGCATTGACAAGTTGTCCTACAATAGGTACTTGTGCAAGACCTTTAAAGATTTTACCGAGATTACCCATAGAAGATTCGATCTTTCTTGCGTACATCTCTTGCTGTGCATATACTGCTAATTGTTCTTTCTGCTTTTCTTTAAGCTCTCTTGTCATCTTAAGGAAAGTGCTTGCAGAGATTAATTGGTTCTTTCGAGCATTTTTAATATCTATCTCTGCTTGTGCAGTTCTCTTTAAAAATTCGTTTTTTTGCTTAGTTATATCTCTTTCCTTAATAGACCCGTCTGCTATAGCTATCTGTGTTTTTAAGATATCTTGGCTAGATTTAGCCATGCTCTGAAGATCTTTATTAATACCAGAAGCAACTGATTTTCCCCAATCTCTAGTCTGTCTAGCAGCATCCGATAGGTTATCGTTAATTTCGTCTTTAAGAAGTCTGCCTATACTCTCAAAAGAATCTTTTAGTATTTCTACTGTTTCTTTTAACTGTTCAAATTTTTCATTAGTCTTTCCAGCTTCGTCAGAAGTATTTCCGCCACCACCAGTTGAAGTAGCCATGTAAAATTTACGTAGTAAGTCCATGTATATAAATAGAGAAAGTGCCTATTTTTTAGACACTTTGCTCGTATATGTAGGTATTGCTTTAGTTGAGTTTGGAATTCCTGGTTTTGCTAGAGGTTTATTAGCTGTAACTAATTTTCCTTTGTTACTAGCTTGATCGTTTGCTTCTTGCTGTTTTTCGTAAAAATCATTCATAGTTTTATAAGTGAAATTACGTAGCCAAATAGGCATATTATATACAGTCTCCCAATTATAACCTCCTTTTCCGTAGAATACTATCTCATGTATTTGGGTAAAGAGAGCGGATCTATACTCCTGTGGAAGGATAAAAAAAGGAAGCTTCTATTGGTAGATCTACACCCTCCTGTGTGTAGCCGTCTGAACCGACAAAAGTAAAAGTTAAGTTTAGGTCTGGAGTTATTTTTCTCATATAATTTCTTAAAGCTCTAGCATCGGTAGCTAATAAGTAGGTATCTACAAACTCTCTAATGTCTTTCTTGTCTCTACTACCGTTAATTGATACGATAGATTGTTTTAGTCTTGTAGTAACGTCTGCAGATAAGTTAATTTTTTTAAGTCCCTTTAATTCAATTTCAATCTGCTTTTCATCTCTATGAGTTAGTATTTTAAAAATAATTTCGTTTTTAGACTGAGGTAAGGTGAATGTAAACTCATTTAAATTCTTACATAAATCGTAATCAACTTCTTTATTCTTTATTTCTGCAAGATCGATAGTAATAAGCTCTTCCTCTCCTGTAATCGGATGAGGATACTTAGTTTGGTAGTCTTTACCGTAACCTAAAATACGTGCTGCAATTAAAATTGCATTTTTATCACCTACTGTTAAGTCGTCGTAGTTAATTTTAGATACAATAAGGGATTGAAATAATTTATCAAATACTACTCCTTGACGGATATAGTTTTGATTAGATAAAATATCCTCTTCTTTAGCAGTCATGTATTTCATTTCGATTTTGCCAGAAGATAAAGGATTCTCTAAAGGATACAAAAGTCCTTTTGAAGGTAGTTCAACAGTCTCTGTAGGGAGACTCATTTTTGGTTGGTTTTCCATAATCTTAATTTAGTTATATATCAATAAATATCTAAGATATAGCTTTTTTACATAAAAAAACCGCCAAAAAGGCGGCTTTCTTAATATTCTTAATCGATTAGTAGTTAAGGATACAATAATCCATTCCTATACCTAATTCAATTGTGATAGCGTCTTGATTAGACCAATCGTAAGAACCAAAGTTTGATGTCTTAACGAAAGCTCCTTTGATAATCCACTCTGATACTACATCGCCTACTGGTCCTAAGATAGATAAGTTAAGGTCTTTTTTGTAGAAGTCAGAATAACCATCACGGCCAGTTACTGATTCATGTGATAAACGAATCCACTCCATTACGGCTTGTTGACCTGAAGGAGAGATTGGGTTGTATAAGTTTAAAGTCATATCTTGCCACTCAGCCTTACCCTTAATCTTACGGTAAACGTTGATATGGTCGATTTTAACTTCGTTCAAGTTGATGTTTGGTGCAGTTGCACTTTTGATCATAAATGAAGGGATACCGTCAATATACATGATGAAACGGTTCTGAACGGTTGGTTCAAAGGCCGTAAACATAATTTCATTTGGATCTAATACTGGCATTTTATTCTATGTTTTATATAAATATCTATTAATGCAAAACTTATTAACGGCAATGATGCATGGAAACTACTGTATATTCACCTTCGTCATTATATCTACGGCATTCACCGTTTCTTACTTCGTAATGGTGCTCATATTCCTTTAAAGTATCTTCATTCGGACCGAAAGTCTTACCTGGATTTACTGAATGTGTTTCTCCTGGTTGATTACCGCCTACTTTTCTATCCATGTGTGCAGAAGCAGCACCGCCTACAGCTTTATAAGCTTGCTTAAAACCGTCAATACCTTTAAGGTTATTATCTTTCATATATGCTACGATATCCTTAATGATAGCTGCTGTAAGGACTACTCCTGGAATTAAACCAACTAATGCTGCAATACCTTCGCTAGAGATTTCGTTTTGTGGACCAAAAGTTTTACTTGTATCAACACCATGTCCTTGACCAGGTGTGTTGCCTCCCATCTGTTTATCTATAGCACCGCTAAGTTTTTGAGCTGCTTTAAAACTTTTTGGGTGTTTTTTCTCCCACCACTTGTGCATTTTATCGATAGCAAGAGGTGCTAATCCAATAGCTGCCATACCTGCTGCGATAGCTTCCCAAGATGTAGCTGGATCTATTTCGTTTAATTGACCTTCTTCTGCTACATTCATCTCCATTTCTTTCATCTTCTCCATCTTCTTAGTATCTGCTTGAGCATGTACTTCTCCCATCATCGCTTCGGCGTCAGTTTTTTGAACTTCCGGAGAAGTTGCTTGAGACTTAGATTGCTTCGGTGTCTTAGGTTGTTTAACTGCTACAGTATAACCGTCGTTAGCTTTTGCTTCTTTAAGAATCTCTTTTGTCAGAGATTCAAACAATTGCTTAGATAAATGTAATCTAACTTTTGTATTATTCTTCATCGAGTTGTTTTTTTATTCTTTATTAACCGAATGTTACTCCAGTTGGTAATACGTTGAAATCTAATTGGATGTATTCAGCTGTTCTAGTTGGCTGTAAGTAGATAGCACCTACAAGTAAGTTTCTATCGATTACATCTGGTGTGTTATTGGTTTCGTCCATTACCACTCTGAATGCATATAAACCTTGTCTCTGTTGTACATACTCTAAGTAAGGGTTAACTTGAGATAAGAATTTATTTCTAGTTACAGCAGTATTTTGTTCAAATACTAATGTTTCTGCAATTTGACCAATATATCCCTTCAATGCGATTAATAAACGTCTTACATTTACTCTATCTAAAGCAGAAGCTCTAGCTTGTAAAGTCTTTTGACCATATACTACTGTACCTTGACCTGGGAATACTGCGATTGGGTTTACTTTACCTGTATATAAAGTGTTTCTTTGTGCTACTGTTAATCTTCTTTCTGGCTGGATTACTGTTGGTAAACCTCCTCTGTTAAGACCTGCAGGTGCAAACCACTCAGCAGATACTTTATCATTGTATTCATATACTCCTGGGATAATAGTAGAGGCCGGTACGAAGTTTAATCTACCTGTTTCTTGGGATCTTACTTGAACCCAAGGCCAATATGTAGCACCGTATGAATTATCGTAAGATTGAGCTCCAGTAGTTACTGCTGTAATATTTTGATTGTATCCAACCATGTCAACTACTGCAATAGCATCACCGCGGTTTTGAACCGTGCTTAATAAAGTAGATACTTGACTTGCAGCGTTCTGATTAGTAATACCTGGTGCGTAAATTGCGTTATAAGCATAGGCATCTGAATTTGCAAGTAAGCTAATTGCGACGTCGTAGTCATTATTAACTAGACCTTGAATATTGTTAGCAGCAGCTGTTGCAGCTACTGTTGGAATTTGTTCGAATAAATTTAATGCAACAGAAGCACTTCCGTTTGATAATAAACCTCCGTATAAAGCACCAGTTGCACCACCAAAGCTACCGTTTGCAGATCCGCTACCGTTTAAAGGAATAGAAGCTGTATAAGCCGCATATGCTCGACCTTGCGGATCTAAGTAGTTTGGTGTTGGAAAATATACGCTAGATACTCTAATATAATTAGATCTGTTAGGGTAACTGCCTGTTATATTTAAATAAGCAGCACCGCTTTCATCATAAGCCACTCTTTGATCTTGATCTCCAATTACGTATGCAATATAGTTGTTTTGATTTGGATCTAGAGATAAATTAGTCCAGGTTTCTAATACTGTTTGTCCTTGTGTGTAATCATTTCCTTGTCTAACAAGTAGAGTAAAGTACCCTGAAGCCGAATCAGCTTGAGAGATCTGCCATCTAACGTTGTCAGCAGAACCAGAAGGTAACAAGCCGTTAGTTGCTGTAGTAGCGCCTTGGCTATTATTCATCACTGTACCTACTGATAAAGTACTTATTTGGAAAGAAGCTGAACCTAAGCTATTAACAACTGTAGAAGAAGTAGCTGCAGTATAAGAACCACTCGCTACTCTCGTTACTAACAACGAAGTACCTCCTTGTTGGAAGTAGTTGTAAGCTGCTTGAGAAGTTAAGTACTCTTGTGTATTACCTCCAGAAATGAAAGTAGTTCCGTACTTAGCTTTATACTCTGAGTATGAAGTTACAAGGGTTGGGATATTCACTTTTCCTACTACTGTAGGGCCGATTAAAGCCGATCCTACTGTAATTGGACCTGCTGTTATTTGAGAAAGGTCGTTTTCTCTAAGGAAAACGCCAGGACTAATTAATGCTTCTGCCATTTTATGTGTTTATTTCTGATAATAAATAGCTGGTAATGATGGCAAAACCTAATTTATTGTATTGGTGTGATAACGCCGGTTTCTACGTCGATAGAACCATTACCGTACTTAGTGCCAAACCCTGTCAATAGGGCTTTTTCTTTTAAAGCGTTCTGCTTAATAATACTGTTTAAATTCTCAATCTCAAACTCTAAAAGAGTCTTTTTGTAATTTAAATCACCTAAAACTCCGATTGTTTCGAAGATTTCTTCTCTAAGACCTTGGAACTCTTTAAGTTCTTCCTGTGTTAACGTAACTTTTTCTGACATTTTACTTCTTTTTTGCTTGTTTAACTATTGCTTTAGCGTCTTTAGCTGCTTTTGAAGCTTTTTTCGCTACTTCATTCTTAGGAGCTACCTTTTCTACCTTTTCTACTACTTCTACTACTTCTTCAACTGCTGGAGTAATCGCTTCCTTTGCGTTTTCAATAGCTTTAGAGATCTTAGACTTGTTTAATAAGTAAGCTGTAGCTACTGCTACTACTACGATAAAGATTCCAAATAACATAAAATTAAATTTTGGTGTTGTATTATATAAATATATCGATATTTTTAGGAACTACCCTACTTCCGGCAATATTTTATTTTCTTTTAAGAAACTGTATAGATTTTTTGCGTAAAGCCTGTTATGTTCAGGGCCAGGATGTCCACCGTCTGCTCCATAATCCTTATAATTTCTATAATCATTATCAAATCTATTAGATTCTTCTATAGCCCCGTCTAAATGTGCTCCATTCCATACAAACGGGGTATTTTTAATCTGTAAAAAGTACGTAATTAGCAAATGGTTTCTATACCAGTTAACAATACCGTCTTGTTTATTAGTGATATTAGATAAATTATGGTACATCTCTCTTCCTACCGGATCTTCTTTAAAATATCCCCAAGGGTTCCATGCAAAAGGTTCAACTCCTCCTTCTCTTGTATAATAATCTTTCCTATCTTGATTTGGATACATTATTAAAACTAAGTCTGGCTTAACTAAGTCGTAATATGTTAGTAAGCATCTTGAAACGTAATCACTACTTCTTCCTCCAAACCCGAAGTTTAAGTCTACTGCGTTTGGGATTAGTTTACAGAGTTGGTGAGACCATGTCTTATCGTCATCTACTCCTACTCCTTCTGTATGAGAGCACCCTAAAGACATTATCTTAAATCCTTGTTTAGTAGGCTCGTCTCCTCTAAATCCTAAAGAGTTGTAGCTATATGTAGATTGTCCAGAATTGTCTGATCCTGATGTCGTATATGTCCTGTTCTTCCTTTCTTCTAATTTCCATTTATAAGAAGATACATCAAAAGTTTCTAATGTCCAGTATTTTATCATATTAAAGATTTAATTTTTATTTTTAAATTAGTATTCTCTAAAAACCAAATAAGTGAATACCTCTCTCCTTCTTCTATCGGTGTTATTTCGTGTTCGGTATTAACATCAAATACGTAAGCATTTCCGGCTCTTTTTTCTAGTAGATAAGCTTCCTTATCATAAAGTACAAAGTCGCCTCCTTTATACTCATCGTTTAGACACACTCCTACAGCATACATTCTACTTTCTCTAGTATCTTTATGTCTCCCAAACCAATCCCCCTTTTCGTACCTATGTAAATGTATAAAATTTTTCAATTTTATAATTTTTATTTCTATCTCTGCTTCAAAAAACTCTTTTAGTCTAGTAAATAGCCATTCAGTTTCTGTAGTAAAATCTATAATAGCAGATTGATATTTTCTATCTGAATTACTCCATAATTCACTTTCTTTTTTAAAAAAATCGATTATAGTACTACATTCTTCTTTACTAAAAATAACCTTTTGCTTAATCATATGAAGTTTCTTTCGTTACGCTTAATATTAGACTCCCCTATAAAAAACATTAAAGTCTCTCTAACGCCTTTAGTTACCAACTCTACTGAATGAGGAATGCCTGAATCGAATATGTAAGCTTTTCCTTTTTCGTAAGGTAGGATATACTCGGTATCAGGTAAGTAAAATTTTAAATCACCTCCTGAGAAGTTCTCTAAGTCAGATAGTTGTATTCCTAAAGTGTATATTCTCTTATCTCCACTATATACATGGTCATCATGTTTAATAAAAAAGTCTCCTACCTCATATCTTCTAAAAGTACATTCAATAGTACTACTCTTATTAATTGTTATTATTCCCGGCAAGGCATTTACCCAATCTATAATTCTATCTTGAATCCATAGGTTATCTTTATTCCAGATTATTTTAAAGGATTTCATCACACCGCCATTCTTTGAGTAGTTAGACCCTAGTCTTACTTCGATATTAGTATTCTCCCATTGTTCTACATAGGAAAGTATCTTACTTACCTCCTCTGTATTAAATAAATTTCGGCTTTCTATTTTCATCCTTTAAGTCTATTTTAATTTCTTCTTCTGAATTTACTCTATACTTTTTTCCGTAAGGAAAACCTTTATTTTTTAAATCTTCAATACCTATGTACTCTAACACTTTTTCAAAGCCGTCTCTATAGTATAACTCTTCGTAAGAGATTTTAAAAAAGTCTTTATCAAGATACTCTTCTTTAAAACGTCTTTTTACTTTTTTAAACGCCTCTTCTTCTTCTTTACTCTCTAGTTCCTTGTATATCCATTGTTGATGCCAGGTACCTTCTACCTTAGCGTTCAACCAAGACTCTATTTGTTCTTCTTCGTTTTCTCTGTAAAGCAATATTACTCTGTCAGAAATAGAGATTAATTCATTAAAATGTAAGCCGTTACCTAAAATATCTTTTACAAACAAATGTTCTGTCTGATACTCCCATCTAAAAGGAGTTATGCCGTTTTTAAAATCCTTCGCTCTTAAATTTGCTATCGGTTCTTGTAAAACAGTAAAATTTTTCTTAGCAGAAAACCAATTAGCAAGATTTGTCGAACCGGTTCTTGGTTCTGCTATTACTATAATAACCATACCGTTACATTAAAGTTTTTGTAACTTTTAAATGTTCAAATCCAACATTTCCAGCTAAAACTATCCTATCAATAGTTGACTCTGATGCGTTCATTGGAAAATGCGGCATATCTCCAGGCATTATAATTAAGTCGTCTTCTTCTGGTAGTATGCTGTATTCGACACCTTTATTTGATTTAAAGTAAATTATACCGTCGTCTGTACCCGGTCTTAATCTATTTGGCATTTGAATATAGTATACCCAGGTGTAATGTGGGTAAAAAGACTTTGTAGCGTGTGCAATTCCCGTATGTGTATGAAATTTTTTACTTCTTGTTTCAGCATAAAAGTTTGGCTGTACTGGTTTAGAACGTATTCTATTTATCCAACAATCTGAATTTATAATACTCCAATTATTTTGCGCACTTTTATATATTTCTTCGGAATAATTTATACCGCTTTGAATAATAGTGTCTATTTTTTTTAGAATTAATATTTCTTTCGAAGTTGATCGCTCCCAGAAGTAATTATCTACTTTATCTTTTACGTGGTACTGGTGAAGGTATCCATCAGCTTTTTGGTTTTTTTGTAATTCAATTTCTTCATAACATTCCTTTAAGAATTCATCTTTAAATTCCTTTAAATTTAACTTAACCTTCCATATGTAGGTGTCCTTATCAAAATAAATTTTTTCAATTTTCATACCTTTTAATTAAAACAAAGTTTTATCTAATTTTAATTTGATCATTTTTAATTTAAATGCAATTGTAATACGTAAATCATTAAATGTTATTTTTGGCGAAGACCCTTTATGGTAAAGGTCGCTTTTAAATAATATACCGCTATTGTGTGTAGGTTTTGCGATATCAGTAATGTTATCCTGTTCGTCTTTAAAATAAGTTTCTCCTATAGTACTACTGTCTCCTTTATTAAAATAATATAAGAACGTCCAAGCATTTTCTAATTTAGAATCTACATGCCAATCTCCTTCTTGACCAAACGTATGACCGTTTGCGTATATTCTAATTATTTCAAATTGATTACTCGTCAATTCCTCTATTTTTTTTATAAAAATACTGTTAAAAAACGGATAACTTGTCAAACTTGGTATCATCCAAAACTTATGAGAGGAAGTAGGTCTACTTAGATGACCGTATTTCCATAAAGAGTTATCGATTATTTCTTTACATATAGAATACTCTTGTTCGGATAAGATATTAAAATACTGGCTGTACATATGTGATTTTTATTAAAATAACTTTATAATATTGGTAGGTTTTAGGACGAAAAAAGTTACCAGGGAGTATCTAAATCCTTCTTTTACCGGTAATATTCTGTGTTTAATTTTTGAATTAAATATTATGGTCATATTCTCTATTGGATTAAACAGTTTTGTTTCCTCGTTTAGAATATATTGCAATTCTCCGCCTTTGAAATTATTGTTTAAATAAGTTATAACTGTTCTATCGCAATTATCTCTATGAAACGTATCTTCACTGTTTGTATCGTCTGTAGCACAGTTGAGTGAAATAAAACTAATATCAAAAATATTAAGATCTACATACCTGCTTATTTTACTGTAGTAATTTAATAAGCTATTTTTTTGTTTAGATATATCTGTCTTATAGTATGTAAGTTTAACTTTATCTGGTTTTATTGTAAAATCATTTAAGTTATCTGTCATTTTTTCTTTTAAAAAAATAAACTCGTCTTTATCTAGTAAATTATTAACAAAACTTATCATATAAAATTTCTATTATTTATATCAAATCTTTTTTCAAAAGAATTATATACCCAGTTTTTAAATTCAATATTATTAATTATACCTGATTTATTTTTGTATATAGTTGTATTTAACTTCTCAATTTCTATATTAACATTAAATTTTTTATTTATAAACTTAGTATACTTGTCTAAATCTAAAATATCAAATTCGTAGGTACATTTTTTACAGTTTGTCCAATAGTTTTGTGAAAGTATTGTAGAGAGATTAGTAAACACATTCCTATAAGTGCTACTAAAATCTAACTCTTCTTTAATTAGTCTACAGTAAATATTAAACCATAGTTCATGTCTTCGATTAGTTGTATCGTATAAATTATTTATAGTTTCAAAATCAAAAAACGAATATATAAAATTATTATCAATTTCGCTAATATCAACTACTGGAGTATGATTGTTTACAGTAATAATTTTTGAAAAAATAAATTCAATTCCGGCTATAAATCTATCGTAAGGATCTCTTTTTATACAAAATGTCTCTTTGTCACCGAAATCTCTCTTTAATTCATCTAATTTAACATGCGGATGCGGTAATACATCGGTATTATTAAGCTTGTTACTTTCTAATAATGCATAATATACTGGTGCATGTTCTATTCTAAGATTCGAAGTTAATAGTGAGTGCTCGACTGAATAGCTTGCATTTTTTGGAATACTAACCCAGATTAATTCGTTATTAATTAATAAACTCATCTACAAAAAACTTTTTGATTTTTTCTGAGTATTTGTAAATAGCTCTGTATTTTCAACCTCTAACCACTTGTGTAGCGGACAGGCATCGTACATTGGTGAAAATATTTTTTTCTTAAGAGGACAGCCACAGTTAGTACAGACGGGACTTCCTGTATTCTTTCTATGTCCTATAAATTCACAATTGTTACAGATATTTAATCTAGCTGCTGCTAATACTAACTGTTCTTTTGATGGATTTGCTGCAATAATCCACGATTCTGCAATTTCTTTTACTTTTTTTATCATAACTTATTATTAAAAAAATTCTATTAAGAATGCTTTTGTTTTATTGCGCTCGTCAATACCGCTACTGCATTCAGTAAATTTAACTTTACTGTACTATTTGAAACAAGTTTCTGTCTTTTAAACAAATCTTTGTAGTTTGAATAAGATAAATTTTTATTATTTTCTGTTGCCATGCTTCTATTTTATTTTTTTAAATTCAACATCTATTTTATTATAATCAACCGTATATAAACCATTTCTATCTTTAGATAATGCATTTTCAAATTTTGTTCCAATTAACTCTTGTGCGATTACTCCCTCATATAAGCCATCTTCGTTTTTATAATTAAAACGATATATGTTTATACCATGTAAAGACTTATCGTATAGTTTTATATTCTCTTTATATAAAACATCGGATTTTTGTCCGTTACAATACCCGTAAACTTGATAATAAGGATTTTGTCCGTTTCCGGATTCATCGCTGGTTTCGCATACCGGTGTTGAATATCCATAAGGGCTATAGCCTGGGTACCTTGCACATACAGTGCCTGGGTCTAGGTAAGCATAGGTACGTGCGCCGTACGTATAAAAATAATTGCTACCGCAGTCATTAAAAAGAAATAAAGTGTTATTTCGGTCTCCTGGAGGGCATCTTACGTATCTACAGTCGTAACCGTAATTATGTGTTACTAAACCGTATCTGCTCTGTGTTTCTGTCTCTTCTAACGTCAAAAATAAATCTGATGCTTCAAAGTCTAGCAAGTACCCTTTAAATTTATCGAATTTGTATGTTATATTAGTTATAACTGATGTTACTAGTTCATTAGTCAAACTATCAAATAAGACGACTGTGCTACCTGCAATTAAATTTATGTACTGTTGAAATTTTGCGTTATCTCCGTCTTTAACCATAATTTCAGCATGCCCTACATCTGAAAATATCGCATTAGTATCAGTTTCGAACGTGACTAATGTACCGAAATAGTTTAAAGAACCAGTGTTTACTAACTCAGTTGTCGATATTTCAAAATTTGCTACTGTCTCGTTAAAAGAACTACTCCACGTTAGTGCAGGTTGAGCTCTATCGTCAGTTGATAAAGTACTAAATAGTATTGATTTCACACTATCACCGGTATTGAGCTCTTTTGCTAAAGATATATTTCCGTCTGGTAGTATAATTTTCGTATTATCAGTTGCATCTAACTTTACTGCAACTTCTGAAATTTGAGTGTAAAATTTTTGACAGTATCTCATTCTATCCCAGTATTGAACTTCTCCATTATCGTCAAAATCACAACTTTCTACTACTTCTAAATTTGCAGTTTTTTCTAAAGTTTGTAAGTTAATAATATCTAAATTTGAACCGTACAGTAGATCTACACTTCTATACGATTTAACTCTGTTATCTAATAAATCATCAGTATTGTATATAAACTCCTGGATATACTCTTCAGCTCTTAAATTAGACTTCAATACATTTAATTGTTCAATTGTATCAACTTTAAGTAATTTTGGATATGTTTTGTTATCAAAAGGAGTCACTCGTCTTTTAATACAGTAGTTTGGATGATTTCCATTATCTCTCAAAGTAGTACCGATCGAATCAAGGATAATTTCGTCGTTATTTATATAACACTTCGGAACAGAATTTGGGTCTGCGTCGTACATTAACTTTAAAAACTCGCAGTTATCTCTTGCATATGTATCGTCAATTAATGCTGTAGTATCATATGATAATCGAATAATTAACTTGCTATCTTCATCTTCTACAAACGGAACAGTAATTGAAGTCCTATCGGTTTGAAATGTATTAAAAGTTATAGAACTTCCTGATGTAAAATCAGCTAAGTAAGATTTAAAACTTGAAAAAACAGCTGTACTATTTTCTGAATTTTGACTAATTTTCGTCTTTAACTCTTCAAAATCGTAATTAAACGTATAACTTGACTGTGCTGATAAATTGTTTTCATTTGAAATTAAAACAATTTCTGTAAAATTATTAGATGTTACGAAATTCTCAAAAGATGCAGAATCGAAATTTAACGACCACTGAGTATCTAACTGTACATTAGTATTCGTTTCTAAAGCTTTGAAAGATCCATCTATATCTTTCATAAAGTCGGTTCCTATAATAACTGCTCTCATATGCGTTTTACTTATTTATCTATAAATAGCTATAAAAACTACTTCCTTAACCCGTATTTTATCCATTTATACCAGATTCTTTCATGAATATAGTACTGAATCGGTTTATACACTAATTCCGCTATTCCAAATGCAGCTCCTACTTTAATAGATCCGCTTATTAGCCACATTAGTAGGAATCCAATTAAAGTACTTACGATTCTATAACTGATCGTTTTAACTATATGTCTTTTCCTCTCTACTATCACAACTTTCCCTCTTTTTTCATTTGCTCTCTAATTTTGGTAGCAGAAATGTCGTGTACTTCTTGAGGTGGTACATGCTCAATTACATCGTATCCAATTCCTCTTCCGATATTAACTGATTCTATATCGGGAATAGTAATAATTTTAACTTTTCCTTCAGATACTAGATCTGTTAGAACTGTAGCAAGATTCATTAGAACCTCGTGTGCAGTCCAAGGGTTTTTCTCGTCAGGCTCTACGTCTCTAATACATAATAACACCTTTTTTCCTTCATTTAAAGCCTGATCTATTAACCAGCGGTGTCCATCATGCCAAGGCTGCCATCTACCGATAAACATTGCATGACCTTTACCATTACTGTTGCCTTTTGCTAATATATTTTTCATAAACTCAATTTTTGTCTTAATTCTTGAAATACTTCAAACTCTGATCTACTAGTAGTATCGATATCTACAAAATTCTCTGTAGGAGCACTATAATCCGCTACGTGAAACTGTTCTCTACCTCTAATATCTGTAGTATGTACGTATACCTCTACAATACCGTCTCCTATGGCTTCCTTAAAGGAATCTCGTTGATCTTTATAAGGTGATACCAGCGATACAATAGCAATATTTCCTTTGTGGTGATAAAATTTAGCTATGTTTTGAGCTAATTCTATATTCTTTCTTCTACCTGCTTCTGAATAGTCTTTATTATCAAAGATCGCTCTAATATCATCACCGTCTACGATAGCGGCTTTACCTGCAAAATGTGCTTCTAGCCATTTAGCCAGGGTTGTCTTACCTGCTCCAGGCTGTCCTGTTAACCATATTATCATAATTAGTGTTTATAAGTAAAGGGATCTCTTTTTTTAAGTTCTTCTATTCTCTTCTTTGCTTTCTGCTTTTTCTTCCATCTTTCAATCCACTGTTTAACTAATTTTATCATTTAAAGTACATTTTATTATTAATAATAAGGATATCTATGTTAGTTTCCAAAAAAGTTTTATAAGCATCTTCCGGAGTTAGTACCATTGTCTTATCCTTTATGTTAAAAGAGGTGTTTAATAGTATCGGAAAGCCGCTTAATTGTTTAAATTTCCATAGTAACTCGTACATTTTACTTTTTTGATCATAAACGGTCTGTATTCTTGCTGTTCCATCTACGTGAGTTACTGCTTTTAATTTATCTCTATACTTTTCCTTTACTTTTACTACTTGATTCATATAGGGAACAAAGTCATCCGATTCAAAGAACATAGATTGAGCCTCTTGGATTACCATTGGTGCAAATGGCCTAAACATCTCACGTTTTTTAATAAGCTTGTTTATTCGATCTTGCATTCCAGGTAGAGTTGGATTTGCTAAAATACTCCTATGTCCTAAAGCTCTTGCTCCAAACTCGATTCTACCTTCAAACCATCCCACTACCTTCCCGTCGTTAAGTTCTTTAGCAATAGTACCTAAATCTAAAGGTTTAGAGTTACACATTTCGAAGTCTTCGTAAGAAGGACCTAAGAAAGGGTCTTGGTTTATATTTTTATTTAAATAATTTAAACAAGCCCCTATACAGGAACCTGCATCTGAAGGAGCTAGCGGTATCCACACGTTCTTATAAGAAGTATTTGTCTTAATCTTGCCGTTTGCTGTTCCGTTATAAGCACATCCCCCGCTTAAACATAAATTTTCGCCTGGGAATTGCTTTAAGTAATGAAATAATGCTTGTTCGTATATCCATTGAAGTGCTGCTGCAATATCTTTGTGTCTTTGTTCTATTGGTTCATCTGGAAGTCTATTTTCTCCTAGCAGCTCGACTAAGTGATGATTAAACATTACTCTGTTACTCCTACTCCAGGTAAAATACTTCATATCTACCTGTAATCCTCTCTTATAATTTAATAATTTCCTAAACTTACCCTTATAGGCAGTGGGATCTCCGTAAGAAGCAAGTCCCATTACTTTATATTCGCCTTCGTTAGGTTTAAAGCCAAGATATGACGTAATAGCAGAGTAAAGTAAGCCAAGAGAATGCGGATACTTAATAGATACTTGTGGAATGACCATTCCGTCAGTAACTTCCATTATTCGTAAAGTTTCTTCTTCTCCTACTCCGTCAATACTCATTAAAGTAGCGTCTTTAAAGGGAGAACTGTAGTAAGCATACATTAAGTGAGACATATGATGTTCAGAAAAGAACGTATTCTTGCAAAGCTCTCTTAATTTGAACCGTAATTTTATATTAGTCCATAGTATACGCGGTACCGATAGCCAGTTGTGCTTTAAAGCTCTTAATAATTTAAAGTTTGGTTTTTCGTAATAGCAAATTAAATCGAATTTATCTGTATAATGTTCTTTAATGTAGTTTACAACGTGTGTAGGAAAGCTAGAATCATGTTTTATACCTGTAAACTTTTCTTCCTCACATGCAAATACGAGTTTATCGTCTTGAAATAAACAAGCCGCTGAATCATGATAATATGCTGAAATGCCTAGTACTATCATATAAGTTTTTTAGTGTCTCTAGGAGGAACAATTGCGTTATAGATAGAATCAGCAGATAATGCATGAGATCTTATACCGGGATGATATCCGTCTCTAGCAAAATCTGTAACATTAATCCCTGCATGTGATTCTTCTGATTCTACAAACCTCGTCTGTTCTACGTTAAATAAATCTAAATTATATTTTCTAACAAGATCTAAAGTAGCTTTACACCAAGTCGTAATGTAGGTTTTTGTGCTTTGTATTTTTGCATTATACTTTATAAGGTTTATATTTTTTATATACTCATTAAAAAACGTTGTGTCGTCAAACTCTTCGTACAACATTTTATATACCCTAGGATTATCATAAGGAGGATAATTTGGAATAAGATCCTCTTGATAAAAGCAATCGCCGGCTTCTCTTATAAATTCGTAACGGTATAAAGAGGGTAGGACGAAAACAGCTGTATCTAACCTGTAAAAGTTATTAATAGAACAGAAAGCTTTAGCTATCTTCTGTATATTTCCTCCAGGTATTCCGAAATTATAAACGGGTTTTTTAAGTTTACGCTCAAGTATGGAAGAATATACTTTCTCGTAAGGTACTCCTACTCCAAAGGTATAGCTACATCCGAATACTCCAACGGAATTTTTTATATTTTCTAAAGGATTTGTAATTCTATAACCTAATTCACTCATATCATAATGTACATCTTCAAATTTAAAACTAGTTTTACCTTTGTTAATAGCTTCCTTAGACTCCTTTTCTTCTAAAGCATGTAAGACTTCAAACCTAGTAGGAGATTCGCATATAATATTAGTACTTTTACTCATTAAGTACAGCGACAATAGACGTAACTCTTCGTAATCCTTTAGTTGATCGTATCTAAATAGAATACTTTCTTTGTTTTGCTTTTTTAATTCTTTAAAAATAGTTAATCCGTGCATTACTTTAATTTAAAATAGTTTTTATACTCAGGGTTAATTGCTAATATGTTTTGATTTCTTATTATGTCTAACTTCGTAGTCATGTCTACAAACTCTTGAAATAAGTGTGATTGATCAGACTCCCACATAAAGTGTACTATTGAGTCCCACCCTTCTTTAGGAATTCCGTGTTTATCGTATAACTCTTTTCCATACTTTGTAATCTTATCTGTTGCTAATTCTTTCAATTCAGGAGGAAGAGCTTTGATACAATTAAACTCTTGAACATACAGAGGATTTATATGGAATCTCTTAATGAAATAATCTTCTATGCCATAATACTGTTCTTTTTCTTTTTTCTCTGCAGGAATAATTCCCATATCAAAGAGCTTTTTATGTAACTCTGTTAATCTAAAGATGTTTAAATTGCTTACTGTAGGGTGTATCCAAAAATCAATATGGTTTTTATCTATGTTAAGTAAATTGGTTTCAACTTGAGGCCATTTACCTCCGTTTCTTACATATTCAAAAGTATCACCAACTCCATCAATACTTAAACTTAAATGAATATGTCTAAACTTAGGCCAAATATCTAAAATATTTCTCTTCCCTCTATGTAGCAGAGTTGCATTAGTAGAATACTTTAACTCAACATCATAATGATTATATTTTTCAAATAAATCTATCATTCTCCAGTGTTCGTTCATTAACATCGGTTCACCTCCTGCAAACATTATCTGATCCATGTTTTTAACGTTCTCTTCAATATCCTTCCAAAAAATTTCTGCATCATCTAAATGTATGACTCCTGTTTGTTGATCGTCAATATGTAATTTTGGATAGTCATTAGCCCAAGCACTGCTAAATAAAGGTCCGCAAGTTCTACAGGACAGATTACAGTAGTTACTAAACCTAAAATCCCAATACCTTAAGTTGAGTTCGTTAACTGATCCGTCTGGGTTTGTCTTTTCTATGTTTGTTTTAACCTTGTCGTACCAATTACCGTTCATCCCCTGTCTCATACTTGTAAGACCGTGCTCTTCTCTATTAGTACATCTTTCGCAACTCTTAGGTAAAGGCTTATCTTCTAACATCCTCAGTCGCATTTCTTTAGCAGTATTACTATTAACTACCTCTAATAGAGTTTGTTCTTTAACATTACCGAATGAATTTTCCTTTTCAAGAGGAGTCATACAACAAGGAAATGCCTCACCGTTATTAATTACGTGAAGATGCATCCAGGGGGCTGCACAAAAGTTCTTACTGTCTTTAAGATTAACCATTTTTAATAAAGTTTAACATTTCATCTTGCTGATCAGGTTCAATATAGTCTTGAGCTCCTGGATTAGCCCACTGTGGATTTAATACCCAGCCTTCTTTCTTAGCAGTTTCCATTACCTCGTCTACGTAACGGTTAGATTTTGCGTCATCTCCGTTAATAGCTTCTTTTAATGGTGCTATGTTTGTTTCAGGTATTGCTTCAAACCATTCTTTTAACATTGGAAATGTTTCTACGAAGTTTTTATTTCTTCTTATATCGTATTGAGTATAAAAAGACTTAAAATCTCTCTCTCTAGACTCTAAAGAAGAAGTATGGTTATGTCCTGTTTCGATTTCTCTTATATAGGCTACCATTCTTAACATTCCGTCTCTTTCCCAATCTTGAAAGAAGTTTGCACCTCCATCATAATTATCAAATATCCATTTTTCAATATGATTAGCTCTCTCTTCTCTAATATGTTTAGGTAGAGTTACTATTGACTGGAAGGAAGGAAAACGTAATATGTTGAATGAACAGTGAGGTGAAGGAGTTTTATATTCTCTTTTTAGTCTCAATATTTCGTCCATAAAGTCTGTAATAGAAAATAAACATAATGCATTAATTGTCATCATACAGTTTATAGACTTTACATTACCTTCTTTTAACATTCTTTCTACATTACTAACCCACTTCTCCCATTTTAAACCGTCTCTAATGTACTCGGCATGAGCACCTGTCGATTCACAGCTTGTATATAAATGAAAACTTTTAATGTTGTGGCTTGCTTTTAATAATTCTTCAAATAATTCATCTTTCTGTCCTAAATTAGAATTAACTGCAAAATCTACAGCACAGTCTTTATTATTTTCCCACCATTTCATTAACTTCCAAAAGTCTTGAGACATAGTAGGCTCGCCTCCTGTTACTCTTAACTCTCTTAATGAGTGCTGTAACTCAGCTTCCCACCATTTCCAAAATGCTTCTACATAAGGATTACCTTCGTTTTTCTTACCGTAAGGCATAGCGTGATTTCCGTCGTGCTAAAGGCTGCTGCTCCATCACTTACTAGGTTCTGGTACGGGCCGTTCTTCTTAATATCGTTTTGCCAGGTAGTACTAAAGGAAGCGTTACAATAAGAACAGGCAAAGTTACAATTAGGATCGAAAGCAATCTCTAATGTCTTTAAGTCAACATCTTCTGTCCAACTTAACTTAGTTTTCGCCTCTAGCAGCTCTTCGTCAGTATAGATAACTGATTTATATACTCTATCTGATACTTTATCAGGACCCAAGTCTTCAATCTTCCAGCAGTAGTCGCACTCTTTAGGCCTTTCGCCTTCTAGCATCTGTTTTCTAACTAGTTTCTTATACTGAGTGTTATGAATTGCTTTATAACTCATAGCTACCTCTTCTAAAGGTATTTTATGTGCTGGCGGGTGATGACAGCTTGCATTTGTACCGTTACCTAACCAAATAGTGGCATTAAACCACTTAGCTCCGCAAAATGCAGGGGAGATAGAATTTATAGCTCTATCTCGATACTCTTGGTAGCTTTCTTCTTCTTTTTTAGCAAATACTCCCATAACTAAATTTTATGTATAAAATTACAATTCTCTGTCTTATCAAAACTCTTATTATATATAAATATGTCGAAATCATGCTCTGCAATCAGAGTATTTTCTTGAAATATCTGTAATCTTTGTAAATCTACGTCTAAGTAGTTTAAATTAAATCCGTTCTTTGGAAAATTACCGGCTCCAAAGATAATATGAGAGGTACTATCGCAAGATAGCTTATTACGTAACGTAAAGTTAAGTATATTTTCTCGATTTACAAAAAAATGTAATTCTCTCTCTTTTCTTGCGATAACCAGCTCGTAATCAGTATCTACTTGCCATTTGCGGCTAACGTGTACATACTCTGTCTGCCCTGTTTCGTAAGAAACAATAAAAGTCATTCCGTCTACCTCTAAATCGATTCCAAAGTAAGAAGGTAGTTTGGAAAATAGAGTGGCTTTTTGCGTAATAGGGTTAGGTAGAGAGAATACTAATTTAAATAGAAAATCTTTCTCGTAATCAAAGACCCTATTTGCTGGATTCTCAATAAAGTTCTCAACCATGCTATTAGGCCACATAATCCAGGGATTTTCTTTATCTATTCTTAACATCGCTATAAAATTTTGTTAATTCCGGAAACGTCTCTAAGAAGTTAGTGTTTCTCCTAATATCGTGTTCGTCTACAAACATAGCAAAGTCTAATCTATTCTTCTCTACTTCAAAATCATCTTCAGAAATTGCATAATCGTAGATTCTTTTAATTTTCTGT
>Ga0209087_1000179_pt1 | contig 40447 bp, 56 predicted proteins | sample S_130805_EF_Meta_FD_187321 | JGI IMG/M metagenome (GOLD analysis project Ga0209087, IMG submission 187321) | Freshwater microbial communities from Lake Simoncouche, Canada to study carbon cycling - S_130805_EF_MetaG (SPAdes) (version 2) | ecosystem: Environmental > Aquatic > Freshwater > Lake ... | reverse complement strand
CTACTACGTCTTTCATGTTTTCTGTTTGGGTTCCACCTTCTAGGTGGTGGGGGTTGACACAGATTCGATTGTCGCATTTATGTCTGACGACTGGTGGGTAGTAGTAGTTAGCTAGGAAGAATGAGAATCGGTGGGCTGATCTGTGTTTTCCTTGTGCGTATAACTGTCCGTAGCTGTCGCCTCGTAGTGCGCCTTGCCATTCCCAACATTCTTCGGGGGTGAGGATGTTTACTCGTTTCCAAAATCGTTGACTGGTTCGGTATGTAACTGTATCCACAGGTTCTCTTTTGTCCTGTGTAAAACACTAGCAGTATCTACAATCACTGTGTTTATTAGTGGGTTTTGGCTATCCATTCTGTCTAGTGCTATTTGGGCATATTCGGGGCTTAGTTCTGTGCCTATAAAGTGGCGACCATGACGTAACGCCACTACCCCAACTGTCCCTGAACCCGTAAAAGGGTCAAACACTGTGTCACCAGTCTGAGATGATGCCAAAATACACGGTTCAACTAAGGCTTCTGGCATCACAGCAAAATGTGCGCCCTTAAATGGTTTAGTAGGGATGGTCCATACATCACGTTTGTTGCGTAATCCTGTGTCTGTGTATTCATTGCCTGATTTTGTGGCGTGTTTGGGGTCGTCACTGTCGCCGTATTTGTTCAGCCATACGTTGATGGTTTTGCCTAGATTTGCAGAGGGTTCTTTAATAGCAACATTATTAAAATAGTATTTAGCGTTCTTGGTAAACATAAAAAGATACTCATGCGATTTCGTACACCTGTCAGTTACCGACTCAGGCATCGGGTTTGGTTTTGCCCAAATAATATCTTGACGTAAATACCAACCATCATCTTGGAGTGCAAAAGCGACACGCCAAGGGATTCCTACAAGGTCTTTATGTTTTATATTGCTAGTAACAAAAGAGATGGACATTCGATTAGCAGCAGAACCTTTAGGAACCAATGTGCCATTACTTTTTCCACGGGATGTATCTGGTGTCGCTTTGCCATCCCTAAAAGATGCGTAAGAATCGCCAAGGTTTAGCCATAAAACGCCATCATCAGCCAATACACGCCATACCTCACGAAACACCGTTACCATTTCGGCAACATAATCAGCAGGTGTTTGTTCTAAACCAATCTGACCATCATGGCCATAGTCACGCAGACCCCAATACGGCGGGCTAGTAACAACGCACTGCACCGACCCATCTTTGATTTCAGACATTCGTGTACGAACATCCCCAACAAGTATTTTTGCTTCCATTAGCAGTACCTTTTCCATCGTTGGACTTTCGGGTGTTTCGAGCGACAGATGAATTGTTGTAGGTTCATGCAGTTTTGGTATTTGATTACAGCCCACCCGTAGGGGCCGCTGGGCCAAACGTACTCTCCGGAATCGTTGGTGAATCCGAGCCAAGCTATGCGGTCTACGATGCGGGCTTGTTGGATGGGGGTGTAGCGATCAGCGTTGGAGCTGTTGCTGTAACGCCGCCAAGATCCGAGTGCAATTCCGTAGCCAGATGTGTAGTTACGGGTGGATGTGTGCCAACGGGAATCTGTTTCGCACTGTGCGAGGCGTTTGTAAAACCGCCAGGGCATTACGAGTGCTTCAATCTCTTTGGGTGTCTTAGATGCGCTTACAGGGGCTTCTGAGAGGATTGTAGAGGGGATGGATAGGGACAAGATAATGGTTATGAGGATGCGTTTGCGCATGGTTTTCCTTTGTTCAGGGGATAGGTCATTTAGGTGTCATAGTTCTCCCAACTAGATAGTGTTAAACGGATTAAGTTATCTTAGCAACAACCGAATCAGACCAACACACAGGCGTTGACCAGTCTTCAAATCCGTACAGTTGATCCTGCTTAACCCAATAAGTATCAGCAGATCGCAACTCGCCAACAGCAATGGCATCACTAAGCGGCATCCAGCCGGACATCAATATTCTGTTTTCTTTAACGATGCAAAGGATGTAGTCGGCGGGCTTGTCTTTCGGATGGACAAACAAATGCCCATCTCGATGTTCTGTTGACCGGACTTGGTGAATACCTACGTCGCCAGGTAAATCAGACAAGCGTTTGTTGGTTGCTGGTTGCCAATGTTTGTCGATTGCTTTAGCTACTGCGTATTCAGCAATCATGCCGATGATATCTATTTGCCAAAAGTTTTGGCGGTCATCTGCTTTGTAATACTGCGGGCGTTGTTTGGCAATCGAAGCTATGCGTCGTTGGCATCCGGCCATTGCTGCATGGGCCAGTTCGTATTCGTCGAGGGTAACTATTATTTGTTGCATTGGTTTGCTTTATCGCTTGCCGTATTTATCGCCGGCTAATAGCCCGCAAAAAAAAACCGCAGTGACCATAATTACAAGCGTAAAAAAATCAGTCATTAAAATCACCTTCTTCCCCATAATCGTGTTGCAACCAAGGGTTGTGGTGTTTCCAGATCTCAACCGCTGCCGCAAGAATGGCATCGCTGGAAAAATAAGGAATAGTTGGGGATTCAATAGCAAAAATTTCATAGATAATTTTTTCTATTTCAATCATTGTTTTTTCATATTTGTATATCGGTTGTTGCTCAGTCATTGTTTGCTGCCTTTTCTGCTAGGTACAAGGCCAGCTCCATTGCTGAAGTCAGTTGTGTTGTGCCTTCTAATTGTTGCCATGCTTTGACGAACTGGTCAACGCAGGCTTTGTATGTGTCACGTTCAACTTGGACTTTGGCGAAATCTTGCTCTGCGAACTGAATCTCTTTGTCTCGAAGCCATGCGTACGCATCATCTTGGTGTATGTATTCACTCATTAGTATCCCGCTTCTTTTAATAGACCGGCAAAGACACGGGCAGGCATCACTGCATACCAATCCCCGACATCCATCGTGCCACGCTTCTTAGCAATGACAGCACCCATAGTTACTTCGGCGTTAGCCATCTCAACCTTCAATTCTTTCATCCATTCAGACAACGTAATTGTCTTATGGTCTTTCACTTCTATTACAACTGGCGCACCCATGTTGATGTCGCCCTTGTCAAGATTCCCTGACAACGCACGACGCTCTGTATAGATCCAGCCTTCACCTTTAAGCCATGTGACTACAGCGGTTTCAGCTGCGGTTCCTTTTTGTTTTGCTTTACTCACTGCGACGGGCCAGTTCGTCACCCAGCCGGCGACACTCTGATGACAACATGGCGTTAGTATCTTCGAGCAACATCAACTTTTCTGTTAAACGATTGTTTTCTTTTACAAGTGAAGACACAGCTTCTTGCCACATCCCGCTATCCATTTCATCATTCACTGTCAAAACATCCTTCATAGAATTTGTGTCCGAAGATTTCAGCAGGGTGAAGACCAAAACGAAGACACCATTTGTCTGCGGTGTAAACGCTTAATCCATCTTGCCACCAGCGGGCAATAGTATGTTTGTCCAGGTATTGCAACTGTTCTGCTTTAGTGAGGAACTCAATCAACGGTTTAGCGTCAAGCCGGACATCGCTAGACATGGCAAGTGGGCGGTACTTCTTGCGGGTCTGGGACATACCGACACGACAAACATCGCATCGGCAGCCCCTTCTACGGTACATAGATGCCCCGTGTTCAGTGATTTCCTTGGCGTTCACGATGTTGTCACCGCTTGGCGTACTAAGTCACGGATCAACTGTGACCTGCGTACTCCACGTTGTTCGCAAAGGGTACCGATCTGTGCCAGTTGTGATTCGGTCACTCTGATACCAATGATCTTTGCTGATGCTTCACTAGCGGATGGGTCGACTGTTCTTTTGTTAGCCATTACTCCCCATCCTTAAATGCTGCAAGTTCTTTGAACGCTGTACGCAAGGCTGGTAGGTGTGCTTCCATCCACGGTGTGCCTTCAGGGATGCCGGCGTTAGCTGCTACTACTGCTGGATCTATGCCTTTAGTTTCGCAAGCTTTAGTGAACTGGGCGATTTGTTCTTCTGACAATCCTGTGAGTGTCTTGGGCTTTTGCTTCAATTGTGGTTTTTCTAGAGGTGGAGCCACGTATGTTTGTTTCTGTGGTCCACCGGTAGCACGGGTGGTAACAACGCTCGAAGGGTTGTGATCAAGGTCTTCCCATTCGTTCTTTGTCCACAAGTTAAGGCTGATACCGAAACGCATGGCACCGTTACGAAGTGCATCACCATAGAGCTGCTTGTCAAGATCAAAAGCGTTTGCTTTTGCTGTGCCAATAGCAAGACGTGATGTGCCGAGCAGTGTCAGTTCAAACCACATGGTTGCCATGTCGTTCACAACGTTCATGGCCGGACGACCATTTTCCCATGCGATAGGAACTAAACGCCATGTCGGGTCAATCTCAATCAAGATACGAGTGATGTCTGCGTGACCTACGAAATCAAGTTGGGTTCCGCCCTTAGGTAGTTTGCCCACAATCTTCGGATCTGGTACTGCGTACTTGTTCAGTACCTCTAGTAGTTGCTTGGTGTTATCTGTTGTCATTATTTTTCCCCTTTCAAGAGAAATGTACGGGTTTGTACTTCTTTAGTGAACTCTCGTGCAAGGTCGGGATATGCAGCACGGAAACCTTTTGAATCAAATGACTCACGCTTCTGCCCCTTCCAAGTAGCAACGGTTGTACCGTTTAAGATAGCGGTGTCAGCATCGCCAATCAACTCACATACCTGTGCTTTTAATTCGTCTTCCAATTGTTTGTATGAAGCCAGTTCGCTACGAACATGACGCAACTTAGTGAGGACTTCACCAAAATTGTCAGGTAGTTCAACAGCTCGTGAGGTTGGGCGTTGATACCTGGTTTGGATTGTTTCGTATGACCATTTCACACCGGATGGGGTCATGCCAAGTTCGATGCTGTTAAGCCATTCAGATACAGCTGATATGTGTTCAGCAACTTCTTCTTCGGTGATGACTTGCTCTACCAAGGTGAGGCGCAGGGTGTTGTCAAAGACTGCCCATGTGACACGCTTCGCATCGGAACAAATGTACTGGGTGATCCCTTGGATACGCCAGTAGTCAGGAAGTGTGCCAGAGTATTCACGGCTGGTGGTTTTGACTTCAAGGATGTGGCGGGTTTCTTCGTTCCATCCGTCAAGGGTGGAGATCAGGTGACATCCGTTGTCTGTGTCGTAGCAGAACAGTTCTTTTGGTGTTTCAAACTGGACACCGAGCCTGTCGCCAGCCCATGTGATGATGGTGTCTTCAAGGCGGTTGCCTGTTTCCATCGCTGCATTAGGGGTGATAGGGCTTGGTGCTACGCCTGATAGTTGTTCAGCTGCGTAGTGGTCTTTCTTTACGAAAGGATGTAGGCCATAGATAGCTGCTGCTGCTGAGGCTGAGATGCGCCGGTTGCCTTGGGCATCCATGTAACGCTGATCTAGCCATGCTTGTGAACCGTGTGGTTCTTTGTGGATACGGTAACGATTGAAAGTCATTTAACTTCCCCTTCTCTGTGTAACAGTTGTTACGTTGCACCGTACACGAGGGGTGTGTCAATGTCAAGAAGAAAGAAGAATTATTTTTCTGACCATTGCTACGGGGATATAAAACAGGTTGATGCCTTCGCCATCGTGAAAGCTTTGAAGGAGTGTGACGTGGTTTGGTTTACCTCCAGCGTCATCATGTGCTAGGAGGAAGCCAACGGTTTGAACCATTGTTTCTCCGTCGTCTTCTACTTCGTCTAGCGAGATCCAACCTGGGTCGCCTCCACATGCGTCAGCCCAGTAGACAAGAGCCATCGGGTATGCCGGTGGGTTTAGTTCAGTCGTCTGTAGGTTCGTCAAGTGGTTCCCCCTCGGTGCGACATTCGACACAGTATCGACCTGTTTGCGATAGCCAAATTTGTCCACAACTGGGACACATGAATAGGTTACGAAAGTTGGTCATGTTTCAATCTTAGTTGAAGATTAAGCTGCTTTGTTTTGCTTGCTGTGTAAGGCTTCTAACTGTTGTACAGCACGGAAGAATTGATCCTGTTGAGTAATGGGAACGTGGATTTTAGATAGAAAATACAGGAGTGTTTCGATGGTTTCGCTTGTCATAGGACTCACGACAGTATCAGATTACCGTGGCTTAGTTACGTAGTCTTCAACTATGGTTAAACGGTTTTCTATTCGATCAATAGCGTCACGCAATGATGAACCGCCGTTGTTTTTCATGTTCATTTCAACAGTAGTAATTGCATTATCTAGTCGTTGCGCCCACCGAAATAAAGGTCTAACAACACCACGATAGATAACGCCAATAGAAATAATGGACCCAGAAACTGTAGCAAGAACACCGACGATTTCCATTATGCAGGTTTAGGAAGTGAACGCCATGCAGCTTCAAACCGTTCAGGGTCTTTAGCCATAGCAGGAGAAATTTCTAGATGCAACCAGGAAGGTGAGCCTTGATACGATCCAGCATTGTCATCTTTGGTGAACTGCTTGATGCCTTGTTTCCCTGGTCCCCTACTGCATCTCCATCCAAATCCGTAGTCGCCTTTGGCATACCAGTGGATTTCTTCCAGACCGAGAATTTCTGAATGTTCTCCAGCTTCGGACTTGCCAAGGAACCATTCCCACATTTCTTTGGCGACAGTTTCGTTAGGGTACTGACAGTCTAAGGCTGCGCCAGTTGCGTGAACAGACAGGAACTTTTCCATGCCTGGGTCGCCAATCTTTTTACCAGCAGTGTGATCATTTTTCATCAATCGATTGCTGTAAATCCCAATATTCTTAGTTTTCCACCTAGCCGCACAAAGCGCAGCAAGTTTCTCGGTACCAGGCTGTGCGCCTTTGCCATCAAACGAAGGGTAATAGCTGTATTTTCTTGTCATTAGTCCTCGTCAATGCCAATGCCGGCAGCAATAGCAAGTATGTTGATAGCGAAAGCAACTGCACTAATGTACAGAGCTTTGCCGAGCGTATCCCCAGATAGGGTGATAAGCATAAGTCCAGTGCTGGTTAACCACAGCGAGAGGCTGATGATGGCTCCTAGATATTTACGCATAGGTTGTACTTTATCACTTTCGTTTAGTTGGGATAACCATGAGTGAGGTCATAATTGTGATGGCGATTAAGGCACGGCGGGTGCCGACGGGTACTGTTGATCCGATAGGAACGTAGGTGTCTACTGCCCCACCAAATACGTTGACTGACTTCTCGAAGGATTCACGGACAGCAACCGGTGCGTCTTGAACGGCTGATACCAACTTGATTAAGTCAGTATCGGATAGATCATCTAGGACTAATGCTTCGAAGACTTGGGTTGCTTCTTCAGCGGTGATGGTAGCTAACGCAGCTGGGCTGGTTGCTAAAGCAACGGCTTGTTCAGGGGTCACGACGGGCGGTACAACTACTGGTGGTAACGTCGTTGTTGTTGTTGTTGTTGTGGAGGTTGTGGATGTACTTGTGGATGTTGTTGGTATGGGTGCCGTTGTCGTGGTTAGCACGGGCAATGGAGCAAGAGTTGTTTGAGGAATGGGAACAGTAGATGCCGTGGTGGTTGTGGTTGATGTGGTCGTTGTGGCTGGTTCTGTTGTGGTGGTGGTAGACGATGTGGTTGTTGTCGTTGGGGCTACCGTGGTTGTTGTTGGTGGCAGTGTTGTTGTGGTCGTTGGTGCAAGGGTTGTAGTAGTCGTAGTCGTAGAAGTCGTAGATGTTGTAGTTGTCGTGGTGCTGGTTGTTGTGGTGGTGGTAGACGTAGTAGTTGTCGTGGATGTGCTGGTTGTTGATGTTGATGTGGTGTTGGCTGGTTCCCCATTGAAAGACAGTTCGTACTGTTCATTCCAGCCAGGGCTTCCACGCCAAACGTCAGGTTGCCAACAGCATGTACCGGCCCGTAAACGGTACCGACCTGGTTGTACCTCTACAGAAATGTATGACTGTAAACCAAAAGAGTCATCGTTGCTGACAATTAAGACACCTTCAGAGTTGTATAGCCACAGTTGAGGGTCAGAGTTGTACCCGTCAACATAGTAAGTACGTGCTTCAAACTGTGTTGGCACGGTGTATTCAAACCAGTAGTCCGTTGGGCTAGTGATAATTGGATTTACTGCGCTGGCACTAGATGACAGAAACAGTATGGAAAGTACAACCCCTATGAGGGCGTAACGGCTAGCCCTTTTTGCCGAAGGCTGCTGCAACTTCTTCTTTAGTTAGGGTTCCATCTTCAGACCATGCACGAAGCAATGATTCAGTTACTTTACCTGCGGCTACTACACCTGCGATGGCGGCTGATTTCCAGAGTTCCACTCCGAAGATTGCGCCACCGGCTACGGCTGCGAGTGCTGATGATCCGAATACCCCAAAGATTCGAAGGATGAGTGTTTGTACTTTGATCATGGTGGTATCTTAGCCTAATCGTGTTTGATGATGTAGTTGACTACGAGGTATGGCTGGTAGTAGGCGGTTCCTGAGCCTGTACCGCCATTGGTGGTGGCACTGAAGGTGTGGGTGTGGGCAATGTTATGGGCTGCAACAGTGATGCCTGTTGTATTAGCTTGGTTAGTAGCAGTCGTTGCTTGGTTAGTTGCCGTGTTTGAGTTGGCTGAAAGGCTTGTTGTGGATATAGAAGCAACGGTTGGACTAGTAGAAGCACCATTTGTGCCAGCAGCAACATAATCAGAGATGTTGTTATGAGCGTGTGACGCAGCAGGGCTGATATAAGTTACTTGGTTTGTATGTGTATGGTTGTCAATGGTATGACTATGAGCGTCTTGCGTATGGTTATGCGAGTTCTGCGTATGGTTATGTCCAGGGTCAGTAACGGTATGGCTTGGGGTTGAGTTTTGGTTCATCCCATCTGAAGTGCCAGAAACCGTATGTGTATGGGAAGGAAGGTTACCTTCAGCGATGGTTGTTGAACCGCCCGTGCCGAGCAACGTCAGAGTTGAATTGTCACCGATAGGGAATCGACCACGCATATCAGGGGTGGTGGCACCAACCAATGCAGCCAATGCTGTATAACCCGTGGTACTTGTACCGTCGCAAAGCAACCAACCTGTAGGTGCGGTAACGCCAGCATAGGCAGAGATGCTACCGACAGGAACAAGATAAGCCTGTAATGCAGTAGCAAGTTTTGCCAAGGTAACCGCAGAATCAGCGATGCCGGCTGTAGCAACTTGTCCCCATTTGACACCGTTAGTAGCAGTACTGTCAGCTTGTAACACGTGAGTATTTGTACCAACACCAAGACGGTTGATAGTTGATCCGTCAGTTGCAATAACGTCACCTTTGGTGGTCATCACGGACGCAATCAAGTTGGCTTCGTCGGCTTCGTCAGCAGTAAACACAGGATAAATAGCCGCACCAGCGTTATGACCCTGTGCAGAGGTGTCATCTTGCGCCCGAACAACAGTCAAAGTTAACGTCGAAATTGCTGTGACCTTAACTTTTTCTTCTTTTGAAGTGCCAGGATCGACAACACAATAAAATGGGAAAGTAGTAGCCCACCCAGTAACAGTGTCTACAACAAAAGAAGTATCGCTATTGGTTGGGCTATTGGTCAGCACAGCCTGAGCAGGTGCGCCTTTATATCCTTTTCGTACCGGTAAAGCCATTATATTCTCCTAGTTTTCTACAGATCGCATTGTAACAGTTGCCGTGCCATCCCAAGACCAGGTGTTTCCTGTGCTGTCTGTGGGTTGCCATTCAACATCTTCAGTGATGACACTATATGAACTGGTGCCTAATTGGAGGGTGATGATGCGAGGGTTGCGAATGAGGTTATTGAGGTTGTCTAATTCTGTTTCGGGATCCATATATATGTCACGGTCACGAGGGCGAATCTTGGTGTGGAGAAGGATGGGAATAGAGAATACTTCTGATCTGAATGGGGCTGCGTAGGCTCGTGCCATCCAACGGGTGACAATAGGGCTGTCAACGGTGGCAACAGTTCCACGGGTCAACACCAGTTTGAAATCAGCTTCAATAGTTTTTGTGTCGGTTCCTTGGTAGGTATTTTCGATTCCACTTTGGTCAGAGAATGTGCCAAGTAAAGTGTAAGCAGAATGGTCGTTAGATAGATATGCTTTAACAGACCCAAGTAGCGGTTCGGTTCGGACATCAAATTTGGCTACGAACTTACGGTCTGGGATACCCCAACGCCATGTGCCTGTTTCAATTTCTCCTGATGGGACAACACTTGCTGTGTTTTCAGCAACAACACCGATGCCGTTGATAGAGAACACCCGTTTAGAATCAAACGTAACAACACTTTGTACGACCCCTGTGTTTGTATACATGAGGTCGGTAGCAAAAGCGGGGGTGTTTGGGCTTGTGTTGACAGTCAAATCTAAACGACCTAAACCGCTAGAAGTACCGTCGTAGTTTGTCCAAGTGAACCAAACAAAGCGTCCATCGCCAGTGAAATCGTTTACTGAACCGGATGTTGGGATCATGGAACCGAGGAGTAGGTTGCCTGATGCGTCTGTGGTAGCCATACGGATACCTTTGTTTGTGCCAATAAAGATGAATCCAAGGTATGAGTCGAGGCTTGAAACTATTTCCCCGTAAGGTAGTTGCCCTGCAACAGAACAATCATCTAAAGCGGTACCGTCAGCTTTTAATGTTGTTTTGTAGATCAGGCTTACATCGCCTGCAAACCCAGCTATATAGATGAACCCGTTACCGCCTGCACTGCCAACGAAACGCATTGCAGAGTTGCGGTTTGTGTGTACTGTGTTACCGCCACCTGATGTGCTTACATCCATGATGATGTTTGCTTGGGTGCCGATGATACGTCCGTTGGCGTAAGCCAAAGAAGTGAAGGTGTGGGACCCTGTGGTGTGGCTTGAAATGCTTGTACCAGCACTGTCATGCACATGAACACTGTCAGTTGTATAGCCGATAAAGACTCTTGTACCGTCAGAACATAACGCCACAATATCCTTGGCTTGCGCCCCTGTACTGATTGTTGTCCAGTTGCCAGTTACCGTAGTAGCACGTTTCAATGATTGCCCGTCAGCAACATAAATGTATCCACCGGCAACGCACATCAGTTGTTTAGTGGCAGTGGTCGGTGCGCCCGTGCCAACATTCAATGCTGTGGTATTCAGCAAAGATATTTGTCCTTTGATCCAAGGGTTTATACCTTTAGATTTGTAGAACATGTAGTCCTTGGCTTCGGCAGTATCGGCATACTGTTGACCAGCACCAAGATGCCATGAGTCCTGACCTCTGCGCCACAAACCACCAGGGTTAATAGCTGCCTCACCAGGGGCGGTAGAAGTGTCTTGCGAATCACGTACACGCTGCTCATGGCTACGCACATACCTGCCTGATTTCATATCAATCAGATACGGGCGACCATTGATAGCCACAGGGTAAAGAGAAGGGACAACATTCGTTTGTGCTGTACCCGAATAAAACGCAGGGGTATTTACAAAAGAGATGCTAAACGTGGATGCTGTCGCCACGACTTAACCTCTTTGCAGGAACGTAGGGTATTGCCGAGCGAGCTTGGCTGCTTCGGCTGTGATGCGATCACGACGCATACGGATAAGGCTAGTGATACTGCCTGATACTGCGCCGGCTGTGACTTCATCTGCACGGCGGGTGTCGCCTTGGGATTCGGTGAAGTTGCGTTTCACTTCTCGTGGTGATACGAGTCTGATTTGTGCGCCGATAACAAGGAGGTCTTCTGCTGATTCGGGGAACCCAGCGTTTAACTGGATGCCTTCTGTTTCGGTGGTGACTCTGGTGAATGGGGATCGGTAGGTGACACGGACATCTCCTGGGCGTACACCTTGGTCGAATTGCAGTGCTAAGCCTGAACCGAAGTCTTTGGTTGGCATGTCACGCAAGAGTTTGACGTTGCGTACCTGCTGATAGTCAGACGATAGGTATCTTGCACGGACTTCAATGATGTCAATAACGCCTGCGACTGATGGCAGGTTGATTTGACGGTCTGAACCGTTGTAGTTCAGGTCAAGGATTTTAACTTGGAACAGCCCGTTCATAGGGGATGACAGGTCGGCTAATTCGTCGTTGATTGCTTCTAGGATTTGCGCCCGTGGAAACCGTGGGTTGACGATCAGCATGGCGTTAGTTGCGTGAGCTGCTGCGACTGTGGCGTTGAAAGCTCGTTCTACGGTGACGGTTTTGCTGGATTCAGTGACAGACCAGACATACATTTGTTCCGCATCTACTTCGATAACGGTGCCTGCACGGACTCCAGCAACTTCGTAGGTCAGGGTAAGGGTTGTCGCCGTAGCATTAATTGCCGAAGCAAGTTTGTTACGTTCCTCAATAACACCAGATAGCAGTTGCCGTTGGGTTCGGTTAATGACTTGGGCGACTGTAGCCACTACTTCTTCTTCGATGCTTTCTTAGCCATGCCAGCTTCAGACATGGCAATAGCGATGGCTTGCTGACGTGATTTAACGACAGGTCCACCTTTTCCTGAGTGAAGACCGCCCGCTTTGAATTCGTGCATAACTTTCTGCACTTTGGCTACCTTCTTGGCAACCTTCTTGGCGACCATTATTTCATCTTCTTCTTACGAACAGGAGCCTTGGAAGCCATCTTCTTGGCACCAGCAGTTTTGGAACCGTATTCTTTCATGCGAGCCGCTGAACCTTCGCCCATTTCGTGCTTCTTCATGGCACCCTTTGACTTGTACATTTCACCTTTAGCAGACATAGCAACTCCTTATGGTAGGTATCTGCGTATCATAGCCGATAATGTGTCAGGTTTGTTTGAAGCCTTTCATCATCAGGGTTTAATGCCACAGCTTGTGATCCGTGAAAGAACGCTTCGTCAGTGTCACCGAGGTGGTATGAGGCGATTGCCATTAGGTCGTGTGGTAGCCAACCCCAGGCTTCTGCTTCACAGAGATAGTCCAATGGTTTTTCGGTGATTGCTAAAGCCATAGATGCTGCGTTGCGACAGGCGAGCCAGTTGTGTTGGTTGTGGTAATACTGGGCTAGGTCTACCCATGATTCACGGCGGGATGGTGATTCAGCTATTGCTCGGTACAGGTGGTAGTCGGCTGCGTGGGGAACCATTTTGGCTAGGTACCGGTGGGATGCTGCTCGTTCTGAACCCCACGTCGATAGGTCTAGGTGTCGTGCAAAGTGGTATTGGGCAAGGCTGTAGTCACCGGCAAAGTACAGTTCACGGGCTAGGTAGAACTGGTTGCGGTCATCCCTAGTGTCTTCTTCTACTGCAAGTTTGAGTAGGGGTAGGTATTGACTGCGGGACTTTGTGTTGTCTGGGTGGTGGTGGATTTGTAGCCCGTCTACCCAGTGTTGGGTTTCACCGTCGGTGGGTTTGAGGACTTCATGGACTGGGTGTTTCCAGCTGTATCCGTGCCGTGCGTGGATTTTGTCGCCACCATAAACCAAGCCTTCCGACCCGTCTGGGTTCCATGACCAGATGTATTTATATCGGGGGCGGGTCGTACCAGCAGGGATGGCTTCTAGGGCTTCACGCCAACCTGGTTGCAGTTGCTCATCCATGTCTAAAGCGACGCACAGGTCAATGTCTTTGGGGAGCATGGAGAGTGCCATGTTGCGGGCTGTGTCAAACCGCCACGGACTGACAACACGGGTAACGGTGTGGATACCGAGTTGGTGGGCGAGTGCCGTGGTTTGGTCTGTTGAGCCTGTGTCTAGGATGAGGCGATAGTCAGCATCGGTGCAGGAGTCTGCCCATTGCTGGACATGTTGTTCCTCGTTAAGAGCGATTGTGTATACAGCAATTTTCATGTGGTTCCCTTCTGCTGGCAGGTTTAGGCTGCGCCAATATCTTCAATAACAAATGAGTAACTACGGTTGCCAGATGTTGCGCCATAGATAGTCATTGTTCCTGCGCTTGTAGTTGCACGAACTTTGTATGTTTTGCTGCCTGCGGTAGTTGTAAAAACGTAGATAAGGGCTATTGGATTGAACTGTAAATTTGATTCCGCATAAACTTGGTCAACCATGTTGTTTGAACCGTCAGTAATAAAAAACTGATTTTGCGAATTAAGACTTACGGAGTAAAAACACTCAAAAGTTGCCCGATAAAGGCGGTTGGCTGCGGCTGTAAAAGTGATAGACATTCCAGGAACATCAGCCGTAGTTGTACTAATGCTTGTTGAGTCTGCGGTTGATTTTGCGTAGCCCATTACGCCTCGTGGTGCTTTTGTTAACGCAGATACAATTTCAACCCACGCAGAACCATTCCATAAATAAACCAAATCCGTGTCGGTTTCGTAAATCATCTGACCTTCGTACGGGGCTGTAGGGCGTGTCGATGATGTGCAAACACCAGGGCGCAACCCAGTTGAATTATTACTAATAGCCATTACGCCGCCTCATAAGTAAAGGAACCACCATAACGGTTGTTTGCAGATAAGTGGTCAGCATTATTGTATTGACGCATATCCATCATTGTTGTACTTCCTGCAAATCCAATAATTCCACTGTTGCCAGTATTTGCTAATTCTCTGTATTGACCTACTGGAGTAAAATATGTTGAAGATGCGGTTACAGGAATTGTAAATCTTGGAACACCTACGCCTGTACCTATTGAAGTAAGAGTAAAGTCAATATAACCAGAAACAGTTTTTCCTATTTGTGTATATCTTGCAATGTTTACGGTAAGAATGTAGAAAACCCCCGTAGAAGGCGTAACAGTTGGTGACCATGTTTGCCATGCGCCAGGTTCTAAAGTTTGTGGTGTTAATGAATACAACCATGCTGACCCGTTCCACACCAACACCTTGTCTGTGTCTTTTTCGTACACCATCTGACCCTCGTAAGGTGATGCAGGTCGTGCAGCCGTGTTGTCTATAACGCCTGGTTTGATTAGTGAACTAGCACCTACTTGCTGTGTGATACCCATTAGTTACCTGTCCATTCTTCTGCGGTGTTACCTTCAGCAACCCACGCAAGATACGCAGGATGCAAAGGACTTTGTTCCGTAAAGAAAGTAACAACTTCGCCATCATGCAAAGCCAAAGTCGTTGAATTTAATAGAGGGTCAGTATGTATGTAATACATTTACAACTCCGAACTTATTTCAATAGATGTTGCTTCGTTCATATAAAACCAACCACCTGTTGTAGCCCAGTTAGTTGCAAGAATACTGGAACCGCTTAATGACGGGGTTGTTCCACCTTGCCATGTAGATGTAGAAACAGTGTGGGGAGCGATACGCATTGAAACAGGATGCGGAAGTGTCAATCGGTATTGTGTCCCTGCATATTGAAACGATAGCCAAGTGATTGCAGCACCAACAAACTTGAAAAAATACCGTTGACACAATGCCAGTTCTACACCGATAGGTCGTTGTTCAAACGGAGTTGGCTGGTAGTTCTGTTCCAACTGCACACCCGTAATCTGAAAGTTGTTGCTGGTTGATGAAGCCAAGTTGGTTTGACCAACAGCACGATTAGCAGACACCTGTGTTCCCCAAGTTGTTTGCAGTGTGCCTGATGAATAAGTGGAACCTGCACCAAGCCACCAAATAACACTTAATGAACTGTTGTTGTCATTGTCAAATGCACCTGTTACATCAGCAGGAAATATAAGTGTTTTATATTCCCAAGTGTTTGAAGCATCAATTGTGTAAGACTTGCTAATTGACCTTGAATTATCATTATCAACAAATTCAATAATAAAAGTACCAGTTTGGAAAGACTTTACCCAAAAAGAAAGAGTAAAAGGTTTTGCACTAGAAGTTCCTTTAGCAAATTGCTGAAGATTTTGTCCTTCAATTGCTTGCAATAAAAACAAAACATCATCAGCAGCAGGTGAAGCATCAGCAGTTGTGCAAGCCATTTTTAGACTGTTGCGAAACCCTGAACCTGTTGGTGCATCATCAACAGTAGTTTGACTCCATGTGCCAAGTGTGGCAAGACCTGTGTAGAAACGGTCTGCTGTGTAATAACCGCTACTTGTTATTCCTGTAACGGCTGTACCTACTGCTGAACGCTGACTAACTTGCATAGACCCGTTAATGATGACATTGCGGAACCCCAAGCCCGCAGGCAACAACGCAGACGAACCCAAAACACTAGAAATAGCCATCAGATAGTACGGTCCCAACCCGTGATAGTCACAGTCACCTTAGAAGCCGTATCAGACAAACCCTGCACAGTCTCCGTAGCCTCCAACACCAAACCAGTATCCAACACAACCGTGTCGTAACCAGCAACCGGCAAGTTATATGTGAAGCAGTTAGCAGCAGTAGCAGCTGTGCCACGAGCCAACGTAATTAAACGATCCACGCCATCCGTATTGCAAATCACAATCTGCTTAATCGTGTACTGATGCGACGCAGGCACAGTAAACAAAGTCGTAGTCGACGTACCCACCTGTGTAGGGACAGTCAACATTTTAGGGAATACATCACCACTAGCCATTAGAACTCCATGTTCATCATTGTGTAAGTCATTAGATTACTTGTTGTTTGAGTCGGTGCAGATGCTCCCGTAGGTCCAGTAGCACCTGTCGCTCCAGCAGCCCCAGTCGGACCTGTCACTGTCGAAGCTGCACCTGTCGCACCTGTAGGTCCAGTAGGTCCTGTCGCACCGTTTGCGCCTGCAGCACCTGTGCCACCCGTAGGACCTGTAGGACCCGTCGGTCCTTGCCCGCCTATCGGACCAGTTGGACCTGTAGCACCAGTCGGACCCGTAGCCCCGTTAGCTCCAGCTGCACCTGTTGGTCCAGTCGGACCCGTCGCACCATTGGAACCAACAAAACCGTTCGTACCAGCAGGACCCGTAGGACCTGTAGGTCCAGTTACTGTTGAAGCTGCACCTGTAGCCCCAGTAGGACCAGTAGGTCCAGTGACTGTGCTTGCAGCACCAACCGCCCCCGTAGGACCAGTAGGTCCCGTGACAGTAGACGCAGCACCAACTGCGCCTGTAGGTCCAGTCGGTCCCGTGACTGTCGAAGCAGCTCCAGTAGGTCCAGTCGGTCCTGTGACTCCCTGCGCACCTGTAGGTCCAGTAACCGTGGATGCTGCCCCTGTAGGTCCTGTAGGTCCAGTAGGTCCAGTAACGGTAGAGGCTGCACCAGTTGCCCCAGTTGGTCCTGTAACGGTACTAGCGGCACCTGTCGGACCAGTCGGTCCAGTAACACCTTGAATACCTTGTGAGCCTGTAGGTCCAGTAACACCTTGTGCGCCTGTAGCACCAGTCGGACCTGTCGGACCAGTAGCCCCCTGTGGACCAGCAGCAGAAGAACCAACAACCGTAATAGATGCAGAAGTAGTTAACCCAACAGTCGTAGAACCACGAACAACCTCAACGTCTGTAGTAGCCATCGTTACCGAGTCACATCGGCAAGAACCGTGACAGTCCCAGACAGAATAGTAGAAATAACACCCGAAGCGTTCTCTTGCAAATCCCAATAAAGAAAGCCAGGATCAAGAGCCGCAGTGCCGGTAGCACTGAACGTGGCGGTCAGCTTGCCGTTTGGACCATCAGTTACAGCACATGTACCTGTGATGCTGATAGCAGAAATATCTGGGGTGGTGCGCATCTGGGATGTGTAGGTACGACCCGTGATGTTGACAGCTGTGCCATCTTCATCAACCATTGTCACCACAACGGTTTCCGTATCACCACGAGTGATAATTAAATCTTGTTTTGCAGGTGCAGCCATATCAAGGGTATATTACCACTAAAGAGGTACTGGCGTTCCTTCGATTTGATGCCGTGAAGTAGCCAACTGCTCAACAGCATGACAGCCATCAATAGTCTTTGGCTGTAGCCCTTCAGCCCGTAAACGCTTATAGGCAGGCATATCTTTAGACCAGTTCTTTTCACGCTGGTTAATCTCAGCAACCGATTCACCCTTAGTGGTCGTAGAGTTAGACCCCATCTGAACACCAGCAACCCTGCAACCAAAACAACCTTCAACATCCAAAAACGGATGAGTCTCTCTATGCTTCACGAAATGAACGCCCCATAACCAGCAGCTATAAGATCAGTTTCCTCAGTAGCAGTCAACGTATGCACATGACCCCCGTGGTATGTATAGGAAATCAAACTATGATCAGACGGTTCAGTTTCCTGAAACGACCCATCAGTCATTTTGAACACGTTCCGTCCACGACGACCAGGACGAAGATGAGCAAAGATTCCTCGTTCGTCTGGTTCAGCCCAATACACAAAGTTATCCGTTGGGGTAATAAATGTTGCCATATCTAGATAATAACAAAAGCCCCCACCTTTCGGCAGGGGCTTCCGTTATAAATTCCTTGTCGGAAATTAGGAGTTGTTTGTACCAATGCTTGAAGCAGATTCGATGCGACGCAAAGCTTCCTGACGGAATACTGCGTAACCAACGAAATGCTTCCAACCAACTGGGCGGAAACGCTTCAGAAGGTCTGTAACTGTTCCGTACACGATTGTTGGCTGGTCGCCATACTCGCCACCCATTGAGACAGCCTTGGCAAGAGCCTGTTGTCCCATGATGAGGGTTCCGTATGAGTCACCAGTACCAGCGGCACCTGCACCGTTGTAAGCGTTTGTGAACAGAGGCGCACGAGGCGACTCCATGAAACGAACGCCTTCAAACATACCAATTTCACCGTTGTAAAGAGGCATTGCGTTGGTGTACTTGTATGAGTCACGCCAACCAGATGCGTCTGTAATACCACGAAGGTCGTACGATACGTCTGGGTGGATGAAACCGACATAGTTGCCACCGATTGTTGGAACGTTAGCTCCACGCAATTCAGCCACTGCACGACGAACATCTTTAGCGGTAAGCGTCTGGTCGGTCTTCATCGTGATACGGCTAGAAGCGGTTTGCGCTCCACCCGTTGCGTAAATCACGTTTGTACCAGCCTGGATGGCACTACGAGCGATGGTGTCAATTGACAAACCAGCGTTGTAACCAACAGCCTGAGCAGCTACTGGATCCACAGGAAGGAACGATGATGCACGGAGCTTAGCGGTGGTAACAGTTGCGTTACCGTATTCTTCAAGGGTTACAGTAACTTGGCTGTCGCTCATTGAGACAGGGGTTACATCCTCAGCTTCACCGAGTGGCGTTGTAGCCGCTGCAAGATCTGCGAATACGGTGAACTTCACTGAAGCACCTGGGTTGGTAGCGTTTGTAGCTTGAACAGATGCGAACTGGTCAAAGTACATTTCTGGGCGAAGGGCAAAATATGCCAACTTCTCAAAAGCTACTTGGTCTGTTGACAAGCTTGCGGTGCTTATCTCATTGGCGTAATAATCAGCCATTTGGGGTTTTCCTTAAATTTTAGAGGGGGTTTTGGTTACCCAAGGTCAATACCTTGGGCTTGCGCCTCAGCAAAAATAGCGTAAACCTCTTGTTCAGATGATGCTTCACTAATCCTTTTATTCCACGACGGTGGAGGAGGGGCTGACTCGCTACCGGCTGCAATCTTGTTGGACTGCTTCCATGCTTGCTTGTCTGCATCTTCCGACGCTAGGGGTGTAATTAGCTGTGCTTCCACGGCGGCTTCACGGATCGCTTCTGGAGTTAGTTCACCGTCGTAACCTTTAACGAAATACTTGGCTTGCGGTGAAGCGGGATCAATTCCTGCTTTAACGAAAGCTAGTTCTCGTTGGGTTGCTGAGAATTCCGCAACTTGTTTGCGTAGCTCTCTGGCTTCTTTTTCCAACTGCTTCATCCTTGCCCGTACAGGATTCTGTGTGGGTTCGGTTTCCGTTTGGTCGTCGAATTCTGAATCGAAATCTTCGTATTCTGACATATGGCACTCTCCTTGGTCCACATCGCACTGGAGGGTTGCGATGGCTACTTAGTTTTTACACCCCATATTTACGCTGCTGACTAGGGGGGCTGTCAGTAGGTCTTCCCGTCGGGATCAGACTTAAACTAACACACTAAATAGTTTTGTGCTACTGCCCTACTGTGCCGAGTGCTGACGTGCCTTGTGTTGTTGCGAATCCACCACCAGTTTCAAAAGCGGCTTGGCGTGAACGCTTGCGAGCTGTGATTGCTTTACGTGCTTCAGCGTTTGTACCGAAGGTCCCAGCAATTTGCTGTTCTTGTGTGATGGCTTGCTCACCTTGAAGTGGATTGTAAAGTTCCTGTTGTGCGCCAATATCGGCAAATTTCTGTTGAGCATCAGAGGTACTAAAGCCACTTGTTTGGATTGATTCAGCTTGGGCGGCAGAAAGACCGATACCTGCCTGAGTCTGTGCCTGCGCACCAATCTGGGCAGCGGCAGTACGACGGAGAAGATCTTGACCTGTGAGGCGTTTACCAATGGCATCTACTGCTTGGGTTGGGTCAAGGAAATAAGCGGCTAGGTCGCCATCACCAAGACCATAAAGCCTTCTTAACTCAGAAACAATAACGGGATCTGCTTGCTTGACTACTACATAAGCGGCTTTGGCACGATCTTGTAGTTCTTGGCGGGATGTTTCTCCGCTGATTAGTTTAGCGATGGCATCAGGGGTGTCGTAAAACCCTGGTGGAAATCCTGCATCTCGAAGGTCGTTTTTGAATTCTTGTTCTCGTGTGATGTAACTACTGTATGACAGTTCAGGTTTTCCTGCGTCACGAAGTTCTTTATTACCAGCAAAACGAGTATCAAATATGGTTTGGATAGTTGGGTCTTGGGAAACATAATAAGAAATTGTTTCTTCAGTAAACACAACCGTAGGGTCAGAAACTTTTTGATCGAAGAAATTAAAGATGGCTTTAGTTTGTGTTGGGTCTAATCTGAACTTTGAGATGACACCTTTAAGTAGATCTGATGCAGGCATTACAGTGTTCCTCCGAAGATTTTGTTTAGAGTAGAAGCGGCACTTGCGTATTCTTGATAGGCGTTCTGGGTATTTTGCCATTCAGGACGTTTCCGTAAGAAGGATGTCCATTCGGTTGCGTTCATCATTCTTTTGTTCTTTTCATCGCCGGCGTTAAACAGGTTGGAATAGGTTGGGCTTGTCAGGTCAACACTGCCTTCGTCTACTTCCAACACTTTAGAATAGAGAGTTCTGTAAGGAGATGTGATTGCGTCAAAGGTTTCTGTTTTCAAACGCTCACCAAGGGTCGGGTACAAAGTTTGGGCAGAGGAACGCATTGATTCATTGAACTGTTCCTTGGTTTTGGTGTTAGTAGAAATCTCGTTAACCCAAGAATTGAGCGTTGTATCTGTCGGGTCAACACCAAATTGTTTTGCCAACATACGCAAAGATGACGCAGTGACAGCAGACACCGGAGCCATCGATGCGCCAGCGGTTGCTGGGGTTGGTTGTAAACGGATGGCTTCAGCTGCGGAATCAGAGTCCCATTGTTCGGCAGTCCAACCGTTACGGGTTCCCTTTTCAGCAATAGATTTTATTGATGCTTCATCAAGAGTAATGCCTTTGCCAGCAAGGACCCTGCGAACAGTAGGAACAATACTGTCCACTTTGTTTTGTAGTTCTACAGGATCAGTAGCCTTTTGAACGTCATAAGTTTCCTGCGACTGGGTACGGCTGGTCGCCCATTTGGTATTATCAATAGCCCTAATCAGGGTGTCTGAATCCCACTGGTTAACAAACGCATCATCAAAAATGGTTTTAAGTTCAGGGATGTTGTACAGGTTTGCTGTCGAACCATAGATTTTTTTTGATTCCTCAAAAACCGCTCCGGACAAAACCATTGCTGTCCGTTTTGACTTGCCTCTAAAATTTTCAAGGGCGGCTAAACGACCAGCAGCTTTACTTCCTTTCGGTTCAAGTTCTCCATTGTCGGTCAGATATGCCTTGACAGATGTGTATTTAGTTCCAAGTCTTTTGTTTATTTCGGCAAGGAAAGCTTTGTCTTGTGCGGTAGCCATTAGAGGTTGTACTTCTTTTCAATTGCTGTCAGATATGATCCGAACTGTCGGGCGTTGGTATCTTCAGGGAACATTTCTTCTAGTTTGTTTTGTGTAAATGTTTCAACCTGCGGTGGTTGAACAATTTCAGCTGCGTTGCTTTGTCCAGAAGTTCTTTCAAGTTCACGGTATAACCCCGACAATCTGTTGAGATCACCTTCGCCTAGTTTGCGTCCAAGGGTTTGCTGGGAAACCTTGTTCATTATTGCTCGAACATCTGCGTCATTGGATACACGGTATTGAGTTAAAGCCCCACCACGAGCAGAAGATCCTGTTGTCGCTAAACGAGAGATTGTTGTTTCAAAATCTTCTCCATAACCGTTTGCTGTGACAAGAAGACTTTTATACGCTGATGTTGTTTTAGAGTCAACTACGCCAGGTGTATAACCTTTTCCAAGTCTCCCTACGTTATACATAGCATTTTGTAATGTAGACAATGCTTCGATGGATAAACCATAAAGAGCGTCTTCGTCGCCGGTAAAGTATTGAGGTTGAGACACCACGCCCGTTGTTGGGTTTGTGTATTTATACCCCTCATAACTAACAAGTACGCCTTTGCTGTTGTAGATTCGACGACCAGAAACACCCAAAGCGTATTGCCCGCCATCGGCAGACAATGTAGCGGGGTTGGATAGAGTGGGAGCAATACCTACTGGAACATCGTTTTGCGTGGGGATGGTAGTGGTTGGGGCTACAGATTGACCAGGGTTGGTAGTTGTTGATCGTGGGGGCAAAGTGCTTGTAGTAGTTGAGGTTGAAGACTGACCAGGACGAGGAACTGTTGGCTGTGTTGCGGGGGGAGCGGTGGTGGTTGTTGTTGGAGCCATAGTTGTACTTGTTGGTTTCGGTGGTTTGGTAGTTACAGGCATTGTAGTTGTTGTTTGGGGAGCCATTGTTGTGGTGGTACTTAAATTGTTTGCATATTCAGCTGCGGTATTTTGCATTATTTCTAATGGTGTCAAACCCGCAGGAATGGTTGTGGTTGTGGGCTTAACCGTTGTGGTTGTCGTTTTGGGAACTCCGGTTGTGGTGGTTGCGGGAATTGTAGAAGTGGTAGTGGTTCTCGGCGCAATAGCCTTGGCGACAGTGGTTGGGGTTATCTCTCGTACTTGACTCCAATCAACCTTGACAGCGGAAGCAGATTGACCAGCAAAAGTTAAAAATTGCTCACGAACCGTTTTCTCATCTGCCCCTGGCAAAGTAGTTTTGAACTTAGCAAGAGCTGCATCAAGAACTTTTTTAATTCTTTGAGGATGGCGAGGGACGTTAGAAGCAATCTCTTTGTTGATATACAAAAGAAGATCTGGAGACAACGGGGTCTTGATAGCGTCAATGCCATAGTTGTTTTTTAATTCAAGAAACATACGCTTAGAAATAGGAACACCAAGAGGCTGGAAATGGTGTGTTTCTCCGGTACCAGTAACTTGTTCTAACTGGTAATTTTTACTAACCTTGCCAGCTAAATCAATGTTGCCGGTAAAGTCAACGGCATATCCACCTTCATGCCAGCTACCACCAGGCACAGCAACAGTTCTGTCTGTTGCCCTTCTATACCACTGGCTATCTTCAGGGTTCCATTTTAATTTACCTGATTTAATTTCTTCATACTTAGAAGCGTCGTTTTCATAGTCGGGTGCATCATTGATTTTTTTGTAGTTAGCATAAAAAAGATTACGTACTTGTTCTTCGGTTCGACCACCGCCACCTTTCAAAATACCAATAGATGGGTTGTCACGAATCATGTCCAAGATACGTTCAGCAAATAAAGGTTCAAGAGATGTGAACTCTTTTGTCTTTATCATTTCAGCAATAGTTATTTTTTCACCCTTGAATCCATAAGGGACTTTAACTGTTTTGTCTGATTCTAAAGTTGTAATAGCCATTTAATCTTCCACTTCTATAGAAATAAATTCACGGGACAAAACATTCTGCCACAAGTTCACAAACTCAGGATACTTTTCAGCAAGGCGTTCACCCTCATCCCACAAAGCCTGACGTAAAACCACAGCCCCACGAATCTTAGAAGCGGTTGCCCAGTTATCTTCTGTTACTTGAAAAAAGTTACCGATTGTATAGTCTACGTTTGCGTCACGGTACTTGAAGTATTCAGTAGCAGCTTTGACTGCCTCATTATCTTGGACGCTTGGTTCTGCGATGAATTTACGTGCTTCAAGTAACTGGATGCGACGGTTGCGTTGTGAAGCCGTAGCTGCCGCTGCCCGATCCCAGTTAGGGTAAGCCGCTTGAACCGCTTTGGTTTGTATCTTTTTCTGTTCTTTAATTTTAAGATTAGCCAAAGTTCCAAACATCTCATCAGGTGGGATGCTTGCCATAACTTCTCTCATGTTCCTATTAAACACAAAGTTAGCAAGAGCTGATTCAAGGTTAATGGCAAACTTTTCAGGGTCTTTGTATTTTACATCGCCAGCAAGTTTTTGGATATTCCAAACATCAGGGTCAAGTTCACTTGATTTAGGGCTAAAATAGCCACCAACATTTTTGTATTTATCAACAACCGGTTTGTTTAGACGATACCAGTCGTAGTATTCCTTGGTCGATGAAGAACCAGCAATACTTCTTTCTGTAATGGGTTGCATGAAAGCAACAAAGTTTTCATTGCCCCATTCGTTTACAAGCAACTCAAGTTTGTCTTGATAGTTAAGACCGTTCTTGTCACCCATTTTGTCAATCTGGTTCCAACGTTCAGCAATGACACTGATAAGAACGTTGCCTTTTTTGGTTTTAGCTGTCCACTGGGCGATAGGCGCACCAGGTAGGAACAATCCAGCCCATCCAATAAGACCGTAAATTTTGGTTCCTAGTTCTTTACCATCTGCTTGCCACTGTTCAATGGATTCATAACCAGTGGGTCCTTGTTGACCTGGGGTTACTGGGTCGTAGTCTTTTGTCGCTGAAGCAACTTGCAAAGCACGGATAATTGTTTGTGCAGCTTTTTGTCTATCTTCTACTTTAGAAAATAATTCTATGCCATTTGAACCAAGGATTCTCATTACTTGATCTGATGCACCAGGGAGAACAAACTGGGCAATGTCTGGGCTAGATAAATCGGGGATACCAAATGGTGCAATAAGGTCACGTAGTTTGTCAAAGTCTGCTGTGTCGGGAAGCATTTTAACTAACGGACCTGCGACTACCGGACCGATACCAGGGTATGTGGTTGTGATAAGAGAAAGACTATTAAGAGTGTTGCCTACCCTGAAATCAAGACCGTTCTTTCTCCATTCTTTTAGAAACCCTCCTCCTACAGAGAAGGCAAACATTTCTTGATCCGATACTGGATCTTTGTAAAGAAAAGAATCTTTTTTCCCGTCGCCATCAACGTCTGTACCAAAGAAAGTGTTTTGACGCAATTCACCCATTAGTTGATCTGCACGGTGGATAACTTTAGGATTGGTTGCCATTTTCAAAGCCGAACCTGTCAACTCAACAAAAGCGTCAAAGAAAGGAAAAATCTTTCTGTGAGCTGCACCAAATTTTGTTTTGCGGGAAGCATCAAAGTAAGTATCTTTTGTGAATCGTGTAGCAAATAGTTCACCAAGAAGGTTTACATCTTCAACAGTCATTTCACCTTGGGCTGATGCGGCGGCTTCAATAATGTCATCTTTTAACGATTGAAGAATGTCTGTTTGGTTTACTATTGTTACAAGACGGTCAGCTTCTGCTTTGTCCATGACTGGGACCATTTCAATAATGCGTTGCCATTTGGCTTGGTTCCATGTTGGGACACGTGCCAGTTTGTCTGACGCTGCACCGTATAGCCCATCCCACGCAAAAGAAAGCATTGCGTCATATCTTTTACTTACTCTTTGAGCAGTAGCTAATGTCGCACTTGATCTGTCGAGTACAGAAGGAAAGTAGTTGATACGTGCCGGAGCCAATGGATTTGCTAAATGAGTATCAAAGATGTGCTTTTTAAGAAGGTTGTTTGGCTTGAAATCAAGATTTGCTTTACCTGTATACCCTGCAAAACCTCTACGACCCGATAGTTCTTCTCCACCAAATCTGTTTGTGGAAATAGCTTCAAGAATTAAATCGTCGCCCATTGTGTAATTTTCAATGTCGTTAACTGTTGTTTGAACAAACTTTCTTATGCCATCAAAATCCCAAACATAATTAGGATCAAGGTTGCCTTCGCCTGCAATGTATTTTTTGAGAATTGGACCAAGGTCTTTGTCGTCCATAAAGCGCAATGTAATGTCGTCAACAGATACACCATTTATTAAATCTTCAGCTATTTTTCTTACATAATCATTTGAAGCACGTTCAGCAATCCGTTGTGCCATAGTGCTAGACCAAAGTCTTGGGTTCACTGCCAGTTCAACTGACTGAACATGACCTCTAGATGCAGCCCCACTTACAGCAGCTGGGTTATTAAGCAAATCATTTGTTCGGTTTGCTTGACCACGCAAAATAGCGTCATCCATGCCAGGAAGTTCCTCTGCAAATCTTGCATCAAAATCAATTAACCCTTGTTCTAGTAAGTCTATTTTAGATTGGGTGTTAGCAATTACTTGGTCAATGGGAACGGTAAATTTAGTTGTTACTCCAGCTGCTTTTAAGTCTTCATATTTACGAAGAAGACGATTTAGTTCAGTAATTTCTGCTTCCATTTTAGAAGCTTGGCGAGACGTTGCGATAACCCTACCCATTGCGTCAATGTTGTTACTGTCACTAAATAGTTGCATCATGTATTGATAGTGGTGGTCAAAAATACCAGAAAATGCTAAACGAGCAGTTTCTTCCGGAAGTGTTTTAATAATATACTTAGGTCTAATAAGTACATTAGCTTTCCAAACCCTTGACATTGAATAATCAACAAGATCGCCAGCAGCTTCTACAACCCAAAGTGGGGCTGCTACAGCAATGTTTGGTTTAGTTTCTAAAATAATTCGTTCACCAGTAACAGGATCAATAATTTCTTCTACTACGGTACGACGAAGTTTTTCAAGTCGTGAACGCAAAGGACCTAATCTGTCTGCAATTTGTCGAAGATCAACAGGGTCAATCAAGATAGGGTTTACTCTTAATTGCTGGCTGATAAGAAGTGGACCATACCCGCCGTTTGTCCCACCAACAAGCCAAGGCAAAGGGACTGACGATCCTGCACTATCTGTTACATAACCGGTTACGGTTTCTTGAAATTTTCTTTTCCAAGAAGCAATACGAGCAATTTCGTCTTCACTATAATTCCATTTGCCTAGTTGATCTTTAATAACAACACTTTCAAACTCATCTAACCAATCAAAAATTTTTGTATCATCTGTACCACTAAATGCTTCAAATAGTTGTGTCATCAATCGGTTGCGCACGGGCATTGGAACTTCAAGAACACCCATAACACTGTCAGCGTTTTTAGAGGCAGTTAAAGGATTGTTTAATGGGAAGTCTGTGGACTCTGGAAGTGTGTCAGCAAACGGGCGATACCTTGACACGTTGCCTTTAATTACCACTCCGGTTTTAGTTACAACAGGGCGAGGGTCAATTCCAGGCATTGTACGAACATGAGTTAATGGGTCGGCTGTATATACTGCATCATCAAAAATTGCTATTACTTCATCAAGGGTGTTGGCATTTTGAAGTTTAACGGCGGTGCCTGGAGGGATTGCTCCTCCTGATCTGCGCCAAATTTCTGCGGATGTTCCAGAGTCAGGACCCACAAATAATTCAAGCCATTTCTGTCCCTTGGGGGTTACTTTGAAAGCTTCCCAGTTGTTCGGGTTCACAGTACGTCGACCATTGTTGATGGCACCAGCCGCATCAAGTGTGACTCTCCCATCTTGTACTGCTTCTTCAAGAATTTTTCTTGCTTGGCTTGACAGGGTGGTAGTAACTTTTGCTCGTTTACCTGCCCTAGCCCCAGCGGTAAGTGGGATGTCACCAAGTTTTCCAAGATCTAAAACTGCTCCAGCAGGTAGCCAGTTGAGGGGGTCGGCTGCCAAAGTGTAAGCAGCATCAATACCACCAGAAATAGTGTTCCATGCTGTACTACCTGGTTCAATCATACCAACATCAGCAAGTGGTGCAGCAAAGGCTCTACCTACTGTAAATGTATGTCCATAAATTTGTGGTTGTGTTTCAATTTTTCCTTTAGAAACATCTTCTTGTGTTCTGCCTCCAACAAAAAATCCACTGCCAATATCAAGTTTGTCGCCACCTGGGAGAGCATCTGCAATTACTTGACCGGCTGTTGTATTTGTGACGATGCCTTTAAGTTGATCTAAATAAGAAGCATCGTTTTTTTTGAATCCAGGACCACGGTTGCCTTTCATTATTGGTGCATATAGTTCTGGATTATTGTACAGAAAAGCTAATGAGTTAGTTAATGTTTGGATAGGGAAGTCAGCTGCGGCAGCAACTGTTCTTGTCCCTACTTTTGTTCCGACAACGACAGGTTTTGCTATTACACCAAGTTCTTCTCGCACGTCGGCAGGTATGGCATTGGTTGCTGATTTACCTTTTGAATAGATAAATTCAAAAGCCGTGTCTTTAAGATCACCAATAAAATCAAAAGGATTTGACCAACCCATTATTGATTATCCATAATTGATTTTGTTAATCCTTTAAGACGACGATTGGCTGTTACACGATCAGCTGGAGCTATGCCAGCATCAGCCATTTTTTCAGCTGCATGTGTTGCAGCGTCTTGAACTAGATAGTTGGCACCATTAAGAATTAAAGCGGCTGTGATTTGTGGGTGAAGCCAATTGAAATTACTTGCCGCATCAATCAATTCTTGTGCGGTGTTTTGGGTGTAAATAGATTTGTATGTGTTGATACGTTCTGCCCGTTGTGTTTCCCATGTTTGGACATCTTCAAGTTTTAAGGGAAGATCTTTAGTTATAAAAGCCATTAAGACCTTTCAAGTTCGGCAAGGAACATCAACAAAACAGGGGAAGGATACGAATCTGCAATGGCTCGTACACGTTCAACCATGTCTTCTTTTGAACCTGTGACCGGAACTGTTGGTCGTGCGCCTAATGCTTCGGGTCCAGGTCCAGGTCCTACCATTGAACCAAGTGTTGCTAGTTCGTTAGGGCGTTCAGTTGGGCGGTTTAACGCACCAAGTGAACCTGGTTGAGCTGGTGGTGCCTGTGGAATTGCGTTAGACATTGGTGATGGACCCATTGGTACAGCAGATTGTGCAGCCATTTGCTTTCCTGCTTCACCGTATGTTTGTCCTGTTGCAACCATTTTTGGCATTTTCCCCCCTCGAAGATCTGAACGATTTGGATAATCCTTAGCCATTGTTATGCCCCTCCAAGACTATTAGCAAGTGCCATTACTCCACCTGGTGATTGTGGCTGTGCAGCTGCACCTGCGCCACCACCTAGTTGACCTAGTAATGATTCTAGCGAAGGTGGACCGCCAGCTCCAGTCGGAGGACCTGCTGGTTGTTCGGCTCCCATGCCTGGTGGTGCAAGACCTGGCATTGTTTCTGGTGCGCCGGCAGGGGCAGGTGTTGCTTGTCGTGCTTGCGCACGTTTCTGTGCAGACATGATTGCTTCAGGAAGCGACATCTTGTTAGAACCAACCTGTTCAGCAATGTACGCAAGGTCGTCTGGCTGGTATGGACCGTTCGGATCTGCGGCTTGTGCCTGAATAGAAGACAACAATGCAGCTTCGATTCCTTCAGCAACGATGCGGTCTTTTTCCATCTCTGGATCTGCGATAAGTGGGTCTGCTTCACGAGCTGATTCTTTAGACATAAGTCCTGTACCAAGACGCTGACCAAGACCGACGATGAGGTTGTTCACATCTGAACCGGCTGCGGAGTATGAAACATAATGGAAGTCTGTTTCCCATAGTTTGTTTGGTGTGTAGTCCTTGACTCCACCACCCATTCCTGAAACAAAGAATGATTTGGAGTAGCTACCCCAATAGGCTTTTTCGATTCCGATAGCAATCTTGTCTTCTTCAACCATTGACGAAGCGAACAAATCTTGGGCTTCTTGTACACGGAAGTCAACTGTTGCTGCGAGGATGTTTTCTCCACGGCGACCAGTACGGATGTTGGTGCCTGATTCTCCACCGAACTCTGCTGGGATAGAACCTTCGAGGCGTTCTTGGCGTTCAAGACGGTCAAGAGCTACGTCTGTTTTGTATCCAGGTGAGATGTTTTGTACCTGAATATCTCCACCTTTAACAACACCAAGTTGCCCTGTTTTACCATCAGCAATCTGAATAATCTCTGGGTTTTCACCTGGGCGGGCAATGAGGTATTCATCTGGGAAGATTCCACGCTCAATAGCTATTTCGGTGAGAGCTTGCAATCTTGCACGGGTGTAGTACATACCCATTAGACCGTCGAATTGTCCGTGTGGCTTGTCAAGGGTGATGCGTTGTGGCACTACTACAAGTGGCATACCTGTTTTGTTGCTGATTCGTTCTAGTTCAACAACGTGGGAACCCATGAATGGTGCGCCCGATTCCATCGCCATCCCTTTTTCAGATCCGATAACACAGGTAACTACTTCGTTGTCGCAGACGTATTCAAGGATTTTGAACATTGTGTCCCACGATGGTTGCCCTACACGAAGGATTCCGTTTACTTTGTCGCCATAGTTTTGGGTTAACCAACGGTATGTTCGTGCGTATGTGAAGATGCAGTTATCTGGGACTGGGTTGTCAATATCTATGGTCGGCGCAGGGAAGGTATCAAGCGGGTTGCGAAGCTGCCATTCAGGGATGTGCTTATCAAAGTTGGGTTTAATAAAAATAGGCGAGTTGCTGTATGCAAGTAAGTGCCTAGCACGGCGACGCATCTTCATGTTCATGCGGTTCTGATCCCAAATGGCAAGCATTGCCCGCTTCCGGTCACGAGCAAGTTGCATAGAACGATCCTGTCCTTCACGCATTGCAGGGAAATAAGGCGACGGCATGGTAGATGCGACACGCATAGACATTTGATCTAGACCCTGAACCAGTAGGTTAGCTACAGAAGAACGAGCTGAACGGTCAAGTTCATTAAGAGGGACAACAACATCACCGTTAGCTAGGCGGCGTACTTCCCGCATTTGATTGAGAATCGGACCTTGCGCTTCAAGACGCTCTCTGTATAGATCAACGATTTCTTCAACTGATTTCATGCGTCACCTTTGGTTACAAACAATGCAACGATAACACATCATAGCCATTTTGGTCGCCATTGCCGTGGTGGAGCCTTTGCTTGTGTTAGGTTTGGCAGGTTCAAAATTGCCATCCACAAAGCCATAACAATGTCTGTGCCGCTTTTTTTATCTCTAGCCCATTTAGTTAACTCGTCTGTAGCTGCCAAAGTTTTCCAGTTACCACTCATGGAAGGTAGGCGTAAAGCCCCTGAACGAATGACCGCTGGCAGTAAAGCCTCAACACCAAGGGATTCATCTAGTTTATTTCGGCTAGTGGTATGTGGTATCACATTGACTCTATGTAGGGCTTGCCATTTGCGTACAAAGTCGTGGGCTAAAAGGAACCGTTGGGCTGCGTTGATCTCTACAACCCAGTGAGAGATGGGATAACCCATTTGGTATGACCGTTCTTGCCATTCGTCCATCAGCCCAGAGTATTGACTGGTCATGGTGTCGTATCCAAGGACTTCTTCAGCGGATAATTTGACACGCTCGATATCCACTACGTGATAAAGGTTTGTTTGAGGCTGGTAGATGATCCATACAAAAGCCCAAAACATTGTAGGGCTGGGGTCTACAGCTACGATACTGATCCACGGGTGGGCTAAACCTTCAGGGATATGCCCAGGTTGACGGTGGTTATCTATACAGCCTGGATAGTCAACCCCATCTGGTCCTAACCCACCAGTAATCCACGTTCGGTGTACCAGTCGGGTGTCAAGATCAAGGTCTTCTTGCTGATACACCACGTTAAACAGGTCAGGTTTGGAGTATCGAATAAATGACAGGTCTTTCCACGGCAAACGACGGGGATCTAGCAGGGGACCGTCGGGGTATGGCAGGGATTTGAATGAACGGGACTCTTTACCTGTGTCTAGTTCCTCATAATAGGCTTTATAGATTATTTGGCGGTATTTCTTCTGCCGGACAGGTTGACCTTGTTGAACATCTTCAGGAGTTTCAACATCTGACCCGTCATAACTGATGTCTTCTTCAATGTCGTAGGTTTCTTTTGAGAGGCAATGGGCGTAGAGATCTCCAGATCCGAGTCTCTGTCCAACAACAGCCAGTAAACCACCTGGGTCGCAACGTGCTTCTGCAACTCCATCCCAACGTTCAAGTAATTTATCCCTTGCGACGCTTTCACGGGCGTTATCTGGTGAGGCAACGTCGTCAAAAAGGCAGAGGTCGGCTCGGTGTCCGATGAATTCTGCTTCAATTCCGTAGGCACGTACAGTTGGCTCTTTGTTGTCCAACCCGTTTCCGTCAAGTTGTTCGACGACAAATTCTTCTGCCCGCCATAAGGCACCTTTGTCCACTGGTTTGAATCTTCCATAGTCAATTGTTAAACATCCTTCTGCATCTATTGCTAACCCCTTTTGAACCATCATCGGATCAGGGAGAATTGGGGAAACCCTTTCGAGCGTTTCACGAATACGACGGGAATACATCTTCGCCATATTCTGCGACACGGACCCAATCATTACACGCACACGCCGGTTGCGAACTATCGCCCACACAGCAACATCATGGAACAAAGTGGATTTGCCCGCACCTGGAGGAACGTTAAGAACAACGAATTCTTTTTCTTCGGACTCCAATAGTTTAACAAGAGTCAACGCAGCTTCTACTTGCCACGGACTTGGGACACGCCCTAAATATCGCCGGCGAAAATAATCAAAATCTTCCAACCCTCGAAGGGCTTCCTCACAAAGCATGTCATGCGGAATAGCAGATGGCAAGTCAATGGTGTCCATGAAGTCCATGTGCGCACGTTCTTGGCGACCACCGTTACCTGCACCCGTGTTGGCTTTATGGTTTGCTTCTTTACGGTTCGCTTCTAGCTCTTTGGCTCGTTTCAACCAGCGGGAACCCGTATTGACATGAACCCCTGTCTCGGCACAGGCATCTTTAATGTTTCGTCCTGAAGCTATTAAAGCAAAGAACTTGGCTTTGTCCTGAATTGGGACAGCTCTTTTTGTTCCCATACTGGGTTTATTCTACCACTTAACTTTGTTTGCCCAGTAAGCAGCAGACAATTTACCTTTAGCAATATTTTTTGCATGGCGAGCTTTAAACGCTTCATTCCTTGCAGACCCATCCGGTGAACCCTTAACCCCTTGCTGACCAAACCGAATCAGTTTAACTTGATCCCCAACTTTGGCTACAACCACATGAGATTTAGTTGGATTATTAGGAGTAGCTTTTGGTTTGTTATAACCAGAAACCCCTGCCCGTTCCAAACGTGGATCTTTCTTTGCAGGCATTACTTCTTCTTCCGTGAAGCAGCCATATTATCAATCAGGTTCGGATACGGCCTACCAGCCTTCTTAGCACTAGCTTTCGCAGAAGCCTTCTGTGCAGAAGATAACGGTGTTGATTTCTTTTTAGGGTTTGGTTTTTCCCAAACAGGTTTAGATTTCATAGTGGAAACACTAACACCATGTGCTACGATAATGTCAACTTCATCAAGTCCTCCACGCTGGGATAGCGTCAAGGCAGGCATGGTCGTACAACTGTTGCATGTTGCGGGACATTTCACACCAGGGAACTGGGGTAGATGAATCCTGCAATCAGACAATACCGTTATGTAATTATTGATCCTATTGCGTAAGAGATTCAAGCAGCGTAATGAACGTCATCTCATTAAACCTTCCGGTGTCGGCTAAAACAATTTGGCTACGGCGACCTTGGTATCACTTTGGTATCTAAACTGTGGGGGGAGCTAAACCAAGACTGTCACGATCTGGTTCCGCCTGCGGCGGCTAACGCCCTTGGCTACGCCAGCGGTTGTTTGCAAAGAAGTGATGTCACGATGTCACGATGCGGGTCCAAGTCGGTGAGTTTTTCTTTTTCTTCCATGCCAACTAAAGCCGGTGATCAACAGCTGGTAAACCACCACCCGAACCGTACAACACCACCTAGAGTGGTCAACCACCACACACCGTAGTCAACCAGACCACACACACAGCAAAAGAGTGAGAACATACCTGTCTCATTACATACCTATACATGGGGGGGTGGCTCGGCATAGGTCCGGTCATACTTGTGGCATGTCCGGATCGTGAGGGGACTAGACGTGTGTCCGGTTCCGGCGTGTCCTGATCCGGATCTTGCCGGCGTATCTACTCCCCTATATGTATGCCGGATCTAGAATGTAGGTGCCGGATCTTCTGATCCTGATCGTTAAACTATCCCGCAACTTTCGTGCCGGACTAGGTACGTTGCCTACGTTGTAGTGATCTTGTCCGGATCTTGTAGTGATCGTGATCTAGTGCCGGCCTGATCTCGATCCTGATCCTGTGACAAGTGTCACATAGTTAGGGCTTGACAAGTGTTAAACGATTCCCTATTATGACTAATACCGGAATAGTTCCGGCCTACCTAAGAGGGGTAACTAATGATAACTACAACACCAGACAATGATCTAGCGCGGCCAGTGGGTACCGTAAGGGTCACACTAAGCGACTACTACGCCATAGCAGCTACTAAGCATTTTTCAGATATGGGCCAGGCCGAAGAATACGCGCAACGTATGTTAGGCCGCGAGTGGGGCATGGATCAGACAGTGACCCTAGCTACTTTTGACACTGTTGGCATCGATGGCCTTTTCACCCATTCCGGCGAAATGGAGTTCTAGTCATGTCGCGCAAAGTATTAACAGACACTCAACGTGCCGATAGGGCCGCAAGGTTAGACCTATTAGTCATAGCTGCTAATGATCTCGATCAAGCTAATCCGGCAGATATTGACCTAGCGTTATTAGTGCTATCTAAGTATTCCCGGCGGAATGTGGCAATGATCTACGCGCAAGCGTTAGAACGTGACCGGGATCTCCCGCAAGCGGTAGCGGGGTTCCATGAGTGGCGCGCTGCCGGGCGTATTGTTCGCAAGGGTTCGCAAGGCTATGCGATATTCGCGCCGATTATGAAACGCGACAAGGCCGCCGGCCAGGATAGTGATCCTAAGCGAGTGGGGTACACGGTTCGCTATGTGTTCGACGTCCTAGACACGGACGTGTTATCGGAAGATAGTCCTACCCTGGCGCGGGATCTCGACGGGGTGCCGGCATAGCTTGACAATTCCGCGCAAGTGTTCTACACTTGTCTAGTGCTAGTCCGCGTAGGCGGCAAAGGTTCATGACCTACTAGCACGCTATGACCGGCAAAGTCTGCCGGCCAGATACCTTAAAGGGGGTAACGGTATGAGTGCATACCAAGTAAATAAGGACACCATAGATCTTATGGTGAGCGTGTTAGTAGATTGGGGGAGCCGGACACTAGGTCACACTGTCTACACTTACGGCGTACCCCCAACAGATCCGGAGCTAGTAGAGCAGACTGAGATCCGCGAAGGGTACAACTTGACCCGCGGCAGCATGACCGAAGCAGACGCGCTAGGGCGCGAGCTGATCGACGCTAACGTACGTTCACTGGCTAGTCGATATTCTGATGGCGTTGAGATGTGCAACTACTACGCGGAAACGTACACCTGGCAGCGCGTAGACAGTGATCTAGTGACAGTGGCCCGCGCATTAGGCGCGGTACAGTGCTACCGGTACCAGGCATGCGAGCATGACACCTGGCGCGGATCCTTTGCGGATGAGTTGTCTCAACGTGTCACCGATAAGCTTGTCAATCTCATCGCTGATGGTTGGGACTATGAACGGCCCGCTAACGCTCCGGTACGTATCTCTATGATGGATATGATCGCGGAACAAAAGAAGGGGGGCCAGTGATGACCGCGCGAATGATCGAACACGGCCCCGGCGCGGGTGATAATTGGGGAACTTATCTAGGGCGGGTGGCATTGTGACGCGCCGATATTCTCCTAATCACCCGGCAGTAATATCTTCGCCGCAAGTAATGACCGCGCAAGCGTGGAGCAGACTCTACCGGTGGCCCCTGGCAGCTATTGGTGGCGGGTTCATTGTCTCAATGGCGGGTTGGTTCATGCCGGCAGTGGCGTTGTACGGTTGGCCCGTATCGATCCTATGGTGCCTACCTGGGGCCGGCGTATGTGTTGCCGGGTTCGCACGTTGTCAAGCTATCTATGAGATAGAACGCGAGTTCGATAAGTAACTATTACAGGGTAGGCGGTATGGCCGCTGATCTAGGTTCGATCCCTGGCTGCCCACTATGCACCCGCAACAATGCGGGGCAGAATACCTAGAAGGGGTACAACAATGAAACATAAGGCAACATACAGTGATAGGGGTTATCCCCTACAAGTAGGCAGACAGTACAGTGTCAAGCTCAATGACTACTGGCTAAGTAATTATTCCGAGACAGTGACGTTAGCAAAGATTACCCGCAAGGGTATGGCCACAGTGTGTGTAGTTACTACTTCCGCATTGTTGGGCGTTCATACTGTCACAGTGCCGGCAGATACCCTTACTTGGGTAGAGATCTAAGGGGCAGATAATGAAGATCACACTCACCACCGCGCAAGCGGTAACACTGGCTAAGGCCATTAAACCGGCGATAGGTACTGATCCTATTCGTAATCACCTGATGACCGTAGAAATGTTTACTACTAATGACGCGGTGATCTTTACCGCCACTGATGGTTATCGTATGCACCGGGTAACAGTGGCGGCCAGTGATGGTTGGGCATATGAAACCGGCGAGAAGATCAACGTTGCCGGCAAGGAATTAGTTACCAACCTGGCATTGTTCGCAAAGAATAACGGTGCCGGGGACGGAACAGTAACCTTGCGCAATGTCACTGATGACAATGACCCGATAGTTAATCTGATGATGACGTCCAGCTCATCGATGGTAGTTGTAGTCGATATTATTGACCGCGAGTTTCCTAATTGTGGGGCCATTCTTAACACTGAACCGGCAACGTCTGAATTGGTATGTCAATTCGATTCTGATTATCTGGCAGATATTATTACTGCTGCCGGCGTAGTGGGCAAGATCAAGAAGGCTAAGGGTGTCGAAGCTATCTCTCCAATTAAGATCCTGAACATTAACCCGGCGAAACCTTGCCATATCACTGCCACCAATACCGATATGGGCATGGAGTTTCATGGGGTAATCATGCCGCAACGGCCATAGAGCCAGGTCACGCGGGGCCGTATGGCGGCCCTAGTCACGTTCGATCCGTGACCGCGTACTACTTGCCCACTGTGGGCGGTAACAGATACCTAGAAGGGGTAACTAATGACAACAATAATCAACGATGACGGGGATACCGTGACACGTATCAACGTCATGCACCTAGTCACTTATGACGTGGCCGGAATAGTACAAGCGATACGGGAAGATAATCGCGTAGGCGATGATGAAGATCTAGAGATCACACTCGACGACATTACTCACTATGTCTCGATAATGGCAGAAGATGACTTTGGCAGGAACTCCGGCCTTATCTATCAAGATCAAGACGGGAACAATCTCTAATGGGTTACTCATGCCGACAAGATGCCGATACAACGTATCGAGAATGGTTGGATCATTGTTATGCCAGTACCGGCGTAAGCAATTCCTACCTGTACAAGAATGAACGTTACTGTCTCCAGCTAGGACGTTCACAAGACGATGGTGCTATGACCGGTACGGTCATGTTACTGATCGATCACCCTCATATCCCAGGTCAATACCTGGCCCATAATAAAGGGTCCTTTCGCATTGAGCCTGATGGCACGGTCAAGCGTTACCCCACTGGCCTGAAGCAGCTACTTGAAGGAGCAGCAGCATGAGATACGTGATAAATACCATTGATGGCACTATCACAGACTGTGCCGGCACGTTCATACTTGATACCGCGCTTATGGATAATGAGACATACGGCGCGTTCTTAGAAATGGATCACGACTATGAACTGATCGACCTGGCAAAGAAGATAGGGGTACCGGTATGAGTATAAGCAAACTCTACGAGCTAACAATGTTTCGGGACGGTGACACTATCGGCACGTTCATGTTCAGCACCACCCACGGCACTGACCGTAGCGACCCGATAGCGTTCTGTGAACGGTTCCTAGTAGGCGTAGCCAGTGACCTGGCAGAACTATGTGAGATCACGCCGGCGGTATTGCTCGATGGTGAGATCAGTGAATCCGGCGATGCCCAACTTGTAGCTACCTGGCCGCCACTGCTATGAGCTTGCACATATCTCTAATCTGTGACAAGTGTGAAGGCCGGTCCGTCCCGTGCTATGGCACCGCCACTGACGTGCGAGTGAATAACTTTGCCGCCGGTTGGTACTTCGATGGTGACGTGGATCTATGCCCTGTCTGTTCCGGAAGGGACTTAGAGTATTGGGCTACCGAACCTTTCTAACCCGTAAAAGAGAAGAACACCGTGATCGCAAACGAATACATCGTTATGTCATTGCATACACGGTAGGGGAAACTGCTACAAAGTGGTTGGCCTGGGATCACGAACAAGTCTGGCGGTGGACAAAATCCATACGCCAGGCCGCACAATTCCGGAGCCATGAACAAGCTGTACTCGAAGCTGAATCTACTTCTATGGTTTGGCAGTACAGTTACACCGTGCGGCGTCTTTGACAATTTGGTAACATAAAGATCGACCCTGCCTAGCGTCCCCCTTCTCGCTAGGTAGGGTTCTTACCGTTTCCAGCTGATGTTGGTTGGCTGTTTAACGTGTTGATCCCGCTGCTTAGGGGTCATGCCGGCCCAGAATCCATCTCGCCTGCCAGTAGTAGCCTCAAATGGTAGACAGAACGCTAGACATTCATCTATCACTGGGCAACCGGCACAATAATCTCGTGCCGGTTTCCAGTAAAAGTCACGTACGTCACCGTTGGGAATCTCCGGAAAGAAGATCGTTGAGGGTGCGCCTTTGCAGTTTGCTTTGTCGTGCCACGCATCTCTCATTTTTTCCTTGCCCGTTTCTTCGGAGTATTACGCTCGATCAGGCGTTGTCGTCTAGCTTCATGGCATAGACATGGACAACCTTCTGTTTCACTATCCGGTGGTGGCATGAGGGCAAGGGCCACTGTCCCGCAGTGGTCACAGATCCCTATCGGGGCCACTAGAAGAAGTCGTCAGATGCCGGAGCTGCGTTTGCTGATGGGAAAATCTTGCCGACTTGCGCCATTACATTTTCGGTTTGGTCTTTGATCCAAGTGTTCCAGCGGAGCGATACACCAATTTCGTCAGCAATGATCTTGATTGACTTTCCTTTGGTGCCATCTTTTTTAGTGAACTCCTCTTGTTCCAGCCGGCCCGTAACAATTACGGTTTCACCTTTGGCGCAGGTAGCTGCAAAGTTTTCAGCAAGTGATCCAAACGCAGTGACGTTGTGCCAGGTGGTTTTCTTCTTGTCGTCTTTGCCGTAGGTGTCTGCCACTGTAAAGGTAGCAATAGCCATTTGACTGCCGGTGTATTTAAGTTCGGGTTCTTGACCGAGCTTGCCGTGGATTGTGATGTGGTTACTCATTAGTGTCCCCTTCCGAGGGTGTAAGTGGTTTGGGTTGGTTCGCAGCCTTAGCACAACGGTGTTGTGGTGGGGTTGAGAGGGTTATGTAGGTCGTCACGGACACTTTGCATCGTGGACAATGCCAGTGTTGCTTCAGCGAGATGCCCTTCATTCCGTTCATGTTACAGATGGGGTGTGTCAATGTCAAGAAGTTTTCTTGCTTTTCTGCAAGCTCTACATTCTCGTGATCCGTTGGGTTTGTGGTAGGTGTTGGCTTCGTCATATTCGTGTCCCCTTGGGCAGTGTGTTTTGTTTGCATAGAAATGTCTGCCTCTATCTACTACGTCTTTCATGTTTTCTGTTTGGGTTCCACCTTCTAGGTGGTGGGGGTTGACACAGATTCGATTGTCGCATTTATGTCTGACGACTGGTGGGTAGTAGTAGTTAGCTAGGAAGAATGAGAACCGGTGTGCTGATCTGTGTTTGCCTTGGGCGTATAACTGTCCGTAGCTGTCGCCTCGTAGTGCGCCTTGCCATTCCCAACATTCGTCGGGGGTAAGGATGTTTACTCGTTTCCAGAATCGTTGGCTTGTTCGGTATGTAACGATGTCCACAGGTTCCCCTTTGTACTGTGTAAAACATTAGCAGTATCTTTTTGTGCGTTGGACTTTGGGGTGTGGGGATCGGCAGATGAACTGTTGTAATCCCATGCAGTTTTGGTATTTGATTACAGCCCAGCCGTATGGACCGACGGGATAAACGTATTCTCCGGAGTCGTTGGTGAATCCGAGCCAAGCGATGCGATCTACGACCCTTGCTTGTTCTAACGGGGTGTAGCGGTCTGCATTGGAGCTGTTGCTGTACCGCCGCCATGTGCCAATCGCAATTCCGTAGCCGGAGGTGTAATTACGGGTGGATGTGTGCCAACGGGAATCTGTTTCGCACTGTGCGAGGCGTTTGTAAAACCGCCAGGGCATTACGAGTGCTTCAATCTCTTTGGGTGTCTTAGAAGCCCTTACAGGGGCTTCTGAGAGGATTGTAGAGGGGATGGACAGGGACAAGATAATGGTTATGAGGATGCGTGTACGCATGGTTTTCCTTTGTTCAGGGGATAGGTCATTTAGGTGTCATAGTTCTCCCAACTAGATAGTGT
>Ga0209087_1000176_pt1 | contig 40761 bp, 54 predicted proteins | sample S_130805_EF_Meta_FD_187321 | JGI IMG/M metagenome (GOLD analysis project Ga0209087, IMG submission 187321) | Freshwater microbial communities from Lake Simoncouche, Canada to study carbon cycling - S_130805_EF_MetaG (SPAdes) (version 2) | ecosystem: Environmental > Aquatic > Freshwater > Lake ... | reverse complement strand
CACAAACCACACGCCTTATCGGAAACCCTAAAAAATCGCGCGCTCGCGACCTAAAGGTCGCTCGCGGTAGACCCTCGCGGCTTCTTTATTAAGTATCTATCCGATTTATTAATTGACTAGGTACAGAAAGACCGGTGTCTTTCCCACAGACAAAGACAAAAGATAACGGACTAAAGACTCTTATTGGATAAGTTTCGTGGTCGCTAGGGCGACCCCAGTGCTTATAAACCCCAGGGGCATAGGTATACACTATCGCGAGAAAATATTTTTCCAGTATTACGAGATGCCCCGATATGTCCGTATTTGTACACATTTACTAGGTGACTTCCGTCACATTTAGCACTTTAGTGCGTTCGCTTTTGCGTTTTGAACGGGTTAGTATATATAGACGAACGACTACTACTGAGTGAGTCTATCTTACTGTGAGTGGGTGGCTAAGACATACGAACGGTAGTGAGGATGGCTTGAGGCCATCCCACGAACCACGAGGGGGTAGCGAGATACGCTAAAGCGTATCGAGCGATAAGGGGGATATAACCCCAAGAGTTTTATAGGGGATATATAGAGGGAGTTATTATGGCTGCCAAGGGTGGCAAGGAACATCACAATGTGGTGGCACTACGCGAGGCAAAGGCCAAAGTACTAGAATTTGTCAAGCAAGGTCTTGATTTACAGGACGCAATTGCAAGGGCTGACCGCAAGCCAGATGTCATGAAGGACTGGCGCAAGGACGAGCAGTTCATGAAGGCCCTTGACAAGGCCCGTACTGAGGGTGAGAAAACCCTGAGTATTGTCACTGGCGATGCCAAGTACAAGATAGGTTTTGAGGAGTTCTCAAAGGAGTTCCTAGATAGCCCTATCTTCCCCCATCACCGCTCCTGGATTGATATCCTTGAGGCACGTGAGCCAAGTTACATGCATAGCAGTATGGTCTATGAGCCAGCCAGCCCGAAACGTTTGCTTCTAAACGTACCCCCTGAGCATGCAAAGTCTACCGTTATCACGGTCAACTACTGTGTCTATCGTATTGCCATGGACCCCAACATCAAGATTACTATCGTATCCAAGACTCAGGAGCGTGCCAAGGAGTATCTGTACTCTATCAAGCAGCGTCTGTCTCATGAACGCTGGGCCAAGATGCAATCTGTCTATGGCTCATCTGGCGGATGGAAAGAAGATGCGGATACTTGGAAGGCTGATAGGATTTACCTTTCTCGCGATTCTACCGAGAAGGACCCGACAGTGCAAGCACTCGGAGTTGGTGGCCAGATTACTGGCGCCCGTTCCAACCTCATCATCTTGGATGACGTTGTTACGACTTCAAACGCGCATGAGTGGGAGAAACAACTCCTCTGGCTCCAGCGAGATGTAGTAACTCGACTTGGTGATAACGGCAAACTGCTTATCGTAGGTACCCGTATTGCCTCAAATGATTTATATCGCGAGATTCGTAACCCTGACCATTGGACTGGTGGGAAAACCCCGTTCACCTATATGTCAATGCCAGCGGTGCTAGAGTTTGATGATAACCCTGAGAAGTGGGTTACACTCTGGCCGAACTCTAACATACCTTGGGAGGGGTCAGATGAAGATATCGTTCCAGATGAGAACGGCCTTTATCCTAAATGGAACGGGCCAGCACTGTTTCGTAGACGTTCAGAAGTCTCTCCTTCTGCTTGGGCACTTGTTTATCAACAGCAAGACGTCCAGGAAGACTCAATCTTTCCCCCTGCGTGTGTCCAAAATGCAATCAACAGGATGCGCAAACGCGGACCTTTAAAGCCAGGTAATCCAGGACACCCTGAACAACAAGGGCACTGGTATACCATTATTGGTCTTGACCCTGCTATGACTGGTAATACAGCAGCAGTTGCTATGACTGTAGACCGCCAGACACGCAAGCGTTACATCTTAGATGTTGAAAACATGCAAGACCCAACTCCTCAGAAGATTCAGAGGCTGATTGAGAACTGGGTTGCCAAGTATAGACCGCATGAGATTAGAATTGAAATCAATGCCCACCAGAAGGCATATGCTTTAGATGATGACTTACGTCAGTTCTTAGCATCCAATGGTGTGAAGTTCTCTAGTCAGTTTACTGGCAAGAACAAATGGGACACTTCTTTCGGTGTTGCTGCCATGTCTGGACTGTTTGGCACTATGCGTGGTCAGCAATACAACAATGATAACCTAATTGAGATGCCGTCTCAAGAAGGTTCAGAAGGTATTAAGGCTCTTATCCAACAGTTGATTACATGGAAGCCTGATACCAAGGGTAAGACGGACTGTGTAATGGCTTTGTGGTTCTGTGAACTGCGAGCAAAAGAAGTAATCGGTAGTTCAAAAATCAATCAAAGTCACATCCCAAATAAATGGGCAACTAAACGTCAGCAAGATACTCGTTACGTTATGAACGTTAACGATTATGAATTTGGCGAATACGAATAGGATAACAATGGCAGACATTAAACTTATCGCGCGTCGCGTGGAGGCTATGAAGCATCGCGCTGTAGACCGCGATAACAACATGGCTAACATTCTTCTTGTGCGCAAGGGCAGAATGGTAGACATCTTCCCTGATATGTTCCCTGAGGGAATGCCTCATGCTATGGTTGCCAACTTTGTTGACGTTGCAGCACATGACTTGGCTGAGGTTTTAGCACCACTGCCATCAATTAACTGCTCAACTACAAACGTAACATCTGACCGTGCTCGTCAGTTTGCTGATAAGCGTGGCATGATTGCTAACAATTATGTTTATAGTTCACGCCTACAGACTCAGATGTACCCAGGTTCAGACCAGTACTTCTCCTATGGTTTCTTACCTATTCACGTTGAGGCAGACTGGGACAGTAAACTACCTCGTATCCGCGTAGAAGACCCAACTGGCGTCTACTATGAGCGTGACCGTTTTGGGCGTCTTGTTGCATATGCTAAGCGTTACAATAAGACTATTGGTGAACTAACAAATGAGTTCCCAGAGAATGCTAATGCAATCCTTGGTCAGTTTGGTTATGACCAGAATCTTAATCAAGAAGTTGAAATTATCCGCTACATGGATAAGAACAGCATTGTTCTTTATATTCCTTCACGTAAGGATTTAGTTTTATCATCTGCCAAGAACCCAATGGGCAAGATGACAGTCTTGGTTGCAGAACGTCCTTCTATTGATGGACAACCACGTGGACAGTTTGACGATGTTCTATTCGTACAACTTGCACGTGCTCGTTTTGCAAACCTTGCTATGGAAGCAGCAGAAAAATCTATTCAGGCTCCAATGGTTGTACCTGATGACGTTATTGACCTTCCTATGGGACCTGATGCGATTATTCGCACAAATCAACCACAAGGTGTCGGGCGTGTCCGTTTGGATATTCCCGCGGCTACTTTCCAGGAGCAAGCAGCACTCCAATCAGAACTAAGAATTGGTGCTCGATATCCTGAGGGTAGAACTGGAAACATTGACGCAAGTATTATTACTGGTCAAGGTGTCCAAGCATTACTTGGTGCTTTCGACTCTCAGATTAAGGCTGGTCAAACAGTCCTTGCTGAGGTGTTGGAAGATGTTATCAAGTTATGTTTTGAAATGGATGAAGTCCTATTCAATCAAGAAAAGAGTGTCAGAGGTGTCGCACAGGGTACACCGTACGAGTTAAAGTACATGCCAAGCAAGGACATCAAGGGCGATTCTTCTGTTGAAGTACGCTACGGCTTGATGGCAGGACTTGACCCATCTCGCGCTCTGATTTTCTCTCTTCAAGCATTGGGTGCAGATTTAGTATCTAAGGATTTCATTCGTCGTGAGTTACCATGGAGCGTAAATGTTTCTATGGAAGAACAGCGTATTGAGATTGAAAAAATGCGTGAGAACCTTACTGCAGCAATTACTGCAAGTGCGCAGGCTATTCCAGCAATGGTTGGCCAAGGACAAGACCCATCTAAGTTAATTCAGAATATTGCCGACGTTATTGAACGTCGTCGCAAAGGGGACAGTATCGAGGCTGCTGCGTTGGCAGTGTTTAAGGTGGAAACACCTCAACAACCAACTCAGCCAGAGATGGCTCCACCAGGCACACAAGGCCCAGTTGAGAATGCGCCCCCGTCCCCAGCAACTCCTGGACAACCTTCTGGTGGAGCCCCTCAACAACCACAAGCACCAATGGACTTAGCAACAATGTTAGCAGGACTCGGAGGATAAAATGGCTACAAGAAAGAAGAAGGTAGTTGATGAGGACTACTCGAAACTAGACCAGTATGCCATTGAACTACACGAGTTTTATAAGTCTTTGCGTAAAGCGGGATTTACAGTTGATAATGCATTATGGATTTTATCTGCAAAAGAGATGCGTCCTGAATGGATGGTTTCAGCACCAACAATAGATGATGTTAGAAAATACATGGATGAGGATGAGGACTAATGGCCGAAGTAGTTTCTGGAGTTGGTGCAGGTTCAAAGCGCACTGATAACAATGTCTCAGCACGTGTATCTAAAATTCAACGCGAAGCAAAGATGCAAAATGCTGCTGGTGGTTTCTATGGTGAGCGTGCTAACTTAACAAGTCTTGCTGGTGGCGCACCTACAAATGCACCTACTGCTGGATTGGTATCTCCTCAGGCACAAGGTCAGTCTTTTAGCCCATCTCAACTTCCAGATTCAAGTGTTTTTGCTCCAGGTAGTCAAGGAGTACCACTATCACAAGGTGCACCTGGTGGTCCTGGTGCTGGTGCTGAAGTACTTCAGACTCCTGTAGATGCAATTGACCAGACTTCTGTACTTCTACGTGCTATGTATATGGCTAACCCTACCCCACAACTACGTCGAATGGTCGAAGCATTTAACGAAGAAGGTAGATAGTGGCTAATCCAAACGCACCTACTACTATTTGGTCGCAGCAAAGCATTAATGATGCTAAAAAACGCTCGATTAATGCAGCGATGGCTAACTTGTCGCCTCAAAACTATACAAATTTTTATTCTATTACTGCGAAGTACCCAAATATCAGCAAAGACCTAGTAATGTCTATGGTCAATCAGGGTTTGACAGCAAGCACTCCTGGTATTGGTAAGATTGCATCTTTAGATGGTATCTCACAACTTAAACAAGACTTAATGAATGTAGATAAAATTAAATCTACAGTTAAAAAGGACCGTGGTCTTGTTGGTTCTGTTATGGATACATTTGCAAATAAGATTTATGACCCATTTAAGGGTGTATCTCGTGCAGGATTTGCTCTGTTACGTATGCCTTATGACTTTGGCACTACACTTACACGTGATATTGCCGCAGAAAAAGACCCAAGTTTATTTTTAAAAGACCTTGCAACACTAGGTGGAAGTAATACTCAGTTTGGTTCTTTAATTAAAGATGTTCTTGGCGGAAAGCCTGGCGTAGATACAGGTGCAGGATTCTTTATTGCTCCTGAATCACGTGTTGGCAAAGACCAAGCAAAGGCAATGTCTGCTTACGGCAAGATTGCTGGCGAATCATTTACTATTGGTCGTTGGTCTGCTAAGTCTTTAGGTGCTAGCCCTAATACAACCGCCTATCGTGTAATGTCAGGTATCGTTGATGCCACGCTTAACCTTGCTGCAGACCCTTCAACATGGCTTGGACCAGGTGCTGTCTCTAAGATTGTTGGTGGAGGTAAAAAACTTTCCGAGATGAAGGCTCTTACTAAGGGACTTACACAAGATGGAAAACTTGCTGCGAATGCAGAGATTACAAAAGAACTTAAAGGCTTTGCAGATGGACAAGCAAGTATTAATCAAGGCCTTAAGACTCGTACATCTAATAGATTTCTTAAAGAACAACAGGAATTGCAACGTCTTGAAACAGTTAAGACTAAAGCAATTGCTAGAGTTGCTGATACAATTCTTAATACCGAAAGAAATGTATTCAAGAATGCTGATACAGATACATTTGCTAATGAGGTTTTATCTACGGAAAACATTTCACGATGGATTCTTGGCAATGAAAAGATACAAACTGGCGAACTTGTAAAGGCTGTTGACCGTCTTTCTGCTGATGCTAAGAACACTGGTGGTTTCTTTGATGGGTATATCATCATGGATGAAATTCCATTACCAGGAAAAATCTCTGTTGGCGCACACGATTTAGATGAATACATCGTTACTGCTCTTGATAATGGTAAGAAACCAGTTCTTCTTGACCTTGCAGATGACTTTGCTGGCGCTTCTGGCCCAGTAAAGCAAGCAGAGTCAGCAAGACGCACTATGCTCATGCAGCAATTTGATGATTTATCTAATGACTTCACGCAGACTCCAGAGGTTCGTCAAGCATTTGACACTCTATGGCAGGCTATGAAGGCAGATAGTCAGGAACTTGGCGGTCCTGTAGGTTCTCTTTTGTTCTCAGAGAATGCAGAGACACTAGGTTCACTTATTGCTAAGACAGTTGCGCTTAAGAATCCAGAAGTTACTCAAAAAGTATCTGATGCAATCCAGCAAATCTGGCAAGTAGATGGATTCTCAAATATTCGTTCTATCTATGGTGAAACTGGTGGAATTGTAATCACCAATACTATGGATTTCCTTGCTGCCAATAAGGCTGAAATTGGTAATGCACTAGCAGAGTTTGCTGACCCAACTAACCTTGGACCTAATATTGCCAAGTTTATGGAGTCAATTAAGGGTACAGAAGATGCCATTGCTAAGACTAATCAGAAGTTAGAGAAGGCTGCAAAGGCTCAAGCAGAAGCAGACCAGCGTGCAAAAGATATCGATTTACTTCGTGAACTTGCAGACAATGACCCAGAACTTCTTAAGAATATTGTTAATGACCCAGACTATCAGGGTCTAGGTAAGATACTAGACCTGCCAACAGGTCAAGGTGATTCTCTTGCAGAGTATGTACGTGCACAGGTAGGTCTTACAGAGAACTACGGTGGCGAACTAGGAACAGACTTTAAGAAGGTTCTACAGTACATGCTAGGCCGTCGTTTTGCTGAGATTGCAGAAGTAGTTGCAGCAGAAACAGACCCAGCACGTGTGCGTAACTTCTTTGGTAAGCGTTTAGACGCTGATATGGTTGTTGCTCTAACAGATGCTAATACATCAGATGATGTATATCGTATATTCCTAGAGCATATGGGACAGGAAACAACTGACCCACGTATCTTTAAGTCATTCTCACTTCGTGCCGAGGTAGGTAATTTAGTAGGAAATCCAGTTGCTAAGTTAGTTGACCCAGTAAGTCTCATTCCAGTTAAGTGGGCTGAAACAATTGAACGTAGTTATAGCCGTTATTATGTACGTAGCGCAGTCTACAATCTAGGTGATTTAACAGGGCTTACTAATGGTGTAGAAGACTGGTTTAGTTCTGCTCAGATTAAAACTGCTTTAGGTGGTCGTGGCCAAGAAGAACTTATCAATGGCACTATCCGTAAGTTGTTTGCATCTACTGGTAACCAGGAACGCGCAAAGATTATTGAAGATGCAATGTCTGAGGTTGTTGATGTTGCTACCACTCGACTAGGTTTAGATGCTGCAAGTCGTGATGAACTTGCTAAAATTATCAAGATTAGCGGTTCTAAAGAGGCTAAAGACCTAACTGCTTATAGCGTTAATAAACTTGGCTATGATGAGGTCCCAACAGTTATTCTTGCTGGTGACCAAACAGTAGCCTTGGGTGGCGGCATTCATGAGTTCCAGTTACTACAGGATGTAGTACGCCTACCAGATAGCCGTGAAGTAGTTAAGGCTCTTAACAACTATACACTCAATAAGGCTTATGGCACAGCAAAGGCTGGAAAAGTTCTTGTTGAAGAACTTGGTGATGTATGGCGTACAGCACAGTTAGTATTCCGTATGTCTTACATTCTTCGCAATATTGCAGAAATGCAGTTCCGCCAAATGTTCTCAGGACATAACAGTATATTTAGCCATCCAATGCAATTCATTGCTATGGTTATGGCAAATGCAGATAAAAAGAATGGTTTAGTAACACGAGTTGCACGTTACGGTACCGACCTAGAAGGCAACGCATTTAAGAATGCAGATGCCGAAGGTGAGTTACTGGATGCTGTACGTGAGGCACAGAAGCAATTCCACCGTGGTGCATCTGTATCTGACTACAACTCTAACCGTCGTTCTGAAATCTGGAAACATTACGTGACTGTAGATGCACAGCACGAGGACTTTTTTACTGGACTTGCATATACACTAAACCGATTTGCAAGCGATAAGTTTGATGCTGATATCGCTAAACTAATGATTAACGGTGACGATGCTGCTAAGTACAAGTATGTACAGGACTTAATTAATAATTTTGATAGCAAAGATAGCGTTATCAAAGATTACATTCTGGGTGTATTTAATAAGAATGAGGGAATCCGTTCTATCTTCTTGAAGGATTTAGGACTAGAAAACCCTAATGTTAAGGAAAATCTTAACCCTGATAATATCTTTACTTTCTTTTTTGATGATGCACAACCACATACACTTGCTGGACAGATTCGTTCTGTAGTAGGTACTGGTCCTAAGTCTCATCTAATTATGGATATGATTGCTACAGGTTCTGCGAAGTTTAATGATGCAGCAGGAAATGCTGTGGAGATTATGGTTCCTTGGAGTCAAGGTATCAAGTCTACAGAAGAACTCAAGATATTTGAGAAGGTCTTCAAGGATAAACTTAATAAGCACTTTACATCAGAGGACTTGGCAAACTCACGTGTTCTTGTAGAGCGCGAAAAGGCTATGATGCTTGGAAATACAAAGGAAATCAGCAAGTTAGTTGATAAGTTCTTTGAGTTCTCAACACGTCTTGAAAGCAGCCTTAACTTTGGACCTGAGTACCAGATGTCATATTGGGACTTTGTAGGTCGTTATGCTAACATGTTAAGCACAGAAGACCTTAAGTACGCAAGCAATATTGCTATTAAGAACCTTGCACCAGTACGAATTGGTGGAAAGACTCTAGCCCGTAAGCATCCAACACTTCGTGTTATGGAAAAGGAACTCAAGAAGCGTCTTGACAACCCTAACTATGAGCATGTAGGCAATAGCAAGTGGCAGACCATTCATCAGATGGCTGCACGTGAGGCTTCTGTCTATGTAAAGGATTTATTCTACGATGCTGCAAAGCAGCGTCAGTGGGCTAATGCATGGCGTTTGGTATTCCCATTCGCACAAGCACAGGCAAACACCATTTATAAATGGGGACAACTCTTTAACGAGAACAAGGTACCTGCATATAGATTCGCTAAGTCATACAACGCACTACAGCAACGTGACTCAAATGTTATCTATGATGTCACTGGTATGACATACGATGATAATCAGGGTTTCTTCTACAAAGAACCAGGCTCAGATAAGCAACAGTTTAAGATTCCTCTAGTAGGAAATGTTCTTGGTGCTATGGCTGCAAAGAATATCAATATGAGTGATGCTCTGCAGATTACTGCGCCAGTACAGTCTCTTAACCTTGCATTTGGTCAAGCCAATCCAATTCTTCCTGGAGTTGGTCCCGTTGGTCAATTTGTATTTACAGCAAGTGGTAAGACAGCAGCATTTGGACCTACATATCAAGTACTTCGTGACATAATTACTCCATTTGGCGAGCCAAAGAATATCAGCGATATCGTTGTACCTTCATGGCTTAAGAAAGCGGTTCTATACCGTTTAGGAGACCAGGCAACAGTACAACGTGGTGTAAAGGATTGGGCTTCATATCTAGCCTCTACAGGCGATTATGGAGACAACCCATTAGCAGATGATGCTACCCGTACACGTTTATTCCATGATGCTGAATCACTTTCTCGTGAGGTTGGAATGCTCAACGCACTATTCCAGAGTATTTCTCCTGCAACTCCATCTACTGAGATTCTTGCAAAGATTAAGAATCCTAATAACAAGATGAACTTTATGACTATGACAATGCTTTATGAGCACTGGGATAAGATTTCACAAGACAATCCTGGTGATTATGGCAAGTCGGTTGCACAGTTTGCAGAGGCTTACGGTGCTCGAAATATATTAGTAGCACTTGGTGGAACAACAAGCAATGTTCGTGGTACTGATGATGCTTGGACATTCTTAAATAATAATCCCCAAGCAGCAGATAAGTTTGCTCGCTCTCCTGGAGATGTAGTCCCACTGTTCTTCCCTGGCGGAGAGTACTCAGTTAAGTATTATAACTGGCAGAAGTCTTCTGGTGCACGTCGTCCATTGTCGTCAACTGAACTAGCAACTGAGGCAGAAGGCATGATTTATCAAATGCTCAAGTCTAAGATTGCAGAAGACCAGATTGCTGGAATGTTCCCTAACTACTGGTATACCCAGAAGATTGCTGAACTAGATGCTAGATTTGGTGCTAAGCCACCAGAGACTATCACTACTGGAACAGCACAGGAAAAGATTGCACGTGTTGGTCTAGCACTTAACGACCCAGCATTTACTACATCTCCTATCTATACAGAGATATCTACATTCTATCCTAAGTTCATAGAGTTCCAAAAGGAACTTAATCGAGTTAAGGTATCTAACTATGCTGAACTATCAGCAAAGGGTGGTTATGCAACTATCATGCGTAATGAACTCGTAACACTAGCAGAAACACTAATGACACAGAACCCAGCGTTTAGCCGTATGTACTACGGCGTATTTGCTGGACAATTGGAAGGTTAAGATGGCTGATAAAAAAGTAGTATACAAGTCAGCAGATGCTGCTCGCGCTGCATCAATTGCTAAGAGCCAGACTGCTTTTCAAACCATGTCTCAGATGCAAGGTGGTGGAGTATTAGGTGTTAATCAGTATACAGACCCAAATAATTCAACAACTCAACTATATCTAGCATTTTTAGATTCAAGTGGCTCTGCAAAGAATCTTGCCTTCCAGAATATCTATCGTGGTTTAATCTCTCAACCTTCACCTACTGGTAAGGGTTCATTATGGGACTACACCAAGGTATTAATGGGTTCTAAGAACAAGAGTATACTTCCTGATGCATCAGATATTAGCAAGATAACAAATGCTATTCAAGGTGCCGTATCCTCTAATGCTCCAGATTTAGTTGCTTATTTACAAAATATGAAGGCAGTTGGTGGCGACGGAAAAGTCGCAGCAAAACCAACTACCTCCTACAATAAGCAGATATCTACAGCATTACAACTCAAAGACTATAATGATGCTAAGCAGATGGCAAGTGATGCCTACTTTGCTGCTTATGGTTATGCAATGGGTGATGAACTTGTTGCTAAGTTCAAAGACGCATTTAACTCTGAGGCTAAGAAACAATTGCCTACAAGTACTACTACTCAAGTAACAACACCTACGCCAATCTATGATATGAAGAAGCCAATTATTGACCCTAAGACTAAAAAACAAAAGGTTGATAAAAACGGCAAGCCTATGTTTGCTCAGAAAATAGACGTTAACGGAAAACCTGTTTATGAGTATGTTACTAAGTCAACTGCTGTAGCCACTGGTGAAGGATTTACCGAGGATGAACAGAAGCAATTCCTTGCTAGTTATCTTAGTACAAATGCTCCCGATTTAAAGGGAGACCCAGCAAAACTTGGTGGTCTTGCTAAGTCAATATATGACCAAATTATTTCTTTGCATAAAAACAATTTCTTAGATACTCCAGACTTGCCATCTTTGATGCCATTACTAAAATCTGTTATTGGAACTGCAGACCAAGCAGTTGCTACTGAAACACTCCGTAAGTATCAAGCAGACCAACGTGCAAAGGCTGCTGTTAAGTACATGGGAATTGCAGATTACCTTAATGCTGGCAAGGATGCATCAGAGTTTATTAATCCGCTTAGAGATAGAGTCAGCCAGTTCTTAGAGGCTGATGTTGGTCTTGATGACCCACTAATGATGCAGTTACTTAATTTTCAAGGCGAAGATAAGAAATATCGTTTAATGAATGATTATGAGTTACAGCAAGCATTGGTTAATGACCCTCGTTTTGCAAAAACATCTACAGCAAAAAATCAATCAGTCAATACAGCACAAGCACTTGCAAGTGCGTTGGGGCGTTAATAATGTTTAATTCTAAAGTACAGGAGCAATAAATGGCTGATACAAAAGAACAAATTCAGTATGATAAAGACCTTGCAAAATTAAACGCCACACCAAAAAGTAGTATTGGTGATGCTGCCTGGAATCAATTGAAAAAAGCATTTGATGCGAAGTACCCTAATGGTAAACCAGGTGCAACGCCTACTCCAACACCTGCTCCAGAACTAACACAAGAAGAAAAAGATGCAGCCGCTGCAAAAGAAGCAGAAGCAGCAGCCGCTGCGAAAGCAGAAGAGGACAAAGCCAGGGACGCAAGAGCCGCAGCAGATTTGGCTGCTAAAGGGGTTACCTACAAATTTAAGTACCCAAGAATACTTACAGGAGCAGAAGTTGAGGCTCTTTCACCAGAAGAAAGAGCAATCTATGAAACAGAAGTAAGTTATAAAAATAATACCCTCTATCGCGACAACCCAGAAAAGTTAAACGCAGACAATGCTATTAGAGACAGGGCTAAAGCCGAAGGTCGTAATCTAACAGAAGAAGAATTTAGAAAACTTAATGTTCAAACAATCCAAGACCGTTTGTTTGGTCTGCAGGGTTTCAAACCAGGTACCCCTCAAAATCCATTTATGACAGGTCCAGCCGCTGAGAAGAGACCAAACAACGAAGATGCAATGACTTTTAAGTTTTACCAAGATTATCTTGGTGGACACAATAACAGAGATCTTACTTTATTCGGTGGCGGTAAGGCTGAGCCTATGTCACTTGAAGAGTTTACTCAAGTTTATAACGCCCTAGGTGGTAACGCAGGAGTAATAGATAGAAATCAAAACCGTGGTATACCTGGAACCTATAGTGAATTTTCTAAAGGACAAGGCGAACTTGCAATACGCACTCGCGGTAGAGCAGTTCCTGGTATGGATTTGATGCTTGACCCAAGAGTCAGCACTACGGCTGATGACGTTATCAATGCCTATATGAGTCAGAACCCAGATGACCCAATGAATCTTTTTTCAGATATTTCTAGTGGCGCAGGTTACGGAACAAGCGGGTTAACTGGTGGTTCAGGTGGTGGTACTACCTATGGCACTGGTTCAGCAACTACAAACCTAGATGTTATGAAATCTATTCTTCGTGGTATGGGTTTTAATAAAAAAATTATTGACTCATCATCCACATTTTTAAACAGGCTTCTTAAAGAAGGTATTGATTATGATAATGCTGTGTCTATCTTTCTTAACTCTCAAGACTACACGCTTAAAAATGGTTCAAAAATAAAGTCACCATTCTATGAAGAGTATGGCTATTTGAATGAGGGTCTTGTCAATCCTAAGACCGCAGCAGAACTTTACAATGCTGTCGAAGGTTACAAAGGAATTATTGACAAGTATGGCGCATCAAGCAAGTTCTTAACACCAGAAGCACTTAAAGGTTATGTAAAGAACAATGTTACAGTGCAAGACCTTGATGAGCGTGCAAACATGGGACGACTAAAGGGTCTTAATGCTGATAAAGCATATGTTGATTCTTTGGTTAAACTTGGTTTTATTGGCTCTGCGGGAGACCTAATAGATTTCTTCATGGACTTTAAGATTGGCAAGGAGCAGTTAGAACTTAACCGCAACACTGGAGCATTTACAGCAGAAGCGATTCGTCGTGCTCAGTCTGGTATATCATTTGATAAGACATCATTTGAAAAACTCAGCGCAGCACTTACTGCTAAGGGTCTTAGTGAATCTCAAATTTCAGCACTTGCTGCTCAGGGATTTGAAAACATTGCTGACACATTAAATCCTTTGACTATGTACTCACAGATTTATGAAAAGACTGGTGGCACAATAGAAGGCAATCAGGCTCTTCAATCAGGTATACAGCAGGAACTTATGGGAGAACAATTCCTAGGTACTGCATCTGCAAAGCGTAAGAAGTTAACAGAACTTGGACAGCGTTCTTTTGAAGGACGTAGTGGCTTCTATGCTAGCAAGAGCACAACAGCAGGACAAATATAAAGAATCCCCACCTGGACCCATCGGCCCCAGGGGGCGTACAAGACCGATAGTACAAGCCAATCCAGATACCCCATCTGATATTGAGGTGTGCGTCAACTACTAAAAAGGGAGAAATCGCTATGAGCGATAACCGCGACAACTACTGGGATGATGAAGAAGATGAAGAAACAAGTACACCTGTATTTGAATCAGATTCAGACCTCGTTAAGCGTCTACGAAAGCAATTAAAGGCTGAGCAGCGCAAAAACAAAGAGTTAGAAACTAACCTAGGTGACCTAACTAAGTCCCAAAAAGAGCGGATTTTAAAAGATGTTCTTACATCTAGAGGTGTCAATCACAAGATTGCACAGTTCGTTCCATCTGATATCGAGGCATCTGAAGATGCTATTAACGCATGGCTAGAGGCTAATGGTGATGTATTTGGTTACACTCCATCAGAAAAGCCAGCAATCAATCCGAATGATATCGCATCAATGCAAAAAATGGACGCTGTGCTAACTGGTGCTGAGACATCTGCAACTTCTGATGACGTGGCAAATCGCTTAGCGAATGCAACTTCTGAAGAAGAAATTATATCCATTCTCAGCGGTCAGTAAAAACCGCACACTAACCAGAAAGGGGATATCGCCAAATGGCCGATGTCTTTTCAACTTCAACCTCTGGGTTAGGTTCCAATCTTGTAACTATGGCGTACGACAAGTTGATTGAACTCAACTTGCGTTCAACACCACAGTTCCGCGCAATCGCGGACAAGAAGGTCGGAAACCCAACTCACGACGGTTCTTCAATCCGTTTCCAGTTCCACAACGATATTGCTGACACCACAATTGCTGGTGCAACACTCGCTGAAACTGTAGACCCAGATGCAGTAGCACTACCAGCAACTACAACACTAGATGTCGCACAGACAGAACTAGGTCGCGTAGTGCTTCCAACTCGCAAGTTGTCATTAATGTCACTTGCAGATGTTGACCCATGGATTGCTAACGCAGTCGCATTCAACATGGCAATGACACTAGACAATGGTGTTTCTGCTGTTCTTGATGCAGGTACAAACGTCATCCGCGAATCCGCTGGTGCACTTTCAACAACTGCTGCTAAGTCAACAATCGTAGCATCAGACACATTCAAGGGTCGCGACGTTCGTTACGCAGTAACAAAGTTGCGCGCTAACAATGTTCTAACTCGTGGCGGAATGTATGTTTCATACATCCACCCAGAGGTTTCACATGACCTACGTACAGAGACAGGTAACAACATCTGGCGTACACCACATGAGTACCAGAATGCTGGTCCACTATTTGCTGGTGAATTAGGCGCATGGGAAGGTGTTCGTTTTATCGAGACACCACGCATGACTAACTCAATCTCAGGTGGTGCTCTAACAGCACTTGCTACTGCTGCTGCAGTAAGCGGTGTATCAGGTGCGTTCACAATCGTCGTAGCAAACGGCGCATTCGGTGGTCTTGCTGAGGTAGGAGATGCTATCTCTGGAACTAACGTTGGTTCAGGTGCTTTGATTACAGATATCTCAGTTGGTGCAACAAACACAACACTTACAGTGTCTGTCGCTAACTCAGGAACTGTTGGAACAAACACACTTACAGTTACTCCAAAGGCTCGTGTTTACAACACTTACGTACTAGGACAGCAAGCACTTGCTGAGGCAGTATGGAAGGAACCAGGCATTGAGTTTGGTAACGTTGTAGACAAGTTGAACCGTTTCCGCCCAGTCGGCTGGCACGGTATCATCAACTGGTCTATCTACCGTCAAGATGCGTTATATCGCATTGAGACTGCTTCTTCTGTTCGTCCATAAGAAGTAATCTAAGTATTTAGATGGGTGGGGCAGGGGGAAACTCCTGCTCTATCCATAAAACGGCTTAGGAGGCTAAATGGCATACAAGTTCACAACACCCACAGTGAGCGAAGGTCCCGCAGGGGAAGGTCGCTTATTTGGCCGTTACCGCCTTGTAAGAGGCATAACAGTCTTGAAGGTAGATGGCGAGTACTACGAAGTTCGCTACCCATCCTCAGAAGAGGTAGAGGCTGCCGAAAAGGCATACATGGGAGGATACTCCTATGAAGTCAGTCCAGGAGAAAAAGCCAGCCTTGAGGCTGCAGGTTACACAGTGGAGACGATATGAGACACAGATTAGACCATCCAGAGGATGTTGAAGGTTGCTTTGGGTGCAAGGTTCTAGGACTTCAAATGAGTCCAGGAGATGCATCATCTCAAAAAATGGTAAGTAACAAAAAGTGGGACGGTGAGTTAGAAGCCTATCGTGCAGCACGTGCCGACGGGATTCAACCTGCTGGAACAAGTATGAAAAAAATTCAGGAGGCTCGTCGTGCTTCTGATGTCATGGGAAAGGCATTTGATGCTAACACTATGGGCGATAGCAAGATAATCCAAGAAAAAACAGTAGCAACACTCAAGGAAGTGGGAGCAATATAATGCCAATGGTAAACGGAAAAGAATACCCATACACTGCTAAAGGTATGGCTATGGCTAAGAAGGCTGCTAAGAAGTCAGGCAAGCCAATGAAGAAGGCTGCTAAGAAGACTATGAACCGTAAGAAGGGTATGTAATTATGTCAGTTAAAGGTGAGAAGTACAAGTCAATGGCAGCCAAGAAGAAGCATGAAAAGATGGAAGGTCCTGCCATGCGTCTAAAGGAATACGGCACTAAGAAGAAAGCCGCAAAAAAGACAGCCAAGAAGGCTGCAAAGCGTGGATTGTTTGGTGCTTGATAATGTCAAACAAATATACTAGAAGCACATCCACGGAGGATGCTATTAAGCAACTACAGAAGCAAATCAAGGCTGCTAATTCTGGTGCTGATGTAAAGAAGCAGAAGGCAGCAATTGACGCTCAATATCCTGGACTATACAAGAAGTCTAAGAATCCACTTCCAAGTCTTACAAAGGGATGGAAATAATGAAAAAGAAAGCACATCGCGGATTTAAGGCAGTTCAAAAAGAGATTTCTAAAAAGCAAGGTATAAGCATGGAACGTGCTGGAGCAATTCTTGCTTCTGGTGCTCGTAAGGCGTCACCTGCTGCAGTCAAGGCTAATCCTCGTTTGAAGAAGGTTTCAGGCGTAATGAAGAAAGCAAAAAAGAAGTAATGAAGAAGAAAGCGTTTTGGGATAAACCAAATCCTAAAAAGAAATCAACACCCTTAACGCCAGCACAGAAGGCTAGGGCTAAGGCACGTGCTAAAGCAGCAGGTCGCCCTTATCCAAACTTAGTTGACAATGCAGCAGCAAGGAAAAAGAAATGAAAGACTCACGTTTAACACGGGTTGGAGTAGCAGGCTATAACAAGCCTAAGCGTACTCCCAGCCACCCTACTAAGTCACACGTTGTTGTGGCTAAGGTAGGTAGCCAGGTTAAGACCATCCGCTTTGGACAGCAAGGCGTTTCTGGCTCACCTAAAAAAGCAGGAGAATCTGCATCCTATGCAGCACGTCGTAAGTCTTTCAAAGCAAGACATGCAAAGAATATATCCAAGGGAAAAATGAGTGCCGCATATTGGGCAGACAAGGTGAAATGGTAATGGCAAAAATTAAAGTCTCACAGAAGACAATCGATAAGATTAAAGAAATGGGAATGACAGCAGCCCTTAAGAAGGCTCCTAACGCAAGCCCAGAAATGAAGGAAGCACTTACTCGTATGTATGGTGCTCGCCGTGTTGCTGCTGCAGGTGGTAAGTCTACTCCTGCTGCTAAGAGTGCTGATGCTGCTCGTGGTGCTTCTACAAAGGCATCTGCTAAGCCAGTCTATAAGTCTGCAGACGCTGCACGTTCAGCGATGCCAGGCAAAGGACCTATGGCAAGCATGGGAACAAAGATGCCAGGCGCACGTCCAGTAAGAACCGCAGCAACTAACCCAGCCGCTAAAGCAGTAGTTAATATTTTATCAGGTAGAGGGTTAAAGGCAAACGATGGCATGACTGCAGCACAGGTAGCAGCAGAAAACAAGCGTCGCGCTTCTGGTGTAACAACACCTAGTAAGCCAAAACCTAAGGCAACAATTGAATCAGTTGCAGCAACAAATGCCAAGCGTATGGGTATCTCAGTCGCTGAGTACAACAAGCGTCTAGCAGCAGCAAAAAAGAAATAAGTAATTCCCCTTCAAGTATAAAGGATTCATAAATTGAGTGCAAAGCATAATTTAGTTTGCGAGGAGGCTGCGACCTTTACATTCCAGTTTGTAGTTAAGACTGGAAATACTCCATGGGATTTGACTAACTACAACGTTACAATGACGATTCGCCCATTTGTAGGTTCTAATGAGACTACTCTTCTTGCCACAAATGCTAATGGACGTGTTGCAGTTGGAACAACTAATGGTCAAGTTACAGTCACATTAAGTTCTACACTCACTGGTGCTATTAACCCAGGTCGTTATGTTTATGACCTTATACTTGATTCAGGTAGTGTTGTTACTCGTTTACTGGAAGGTAAGTTTGTAGTAACTGCTGGAGTCACTGTATGAGCGAAACAATTGTAGTCGTAGAACAAGCATCTAGTAGCAATATCTCAGTCAACGTCAGCCCAGATACTGCTGCTATTGAAGTTATTGTTACAGAGAACGCTGCTCCTGAAACTACAGTTGTTTTCTCAAATGACCAAGGTCCACAAGGAACCCCAGGAGTTACGGGTCCTACAGGACCTACAGGCCCTACTGGGTCAACTGGACCCATTGGTGCAACAGGCGTAACAGGACCGCAAGGTGTAACTGGTGTAGTCGGACCAACAGGTCCTACTGGACCTCAAGGAAGTCAAGGAGTACAAGGTGTTACTGGAGTTACTGGTAATGTTGGTCCCACTGGTCCTGTTGGGGCTACTGGTTCTATTGGAGTTACTGGAGCCACGGGCCCAGTCGGAGCAACGGGAGTTGCTGGACCTACAGGAGTTACAGGCAGCGTGGGTATTACAGGAGCCACAGGTCCTACAGGACCTACGGGAGTAACTGGTGTTGCTGGCTACACTGTTCTTAACGGAATAGTAGACCCAACAACACAAGGTGTTAATGGTGATTTTTATATTAACACTGCAACCAATAAAATTTTTGGACCAAAGGCTGCTGGCTCTTGGCCTGCTGGCGTAAATATTGTTGGACCTACAGGTCCTACGGGACCAGTTGGAGCAACTGGAACGACAGGAGTTACAGGTTCGACAGGACCTGCAGGAGCGACTGGCCCACAAGGCGCCACAGGCGTAACAGGGGCTACAGGTGCTACTGGTGCTGATGGTGGCTCTGCCAGTTACTTTGATTACAAGGCAAAAACTACAATTACAACTGGTGACCCTGGAAATCAGCATTTAATCTGGAATAACGCCACACAAATTTCTGCAACACAAATCAACATTAACCACATCAACGCAGATAATATTGATATTGACATTTTCTTAGGGTTGATTAAAACAAACGATGTAATCATTGTTCAAGATAAAAACCTATCTGATAACTTTCAAAAATTTACAGTGTCTGCAACACCGACAATGCTCACAGATTATGTGGTAATTCCCGTTACGCTTACAACATCAGGTGGAACAGGTACAACCAACTTTGCAAACAACCACCCGCTTATTGTGGCAATTATTTCAACTGGTATTGTTGGTCCAACTGGTGCCACAGGCCCTGCTGGTGCTACTGGACCGACTGGACCTACTGGTGCTGCAAGCACAGTTGCTGGGCCAACAGGTGCTACTGGACCAGCGGGTACAACTGGACCCACAGGTGCAGCAAGTACCGTTCCTGGACCAACAGGTGCAACAGGGCCAGCAGGTTCTGTAGGCGCCACTGGACCTGTTGGTGCAACAGGCGCCGTTGGTGCAACAGGAGCAACTGGTCCTGCAGTTGTGACTACTAAAGGTGACCTTGCTACATTCTCAACAACAGTTGATCGTTTGCCAGTTGGAACTGCTGGACAAACACTCATAGTAGATAGCACAACAAGCACTGGCTTGAAATGGGATAAAACATTAAATGCTTTTATCTTCATATCTCCTGAAGAAAGATTTACTGTTTCAGCAACAGCAGCAACTGGAACAGTTGCCTACGACGCCTCAACTCAAGGGGTGCTCTACTACACCACTAATGCTTCAGGTAACTGGACATTGAATGTCCGTGGTACTAGCGGCACTACACTCAATTCAGTTCTTAATGTTGGCGATAGCATTACTGTAGCATTTTTAGTTACAAACGGTGCTACTGCTTATTATCAAACAGCATTCCAAATCGACGGAAGCGCAGTTACTCCTAAGTGGAGCGGTGGAACTGCTCCTGCTGCTGGTAACGCATCATCTATAGATGCCTATTCGTTTACAATTATTAAAACAGCAGCAACACCAACCTACACCGTTTTGGGTGCTGGCCCAATTAAGTACGCTTAGGAGATACGATGCCATTTTTTACACCCGTTAATGCTGGTGGTGGTATGCCAAAAGCAGTAATTACTTCTACAACTGGTTCACCTACTATCAATACAGCCGCCCGACCTGGCAAAACTCAATATCGTTTTAGTGGCTCAGGTTCAATTACTGTTGGTACTGCTGGTAGTTGTGAAATTTTTATTGTTGGTGGTGGCGGCGGTGGCGGAGGTGTCTTCTTTTCAGCAGCCGCTGGTGGTGGTGGCGCAGGTGGTTATTTTTACAGTACAACTTCTGCACTTAATACTGGAACATTTACTATAACCATAGGTGGTGGTGGAGTAGGTGGACGAGTTGTAAGTGGTCCTGTTTTTTCTGCTTTTGGTGCACCAGGAAACCCTTCAGGTATTGGCGGATTTGTTGTTGGGCTAGGTGGCGGTGGCGGCAAAACAGGTGGTAGTAATAACGCTCCACAAGGCGATGGTGGAAGTGGTGGCGGTGGAGCCAGCGTAGATAACGTTCCAGGTTCTGCACAATTGTCACAAGGAAATAATGGTGGAGCAGGTATTGCAAGTGATGCTGGCGGTGGCGGTGGTGGCAAAAATGCAGTTGGTTCAGCAGGTTCTGGAACAACAGGCGGCAATGGCGGTGCTGGCTTAGCAAACTCAGTTACTGGCTCTTCTGTAACTTACGCAGGTGGAGGTGGCGGTTCTGGAAGTTCTGCCTCTGGAACAGGTGGTTCTGGTGGTGGTGGCGCAGGTGGTCTTAACGCTGCTGGAACAGACGGCACAGCAAATACGGGTGGCGGTGGTGGTGCTGGTGGTAATGCAACTGGTAGTGCAGTTGGCGGTAATGGCGGCTCTGGATATGTGATAGTGGTGACTGGATAATGGCACATTTTGCAAGATTAGAAGGTAATGTAGTTTCTGAAGTTATTGTTGTTAACAATGAAGTTGTTAATAACCTGCCATTCCCAGAGTCAGAACCAATTGGTGTTGCATTTTGCAAGTCACTATTTGGGGAAGAAACAGAATGGAGACAATGTTCTTATAATGCAAATTTCCGTGAAAACTATCCTAGTTCTGGCTACTGGTTTATGCCAGACTTAAATCTTCCAGATGGGGCTTTTATCCCTGGACCACAATCAAATGCTGATTCTGTGGTTGATCCTGTAGCATAGCGGTATGAGATTTCACGTTATAAGTCTGCCACATACACAAACAACTAAAGATTACGTCAACTGTGCTTATACCGAAAAGGTAAGGCGCTTCTGCGTGATGATGAAGTCACTAGGTCATACAGTCTATCTTTATGCTGGTGAGCAAAATGAAGCACCAGTAGATGAGTTAGTAACCTGTATCACAGAGCAACAAAGACTTGATTCAATTCAGGGCAAGCATTATACAGAAGTGCCGTTTGATGCAACTTTACCACACTGGCAAATATTTAATGCTAATGTAATTGCTGAACTAGGAAAACGACTAGAGCAAAAAGATTTTATCTGTGTTATTGGTGGAAGCATTCAGAAACCAATTGCAGATGCTTACCCTAACCACATCACTGTTGAATTTGGTATTGGTTATGGTGGAGTATTTAGCAAGTATAAAGTCTTTGAGTCATATGCTTGGATGCACAGCATCTACGCGATGTTCAAGAATCCTACTACAGTTGATGGAAACTTCTTTGACTGCGTAATCAATGGATACCTTGAACCAGAAATGTTTCCCTTACAGGAAAAGAAAGACGATTACTACCTATTCATTGGTAGATTAATTGAACGCAAGGGTTATAGAATTGCTCAAGAGGTATGCGAAACATTAGGCAAGCGATTAATAATTGCTGGTCCTGGTGAATTTGATGGCTATGGTGAGTATGTAGGAGCAGTTGGTCCAGAAGAACGGGCTAAACTTATGGGTGGTGCTATAGCAACATTTGCCCCTACTCAATACATAGAACCCTTTGGCAATGTGGTAATCGAAGCACAGACTTGTGGGACACCAACAATTACAACTGATTGGGGTGCTTTCACTGAAACTAATATCAATGGTCTTACTGGATATAGATGTCGAACATTCTCTGAATTCTGCCAAGCAGTAGAAGATGTAAAGACACTAGACCCAGTAGCAATACACAAGCGAGCAGTTTCCCTCTACTCACTTGATGCAATCGCCCTACAGTATGAAAAATACTTTAGTCGATTACTCACTCTATGGGATAACGGATGGTATGAAAGGTAATCAATGCCAACACTAAACGAACTGGTTGATGAAGTAAAGGCTAGCCTAACAGGCTACACACTTCGACAAGACCGAATTACATATCTAGCAAACCCTACTGGTTTGACTACAACAGGAACATCTATTACAGTTGGCTCTGAAAATAACCTAGCCAAGGGTATTATTGAGATTGATGACGAGTTGCTTTGGATTGACAGTTTTGATAAAGGAACTCAGACACTCAATGTTATTCCTGGTTTTGGTCGCGGATATCAGGGAACTAATCCAGCACCGCACTCACAGTACGCACAGATTACCTTATCTCCAACATTCCCACGTGTAAATATTAAGAAGGCTATTAACGATACAATTGCCTCAGTCTTTCCTAAGTTATGGTCTCTGTCTAGCACAACATTAACATACAACACAGTGCAGACTACCTATGCGCTTCCTGATGACTGTGAAGATGTACTAGCAGTTACTTGGCAGAGTACTGGGCCAACTAAAGAGTGGCTTCCAGTTCGTAACTGGCGTATGGATGCTATGGCTAATCAAGCATCCTTTAACTCAACTTCAAGCATTTCAATCTATGACCGCATTGACGCTGGACGCACTGTTCAGATTTGGTACACAACAGAGCCAAATACATTAGATAGCAACTCAGATGATTTTGCTGACGTAACAGGATTACCAGAGACAGCAAAGGATGTAATTATCCTAGGTGCTTGTGCTCGCCTGCTTACCTTCCTTGATGCTGGTCGTATCAATTTAACTTCTGCCGAGTCGGATTTAACTGACACCAAACTTCCCTCACAAGCAGGAACCAATATCTCTAAGTATGTCTATGCTCTTTATCAGACTCGCCTTAAAGAAGAATCAAGCAAGTTGCAAGGTCGTTATCCAGTAAAAATCCACTATACACGTCGCTAAGGAAAATAAATGACACGTAAATACTCAAGCACCAGCGTATCAACAACGCTACAGTCGCCTCTTGCTGATGGTGTTACAACAAGCATGACTGTATCGTCTGGAACAGGCAACGCATTACTTGGTGCCGTAACACTTACTGCTGGAAACGTAGACCAATTTACTGTTGCAATTGATGCAGATACAGCAAACGAAGAGATTGTTTTTATCACTGCTCAAAGCACAGCAGACCAATTTACTATTGTTCGTGGTCGTGCTGGTACATCTGCTATTGCACACACTGCTGGCGCAACAGTCAAACACGTTTTAACATCTGATGACCTGAATTACTATACAACTGCTGCCGATACTGCAGTTACACTTGCTGGCGCTCAAACACTTACCAACAAGACATTAACCGCTCCAGTAATCTCAACTATCTCAAATACTGGAACAATAACTTTGCCTACATCTACCGATACATTAGTTGGAAGGGCAACTACAGATACATTAACAAACAAGACATTGACAACGCCAACATTGACAGCACCAGTAGTAAACATCTCTATTAATGCACAGACTGGAACTACATACACATTTGTTCTTACAGACAATGGCAAGTTGGTAACACTTACCAATGCTGGTGCAATCACTTTGACTGTACCTCTTAACTCATCTGTTGCTTTCCCAATTGGAGCACAGGTAGCAATCCAGCAAAGCGGTGCTGGAGAGGTAACAGTTGCTGGAGCAGGTGGCGTTACGCTTAATACAACAGGAACTAAAACACGTGTTCAGTGGTCAGGAGCGGTTTTAGTAAAGACTGCCACAGATACCTGGACAATGTTAGGTGACCTTGAATAATGTCATTACTATTTAAATTTATTTCTTCAAGAATAACAACTATGGTATCTACTGACTATCTTGTAGTCGGTGCTGGTGGTAACGGAAGCCGATTTGCAGGTAGTTCTAGTGGTGAATCTGGTGGTGGTGGTGGCGGTGGTCAAGTTGCTACTGGAACCTTATCTTTAGGTAAAGGAAATACTTACACTGTAACTGTTGGAGCAGCAGCAACAAGTCAAGGTGGCTCATCTGTTTTCTCATCGGTAACTGCTTATGGTGGAACACCTGGAAAATTATCTGGTGTCACTGATACACCTGTTTATTCAAACACAGGTTCAGGTGGTGGTGGAAGTCCAACTAATACAGGTGGAAATACTGGTGGTGTTGGTTCTGGTGCTGGTAACAACGGTGGCACTGCAACATCTACAGCAGGCGGTGGTGGCGGTGGTGCATCAGCAGTAGGTGCTAACGCTGCTAGCAGTACTGGTGGAAACGGCGGTGCTGGAACAGCAAGCAGCATCACTGGAACTTCTCTTCTTTACGGAGCAGGTGGCGGTGGTGGAGGAGTTACTGGTGGTACTGGTGGTTCTTCTATCGGTGGTAATGGTGCATCAGGTTCAACACCTGCTACTAGTCCAACAGCAAATACAGGTGCAGGTGGTGGAGGCGGAAGCACAACACAGGCATCTACAAATGGTGCTACTGGTGTAGTAATCGTTGCCTATCCAACATCTTTTGGACTTGCAACATCAACAACAGGTTCACCAACTCAGACCACTGCTGGAAGCAACTATGTTTACAAGTGGACAACAAGCGGTTCAATCACTCTTTAAGGAGCATAAATGCCAACACCAGGCGATGATATTACCGAGGCAATACCCTACGTACTTTCTAACCCGTCAACTGTTCTAGGCTATTCTCCTACAGCAGAAGCGTATGACATTTCAGTTAATGGATTACCCTTCTTTTTATCTACAAGCGATGAATTGCCTTACCGTCGTCAGACTGCTCAGTATCGTAAACAACAGATTGACCAAGCAAATGAGCCAGGAGAACAATCAATTACTGGTTGGTGGGTTCGCGCGCAGTCTTCTTTTCATCTTGGTGAAGGCATTCGATTCTTTGACCCTACTACTGGAGAAACAGTCCCCTATCGTTTTACAGATAGCAAGGGTGTAAATATTTGGGAAAAAGGACAAACAACTTTACTTAAATCCTGTACTTCTGGTCATGTTGTTACTGGTGCTATCAATGCTACAACTAATCGTCCTTTTCAAATACTTCGTTCTATTGAATGGAGTGGAATCAATGGGGTTCTTCTTCATGATGAATATGATGTAGATAAAGGCTTTTCTCCCATTACTGTATCTATCAGTAACAAGGCTTTAACTTCTAACGTAGCAACGCTGACTACAGCGGCAGCACATGGTTTATCTACTAATATGCAAATTGTAATTACTGGTGTGGACGCGACCTTCAATGGCGAGTACCGCATTACAGGTGTACCTACAACTACTACCTTTACCTATGCAAAGACTGCATCTAACGTAACATCAACTGCTGTATCTCCAGTAGGTACAGGTGTTGCCCAAATTATTCACTTTATTGATTACAATGCTGGTGCTGGTGTGTATCCAGTCTATGCAATGTGTGATGATGGAACATTTGCCTATTGGCTTACAAACGTTACAAGTGGTGGTAATACTAAACTAACAATGTTTAAGAAGCCCCTTACTGGTTCTGCTGCAAGCACTGCTGATGAAGTCAAGATGTTTGATGTTACAGGTTCTACTATTACTGATAACTCAACCATGGAATTTATCAAAGAACGTATTGTAGCCTGTATTGATAATAAAGTTTATGAGATTCCTACCAATGCAACAGCCTTAACTGGTGCAGGTGGTGGTCGACTTGTTTATACTCATACAACAACCACACATAGATACACAAGCATTACAGCATCTGGTCCTGCAATCTACATCTCTGGCTACAATGGCATTCAGTCAACTATCTCTAAGTTTACACTTGAGACAGCAACTGGGCAAATGCCAGCACTTACATCTGCATCAATCGCAGCAGAACTGCCAGTAGGTGAGATTGTCTACAAGATTTACTACTATCTTTCATATATGATTATTGGAACTAATAAGGGAATCCGTGTAGCGCAAGTTAATGACCAAGATGGTTCTATCATTTATGGTCCACTTATTGTAGAAACAACCCAACCTTGCTATGACTTTGCTGCTCGTTCTAATTATGTCTGGTGCGCAACTGGTATAGACGGTGAGCCAGGTGTAATAAGAATCAATCTATCCGAGCAAATTGAAACACTACGATTTGCCTACGCTAATGATGTTTATTTTCCAGGCGTAACAGCGCATCCAACAACTGCGTGTGCTTTTTCTGGTTCTACAAACCAAATGGTGTTCTGTACAGCCTATGCAAGTGCTAGCGATGGTGCTGTTTACTATGAAAGCCCTACTGTACTCATGTCAAGTGGCTACATCCAAACTGGTGCTATTCGTTACGGAACACTTGAGAACAAAGTTTTTAAGAATATCAAACCACGAATGGGAGCAAGTAATGGTGCTTTAACCATTAAGTCAATTGACGCTAATGGCACTGAGTATTCTATTGGTTACTTTGCAGAGGGTGAAACCATACCTGAGGTGGGTATCGCATATCCATTAGGTTCTCAGGAATATCTATCCTTTAAATTCGTATTTGAAAGATTAAGCACGGATTCAACCAAGGGTCCTACCTTTAAGGGTTATCAACTTAAATCTTTGCCCGCTATCCCTCGTCAGCGCGTTATCCAATATCCATTGGCTTGCTATGACCGTGAATCAGACACCTATGGTGTTCAGGTTGGCTATGAGGGTTGGGCATACTCAAAGTTAATTGAACTAGAAAACGTAGAAAATGCTGGAGATACTATTCGCGTAGTAGATTACAGAAACAACGAGTCCTATTTAGGAGTCATTGAAGAAATGCAATTCATTAACCGCACCCCATCAGATAAACGTTTCAGTGGATTTGGTGGCATACTGCTTCTGACAATCAGAGCCTTATAGGAGATATAAGTGACAACATCTAATTGGGCTGGACTAATCGTATCTATTATAGCAATCATATCAGCATTTGCTGGTTCTGTGCGCTGGCTAGTCAAGCATTATCTTTACGAACTCAAGCCTAATGGTGGTTCAAGTGTTAAAGATTCCGTTACAAGACTAGAAACAAAAGTAGAAATCCTTTATCAGATGATGTTAGCCAAGGGGAGAGATGAGTGACACCTGTAGCCAAGAAAGCCACACCTGCTGCAATTGCTGTGCTCCGTCAGGCGACGGCACTGCGACCAAAGCGGAAGAAGGCAAGCGATGGGTTGCTCCCATCTGCTGCTCACCTAAAACAGAATCCTGATTCAGACCACAACACAGGTTACGCAGTAGACATTACTCACGACCCAGCCTTTGGTATAGATTGCAAGATTGCATACGATAATCTCAAGTCAGACCCTAGGGTTAAGTACCTTATCTTCAAAGGACGTATCTGGACCCCTCAAAAGGGAGACCAGCCTTATTCAGGACCTAACCCTCATAACCATCACCTTCATATCTCTATCAAGGAAACCTCAGGTAAAGACACACGACCATGGTTCCCATGGCTAGGTGAAGTAAAGATTTTTAACAGTATAAAAGCAAAGGCAACACCACTCCCAAAGAAAAAGGAAAATAAATGAAAAAGTTCCTAACTAAGAAGCAAGAAGCAGCAATTAAGTCATACCTTCGCGCAATCCTAGCCTCAGCCATTGTCATGGGTATTGCCATGCTGACTGACCTAGCACCACAGTACGCTGTACTAATCGGTGCATTGGCTGCCCCATTGGCTAAATGGGCAGATAAGAATGACGCAGACTACGGACTAGGGTCTCAAGAATAGCCTTTTTAGGCCCCTAGCAGGCGATTTAAGACGATTAACCCCTCTACCTAAGGTATTTACCCTAGGCGGAGGGGTTTTTTGTCGTTTACCCACCCGTAGAATAGAATCCTGAACCGTTAAACTTGACTGGTACGGCGGTATAGACACGCCTCATAGGCTCCCCACAGGAGCACTCCCAAACATTATCTCTATCTTCCATCTCAACTTGCTTGTCCATGGTGGTACCACAGGCATCGCACTTGTATTCATAGGTAGGCATTAGTACTCCAAGCCTATGTACCAGAATCCTAGTTGTAAATCAAAAAAGTATCTGTTGATAGTAAATCCAATACCAAAGCCACATATCTTGCCACAAGAAAACCAAACCTTTTTGCCTATCTTCTTTTCCATTTGACCCCCCTAGATGAGGAACTTACTGTACCATAGAAGTGCGGGAAACCGTGGGGCGGAAACTTCAAATGACGGCGACGACAAATGTCTGATTCCAACTCCCTGAACCACCATTAATTTTTATGGGGGGTAGGGGGGCGTTTCTTAAAATCTGGTTCAGACAGCATTTAAGAAACCCGTATGGTACCGTCGCCGTATGACAAAATTTATAGATGCAAATACGTATTACTGGATAGCAGATGTCACTCACTTATGCTGTGATGAGGTTCAATTCAAGTATATCTGCAAGGCATGTGGCGAAACAATGGATTGTTACTACTGTGGATTCGACGCGTATGGTTCCCATGGCTGTGATACGGTACAACCATGAACGAATTACCTAAGCATATTTCCTATTCCAGTTTTACCACTTGGCAAGAGTGTGGCTGGAAGTACTATCTACAAAAAGTCGAAGGCGTTAAAGAAGCCCATGCAGTATGGTTTACTGGTGGCTCTGCAGTGCATAAGGCTACCGAGAACTATGACAACGCAGGTCAGATAACTCTTGACTCCGCATACCTTGATACAGTCTGGAATGATGCTTGGTTCAACCAAGTAAAAGAAGACGAAGAAATCAATGGTGACATGAACACTTGGCAGTTTGCTAAGAAAGAAGACATGTCATGGTGGTATGGCGAAGGTCGCTGGATGTTAGAGAACTGGGCTAAGTTCCGCATGAACGGCTGGTCAGTCTATGAAGACTTTGTTGAAAAAGAATATGAGATTGAGATTGATGACTCATCTGTAAAGATGGCCATTGACCGCGTGATGGTGGACTTCGAGGGGAATCGGGTGCTCCTCGACATCAAGACTGGTGCGTCATCCCAAAGGCATCCCTTACAACTCGCTGTCTATGCGTGGGCACTTGAGAAGCAAGGGGTCTCTGTCGACAAGGCAGGCTTCTGGGATGCACGTACTGGTTACGTTTCGTTATGGAGCCTAAATAATTTACACTCAGACCGAGTAGAAGATATACTCAACACCTTTGACAAGGCTCGAAAAGAAACAATCTTCCTACCTAACCTGTCTAACTGTGGTCGATGTGGAATCACATCATCCTGTAAGTTTGTTAATGGACACGTTAGTTAGCGATATAGTACCCATCATCCGTTCTTTAGATGAACAGATTGATGCATGGGACAATATAGGGTTCAAACTCGAACACGAAGAGGAGATAAACAAATGACTGGTAACTTCCAAGTCAGTAGCAAACTCAACGATGGACGAATATTCGTCGTTGCATCAGAGACCTATGCAGCATTCTGCGAGGCTCTCGAAAGTGCCGTAGGCATTGAGGAGTCACAAGAACTCCTTAAGCAGATGGCACAATCACTTGCAGGTGCTCCGCAGACTGCAGGACAAGCGATGGATAACCTACGGACTGCCTTTCCTACTGGACAGGTAGACCATACGGCTCATCCAACACAAACTTCTGGCAACACTCTAGGACCAGAGTCCAAGAAGTGTATCCATGGAGTAATGACAAAGCGACAAGGCGCAGGTGCAAAGGGACCTTGGAAGGGCTATATGTGCCCTACTCCAAAGGGAACTCCAGACCAATGCGAACCTGTATTCATCCGTCGCAATGATGCTGAGTGGAGTACATTCTAAGACATGAGAACACTTGCCCGTGCCGTAGGTAGCAAAGATATTGGTGGCGAACCGCTTCCAACGGTCTTTCGTACCTTTGATATTAACAAAATGGTTTTCCGTCGTTCGGAGATATCCATGATTGCAGGTACCCCTGGCGCGGGTAAGTCAACTCTTGCTTTAGCAATTGCACTTCGCGCAAAAGTACCGACACTTTACGTAAGTGCCGATACTAACGCACATACAATGGCTATGCGTTTGCTATCTATGATTACTGGTAAGACTCAGACTGATGCAGAACACATGCTTGAGTCTGATGTTGCCGATACTCGCAAGACAATTAACGAGAATGCAGGGCACATCTTCTGGTCTTTTGAGTCTAGTCCTACACTAGATGACCTAGACCAAGAGGTTGCTGCCTTTGAAGAACTATGGGGTTGCTCTCCAACTCTCATTGTTATTGATAACCTTATGGATATTGCTAACGATGGTGGAGAAGAGTTTGCCAACATGCGTTCAACATTAAAAGAGTTAAAGTACCTTGCAAGAGATACAAACGCAGCAGTCCTTGTATTGCACCATACTAAAGAATCATATACAGGCACACCATGTCAGCCACGCTCTGCTTTGCAGGGTATGGTTGCACAGTTACCTGCTCTTATCTGCACAGTTGGAACTGATGCTCCTGGGTTTATCGCAGTAGCACCAGTGAAAAACCGTTATGGTAAGGCAGACCCAACAGGCAATACTGCCTTTTGGTTGAACTTTAACCCCGAATACATGGATGTTTCTGACATCGCTGAGAGGTTAAAATGAGTTTCATCGACCCTATCGTACCCAATCCTGATTGGGGTAATCCGTTTCCAAACGTAGAACCCGATGAGTGGGAAGACGATGACGATGACTAAAGATATAAACCAACTAAAACCAGATTACACAAGGGCAATGGATATCCGTGGTGAGCCAACTACGGTATGTATCTGTGGATGTTACATTTGGAATCTCAAGGTATCCTTCGACCAAGATGGAACCATTGGGATGTATTTCAGAGATATGGAGTGTGTTGACTGTGGAACGCAGGCAACCGCACCAATTGAGGAGTAAGAATGAAACTAACAACATATGCTTGGATTATGGCTGTTGTAGTCTTTGTGGGAACCTTGCCTCACGCTGTGGGTGCGATGTTTTTGGAAAGACAGATAGCAATCAAAGAGAACTGCGCTAAACCAATCTTTGGTGTAGCGTCAATATCCGAGATGAAAAAAATGGCAAAATGGATTGCAAAAGGAAAAGTCCTAGAGCAATACAAGAGTACTAGAGAGTGGAAAGCATTGTTTACATTATGGAACAAAGAGTCTCGTTGGGATTATACCGCAGACAATCCACGCTCATCTGCTTATGGAATACCTCAGATACTAAACATGCCTGAGAATACTCCAATGGTTAAGCAAATTGATTTAGGTCTCAAATATATAAAGCACCGTTACGGTAGTCCATCAAAGGCATTAGCCTTTCATAACCAAAACGGCTGGTACTAATAATGGGTGGTCGCGCAGCAAAGGCTAAAGGTGCGGGAGCAGAGCGAGATGTAGTCAAATACCTCAAACAATGGTTTCCGTATGTAGACAGACGCCTTGCTGGCGCGACTCTCGATAAAGGTGACATTTCAGGTATTCCTGGTGTTACTATAGAGATAAAGAACCACGCTAAGATGGACTTAGCAGGCTGGACAGAAGAGTTGATAGTCGAGATGGCTAACGACAAGGCTTGGACAGGTGTGGTTGTGCACAAGAGGAAAGGGAAGGGGAACCCTGGAGACTGGTACGCAACCATGCCTGTGCAGGTGTGGGTGGACCTTTTACGAAAGGCTTTAGATAAATGAATGAAGATAACCCGAACATCACCGCGATACTAGAGCACTATGGTGCTACTGTTCCAACTCGTAAAGGTTGGGCAAAGATGAAGTGCCCGTTTCATAATGATTCACACGCATCATCAGCAGTCAATTTAGATTTAAATATATTTAAGTGTCATGGTTGTCAGTACAAAGGCAACGGATACAACATCATTAAGGACAAAGAGGGGGTAAGTTTTCGTGAAGCAATCAGTATCGCAGAAGGAATCCTTAACTCGCGCGGGGAAGTATTACCACAGCGCGTTGGCAGAGGCGGAAGAATATCTAGCGGAGCGAGGAATAACTTTAGAAGCGGCAACTCGCGCTCGATTGGGCGTCGTGCTAGAGCCCTTAACGGGTCATGAAGCATACATCAATCGCTTGGCGATTCCGTATCTTACGCGTTCGGGGGTGGTTGACATACGATTCCGCTCCATGGATTTGTCAGAACCAAAATACATGGGGATGGCTGGCGCGACAACGCATCTATATAATGTCGGTGCCTTCTTTAAAGCAACGTCATATATATGTATTTGCGAAGGTGAGATTGATACAATCACGCTTGATACTGTTTGCGGTATACCTGCGGTGGGAGTCCCAGGAGTCAACAACTGGAAGAAGCATTACACGCGCCTTCTCTCAGACTTTGACAAGGTATTCCTCTTTGCTGACGGGGATTCTGCTGGCTCTGACTTTGGTAAGTCTCTTTCTCGTGAACTGGGTAATCTTGTGGTAGTCAATATGCCAGATGGTGAAGATGTGAACAGCATGTATCTCAAGAATGGTGTAGAATATTTTCAACAAAAGATTGCGAGTGTACAATAATGTTGATACCAATGGATGGACACTTCGAGTGTTCAGAGTCTGGGTGTGATTTTGTTACCTGTGATTTGTTCGAGTTCATGGAGCATTGTGGTGTGGAATACTCATGGAATGTGCGCCTCAACAAGAGGTACTCATTTGATTTATTCCAGTTCCTAGATATTCTAAATGAAATCACCAATGTAGGTGACTTAGATGCTATCTATGACCATGTTCAGTCAGCGACTCTACTGCTCATAAACGCTAGCGGAGATGAACTTGAGGACTTTATTGAAGAAACTATTGTACAAGAGGAGATGTCGCATGTCATGGACGGTATCGAAAGGATGCTCAAAGAGAATGAATAAAGCAGAACTTAAAGAGTTGGTTTGGGAAGAACAGCCAGTAGACCAGTTTGACCTTGATGTCTATGAGATTGTTGATGAACTCTACAATCTGTTACTAAACAAGCATCTAGACTATGGTCCAAAGAATATCGCTGGGTCTCCTGGTGGTCCTCTCAATGGGCTACGTGTGCGTATGTGGGACAAGATTGCTCGCATCAATCACTTGATTGACAATGGTGCAGGTGCCAAGAATGAACCCCTTGAGGATTCATACAAAGACCTAGCCAACTATGCTATCATTGGACTAATGGTACTGAGAGGAAAGTGGCCACAAGAATGAAAATTTTCGGACCTTACAAAGGCAGTAAACAAAATGGTGGACGTCCTATCTACGTCTTCAAGAGAAAGAAGAAAAATGGCGAAGTGGTTACAACTTCTAGCAATAAGGCTAGAGTTGATTATGAAAAAGCCACAGGAAAAACCTTACCAACAGGAACAGAAGTTGACCACAAGAACAACAAAGGTCGAGCAGGAGATGACAGGATATCAAATCTCAGAACCATCTCCAAAAGCAAGAACGTAGGATTAGAAAACAAGCGTCGTGCTGTAAAGAAAACCGCCAAGAAAACCGCGAAGAAAGCAGCCAAAAAGAAATGAAAAATATCGTTTGCATATCAGACTTGCAGGTTCCATATCATGATGTCGAAGCCACCAAGGCAGTGGCAAAGTTTATCCAGTGGTATCAACCTGAGACAGTCGTCTCTTGTGGAGACGAGATGGATATGCAGACAATCAGTAAGTGGAGTAAGGGTACTGAGTTAGAGTTTGAGCGTTCTATTGGACGTGACAGAGACTTAACACGACAAGTGCTGTATGACTTAACAATTGAGCACATGGTACGCAGTAATCATACTGACCGCTTGTTTAACACAGTTGCTATGCGTGCACCAGGGTTACTTGGTCTACCAGAGTTGCAACTAGAAAACTTCTTAGGCTTAAATGAACTTGATATTAAGTATCACGCAGACCCTTATGAGTTAGCACCAGGATGGTTGCTGATGCATGGTGATGAGGGCAACGTACAGCCCACTGCAGGAGCCACAGCACTTGGTTTAGCCAAGCGTTCAGGCATGTCTGTAGTGTGTGGTCACACGCACCGCATGGGGCTAACACATCAGACTCAGACTTATCGTGGTGGCAAGCCTAGAACTGTATGGGGCATGGAACTTGGTAATCTTATGGATTATCGTAATGCTAAGTACATCAAGGCAGGACTATTCACATGGCAGCAGGGTTTTGGTATCTTGCATGTTGATGGTAAGAATGTTACACCACAATTAGTTCCAATCATCAATCAATCTTTCACGGTGGATGGTAAAACATTCAAGTGGTAGAAACAGAACAATACGAGAACATGGTAGGCTCAATTGCCTACGAGTTCTCACGTAAGTTTCACATGTGTGATGCTGATGATATCCGTCAAGAGTTGTGGATTTGGTTTCTCGAACATCCTAACAAGGTAAAGGTTTGGGAAGCATTAGATGGCAAGCAGTCTATTAAGTTGATTGCAAGGTCACTACGCAACGCTGCTAAAGATTACTGTCAGCGTGAGAAGGCACATGCGATTGGTTACAAGGTAGAAGATAACTATTACTATGACCGTGAAGTTGTTGAGTTGCTACTACCAGCAGTTATCCGTGGTGACTTAGTTGCACCATCTATGCTTGACCTTGGCTTTGTAGCCACCAAACAGGTTGCATCAGAAGGTGGTAACTGGTTTGCCATGATGGCTGACATTGAGCGTAGCCTGCGACGGCTGACTCAGGAACAGTTGAGTATCATCTATCTGCGTTTTGGTGATAATTGCGATAACGTTACCCTGGCAACAGAATTAGCCATCAGTGAAGATGCAGCACGTATGCGCGTCAATCGTGCATTAAACAATCTATTGAATTTCCTTGGTGGTTCCAGACCACGCAGGGAACGAGACTATACAGAACAGGAAATCAATGAGCGAGCAACGGGAACAGACACCAGTGGAGAAGATATTCGAGATGCTGGAGGAGAAGTTATCCGACAAGACTTGGACTGACACTCAAGAACCTGAGTTTATTAAAGGACTCGAAGGTATCAAGAACGTTATTCAAAACATCTCTACCAACATGTTTATCATGTTAGATTTGTTCCAACAATATACTGACGCTATCTATCAGTCACCTGTATTTAAGGATGTGGTTGGCGGGGAGAGTGAACAGAACGGCAAGGTCAATCCAACACAAACTCCTCCAACACCAGCCAATCGCGCTGAGAAGCGCGCTGCTGCGAAGTCAGGGTTAATTGTACCAGACAAGACATTGATAGTACCATGATTTGTACTAGATGCGTAGCAGGCGGTACTGCTAATTCAGTGGGTGATGTGGCGATTGCAATTCTGTTTCATGCAGAGTGTGAATACAAGGATTGTACCTGCCAGCATAAGACAGGTAAGTACATCAAAAAATAGGCATTAAAAAACCCCCCACGCTGGGTGCGTGAGGGGCGTGCCAACTGCCTTCCACAGAGTTGGCTATGTTAGGAATCCTAACGGGTGTTAGTAATCGCGTACTATGTTAGCAACAGTGATTACAGATTGTGCTTCCAATCGAAAGACAATGTAGTCAATGATACCTTGCTCGGTCATTGGCTCACTACCTGCTTCTTGGTCTGTGACAGTAAGTGAGAAGGTAAAACTAGTCATCTCCCCACATCCTATCAGGTTCACCGCAGTCATCCTCACTCATGAGGCAACCACAGTCTTCACATACTTCATCTTTATCGAGTGCTATGTCGTCATCTAGTGGTGGTTCATAACTCATGCTTGAACTCCCTACCTACTTCGTACTCTGAGCCGATAGCATCAACTGCTTTTGACAGTTCACGCATTAACTCGTTTCGTTGTTCTTCTGATAAGTGTCTTATCATGTCTTCTGTTACTTCTGCCTTCCATACTGTCCTTCTGTCTTCGCCTTTCATAGTTGCGCCTCTCTCGTTACGCACTTGCCAAATAACTGAGCAAGCATAGCCATGTTGCTTTTCCCTGTTTTAACCCAATCGGCAAATACTCTTTGGTATTCGTCTCCGACAGGATGATAAACAAGACAGGTACATTGACCAACTTTGGCAACGAAATCCTGTTGTTCTTTTATTTGACTATACATTGTTGTGCCTTCCTGTTAGGAATCCTAACATCATAGTGCTATCGCTAGGATTATCCCAACGACAAACAGGGTTGATAATGAAGTCCAAAGTATAAGGAGCAGTTGCTCGCCTACACTTTCAACGAAGTATTCTTGTTCATCCTTATACATTTTTCTCCATTTCATGTGGCACGCTATAAACAGCAGACTCATAGGTATCTGTCCAGTTGATAGGAGTCATACCTAAAGCCTTCTGCGTAGCGTGTCTTTCTAATCTGTCCATGCCACCCCAAATCCCAGTGAGATTAAAGTATTGTAAAGCATAATCTTTACACTCCTTCAATGCAGGGCAGGCAGAACAGATGTCGCGAGCAAGCGTAGCCTCAGGAGTGTGACTCCATTTACGACCACGACCTGCTAACTCTTGCGGATGCCACCAATCAGGATTGTAACCCTTGTCAGAGCACAATGCCTCATTGGTGAACATTGGTATGTGATTATCAAACATCCATGTCACCTGCGTTAGGAATCCTAACAAGTGCTAGTTTATCCCAAGCACAGGTTCCACAGTAGTTGCGCTCTGCTAGGTCGTGTGCCTCGACAACTAAGTCGAGGTCACACTTCCAGCATCGCGTATTTTTATAGGTCATGCGTGACCTTCCATTGGTAGTTGTTGAGCAAGTCCTGCATAGTGCTTGGCTCGCACCATGAGTCTTGCATGTTCGGTTGTATCTCCCTGCTTGAGTGCTTGTTCGGCATCATGCAGGAATAGTTCAGCGCGTACACCATAGTAGTACGGAGTAGGCGGTACAGGGATGTGCTTAGGTTGATTACTCACCAGCCCCACGCCCCTTGTGAATCAGCGTTCCACCAGTTGCCACCCTTGCTAGAGTTGCTACCTTGATAGCATAAGCAATCGGTCTTGTAGATTTTACAGCCCCAGCAACTACCACAGGTAGGGCAGAAGTCCATAGCAGTTGGGTCAAGAGGCTCGGCAAGTAACACAGTATCGCACACTTCGCACTCAGCATAGAACTCCTCATCCTCAATGAGTCCCATGTTTCGAGGCGAAACTGAGTGCCATGTGTTGCTGTAAGTAGGCAGGTAGCAGGAGTCGTTAGACCACCACACACCCGAAGCATCTGCCTTGCCTTTGTTCTCGTGAATAAGGTAGCACTGATGCTTAGCGCGTGGGTCTACTGTTAGGATAGCAACCTTAGAACCTGAGGTGAAATCCTCCATTAGATTGAACACTTGGTCGTTATCTAGTGAGGCTACGCCACCAATAGCAGGTAGTAAGTCCTCAGCAAAGATACGAGTATCGCTACGCAAGTCTCCATGCGGTTCGACAATAGGCAGGATGCCATTGTGTGCTAGGTAGGTACGCTCATCATGACCTACCTTGAAAGGGTGACAGTTATCTACTGTCGTTGAGCCATGAGTGGCTAGTCGTGCGTGCCACATAGCGTACCCCTCAGGATACTTTGCACGCATCTCTAAGAAGCGGTTGATAGAAGTGTCTGCGTTCATAGTACGCTCACTATGGATGCGGTTCTCACTAGGTACTACGATAGCGAAACCAAATCCGTGTGGATTGTTGAGCGCAGAGTTTTCTAACTTCTCACGAGACGGAATTACATTGGGTGGAATTACACATAACATACACATTGGCTTACTCTTTTCTGTTAGGAATCCTAACGGTTAGTTTTCATAAGGGGTTGAGTCAGAAGCGAACGATTCGCTCATGATTAGTGCAAGGTTGGGATAAGTCTCAAGGTTCTCTGATACATACGCGGTAAAGCGTAGCCATGAGAGTGCTTGATTCTTGGATGTAACCTTGAGGTTACGAGTGTATTCAACGGATGCAGTAACGAACTCAAGTGCAGACAGCACCCGTTCCTTACGCAGTGAACCCTTGAACACGCGCACTTCTAGCGTGGCATCATTCTCGGTGTTGATAGCCGAGTATCTGCCGTCCGATTGGTTGCCGTACTTGAGTTTGGCTACCAGTTTGCCCTTGTCACCAAAGGTTGCATAGTTATTATTGCTACGCCCAGCGATACGCTCAACCTGTCGTTGGTTGTCGTAGATAAGTTTCATGAATCGTAACTCATGAGACTGCTTACGCAGGATAAGTTGGTCGCGGTCTACCCTGTTCCATGCAGGTACGCCTTCACCGAAAGCGGTACGAGACACATGAACATGAAGCCCACAGGTATCGGTGTTCCATGAACGGAAACCTCCACGCTTTAACTTAGAGATGAACTCCCAGTTAAAGTCAGTTTGATAGGCTTCTAGCGTGTGAGGATGTGTGACTATCTCGAATCCGTCAGAGAGCGAGCCGTCATCCTTCATGTAAGCATGAGAGCCTAGCGTGTCTTGTGCTATCTCAGCACCAGCGTAGCGCGACTCATTACGAGCCTCGACCTCTAACTCAAAGCCGAGATAGTATTGACCTTTGCCAAAGAAGTACGGGCTAGGTCGGTACGAGTAACTATGGATAGAGCCGTTATCCTCGCCCTCTGAACAGTCGTGTCCGTTACCGTCCCAGTATTGCTCGTTACAGTCATCACACTCATAGACATAGTTGTCGTGACAGTTTTGACAGTAGAGCGAGTCATTGAACCATGAACAGTTATCTCGGTGAGTGATGTCGTCACATGAGGGGCAAGCGACATAGTTATGACTTCCACCATTCTCCGTATAGTATTCTGATGCACAGAACTCACAGCGTAGGTCTCCTTCTATCTGAGTGAAACAAGCAAAGCCCGCAGTGCTAATCATGCTACGCCAATCGGTGTAGCGAGTAGTTACATAGACGAAATCGCAATCTACGCAACCGTTGGAGTTGGGAGAGTCGGTAGTGCAGTTACGGTGAACTACTAACTCTGTCTCCCTATCATCTAGGTATGCAGTTACGAACTGCCATAACTGTCTCTCTTGACCTTCCACGACATGCTCAGGACGACCACAAGCCTTGCAGTTTGGAGTCGTATCCATGTTAGGAACCCTAACAGGAGTCTCCTCGAAGCCGTAGCGACTATGACAATCGCTACAACGCTCTGACTGCTCTGCGCCTTCGCCAGAGGATACGAATAGGTGGTTAGGCATGTTGCAACGAGCGCAGATGCCTATACCTGTATAACCGAATGACATGATTACTTACTTGCCTGACGCTTGAGGTCAAGGTAAGCAGCGCGGTACTCCTGAACGGAGCGAGTGAGCCGAGCATTAGCAACGGCTGATGTGATTACGAGTGTTACAGATACTACTAGCGCAATCATGACGGCTAGTAGGTCGAGTGTTGTAAGAAACATTTGGAACCTTTCGAGTAACCCGTTAGGAATCCTAACAGGATAAGCAGACAGAGTTGTTCGCTTATGTCTCAATTATAGATTATCCACAGGTGAGAGTCAAATAGCCCTACCCCTATTATTCGCGGAACGACAACGGCTGGAGCCGTATCCTATCCAACACAAACTACGCAACGGCTAAAGTTGTCTCACGAGCCAATCCAACACAAACTAACCGACACAAACCCAACACAAACAAAAAACTTTTTTCGCGCGCCCTGTGCGCGGACATGCGAAAGCCCGCCCCCGCGATTAAGCGAGGACGGGCTGACTTCGCGCGAGGCTTAGGCGATAGCCTTACCTGCTGGATGGTTCGCAGACTTCGCAACCTTCGCAAGAGATGTGAGACGCTTTGCGACTTTCTCGGCGAGAATAATCTCATCCGCGCTAAGGCTGATGTCCTCGGCTGAGTCGAGACGATTAGAAAAGAACTTCAACGCCATACCGATAGTGACCACACCTGCAATAGTGTCAGGGATGACCAACTCACCAGCCATAACCTCAACGCCCACAGATGCGCCCTTCTTTGGAGCCTTTGCGCGTGTGCTTGGAGCGCGCTTTGCCTTCTTTACTTCCTCGGCTTTGCGTGTTGCTTTCACGAACTCCGCCCATGATGTCGCACGCTTGGCAATCTCGCGCGCACCCTCGGCACCTGCTGAACGCTGGCAAACCGCGACTTCCTTCATGAACTCGGAAACCTCGACACCTTGAGCCCACTTTGAGCCCTGCAAAACTTCACCAGCGAAACCGAAATAATTTGCATACGCTGGACGAATTGCAGAAATCGCGCCCGACTTCTTGCCTTCCTCAAGGGTCGCGTTCAGGTCGCGCGCAGGTTGGTTGGCGTTTTTGATGATGAACGCGCGAATTGCTACCTGCTGACCTTCGACCAAAC
>Ga0209087_1000174_pt1 | contig 40843 bp, 35 predicted proteins | sample S_130805_EF_Meta_FD_187321 | JGI IMG/M metagenome (GOLD analysis project Ga0209087, IMG submission 187321) | Freshwater microbial communities from Lake Simoncouche, Canada to study carbon cycling - S_130805_EF_MetaG (SPAdes) (version 2) | ecosystem: Environmental > Aquatic > Freshwater > Lake ... | reverse complement strand
AATGCCGCAGAGACTGTCCTTGTCCACAAATCTGTCGCTGAGAAATTCTTACCTACCTTGTTGACCTCACTTCATAGCGCTGGCGTATTGCTCCATTGCGATGAAGCTGCGGAGTTAATTGCAAAGACGCTATCGATTGATGTCACACGTGCAACTGCGCAAAACTGGGGGACTGAGTATGGAGTCCTTGAAATGAATGTAGGCGTTGTAGATTCGCTCGAGAGCGCTATCGATCACATCGCAGCCTTTGGCACACAGCACACCGAAGCGATCGTTACCGAAGATAAAGAGAGTGCACGTAGATTTATTGCAATGTCAGATTGCGCGGCAGTAATGGTTAACGCATCGACTCGCTTTACAGATGGTGAGCAGATGGGCTTTGGCGCAGAAATCGGAATCTCAAATCAAAAACTTCACGCCCGCGGCCCAATGGGGTTAGAGGCGATGACAACGACTACCTGGATCGTCACTGGAACCGGACAAATTCGCTCTTAAGCCTTTCTTTTTATAGACTCCACTCATGAGTAGCCTGTCACGTGATGATGTCGCAAAGTTGGCAGCCCTCGCCCGTATTGAGATGAGTGAAGAAGAGCTGGTAAGTCTTGCCTCACAATTTGGAATGATTCTTGATGCTGTTGCTCGCGTTCAGGAAGTTGACCTCGATGGAGTCGCACCTACATCTCATCCGCAGCCAATTCAAAATGTATTCCGTGAAGATGTAGTCCACCCAAGTCTTACTCCAGCACAAGCGCTCTCCAGTGCACCTGCACAAGAAGAACAACGTTTTCGTGTTCCACAGATCCTTGGTGAAGCTGAGTGATTACACAGAGCGCAGCAGCAATGTCAGAGGCCCTATCAAAGAGTGAAGTGACATCTACAGAATTAACACAGGCACATTTAGATCGCATCGCTAGCGTTGACTCGTCCGTTAAAGCATTTCTTCATGTTGATGCAGAAGGCGCCTTGGCGCAAGCCGCACGCATTGATGCTGATCGCAGCGCTGGAAAGAAATTACATCCACTCGCTGGAATTCCATTAGCGCTTAAAGATGTTCTGACTCAAGAAGGTATTCCAACAACCGCTGGTTCAAAAATCTTGCAGGGGTGGAAGCCTCAGTACGATTCGACCGTTGTCTCTAAGATTAAAGATGCAGGCATCGTCATCCTGGGTAAGACAAATATGGATGAGTTCGCGATGGGTTCATCGACAGAAAATTCAGCATACGGTCCAACCTTTAATCCGTGGGATCTCTCTCGCACACCAGGTGGATCTAGTGGCGGATCAGCAGCAGCGGTGAGTGCTTACGAGGCACCACTTGCAATTGGATCAGATACAGGTGGATCCATTAGACAACCTGCAGCGTTGACTGGAATTGTCGGAGTGCGCCCTACATATGGCGCAGTTTCTCGCTACGGCCTCATTGCATATTCATCGAGCCTTGATCAGGCTGGACCTTTTGGTCGCACTGTTTTAGATACTGCGCTCTTGCATGATGTGATGGCAGGACATGATCCAAAAGATGCAACAAGTATCAACGCAGACTTTCCTGATGTAGTTGCTGCAGCACGAAAGTGCGATGTTAAGGGAATGAAGATTGGCGTTATCAAGCAGCTTCAGGGAGAGGGATATCAAAGTGGCGTACAAGCTCGCTTCGATGAATCCCTCCAGGTTTTAGCTTCCCTTGGTGCACAGATCGTTGAAGTTGATTGCCCTAGCTTTGAATACGCACTTGCTGCTTATTACCTGATTGCACCTTCTGAATGTTCTTCAAACCTCGCTCGCTTTGATGCAATGCGTTACGGACTTCGCGTAGGAGATAGCGATGGTGCATCTGCAGAATCCGTCATGAACGCAACGCGTAACGCGGGCTTTGGCCATGAAGTAAAGCGCCGCATCATTCTTGGAACCTACGCGCTCTCATCTGGTTACTACGATGCTTATTACGGAAGCGCTCAGAAGATTCGCACACTCATCATTCAGGATTACGCAAAGGCATTTGCTCAAGCTGATGTTTTGGTCTCACCTACAGCGCCAACAACGGCATTTAAAATCGGTGAAAAATCTGATGATCCAATCGCTATGTATTTAGGTGATGTTGCAACGATTCCTGTGAACCTTGCAGGAATTTGCGGAATGAGCCTTCCCGCCGGTCTTGCCGACGAAGATAACCTTCCCGTTGGATTCCAGATCATGGCACCGGCAATGCAGGATGCGCGTCTCTATCAAGTGGGCAGCGCACTCGAAGCAGCTCTTGTATCTCAGTGGGGCGGACATTTGATTTCAAAGGCTCCAGCTCTTGGAGGTAGCAAATAATGACTATCTCTTATGATGAAGTTGTAGCAAAGTACGATCCTGTATTGGGACTTGAAGTTCACGTCGAACTCAATACGCATTCAAAGATGTTCTGCTCGTGCAGCACGATATTTGGGGGAGAACCAAATACACAGACATGTCCTGTCTGTTTGGCGCTGCCTGGTGCGCTTCCAGTAGTTAACGCCACCGCAATTGAGTCAACGATCAAAATTGGTCTGGCACTTAACTGTTCGATTGCTCCTTATAGCCGCTTTGCACGTAAGAACTACTTCTACCCAGATATGCCTAAGAACTTTCAGATCTCACAGTATGACGAACCAATCTGTTTCGATGGTTTTGTTGATGTAGAGATCGACACAGATGAAGGTCCACGCCAATTCCGTATTGAGATTGAACGTGTACATATGGAGGAAGACACCGGAAAGTCACTTCACGTAGGTGGCGCTACTGGTCGTATCCATGGCGCTGATTACTCATTACTTGATTACAACCGTGCAGGTATTCCTTTGGTTGAAATTGTTACCAAGATTGTTCCTGGGACAGGTAAGTACGCACCAGAGGTAGCTCGCGCGTACGTTGCCGAGCTTCGCGATATTTTGCGCGGACTTGGAGTATCTGATGTGAAGATGGAGCAAGGCTCTCTTCGCTGCGATGCAAACGTCTCGCTCAAGCCGATGGGTTCAGAAGTTCTCGGAACACGTTCTGAGACAAAGAATGTCAACTCACTTCGTTCAGTTGAACGAGCAATTCGCGGAGAAATGATTCGCCATGCAGAACTTCTTGATGCTGGCAAAAAAGTAAAGCAAGAGACTCGACATTTCCAAGAAGATACTGGTCTTACTCGCTCCGGCCGCTCAAAGGAGCAGGCCGAGGATTACCGCTATTTCCCTGAACCAGATCTTGTCCCTGTTGCACCTGACGCTGCATGGATTGAAGAGTTACGTGCGGCACTTCCTGAGCGACCATCTCTTCGTCGTAAGCGCTTGAAGGAAGAGTGGAACGTTCCTGATAAGGAAATGTCTGCAATGGTGAATGCAGATGTTCTAGATATTGTTGAAGCGACAGTGTTACTTGGCGCAGATCCAACGAAGGCACGTACATGGTGGCTTGGAGAGATCTCACGTATCGCAAATGACAAGGATGTTGCAGTTACCGAACTTTCTATTACTCCTGCCGATGTTGCAGAGATTGTCGCTCTCGTAAATAAGGGCGAACTCACAGATAAGCTTGCACGCCAAGTAGTTGAAGGCGTAATCGCGGGGGAGGGTTCACCTGCAGCAGTTGTTGCCAAACGCGGAATTAAAGTTGTTAACGATGATGGCGCTCTGATGGCAGCAATTGAAAAAGTCTGCGCAGATCAACCTGAGACTGCACAGAAGGTTCGCGATGGACATATTCCAGCAGCTGGTGCCCTTATTGGCGCAGTCATGAAAGAGACAAAGGGCCAAGCAGATGCTGCACGAGTGCGTGAGCTTCTACTTGGCCACTTAGGTCAACCTACTTCGTAATTAGTGCGTAATCACGCCTTCTGTTTCGACGAGTGATTCTTTTCCGATATTAATAAAGAAGTAGAGCACTACTGCTCCAGCAAATAAGAGCGCTGCGCTGACAGTAAATGCAACTGTGTAACCGTGAGTTATTCCATATGGATAGAGCATCTGCTTAACCCCAGGAATTGCAACTCCAACTTCCTTGTTGGCGATGACATAGCTCGTTGCAGCAGTTGCTGCGACTGTGTTGAGCAGAGCCGTTCCAAGTGATCCACCAACTTGCTGACTGGTATTAATCATTGCGCTAGCAACTCCAGTGTCCTGGTTACTTACGCCATGTAGTGATGTTGAGGTAAGTGGGATGAATACCAGCGCCATGCCTGAGCTCATGATCAATAGGGATGGAAGTACATATCCAACGTATGAAGTATCAGGTGTAATGCGAGTAAGCATTAGAAGTCCGATTCCAGCAAAGACGAGACCAGGAACCATCAGTGGCTTAGGGCCAAATTTTGGAAGCAATTGAGATGCAACTCCGGCGAAGACAATGATTCCTGCGGTAAATGGCAAGAAGGCAAAGCCAGACTTAAGTGGTGAGTATCCAAGAACTATCTGCAAGTAGAGTCCAAGGAATAAGAACATTGAGAAGAGTCCCGCACCCACGATAAGGGAGCCAAGATATGAGCCACCGCGGTTACGTTCAGTAACAACACGTAGTGGCATCATCGGATTAGAAACCTTAGCTTCAACAATTACGAAGAGCACAAGAAGGATGACTGCTGCAACTAAGAATGAGATAGTTGAGTTTGCAGACCAACCCTTAGTAGCAGCTTCATTAAAGCCATATGTGAGTGAGAAGAGTCCAGCAGTTGCTGTGATTACTCCTGGAATGTCATAGCTATGTTCTCCTTCAGCCTTTGACTCTTTTACATACTTAAAGGCGAGAGTTCCAGCCAGAAGTGCAATGGGAACATTGACGCCTAGACACCAGCGCCATGAGAAGTATTCAGTGAGCGCGCCGCCAAGGATTAATCCGATCGCAGCTCCGCCACCCGAGATTGCACCGATAACACCGAACGCTTTTGCACGCTCTGTCGGAACAGTGAAAGTTACGCTGATAATTGCAAGCGCTGCTGGGGCTAAGAGCGCACCGAATACGCCTTGAAGTGCACGAGCTGCAAATAAAAGTTCTTGAGTTGATGCGATACCACCGAGTGCTGAGACTGCGGCAAATCCTATTAGCCCAATTAGAAAAATCTTCTTGCGACCCATGAAGTCACCGATACGTCCACCAATGAGAAGTAGCGAACCGAAAGCCAGTGTGTAGGCAGTGATAACCCACTGCTGATTTGCATCGGAGATGCCAAGGTCTGCCTTTGCACTTGGGATCGCAATATTCACGATCGATGAATCAAGAACGACCATTAGCTGGGCGATGGCCACCACAAATAAGGTACGCCAGCGATTCGGATCTAGCCCGGACAGGTTTTCAGACTTTTGTGACACAGGTAAGTACTCCTCAAGAAAGTCAAAGTTGGATTGTTACGGCTAGAATTATCTCATGTCGAAGATGAAGCCGCGTTCCGGAATTGTCACTGATGGCTTAGAACGTGCCCCTGCTCGCGGAATGTTGCGTGCAGTTGGCATGGGTGATGAAGATTGGGTGAAGCCGCAGATTGGTATTGCATCTTCGTGGAATGAAATCACCCCATGCAATCTCTCCCTCGATCGACTTGCTAAAGCGTCAAAAGAAGGCGTCCTTGCAGCTGGTGGTTTCCCTATGCAATTTGGAACCATCTCAGTCTCTGATGGAATCTCCATGGGACATGAAGGTATGCACTTCTCATTAGTTTCGCGCGAAGTTATTGCTGACTCTGTTGAGACGGTAATGGAAGCTGAAAGATTTGATGGAATGGTCACCTTTGCTGGCTGCGATAAATCACTTCCAGGAATGATGATGGCGGCAGCTCGCCTCGATGTTGCTGCAGTATTTGTTTATGCCGGATCAACTCTTCCTGGCCAAGTAGATGGAAAAGATGTCACCATCATCGACGCATTCGAAGCTGTCGGTGCATGTGCTCGCGGACTCATTACTCAAGATCGTGTTGATCAAATTGAACGCGCTATCTGTCCTGGCGAAGGTGCTTGTGGCGGAATGTATACAGCGAACACAATGGCAGCGATCGGTGAAGCACTCGGTCTCTCATTGCCGGGTTCTGCAGCCCCTCCTGCAGTTGATCGCAGACGTGATGCCTATGCCATCGCATCCGGTGAGGCAGTTGTTAATCTCATTAAACTTGGAATCACTACACGAAAGATTCTCACCAAGAAGGCATTTGAGAACGCAATCACAATTTTGATGGCCCTCGGTGGATCGACAAATGCTGTGCTCCACTTATTGGCAATTGCACATGAGGCAGATGTTGAATTAACTCTGGAAGATTTCCATCGCATCGGCTCAAAGGTTCCACTACTCGGAGATCTCAAGCCATTTGGAAGATTTGTTATGTCAGATGTAGACCGCGTCGGTGGCATCCCTGTAGTCCTTAAGATTTTGCTTGATGCTGGCTATCTTCACGGAGATACGTTGACTGTTACGGGAAAGACGATGGCTGAAAACTTAGCCGATATCAATCCACCACTGGCAGATGGAGATGTACTTCGCGGAATTGATCGCCCACTTTCTACAGATGTCGGAATCACAATCTTGGGTGGATCACTCACACCAGAAGGTGCTGTATGTAAAACAGCTGGAATCGGTATTACTAGTTTTGAAGGTCCTGCTCGAGTCTTCGAGCGCGAGCAAGCTGCAATGGATGCGTTAGAGAATGGAACCATTCAAGCTGGCGATGTAGTTGTGATTCGTTACGAAGGTCCAAAGGGTGGACCCGGAATGCGCGAGATGTTGATGATCACCGGTGCCATCAAAGGTGCAGGTCTTGGAAAATCAACACTTCTTCTTACTGACGGTCGCTTCTCTGGAGGATCAACAGGTTTATGTGTGGGCCACGTTTCGCCAGAAGCAGTTGACGGCGGGCCGATTGCATTTATTAAAGATGGCGACCTCGTACGAATCGACATCACCAATCGCACGCTAGATCTCTTGGTAGAGCCAGCAGAGTTAGAGGCCCGCAAAATTGGATGGAAGCCGCTGCCACATAAATACACCCGTGGAGTGCTCAATAAGTATTCGCGGCTTGTCGGTACCGCCTCTCGCGGGGCTGTCTGCGACTAACGCCTTTCCTACGGGTTCTCTCATATTGTGAGATCGCTATCTCACGTCTTGACGCTTTGCCCTTCTCATTGGAGAATATGCATGTGTCAACAGCTCGCGCTCTCTCATCATCAGTGGTGGTGATTCGATAGCGCGTGCCTTTTTGACACGCGCCCTCAGATATCTGAGGGTTTTTTCATTTAATGAGTTAGAACGAGACTGAACGAGATATAGAAAGGAGTACGAAGAGATGGCACATGTACCAACAGCAAACGGCGCAACAATGAATGGAGCTACTTCATTGGTGAAAAGCCTTGAAGCAGCAGGCGTAGATGTGATGTTTGGTATTCCTGGCGGTGCGATTCTTCCCGCCTACGATCCAATCTTCGACTCCACAATTCGCCATATCTTGGTTCGTCACGAACAAGGTGCGGGCCATGCTGCAACTGGTTATGCCCAAGTAACAGGCCGCGCAGGCGTATGTATTGCGACATCTGGACCAGGTGCAACAAATCTAGTTACTCCTCTTGCCGATGCTGCCATGGATTCAGTTCCAATGGTTGCAATCACTGGACAAGTTCCATCTCTTGCAATCGGTACCGATGCTTTTCAAGAGGCAGATATTCGCGGCATCACAATGCCATTTACAAAACATAACTTCCTTGTAACCAATCCAGACGATATCCCTCGTGTCATTGCTGAAGCGTTCCATATTGCAACCACTGGTCGTCCTGGACCAGTTCTTGTCGATATCGCAAAAGATGCACTTCAGAAAGAAACGACCTACAACTGGCCAGCAAGTATTGAACTAGCCGGATACAAGCCACAGGTGATGCCAAACCAAGGCGCAATCAACGATGCTGCAGCGCTTATCGCATCGTCACACAAACCTGTCTTCTACGTCGGTGGCGGCGTCATCAAGGCGAACGCCTCACGAGAACTTCTTGAACTTGCAGAACTTCTCGGCGCACCAGTTGTTACAACTCTTATGGCACGTGGTGCTTTCCCAGATTCACATCCATTACAGATGGGTATGCCTGGAATGCATGGAACTGTTGCTGCTGTAACTGCACTTCAAAAGGCCGATCTACTTATTACTCTTGGTGCGCGCTTTGATGATCGCGTTACTGGAAAGCTTTCTACCTTTGCCGTCAACGCCAAGGTGATCCACGCAGATATTGACCCTGCTGAAATCGGTAAGAATCGCTATGCAGATGTCCCCGTCATCGGTGATGTGCGCGAGACGATGAAAGCGCTGATTCCAGCACTCAAGGCAGCTCTTGCAAAAAATGCTGCAGATATCACTCCATGGTTGCAGTCAATGAATAAGTTACGTGCAACATATCCATTGGGTTATGACGTTCCAACAGATGGTTCACTCTCACCGCAATTTGTTATTGAACGTCTGAGCCAGATTTGTGGCCCTGACACTATTTTTGCTGCCGGAGTTGGTCAGCATCAGATGTGGGCATCACAATTTGTGAAGTATGAGAAGCCACGCACATGGCTCAACTCAGGTGGAGCCGGAACAATGGGTTATGCAGTTCCTGCTGCAATGGGTGCAAAAGTTGGTGCACCAGATACAACAGTCTGGGCTATCGATGGTGATGGATGTTTCCAGATGACAAATCAAGAACTTGTGACCTGCGCACTCAATAACATCCCGGTAAAGATTGCAATCATTAATAACGAAAGTCTTGGAATGGTTCGCCAATGGCAGACCCTCTTCTACGACAGTCGCTATTCAAATACGAGCCTTGAATCAAAGCGCGTCCCTAACTTCCCACTGTTGGCAGAGGCGATGGGTTGTGTTGGTCTTGCTTGTGAACGTCCAGAAGATGTTGATGCAACAATCGAAAAGGCTATGTCGATTAATGACCAACCAGTGGTTGTTGATTTCCGAGTTCATCGCGATGCGATGGTCTGGCCGATGGTTGCTGCAGGTACATCTAACGATGACATCATGATCGCTCGCGCTACTGCGCCTGACTGGGATTCACAGGAGCTCTAATGGCCATTCATAAACTAGAAGTTCTCGTCGAAAACGAACCTGGCGTCCTTGCACGTGTGGCTGGACTCTTTGCTCGCCGTACCTACAACATTGACTCTTTGACCGTGGGTCCAACAGAGAATGCAAAGATTTCAAAGATGATTATCGAAGTAAGTGTCGAGGGTCACTCTCTCGAGCAAGTGATCGCCCAGCTGGACAAGTTAATCAATGTAATACGCATCGAAGAGGTCCTCGAAGGTGCGATCAGCAATGCAAAGCAAGACACCCAACCCGATTATCAGAACTAAACTAGATCTCGATAGAACATAGGAAAAAGGAGAAATACCGTGGCAACGATGTATCACGAAGAGGATGCAGATCTCTCAATCATCCAGGGTCGCAAGGTCGCGATCATCGGTTACGGCTCACAAGGCCATGCACATGCGCTGAGTCTTCGTGACTCAGGTGTTGATGTACGAGTTGGTCTTAAGGATGGTTCGCCATCTCGCGCAAAGGCAGAAGAAGCAGGCCTTCGAGTCACAAGTGTTGCTGAAGCAGTTAAGGAAGCAACTGTCATCATGATCTTGGCCCCTGATCACGTTCAGCGTCACATCTACAAAGAATCAATCGAGCCAAACCTCAAAGCAGGGGACGCGATCTTCTTTGGACATGGTTTCAATATTCGTTTTGGTTACATCACACCACCAGCAAATGTTGATGTCTGCATGGTTGCACCAAAGGGTCCAGGCCACTTGGTTCGCCGTGAGTACTCAGCAGGACGCGGAGTTCCTGTCATCGTTGCAGTTGAACAAGATTCAACTGGCAGCGCATGGCCACTCACGCTTTCTTATGCAAAGGCTATCGGCGGACTTCGCGCTGGCGGAATCCTCACAACATTTACTGAAGAGTGCGAAACAGATCTCTTCGGTGAGCAATCAGTTCTCTGCGGCGGCGCATCACAATTAGTGATGTACGGCTTTGAAGTTCTCACAGAAGCTGGATATCAGCCAGAGGTTGCTTACTTTGAATGTCTCCACGAACTTAAACTTATTGTTGATTTGATGTACGAAGGTGGAATCGCAAAGCAGCGCTGGTCAGTTTCAGATACCGCTGAATTCGGTGATTACGTCTCAGGTCCACGCGTGATTGATCCTCGCGTAAAAGAAAATATGCAGGCAGTTCTTGCCGATATTCAATCTGGAGCATTTGCAAAGCGCTTCATCGACGATCAAGAAGCTGGCGCTCCAGAATTTAAATCACTTCGCGCAAAGGGCGAGACTCATCCAATCGAGGCTGTTGGCCGCGAACTTCGCAAGATGTTTAGCTGGATGAAGAACACCAACAAGGACGATTACCAAGAAGGAAGCGCATCACGTGCCTAAACCAGTAGTTCTGATTGCAGAAGAGTTAAGTCCAGCAACGCTTGATGCGTTAGGTCCTGACTTTGAAGTGCGTAACTGTGATGGCGCAAACCGAGCAGAGCTTCTTGAAGCTCTCGGTAAAGGCGTCGACGCCGTTCTGATTCGTTCTGCAACCAAGATGGATGCAGAGGCGATCGCCGCTGCAAAGGGATTACGTGTTATCGCACGTGCAGGCGTTGGTCTTGATAACGTCGATATTCCTGCAGCAACTGCTGCTGGTGTCATGGTTGTTAATGCTCCAACCTCCAATATCGTTTCAGCAGCAGAGCTTGCCATCGCACTCTTGTTGGCATCTGCACGTTTTGTCTCACCTGCTCACGCTGCCTTGCGCAACGGAAAGTGGGCGCGCTCTAAGTACACCGGCGCAGAACTATTCGAGAAGACTCTCGGCATTGTTGGCTTCGGTCGCATCGGACAACTGGTTGCTCACCGCATGCAGGCATTTGGTATGAATGTCATTGCATACGATCCTTATTTGCAACCTGCACGTGCTGCTCAACTGAACGTTGAGCTGGTCGAACTTGATGAACTTTTAAAGCGTAGTGATTTCATCACTATCCACTTGCCAAAGACAAAAGAGACAGCAAATCTCATTGGCGAAGAAGCCCTTAAGAAGGTAAAGCCAGAAGTTCGCATTATCAATGCAGCTCGTGGCGGCGTTCTCGATGAGACTGCTCTCTATAACGCAATTAAAGAAGGACGCGTTGCAGGAGCTGGTTTAGATGTCTATGCGACAGAGCCATGTACTGACTCACCGCTATTTGAACTTGATCAAGTGGTTGCAACGCCTCACCTCGGCGCATCTACTGATGAGGCGCAAGAGCGTGCAGGTATTGCAGTTGCGGTCTCCGTGCGTAAAGCACTTGGCGGCGAACTTGTCCCTGATGCAGTCAACGTCAAGGGTGGAGCAATCCACGATGAGATTCGTCCATCACTTCCATTGGTTGAGAAGATGGCACAGATCGGAACAGCACTCGCTGGAGAACTTCCTGTCAGCATGGAGATCACAGTCATGGGAGATATCTCAGGACATGATTCATCTGTATTAGCAATCAGTGCGCTTAAGGGTGCACTTCTTGCAGCAGGTTCTGAAGATGTCACCTACGTCAACGCACCAGGGCTAGCCGCAGAGCGCGGAGTTACTTCAAATGTGACAACGACACCTGATAGCCCTGAGTACCGCAGCATGATCTCTCTCCATCTTGCCTTAAGCAATGGAAAGTCAATCAAGGTTGATGGAACGCTCATGGGTATTCGCAAAGTAGAGAAAATCATTGCAATCGATGGTTTTGATCTTGATCTTCCACCTACAGAGAACATGCTCTTCTTGCGTTATTCAGATCGCCCAGGTGTAGTCGGCGCAGTCGGTAACGCACTAGGAACTGCCAAGATCAACATTGCAGGAATGCAAGTTGCTCGAGAGGCACAAGGCGGTAATGCGCTGATGGCAATTACCGTTGACTCATCGGTTTCAGAATCCGTTGCCGCATCCGTAGCAAAGGAAATCGGGGCAGATCACGTTCGCTCTGTCTCCTTGGTGGGCTAATGTCAAAGAAAATTAACCTTGCAGTCATTGCTGGAGATGGAATTGGTCCAGAGGTTGTAGCTCAAGGTATTCGCGTCCTCGATAAAGTTGCCGCAAAGTACGAGACAACTTTTACGAAGACTGAATACGACCTTGGCGCGGGTTATTGGCATCGCACAGGAGAAGTCCTACCTGATTCAGTCATGGCTGAGATTGCAAAGTCTGATGTCATCTTGCTTGGCGCTGTAGGAGATCCAACAGTTCCAAGTGGAGTCCTTGAGCGAGGTCTCTTGCTCAAGCTTCGCTTTGCATTCGATCACTACATCAACTTGCGTCCGGCTCGCCTTGCACAAGGTGTCACCGGACCACTTGCAACTAAAGCTCCTATTGATTTTGTTGTTGTACGCGAAGGAACTGAAGGACCGTATGTAGGTGCAGGTGGAGTTCTTGCTCTCGGTACTGAAAACGAGATTGCAACCGAGGAATCACTTAATACTCGTCGTGGTGCTGAGCGCGCGATCAGATATGCATTTGAACTTGCCACTAAGCGCGATCGCAAGAAACTCACCTTGGTTCACAAGAACAATGTTTTAACTCGCGCAGGTAGCCTCTGGACTCGAACATTTAATGATGTAGCCAAGGAATATCCAACGATCACAACTGATTACCTACACGTTGATGCAGCATCCATGTTCTTTGTAACAAACCCCGATCGTTTCGATGTTGTCGTGACAGATAACCTCTTCGGAGATATCTTGACCGATATCGCTGCTGCAATCTGTGGCGGCATTGGATTGGCAGCCTCTGGCAATATCAATCCAACCGGAGCATTTCCATCAATGTTTGAACCTGTACACGGTTCAGCACCCGACATTGCTGGCAAGAATTTGGCTGATCCAACTGCAACTGTCATGTCTGTTGCGATGATGCTTGATCATCTCGGACTTTCGCAAGCTGCACGTGATGTTGAAGCGGCTGTAGCTAAAGATCTTGCTACTCGAGGCGATGCCAAGCGAAGCACTACTGAAGTGGGGGATGCGCTACTAGCGCTACTCTGAAATGAAAATTTCTCTCAACCCTAAGGCGAAAGATGCAGCAACTCGTGATGCGCTCGTTGCTGAAGGTGGATTCGGTAAGTACTACACCGATCACATGGTTATCTGCCAGTGGGATGAGAAGACCGGATGGGCAGAGCCAGAGTTAATTCCATATGGCCCGATCTCATTGGATCCAGCAACTGCTGTATTTCATTACGGTCAAGAAATCTTTGAAGGAATGAAGGCATACCGCCAACCAGATGGTGGAATCGCACTCTTTCGCCCCGAAGCAAATGCGAAGCGTTTTGCACGAAGTGCTGCTCGTTTGGCACTTCCAGAAATGCCTGTTGAACTCTTTATGGAAACAGTTGAAGCTCTTGTAAAACAAGATGCCGGTTGGGTTCCAAATAAAGTGGGTGAATCTTTATACATTCGCCCATTTATGATCGCTACCGAAGTCGGACTTGGAGTTCGCCCATCAAATAAAGCAACCTATCTTTTGATTGCAACACCAGCGGGTGCTTACTTTGATCCTTCTAAGGCTGTCTCTGTCTGGATCTCCACCGAGTATGTCCGAGCATCCCAAGGTGGAACAGGTGAAGCAAAGTGTGGTGGAAATTACGCAGCAAGCCTTGTCGCACAGAAAGCTGCGGCAAAAGAAGGATGCGATCAAGTTGTTTGGTTAGATGCGGTAGAACGCAAGTGGGTTGAAGAGATGGGCGGAATGAACCTTTACTTTGTTAAAGGTAAAGGAAAAGAGGCCACGATCTTTACGCCTAAGCTCACCGGAACTTTATTGCCAGGTGTCACACGCGATTCAATCTTGAGCGTTGCCGCAGACCTTGGTTATAAAGTCGAAGAAGGAATGATCAGCACCTCAGATTGGCAGGCAGGAATTGCCTCAGGTGAGATCACCGAAACTTTTGCATGTGGCACAGCAGCTGTTGTTTCACCTATCGGCCAAGCAAAGAGCACGATGGGTACCTGGGTTACAGGCGATGGTCAGCCTGGTGTCATCACCATGCAGATCCGCAACCACCTACTTGCGATTCAACATGGGAATCTCGAAGATAAACATGGCTGGGTAAAGAGAGTCCTCTGATGACAATCAATGACTCATTCCATATCTATGACACCACGTTGCGCGATGGCGCGCAGCAAGAGGGGCTCAATCTCTCTGTCCACGATAAATTAACAATTGCGCGCCACCTCGATGATCTCGGCGTGGGCTTCATTGAAGGTGGATGGCCAGGAGCTAATCCAAAAGATACTGAATTTTTTGCACTCGCTAAGAAAGAGTTAAAACTCAAGAATGCAACATTTGTAGCTTTCGGTGCCACACGTCGCCCCAATGTAAAGGCTGCAGATGATGTCCTCCTTGGCGCACTTCGCGATAGCGGTGCCCCAGCAGTAACTCTCGTTGCTAAAGCTTTTGATCGCCATGTTGATCTTGCTCTAAAAACTTCACTCGATGAAAACCTTGAGATGATCCGCGACAGCATCACACACCTTCGCCAAGAAGGTCAGCGCGTATTTTTAGATGCTGAACACTTCTTTGATGGTTACCGAAACAATCGCGCCTACGCTCTTGAAGTTGTTCGCGTTGCTGCTGAATCAGGTGCTGATGTAATCGCACTCTGTGACACTAATGGCGGAATGTTGCCTGATGAGCTTTCACAAGTTGTTCATGATGTTCTCCAAGCATCTAGTGCCCGTCTTGGTATCCACTGCCACAATGACACAGGATGTGCAATCGCAAACTCGATGGCTGCAATCGAAGCTGGTGTTACACATGTTCAGGGAACTCTTAATGGATACGGTGAGCGCACCGGAAACGCCGACCTTGTTTCGATCATTGCAAATCTTGAGCTCAAGAAAGATATGCAGGTATTGCCAGTTAACGCCCTGCGTGAAGCTTTCCGTATTTCACATGCTGTTGCGGAGGTAACTAACGTTTCACCGTCTGCTCGTCAGCCATATGTCGGAGTATCTGCATTTGCACATAAGGCAGGCCTACATGCATCTGCGATCAAGGTAGATCCAAACTTGTACCAGCACGAAGATCCAGCATCCGTTGGAAACGATATGCGAATGTTGGTCTCAGAGATGGCTGGGCGTGCATCTATTGAATTGAAGTCACAAGAACTCGGAGTTGATCTTGGGGGAGATCGCGATCTGATTGGTCGCGTAGTTGAACGTGTGAAAGAGATGGAATCACGCGGCTTTACCTTTGAGGCAGCGGATGCATCCTTTGAATTACTTCTTCACGAAGAGCTCGCAGGAAAGCGCCCAACGTTTTTCACAATCGATCACTGGCTTACAACAACAGAGCGCAGCGAAGGATCGATCGTTACAAAAGCTGAAGTGACAGTTACCGCGCAAGGTAAAGAGATCACATGTAGTGGTTCTGGAAACGGACCAGTAAACGCTTTCGATCGTGCACTTCGTGATGGCCTTAACTCGCTCTACCCAGAGCTTGCGGTTCTAGAGCTGACCGATTACAAAGTACGTATCCTCGAAGGCCGCCTCGGTACCGGCGCGATTACTCGCGTACTCGTTGAAACCTCTGACGGTAAGGGCGAGTGGAGCACAGTAGGCGTACATGAAAATGTGATCGCAGCATCTGCCATGGCGCTAGAAGATGCACTTACCTTCGGCTTACTGCGTCAAGGACGAAAGCCCGAGTAACCTTGTTCTATGAGTCATGAGATCGAAAAGATACGTGACGACTTCGCTTTTCACTTAGAGCGCGAACGCAATCTTTCGGTACACACAATCCGTGCCTATCTCGGTGACCTCGATAGTTTGATCGAGCATCTCGCCCCTCTCAAAGTAACCGATCTCTCTGAACTTTCGCTTACCCATATTCGCTCATGGCTTGCCAATCAGCAGGTCAAAGGGGGAGCGCGGACAACTCTTTCTCGCAGAGCAGTATCGATTCGCATCTTTACAAAGTGGGCACATAAGAAAGGCCACCTCTCAAGTGATGTTGGAATATCTCTAGCCACACCGAAGGGTCACCGCACACTCCCTGAAGTGCTCACGGTGGCAGATGCCTCTCTTGCAATGGATGCTCTCGAACTCCGAGTCGGTGAGGAAGAAGGACCGCTTGCAATGCGCGACCTCGCAATTCTGGAAGTGCTCTATGCCACCGGTGCTCGAGTATCTGAGTTATGCGGATTAGATTTTTCAGATGTTGATTATTCGCGTAACACGATTCGCGTTCTAGGAAAAGGAAATAAAGAGCGCACTATTCCGTTGGGAAACCCTGCAATGAAGGCGCTCGATACCTGGATCAAAAGTGCTCGCCCACTTATTGCCTCAGAAAAATCAGGCACCGCAGTTTTTCTTGGAGCTCGCGGAAAACGAATTGATCAGCGCACTGTGCGAACTATTGTTTATGAAGCGCTATCGACTCTCGAGGGCGTCGAGCGGATGGGGCCTCACGGACTTCGCCATTCTGCCGCCACTCATTTATTAGAAGGTGGAGCTGATCTTCGTACCGTCCAAGAAATCTTGGGCCATGCATCCCTTGCCACCACTCAGATCTACACCCACGTATCGACCGAACGGCTGCAAAAAGCCTTCAAACAGGCCCACCCTCGCGCCTAAAGTCTGGGATTTTGCACCCACTTACCTCAGGTAGAATTTCGCCCAGCATCAATCGAAAGATCGATGACTTCTCAGCACTTAGTTCATGAATTGCTTTGCAAGGAATGAAGGCCACTTCGGTCTGATGTGACAAGCATCAGTCGGCGTTGTAAGTGCGACGGACTTAGCAAATCGTTAAGTCATAAACCGAGCAGATTTTCTGCGAGTGCTTTTGCGCGCGCATGCAAAATCTAAAAAGGAGTGCCGTCATGGCAGGAGTAACAATGCGTGAACTCCTCGACAGTGGAGTCCATTTTGGACATCAGACACGTCGATGGAACCCAAAGATGAAGCGTTTTATTTTCACAGAGCGCAATGGCATCTACATCATCGATATTCAGCAATCACTTGCTTTGATCGATCAGGCGTATGCCTTCGTAAAAGATACAGTTGCAAAGGGTGGCCACGTTCTATTCGTTGGCACAAAGAAGCAAGCACACCAGCCAATCATTCAGCAGGCTGCACGCGTTGGTATGCCAACCGTGACAGAACGCTGGTTGGGTGGAATGCTCACCAACTTCCCAACTGTCTACAAGCGTATTCAGCGTCTTAAGGAGCTTGAAGCTCTTGAGACAGCTAACGACATGTTGCTTACAAAGAAAGAACTTCTTGTTCTTCGTCGTGAGCGCGAAAAACTTCACAAGAACCTTGATGGTATTCGCCATATGACCAAGTTGCCTTCAGCAATCTGGGTTGTCGATACCAAGAAGGAGCACTTGGCGGTTGCGGAAGCAAAGAAGCTAGGTATTCCAGTAATTGCAATCCTTGATACCAACTGTGATCCAGATGAAGTTGATTACAAGATTCCAGGTAACGATGATGCAATCCGTTCCATCGAATTGCTGACTCGCGTTATTACTGATGCAATTGTTGAGGGCCTCAAGGCTCGTACAACGACAACATCAGCTGATGTGAAGCCTGTTGAAGCAGCTACTGCAGAGACTGCAACTGCTGAACTTGAAACTGCGATTCTTGAATCTGTAGCTCCAGTAGCTCCAGCAGAAACACCGGAGGCGTAACAATTGGCTAACTACACAGCAGAAGATGTAAAGCGTCTTCGCGAAGCAACTGCGGCAGGAATGCTCGATTGCAAGAAGGCTCTTGATGAAGCAGATGGCGATTACGACAAAGCCTTAGATCTCATTCGCGTAAAGGGACTTAAGGGCGTTACAAAGCGTGAGGGTCGTCTTACTTCAAATGGACTAGTAGTTGCACGCGTTTCAGGTGACCTCGGTGTCATGATTGAGCTCAACTGTGAGACTGACTTCGTTGCAAAGGGCGAGCGTTTTATCGCACTTGGCGATGAACTCGTTGACCACTTGCAGGCAGCTAAGAGCGCAGATCTCGAGTCATTCCTTGCATCAACAATGTCTAATGGAAAGACTGTCCAGTTTGTTCTCGATGAGGGCAATGCAACTTTGGGCGAGAAGATTGAAGTTCGTAATGTTGCGGTGATCGAAGGACCTGTTGGTCTCTACCTTCACAAGACAAGCCCAGATCTTCCACCACAGGTTGGCGTTCTCGTCTCACTTGCTAAGGAAGCAGCAGAAGTTGGTAAGGATGTTGCACAGCACATCGCAGCATTTGCACCTAAGTTTGTACATCGCGATGACGTACCTGCAGATTTGATCGAGAACGAGCGCCGTGTTGCTGAGGCAACAGCTCGTGAGGAAGGTAAGCCCGAGGCTTCCCTTACAAAGATCATCGAAGGCCGCGTCACCGGATTCGTCAAGGAAGTCAGCTTGCTCGAGCAGGCATTCGCTAAAGATGCCAAGAAGACTGTGCAGCAGATCCTTGATGAGGCAGGAACCGCCGTCAAGAAGTTCCACCGTTTCCGCGTTGGTCAGTAGACTTCACGCGTAAAGTTTCATAAAGCGAAAGGAGCACCTAATGCCCGGTACAAGAGGTTCGTATCGGCGGGTGCTCCTTAAGCTTTCTGGAGAAGTTTTCGGTGGAGAAAAAGGCATCGGTGTAGACCCTGATGTTCTTGCAGATGTAGCAAAGCAAATTCACGCAGTCGTGCGCGAAGGTGTTCAGATCGCCATTGTTGTTGGTGGCGGTAACTTCTTTAGAGGCGCTGAACTTTCAGAACGTGGCATGGAGCGCTCACGCGCTGACTACATGGGAATGCTCGGAACGGTAATGAACTGCCTTGCACTCCAAGATTTTCTTGAGAAAGAGGGCGTTGATACTCGCGTCCAAACTGCAATCACTATGGGACAGGTTGCAGAACCATACGTACCCCGCCGCGCAATTCGCCACCTCGAAAAGGGTCGCGTAGTTATTTTTGGCGCTGGCGCTGGAATGCCATTTTTTACAACAGATACAGTTGCAGCTCAGCGAGCACTTGAAGTGGGCGCAGAGGTACTCCTTCTCGCAAAGAGCGGGGTCGATGGCGTCTACAACGCTGATCCGCGCAAGGATCCATCTGCGACTAAGTACGACACAATCTCGTACGATGAAGTTCTCCAGAAGTCTTTAGCTGTTGCAGATGCAGCAGCCTTTAGCCTCTGTCGCGAGAACTCACTTCCTATCGTGGTCTTTGATTTGCTGACAGCAGGAAATATCGGCCGCGCAGTTCGTGGCGAGAAGATTGGAACACTCGTCGCATAAGCGATGAGTTGATACCGTGTTAGAAATACGAACGGGACGGAAATAACCATGGCAGATGTAGCAACGCTTCTAGCGGATGCGCAGTCGAAGATGAATAAGGCGGTCGAGGTTGCAAAAGACGACTTCGGCGCTATTCGTACAGGCCGTGCGCACCCAGCAATGTTTAACAAGATTATGGTTGATTACTACGGAACCTATACAGCGCTCTCTCAGCTCGCCTCAATTCAGGTTCCTGAATCCCGTATGGCAGTGATCTCTCCCTTTGATAAAGGCGCGATGTCCTCGATCGAAAAGGCAATTCGCGATTCTGATCTAGGTGTAAATCCACAGACTGATGGCGTTGTCATTCGAGTTAACTTCCCACAGCTCACAGAAGAGCGTCGCCGGGATTACATCAAGGTAGCTAAGACCAAAGCTGAAGATTCAAAGATTTCTATGCGCAATATTCGTCGTAGCGCTAAAGAAGCTATGGAGAAGTTAGAAAAAGATGGCGACATTGGAAAAGATGATATTGCCCGCGGAGAAAAAGAACTTGAAAAGATCACATCAGACCATGTTGCAAAAATTGATGAATTACTCAAGCACAAGGAGACCGAACTTCTAGAAGTCTAGAGTTCAACATCCCGTCGTGAGCGATCTACATTCATTTAACGAAGCCGTAAATGCTCGCGCGGGTCGCAAACTCTTTCCATCTATCGCGGTGGGGCTAAGTATGATGGCTCTGATTTGGCTCTCACTTGCCTTTGAACGTACCGCCTTTGCATTCTTACTCTCATTGGCACTCGTACTAGCTACAAGAGAATTATCGGTAGCGCTGACGTCAGTTGGATTTGTTAACTCTTTCCGCACCTTGGCGGTAGCGGTGGTCACGATCTCGCTTTCGACCTGGTTTGCTGGAATTAATGGGCTGGTAATCGCGACGGCAACTTCATTCACTGCAATTGTTTTACTCTCATTGCGACATGGCACCGATAATTTCGTCAAGCGCGCCTCTTCGACAGCGCTAGCTCTAACCTACCTGCCCCTTCTTGGTGGCTTCATCATGTTGATCGCCCGCCCCAGCAATGGTCTTGCGGCAGTGATGACATTTTTACTTATTATCGGTTGCAATGACACCTTTGGTTATTTGGTTGGCGTCCTTATTGGAAAGCATCCGTTGGCTCCGTCGATCAGTCCAAAGAAGTCTTATGAAGGTTTGATTGGCTCGCTCATTGGAACCATGGTCGGTGGCGGACTTACTTTTCATTACATTCTAGATAGTGACTATCGGTACGGAATTGTTACTGGTTTAGTGATCGTCTTCACTGCAACTTCAGGAGATCTCATCGAGAGTGCTATGAAGCGTGATATGTCTATCAAGGATATGGGCACCATTCTTCCAGGCCATGGAGGAATGCTTGATCGAATTGATTCAGCCATCTTTTCTGCCCCGGCCTTTTACCTGGCACTTGAGCTTGTGAAACGTCTCTCATGACCGAGATCAAATTAATTTTCGACGAGCCTGTACAGAAGAAGAAAGCGCCTAAGCATTTAGCTGATCTCTCACCTGCAGAACGTAAGGAGTGGGCGAAGGAACTTGGTTTCCAGCCATTTCGCGCATCGCAGGTTGCAACACATTACTTCTCGCACCTTTCAAATTCACCTGAGCAGTGGAGTGATATCCCTGCCGATCAACGTCAGGCGATTGCCGATGCGTTAACTCCACAACTGATTGAGTTAGTTACTACTCGCACGACTGATGGTGGAATGACTCGTAAGGATTTATGGAAACTCCACGATGGAACTCTTGTTGAATCTGTTTTGATGCGTTACACAGATCGCGTCACTGTCTGCATCTCTTCTCAAGCAGGGTGTGGAATGAACTGTCCGTTCTGCGCAACTGGCCAAGCAGGGCTTACTCGAAACCTCACAGCAGGTGAGATCACAGCGCAGATTGTTGCCGCAGCACGAGCGTGTGCAGAGGGTGAACTTCCTGGCGGCCCTACACGACTTTCAAATATCGTCTTCATGGGAATGGGGGAGCCACTTGCAAATTACAACCCTGTAGTTCGTACTCTTCGTAACATCACAGATCCCAATCCAGATGGTTTAGGTATTAGCGCCCGTTCTGTCACTGTCTCTACCGTTGGCCTTGTTAACGGCATTGAAAAGCTGATGGATGAAGGCATTAACTGCACCCTGGCAGTCTCACTTCACACTCCAGATGACGAACTTCGTAACTCGTTAGTGCCAATTAATAATCGCTTCAATGTGCGCGAAGTATTAGCTGCAGCCGATGCCTACGAGAAGAAGACAGGACGTAGATATTCAATCGAGTACGCGCTTATTCGTGACATCAATGATCAATCGTGGCGATCTGACTTGTTGGGTCGCCTACTAAAAAGTCGCAACGCGCACGTCAATCTGATTCCACTTAACCCAACTCCGGGCTCAAAGTGGACTGCATCCCGTCGTGAAGATGAGGCGGAGTTTGTGCGAATCTTGGAGAGCTATGGGGTTCCGGTCACAGTTCGAGATACACGTGGCCGTGAAATCGATGGTGCATGCGGACAATTAGCCGCTGCCGAAAAAGGTAAAGAATAAGTAGACTCTCAACCATGGATATCCGTGAAGCAGCAGCTGCCTATGAAAGTTCAACTCAGTATTTTCTCAATCTTGCACGTGGAGTTACTCCCGAGCTATTAGATGTTCACCATGAAAACGGTTGGTCTGCACGACAGATAATTCACCACATAGCTGATTCAGAGGCACAGTCATACGCCCGACTTCGTCGCTTAGTCGCAGAGCCTGAAGGCTCGGTCATTCAGGGGTATGACGAAGGCGCATGGGCTGAATGCGAAAAACTCGGATACAAAGATGCTCCAGTTGAGAATTCGATTGCAGTCTTTGCCGCCGTGCGCGCTGGTTCACTTGATGTGATCAAGCGACTTGAAGAATCTGATCTTGCAAAATCAGGCGAACATTCAGAGAGTGGAAAGTTCACAATTGAGAAGTGGTTAACCGGGTACACAAACCATCCAAAAGATCACGGTGATCAGCTCATACGAGCAACAAAGGGGCAGGAGTAAAAAATGAAGAAGTTATCCAATTTCATTAATGGAAAGTCTGTTGATTCAACATCAGGTGAGACGACAACTTTGATCAATCCAGCCACCGCTCAACCTTTTGCCAGTGCGCCAAAGTCCAATGCTGCAGATGTAGACCTAGCAATGAAATCTGCCTCGGCAGCATTTGAAGGCTGGAGAGATTCAACCCCTTCTGAGCGCCAACGTGCCCTTCTCAAGATTGCTGATGCTATTGAAGCTAGAGCCGATGAATTCGTCGTCACCGAATCTGAGAACTGTGGAAAGCCAATGGGGTTAACCGCATCGGAGGAAGTTCCACCGATGGTCGATCAGATCCGTTTCTTTGCCGGTGCTGCACGTAATCTCGAAGGAAAGTCAGCCGGTGAATATATGCGCGGAATGACGTCATTTGTCCGACGCGAACCAATTGGTGTCTGTGCGCAAGTAACACCATGGAATTACCCAATGATGATGGCTGTGTGGAAGTGGGCACCAGCAATTGCTGCGGGAAATACAGTTGTTTTAAAGCCAAGTGATACAACACCTGCATCAACAGTGTTAATGGCACAGGTGATGAGCGAATTCTTGCCAGCCGGTGTCATCAACGTTATCTGTGGCGAACGCGAGACAGGTGCGCTTCTTGTAGATCATGCAACACCCGCGATGGTTTCAATTACAGGATCAGTTCGCGCAGGTATGGAAGTTGCAGGTGCTGCAGCAAAATCACTCAAGCGTGTTCACCTCGAACTTGGTGGCAAAGCTCCAGTTGTTGTCTTCAATGATGCCGATCTTCAGGCAGCAGCTGAAGGAATTGCGATCGCAGGATTTTTCAACGCCGGACAAGATTGCACAGCAGCAACTCGAGTCTTGGTTCAATCTGGCGTCTATGACGAGATGGTGAAGCTACTTGCAGATCAAGCAACCAATCAGATTGCGATGGGTATGCCAGATACAGATGTTCTTGTTGGCCCTGTAAATAACGCAGCACAATATGCGCGCGTTAACGGATTTATCGAGCGCACACCATCACATGCGCGAATCGTTGCTGGGGCTACCACTAATTCTCTCGGTGGTTACTTCATCGCACCCACTGTTATTGCAGATCTCAAGCAGAGCGATGAATTGATTCAGAGCGAGATCTTCGGACCTGTCATCACCATCCAGAAGTTCGAAACCGAGGCCGATGCGATCGCAATGGCCAACGGAGTCGATTATGGATTGGCATCTTCGATCTGGACCAAGGACCATGCTCGCGCGATGCGTTTGGCCAAGGCCTTTGACTTCGGCTGCGTCTGGATCAACACCCATATTCCATTAGTGGCAGAGATGCCTCATGGTGGTTACAAGCGCTCGGGATACGGCAAAGATCTCTCCAGCTACGGCTTCGAGGATTACACCCGAATCAAGCACGTCATGAGCAACCTCAACGCCTAGATCGAGCAATAAATTTCACCTGAAATTACCTCAAATTAGTTTGGCCATGAGGGCCAATCGGCTCCATAATGAGCCCTGCACAACCGTCCCTTGTTCCGGAAAATAAAAAGGAGCCTTCACCATGGCTAATACACCAGATAAGAAACCACTATCAGCAGAAGCACGCGCAATTATCAACTCTAAATTTTCTCGTCGTGCACTTGTTGCAGGCGCTGGTGCACTCGGTGGAGCTGCGCTCCTGAGTTCATGCGGTTCAGGCGGCGGTGATGAAGCCGCATCAGCAGCTCCGGTACGTTGGGGTAACTGGCCTCTCTATCTTGATTATGACGAAGATACTCAGCTCTATCCAACTCTTGAAGCGTTTACCGAATCATCTGGAATCAGCGTTGATTACTACGAGGATTACAGCGATAACGGAACATTTTTTGGAAAAGTTCAGGGACAACTCAAGCTCAACGAAGATATCGGCTATGACGTAGTTTGTCCGACTGACTGGATGGCAGGTCGATGGATTCGCCTTGGCTATGCTCAGAAGTTGGATAAGACAAACATTCCTAATGCAGGAAATATTCTCGATACTTTAGCTTCACCGTCCTTTGACCCAACAAGAGATTACACACTCACATGGCAAGGCATCATGGGTGGATTTGGTTGGAACGTTGAAAAGAATCCGATGGGTATTCATACACTCGACGAACTATTTTCTCCAAGCAATAAGGGCAAAATTGTTGTTCTTAAGGAGATGCGCGACACCATGGGCATCATTCTCCGTCATCAAGGTGTGGACATCACCACGGTCACTGAAGACCAATTTATGACTGCTATTGAATTTCTAGATAAGAAGATTGCTGATAAGTGGATCCGCGGCGTAAAGGGCAACGAATACGCACAGGATCTAATTTCAGGTGATGCTACTGCTGTAATTGGCTGGTCTGGCGATATGTTTATTTTGAAGAATGAAAATGAAGGCAAGTTCGACTTCGCAATTCCTGATTCAGGCGGAACAATTTCAGGCGATAACTTAATGATTCCATCAACTGCAACGGCTGAAGCAAAGGCAAGCGCTGAGAAGCTTATTAACTGGTATTACGATCCAAAGATTGCAGCAGAAGTTGCTGCCTACGTGAATTATGTAACCCCAGTAAAGGGTGCGCAGGCTGAGATGGAAAAGTTGCAGCCAGAGCTTGCCAACAATGAATTCATATTCCCAACAGAAAAGACGATGTCGAATCTCTCTGTCTTCCGTGCCTTGACTCCTACAGAGGAAGAAACATGGACAAAGGCATTCGACAAGGCAGCAAAACTCTAAGTGGGAGAAAGCGCAAACTCGGCTCGCGGTGACCTCAAACTCACTCGCATCACAAAGAGCTACGGTGATTTCACCGCTGTCGACGATTTTTCTCTAACCATTCCTGAGGGTTCATTCTTTGCACTTCTTGGACCTTCAGGGTGTGGCAAGACCACCACTCTTCGAATGATTGCCGGTCTTGAAGAGCCCACTGTCGGAAGCATTCACTTGGGTTCGACAGATATCACGACAACTAAGCCGTATCAGCGCCCTATCAATACCGTTTTCCAAAACTACGCGCTATTCCCGCACCTGACAATTTTTGAAAATATTGCATTTGGACTTCGTCGACGTGGAATCAAAGGTGTCGATGAAGCGGTTAATAAAGTTCTCAATCTTGTAGAGCTTCCTCATCTGGCGCAACGTAAACCAACCCAACTCTCTGGTGGTCAGCAACAGCGCATCGCGCTAGCCCGTGCAATCGTCAACCGCCCAGCACTCTTACTCTTGGATGAGCCGCTCGGTGCACTCGATCTTAAACTTCGTCGTCAAATGCAGATCGAGCTCAAGTGGATTCAAAAAGAAGTCGGACTCACCTTCGTTCACGTTACACACGATCAAGAAGAGGCCATGACTATGGCTGACACAATCGCTGTAATGAATGAAGGCAAAATTGAGCAGATGGGATCTCCTGCAGATCTTTATGACAATCCAGAGACAGCATTCGTTGCAAACTTCCTTGGCCAATCAAACTTAATTAAAGGCTCACTTGTTGGCACTGATGGAGATTCACTGATTGCTGACCTCTTTGGTCAGAAGATTTCGCTTCCACGCAATCGTTCGCATGCCGTGGACTCATCTATTGTGGCCGGTATTCGCCCAGAGAAGTTCCGTATTTCTCTTTTGCAGACACCCACCTCAGGCAATGTATTAAGTGGTGGCAAGATTGAAGATGTTTCATATATCGGCGTCTCTACTCAATACCAAGTCATGATGCCATGGGGCCAGGAACTTATGGTCTTTGAGCAGAACGATGACGGTGTTGCACCATTCCAGATCGGAGATGGAGTCAACATTTCTTGGGAGCCAATTTTCACTTTTGCACTTCGCGGAGATGAAGATGTAGAAGCGGGCACAGAAGTAATGCCCGAAGATCTCGACGAAGAGTAGTCAAGAGATCTTACGATGAAGAAGATAAGCACGCCCTACCTTTTACTCCTCCCTGGTTTCGCTTTTCTCTTTACCTTTTTTATTCTTCCAATAGTTAATCTGGCGCAGGTATCTACACAGACACCCATTGAGGGTGGCGATACCGGCGAGTTTAAGCAGACACTTAGATTTTCAAACTATGTTGATGCATTTCTTGACAGTAGAGAGCAGTTTGGACGCTCACTCGTTTATGCCCTAGTGGCGACCTTGATCGCACTAGCCATCGCTTATCCATTGGCATATGGGTTGGCTTTTAAGGCAGGGAGATTCAAAAATATTCTTCTTGTTCTAGTCGTTGCTCCATTCTTCGTCTCATTTCTTCTTCGCACGGTGGCGTGGAAGCAAATTCTTGGTGAAAACGGTTTTGTGGTACCGACACTTCGATCATTGGGCATTTTGAGTGAGAGCACGACAATCACTTCTACAGCTTTCGCAGTAATAACTGGCATGGCTTATAACTTCTTACCATTTATGACTTTGCCACTTTATGCTTCAATCGACCGCATTGATCCACGCACACTCGAAGCTTCTGGAGATCTCTATGCCAACGGGTTTACTACATTCCGCAAAGTAACTCTGCCATTATCGATGCCTGGTGTCGTTGCAGGAACTCTGCTGACCTTTATTCCAGCAGCTGGTGACTATGTAAACGCAGAAATTCTTGGTGGTCCGAATAACACGATGGTTGGAAACGTCATTCAGTCGCGATTCTTGGTCTCTGACTATCCAGCCACCTCATCAATTTCATTCATCTTGATGGCAGCAATTCTGGTTATTGTGACGATCTATATCCGTAAGGCTGGAACGGATGAGGTCGTATGAGCCATAAGCAAAAGGATGCATCGATTCCAACTCTGCCTCTGAAAGCAGTTATCTCTCGTTGGATTGGCCGTAATCTCATTCGAATCTACATGATAGCTGCCTTTATCTATCTCTTTATTCCTGTGGCCTACACCTTCGCTTTCTCCTTTAATGATTCAGGAAAATCTAACCTTGTGTGGAAGGGTTTTACATTCGGCAATTGGGCTAATCCATGTGGCGCTCCAAGAATTTGTGAAGCCCTTGGTAACTCAGTCAAGATCGGATTCCTTTCGACACTCTTTGCCACATTCTTGGGAACTCTTATTGCATTTGCACTCGGAAGATATGCCTTTAAAGGTCGATCAACATCGAATCTTCTCGTCTTTCTACCAATGGCAACTCCTGAAATCGTCATGGGTGCATCACTGCTTTCACTCTTTCTCGTATTTCACATTAGCCCCGGATTCTGGCCGACAGTGATCGCTCACGTCGTTTTCTGTGTTTCATTCGTCGTTGTAACCGTTAAAGCCCGTATTGCATCTCTTGATCCGCGTTTAGAGCAAGCCGCAATGGATCTCTACGCCAATGAATTTGAGACTTTTCGTCGGATTACTCTCCCGCTAGTTGCACCTGGAATTGCCGCTGCAGCTCTACTTGCATTTAGCCTTTCTTTTGATGATTTCATTATTACCAACTTCAATTCAGGCAATGTGACAACTTTTCCGAAGTTCATTTATATCTCCGCTCTGAGAGGAATTCCAGCACAAGCCAACGTAATTGGTTCTGCGATGTTCTTCCTTGCGCTGGCCATCGTAATTGTTGGACAAGCAGTCACCCGTAAGCGTAAAATTTCGTAAATGGTCAACCATGGCAATATGTACGGCCCCAGCTTTACCTTTCTGGGTATTCCTCAATGTGATCTAGATGTTCCAGCTAGCTTTGCTGGTGCAGATGTTGTCATCGTTGGAGCGCCAATAGATTCAGGGACTTCACATCGCTCAGGTGCAAAGTTTGGTCCGCAGGCAATTCGTGGTGGAGATTATCTTCCTCACGATGGTTCTCGTCCGCATTTAGCGTTACGCACAGATGGTTTGAAAGATCTAAAGGTTGTTGATGCTGGAGATTTGATGATGCCCGGGGGAGACCTTGTGGCTTCCCTAGCAGTTTTGCGTGAGGCAACAGAAAAGATTTCGCGAGCCGGTGCAATCCCCGTAATTTTAGGTGGAGATCACTCGATCGCATCCGCTGATGTCGCAGGAATTGCTAATCACTTGGGACGTGGAAATGTTTCGATGATTCACTTTGATGCCCATGCCGATACAGGTGAAGATCAATTTGGCGCACTCGTAGGGCATGGAACTCCAATGCGCCGCCTCATTGAAGAAGGTTATGTTCGCGGGGATCGTTTCTTGCAACTTGGATTACGTGGGTATTGGCCAGATCATCTGACCCTTGCGTGGATGCGTGATCAAGGAATGCGTTCATATGAGATGACCGAGATTCATCACCGCGGATTAACGGCAGTGCTCGATGAATCATTTGTGACTCTCACCGATGGCTGCGATGGTGTATTTCTCTCGGTCGACATCGATGTTGTAGATCCTGGTATGGCACCTGGAACAGGAACGCCTGAACCAGGTGGAATGACATCTCGCGAACTCTTAGAAGCTGTACGTCGAATCTGTCTCGAACTCCCAGTGGTGGGAATTGATGTTGTCGAAGTTGCACCACCATTTGATTCAGCAGATATCACTGCCATATTGGCTAACCGAGTCATACTAGAGGCGCTCAGTGCAATCGCGAAACGTCGTAGCGGCACCGCATACTCACCAACTCAAAATCTTCTGGACCGTTAATCCATGCGTGATGTAGTCATACTCGGATCCACCGGTTCAATCGGTGTGCAAGCACTTGAAATCATTGATGCAAATCCTGGTCAATTTCGAGTTGTAGCACTCACCGCAGCCGGCAATAACATTGATCTTCTGGTTGCCCAAGCAGCTAAATTTAAAGTAAGTGTTGTTGGAGTAACTCATAACGCTGATCAAGTCCGAAGTAGACTTCCAGGTGTCCAGGTTATTGATGGCCCTGATGCATCGACAGAGGTTGCAGCAATAACGTGTGATGTTGTGCTCAACGCAATCACAGGATCGATTGGCTTAGCTCCCACTCTCGCAGCGCTGCGAGTTGGAAATACGTTAGCTCTTGCAAATAAAGAGTCACTTGTCGCAGGTGGCGAAATGGTGATGGCACTTGCAAAGCCTGGCCAACTCTTGCCTGTCGATTCAGAACATAGCGCGCTCTGGCAGGCACTCAAATCTGGAACTAAGAGCGAAGTTTCAAAGCTCATCCTCACAGCAAGTGGTGGACCATTTAGAGATCGTGATGACCTTTCAACTGTCACTATCGCAGAAGCGCTAGCTCATCCCACATGGGCGATGGGCCCTGTTGTCACGATCAATTCATCCACGCTGGTTAATAAGGGCCTTGAAATTATTGAGGCACATTATCTCTTTGATATTCCTTATGAACAGATCGAAGCAGTAATACATCCGCAATCAGTTGTTCATTCACTTGTTGAATTTGTTGACGGATCAACAATTGCACAAGCAAGTCCGCCAAATATGAAGGGGCCGATTGCATACGCCTTGAGCTACCCAGATCGCTTAGCTAAGGCGAGTGTTCCCATTGATTGGAGCGCTCCATCTACGTGGAGCTTTGCACCTATTGATGCTGTGAAATTTCCGGCAGTTGATCTTGCTCGGCGATGCGGTTCTTTGGGTGGGGGATTGCCCGCAATCTTCAACGCGGCAAATGAAGTTGCTGTTGCAGCATTTCTTGATTCTCACATCGGATACTCAGCAATTATCGATACAGTCGATGCTGTGGTTCAACAACTTTCTCCCTCAGCAGTCTCTTCTCTGCGCGATCTCGCCGATGTCAGTGCCATCGAAGATGATGCTCGTCGCGTAGCCCACGAAGTCATTAAGAGAGCGGTCTGATCATGGAGATTTTGGGAATTCTTGCCTTTGTTGTTGCACTACTTCTCTCTGTGATGATCCACGAATTTGGCCATTACATCACCGCCCGTAAATTCAATATGAAGGTGACGGAGTTCTTTTTAGGTTTTGGAAAGCGTATTTGGTCTTTCCGTAAAGGTGAGACCGAATACGGAATCAAGGCAATCCCAGCTGGTGGATATTGCAAGATCTCGGGGATGACTCCAGATGAAGTGATGGAGCCAGGTGAAGAGTCTCGCGCCTTCTGCGTTGCCCGTTCTTCCAAGAAACTCATTGTTCTTGGTGCGGGTTCTTTTCTTCACTTCGTTCTTGGAATCGTTCTCCTCTTCACACTTCTTGCCGGAGTGGGGGTTAACTCTCTGACATCGATAGTTAAGGAAGTTGTTCCAGAATCCTCCGCGGTTGCAGCTGGTTTCCAACAAGGCGATGAGATCCAATCTATTGGCGGTGAAGAGGTAACCGATTGGGCGCGGGGAGTTGAACTTATCCGTGCTTCACATGGTGGAGAACTCACCTTCATGGTTCTACGCAGTGGCCAACCTGTAGAGCTTCGTGCAACACCTCGACTCACTGATGTCGGTGGCGAGCAGAGGTACGTTCTAGGAATTATCAATGAAGTTGGAACAAAGCGATTTGGGGTGCTTAAGGCCGGAAAAGAATCTCTCTCGATTACGGGATCGATGACTGTGCAGTCACTTAAATCACTTGCTCTCCTGCCTGCAAAAATTCCAGAGCTCTGGGGCCAGACATTTGGTGGTCAAACTCGAGATGCCAATGGTCTCGTTGGTGTCGTGGGTGTCGCTCGCGTATCTGGTGAAACACTTGCAAGCGGTGACCAGAATTGGAGTCAGCGAATCGGCACACTCCTGCTGATAATTGCCAGCCTCAATATTTTTGTTGGTGTTTTTAATCTTCTTCCGATCTTGCCACTCGATGGCGGTCACATGGCTGTTGCAATCGCTGATGAGATCCGCGCATTTTTTGCGCGACTACGCAGTCGCCCACGACCAGCCCCCATTAATGTGCAAGTGCTCACACCTATCACCGCAGTTGTCGTGGTAATTCTTATCGCGCTCACCCTTCTCTTACTTGTAGCCGACATAATCAATCCCATCTCGCTCAATGGCTAAAGTTGAGGCAGAATAGCGTCATGGTTGATCTCGGAATTCCTTCAGCGCCACTTAAGACCCTTGCCCCTCGTCGCAAGACACGGCAGATGATGGTGGGCAAGGTTGGTATCGGTAGTGATCATCCGGTGAGTGTGCAATCTATGTGTACGACCCTTACCTCAGATGTCAACGCGACTCTTCAACAGATCGCAGAACTCACCGCTACCGGTTGTCAGATTGTTCGCGTAGCAGTTCCAAGTCAAGATGATGCTGATGCGCTTGCACAAATTGCAAAGAAGTCTCAGATCCCTGTCATCGCTGACATTCACTTTCAACCAAAATATATCTTTGCCGCAATCGATGCTGGATGCGCTGCAGTTCGCGTAAATCCAGGAAATATCAAGCAATTCGATGACAAGGTGAAGGAAGTTGCTAAAGCTGCTGGAGATGCGGGAATTCCAATCCGTATCGGTGTCAACGCTGGCTCTCTTGATCCACGCCTTCTTGCAAAGTATGGAAAGGCAACCCCAGAAGCGTTAGCTGAGTCAGCTCTCTGGGAAGCATCGCTCTTTGAAGAGCACGGATTTTCAAATATTAAAATCTCAGTAAAGCATCACGATCCAGTCACAATGGTTAATGCATATCGAATCTTGGCATCTAAATGTGACTACCCACTTCACCTCGGAGTGACAGAGGCAGGCCCAGCCTTCCAAGCAACGATTAAATCTGCATCAGCATTTGCAATCTTGTTAGCAGAAGGTATCGGAGACACTATTCGCGTATCAATGTCAGCGCCACCAGCAGAGGAAGTCAAGGTCGGAATTTCAATTCTCGAATCGCTCAACCTGCGCCAACGTAAACTCGAAATTGTTTCTTGTCCGTCATGTGGCCGCGCACAAGTGGACGTCTACACATTGGCAGAAAAAGTTCAGGCTGGTCTTGAAGGAATGACAGTTCCACTGCGCGTTGCCGTCATGGGTTGCGTTGTTAACGGTCCGGGTGAAGCGCGTGAGGCAGACCTCGGTGTCGCTTCCGGTAATGGAAAAGGTCAGATCTTTGTAAAGGGAGTGGTCATCAAGACTGTTCCTGAGGCCCAGATCGTTGAAACTTTAATTGAAGAAGCAGTGCGCCTTGCAGAAGAGATGGAAGCTGCAGGAGTTGCAAGCGGAAAGCCTGAAGTTCTCACGCAGTAAAGGCGCAGAAAGCCACAGAGTCTCAGGTAGGCTCGCCCCATGTTGCGAATGTCTACCCTCTTCTTGCGCACTTTGCGCGATGATCCAGCTGATGCTGAAGTTGCAAGCCATCGCCTCTTAGTTCGCGCCGGTTACATTCGTCGAATCGGTGCAGGTATCTATTCATGGCTGCCTCTTGGCGTGATCACGCTGCGCAACATTGAGCGCGTCATTCGCGAAGAGATGGATAAGGCCGGATTCCAAGAAGTTCACTTTCCTTCGCTGCTTCCGCGCGAGCCTTACGAAGCAACTAATCGTTGGGAAGAGTACGGCCCATCACTTTTTCGTTTACAAGATCGCAAAGGTGCAGATTACCTCTTAGGCCCAACGCACGAAGAGATGTTTACCCTGATGGTGAAGGGGGAGTACTCCTCCTATAAAGATCTTCCACTCTCGATCTATCAGATTCAAACCAAATTCCGCGATGAAGCACGTCCACGTAGCGGAATCATCCGCGGGCGCGAGTTTGTGATGAAGGATTCGTACTCGTTCGATCTCGATGACGCTGGCCTTGATATTTCATACCAGAAACATCGTGACGCCTACGTCCACACCTTTGATCGCCTTGGACTTAAATACAACATCGTTAAGGCAGTCTCTGGCGCAATGGGTGGTTCAAAATCTGAGGAATTCTTAGCGCCGTGCACCACGGGCGAAGATACCTATGTGCTCTGTCCTTCATGCGGATTTGCAGCCAACGTTGAAGCGATGGTGACGAAGGTTGATCCTGTGGATTCCAGTGCAACACCAGCTCTTGAAGAGATTGATACTCCAAACACTCCAACGATCGACTCACTTGTGCAGGTACTCAATGAACGTTTTGGTGGAGGATTTACCGGAGCGAGTACCTTAAAAAATGTCATGCTGATTGCAGATGGAAAGGCAATCTCTGTTCTAGTTCCAGGAGACCGTGAAGTTGATCTAAAGCGATTCCAAGAAAATATTGGCGGCATTCACGAACTTCGTACATTTGAAGATGCTGACTTTGCAAAATTCCCTGGACTCGTGAAGGGATATATCGGACCACAGAATGCGCAAGCACTCGGAATTACTGTCTACGCCGATCCTCGCGTTGCACCAGGAAGTGCGTGGGTTACTGGCGCTAACAAGAAAGATCGCCATGCGCGCAATGTTGTTAATGGCCGCGATTTCACACCTGATGCATATGTTGAAGCTGCCGAGGTGCGTGCAGGAGATGCATGTCCAGAGTGTGCAACAGAAGTTGTTATCGATCGCGCTATTGAAATTGGCCATATCTTCCAACTTGGTCGCAAGTATGCCGAAGCGCTTTCACTCACAGTTTTAGATCACAACGGTAAAACTCAGGTAGTCACCATGGGCTCTTACGGTATCGGTGTCACACGTGCAGTTGCTGCGATTGCTGAGCAGACATATGACGAGATTGGTCTGAGCTGGCCGGTAGAGCTTGCCCCTGCCAAGGTACACATTGTCGCCACAGGTAAAGAAGATCTTCCCTTTGATACAGCCGAGAAAATTGCAGCAGAACTTGAAGCGGCCGGCGTAAGCGTCATGCTCGATGATCGACGAGGAACAAGCCCTGGCGTAAAGTTTAAAGATGCAGAGCTCATCGGCAATCCTGTCATTGTGGTTGTTGGTAAATCACTCGAACAAGGAAATGTCGAAGTACGCGTTCGTAAGAGTGGAGATAAGCAAGAATTTGCACTTGCTTCGGCGGTCACTTCAATCTGCACACTCGTAGCTTCGCTCTAACACTCACGTGTTTTACGACATCACACTCACCACACTCTTATTTCTTATCTGTGCTGCTTTCTGTGCCGGCCTGATTGATTCAATGGCTGGCGGCGGGGGACTCATTCAGCTACCCGCACTACTTATCGGGCTACCTAAATTTGAAACAGTGGAAGTGTTGGGAACAAATAAGCTGACCTCGGTATTTGGAACTTCTGCAGCAACACTTCTCTATAGGCGAGCGATCACATTTAATTGGAAGTTGCTGATCGCCATGGCGCTGCCTGCATTTATCGGTTCTATTGGTGGAGCACTTCTAGCATCCTCAATACCAACAAAGGCGCTGCGGCCGATTATCGTCATTCTTCTGATTGCGGTGGTGATCTACACAGTGATGCGTCCACAACTTGGTGCGGTGGAATCCCTTAAGCATTCGCCAAAGAAACAGATGCGCATTGGTTCGATTGCAGCTGGTGGAATCGGTTTCTACGACGGATTGATCGGTCCCGGTACTGGATCATTCCTCATTCTGATCTTGGTCGCCGTTTTGGGCTTTGCCTTTTTACAAGCGTCGGCGATGGCGAAGGTCATTAATCTCTGCACCAATTTGGGCGCAATTCTCGTCTTCGGTCTAGATGGTTCAATTCTTTGGAAAGTTGGCCTCGTGTTGGCGGTAGCAAATGTTGCTGGCGGATTGATCGGTGCAACCCTAGCTATACGTGGGGGATCAACCTTTGTTCGAAAGATATTTCTTCTGATAACAACAGCGCTGATATTCAAGGTCGGTTTAGACACAATCACAATGTGGTGATAAATTTAGCCTTACAACTTAACAATAATCGAATAGGTAGGCTCGCTTATGGCGCTTAAAGATCAGATTTCCGAACTCGTTACACCGGCAGTATCGGATCTGGGTTTCTACCTAGAAGATGTTCACGTTGCTACTCCTGGAAGCCATCGCATCGTCACCTGCATAGTCGACGGGGATGCTTCATTAAATTTAGATCAGGTAACTAGCGTCTCTCGCGTTATTTCAGAACTCCTCGATGAGGCAGCATTTATGGGGGAGACGCCATTTACTCTCGAAGTAACTTCTCCAGGTGTAGATCGTCCCTTGACTCAACCTCGTCACTTTGCAAAGAACGTTGATCGCCTTCTCAAGATCATCAAGCTCGATGGCAGCGATGTTACTGGGCGGATCCTCTCCAACACGGACACAGATGTAACTCTTACCGTCACTGTTAAGAAAGAGACCGTTGAGCAAACAGTTTCTCTCGCCGATATCAAGCGAGCAGTAGTTGAGATTGAATTTAATCGAAAGGATGACAAGTAAATGCATGTTGATATGCAGGCACTTGCAGCCCTGACCTCCGAGAAGGCAATGCCTATCGAGACACTGATTACCGCAATTGAACTCGGCGTACTCACCGCCTATAACGAATTACCCGAGGCAAAGCCTCGTGCATTCTCACGACTTAATCGCGAGACAGGCGATGTTGCAATCTTGGTACCGATCTATAACGAAGAGGGCGAGAGAGTTGCTGAAGAAGAAGATTGCCCTGAAGGTTTTGCTCGTAGCGCCACATCGGCCATTCGCCAAGTCATTAAATTTAAGATGCGCGAGACAAATGATGCCGAGATCGTTGGCGAGTTCACAGGCTCAGTAGGTGATGTTATTTCTGGAATCGTTCAACAGGGACGTGATCCAAAGATGATTCACGTCAACCTTGGGCGAGTTGAGGGAAAAATTCCGCCCCAAGAGCAAGTTCCTGGTGAAGTGTATAAACACGGAGATCGAATTAAATGTTTCGTTGTTGAAGTAAAGCAAGGTCTTAAGGGTCCTGAGATTATGCTCTCGCGTAGCCACCCAGCGTTAGTCAAGCAACTCTTTGCACTCGAAGTTCCTGAAATTCAAGATCGCATCGTTGAGATCATGGCAGTTGCACGCGAAGCTGGTCATCGAACAAAGATTGCAGTGCGTTCACATCGTGCTGGAGTTTCTCCAAAGGGTTCACTCATCGGCCCTATGGGTGCACGTTCTAGAGCAGTGACCGATGAACTTCATGGTGAAAAGATAGATATTGTTGACTGGTCTGAAGATCCAGCGGAGTTTGTAAAGCATGCGTTAGCACCAGCAAAGGTGACTTCCGTTGAGATCGTTGATGAACTTTCACGATCTGCTCGTGTTGTAGTTCCTGATTATCAGCTCTCATTAGCGATTGGAAAAGATGGGCAGAATGCCAGATTGGCAGCACGTCTGACTGGCTGGCGTATCGATATTCACCCAGACACTCCCGTGACCCCCGCATAAATTCAGCCTGCGTTTAGGAATATCGACCCCTCTTAGATAGACTCCGGGGGTGGAACGAACATGCATTGCATGTCGCAAGAAATATTCTTGGGATGAGCCTGCATCGACAGACACACTTGTTCGGATAGTTCGACAGGGCTTGGTACTTATTCCAGACCCAGATCGAAAGTTATCGGGACGAGGAGCGTGGGTACATAGAGAATGTGTCACTCAGGCAATCGAGCGAAAGTCATTTAAGGCAGCATTTAAAACTGCCGATAATTTCGATCACTCACAACTACAGCAGTTCATCGCCGATGAACTTACAGAATTGGATGCGAAAGTTATGAAACTCAAATGAGCTCGTCAGAATTATGAGGTCGTTCAACTAAGGCTCGCATTCACATTCGTATGTGGGCCAAGACAGGAGAAATGTGTCAAAGGTCCGCGTACATGAGTTGGCAAAACAACTCGGCATGGAGAGCAAGGAAGTCCTTGCAAAGCTCCAAGAAATGGGCGAATTCGTCCGTTCAGCATCATCAACAGTAGAAGCACCGGTTGTCCGCAAGCTCATTGCGCTATACCCAGATGCAAAACCTGTTGAAGAGAAGAAACCAGTCAAGAAGGCAGCAGCTAAAAAGAGCGCTGCCAAAAAGAGTGCAGAGGTTGATCCCGCACTCGCAGCAGAATTAGCAGCAGAGCTCGGTGTAGATCTTGATGCCTTGAAGGCTTCTCGCGCCGCAGCAGAAGCTGCCGCTGCAGCACCGGCTCCAACATCACAGGTTCCAACATCACAGGTTCCAGATGAGAGTGCGCCAGTAGCAGATGCCGCTAAGCCAACACCTCGTCCTGGCAACAATCCATTCTCTACAGGCAGCGCAGTTCCACGTCCTCCGCGTCCTGGTAACAATCCATTTTCAACTGGTGGCGTAGTTCCTCGTCCACCTGCACGTCCGCAAGGTTCACAAGGAAGTGGCGCACCACGCCCTGGAATGTCAGGACCGCGTCCTGGTTCTGTTCGTCCCGGATTTGCAGCACGTCCATCTTCTCCACGTCCTGCGGGTGCATCTGGTCCAGGTTCGCAATTTCCTCCACGCACCGGAACAGGTGCACCATCATCGAGCGGTCCATATCGTTCAAGCGGTCCAGGGACTGCAGGAGCTGCAGGCACACCAGGTCGTGCACCAAGTGGTGCACCAGGTCGCGGTGGTCCAGGTCGCGGTGGCGCAGCTGGTGCATTTGGAAAGAATGCAAGTAAATCTTCTAAGCGCAAACCAAAATCAAGAAAAGCGTTGCGTGATGAATTCGACAATATGCAAGCACCAAAATTGGGTGGAGCAGTTGTTCCTCACGGTGATGGAAAGACTCAGATCCGTATGCGTCGCGGTTCATCGCTCGCAGATTTTGCAGAGAAGATCAATGCCGATCCAGCAGCGTTGGTTGCAGCGCTCTTCCACTTAGGAGAGATGGTTACAGCAACCCAATCAGTGGATGCAGACACCTTCGAAATTCTTGGAGCTCAGCTTGGATATGTCATTCAAGTTGTTTCCCCAGAAGATGAAGATCGCGAACTCTTGCAAGATTTCGATATCGACTTGGCGCGCGAGCTTGAAGCTCTAGATCCATCAGAGCTCGTAGCCCGTCCACCTGTTGTCACAGTCATGGGTCACGTCGATCACGGTAAGACAAGTTTGCTCGATGCGATTCGAAAGACTGAAGTCTTCAAGAGCGAAGCAGGCGGAATTACTCAGCACATTGGTGCTTATCAAATTCACCATGATCATGCTGGCATCAATCGCGCAATCACCTTCATCGATACACCAGGTCACGAGGCGTTTACCGCTATGCGTGCACGTGGTGCAAAGGTCACTGATATCGCAGTCCTAGTAGTTGCTGCAGATGATGGCATCATGCCTCAGACAATCGAAGCGCTCAACCATGCACAAGCAGCCGATGTACCTATCGTTGTTGCCGTGAACAAGATTGATAAAGAGGGTGCAAACCCAGATAAGGTCCGCCAGCAACTCACCGAGTACAACTTGGTCGCAGAAGAGTACGGTGGCGAGACAATCTTCGTAAACGTTTCCGCTAAGGCAGGACAAGGAATCGATGAACTCATCGAATCCATCCTCCTTACAGCAGATGCTGCTATCGATCTTCGCGCTATTGCAAATGATGATGCTCGTGGTGTTGCTATTGAAGCTCACCTTGATCGAGGTCGTGGACCAGTTGCAACCGTCTTAGTACAACGCGGAACACTCCGTATTGGTGATGCCATCGTTGCCGGTGGTTCATTTGGTCGCGTTCGTGCGATGCTCGATGAGCATGGTGAGAGCGTTGAAGAGGCAGGTCCATCACGTCCTGTTCAGGTTCTTGGATTCACATCAGTACCAAGCGCGGGCGACACCTTCCTTGTTGCAGATGAAGATCGCACTGCACGTCAGATTGCTGAAAAGCGTCAAGCTGCAGAACGTAACGCCCAACTTGCTAAGGCTCGCAAGAAGGTTTCACTGGAAGACTTCATGGAGCAATCCAAGATTTCTACACTCAACCTCATCCTCAAGGGTGACGTTTCAGGTTCTGTGGAAGCTCTCGAAGATGCACTGATGCAACTCGATGTGGGTGCAGAAGTTGATCTTCGTGTTATCCACCGCGGTGTAGGTGCTATTACTAAGAGTGATATCACTCTGGCATCTGCCTCGACTGCAGTTGTGATCGGCTTTAACGTCAAGCCTGAACCACAAACTGCTATCTATGCAGATCAAGAAGGCGTTGAAGTTCGCTTCTACTCAGTTATTTATCAAGCAATCGAAGAGATCGAGCTTTCACTTAAGGGTCTCCTCAAGCCAGAGTTTGAAGAGATCGTCCTCGGTAACGCCGAAGTACGCGATATCTTCAAATCTTCTAAGGCTGGAAATATCGCTGGATCAATCGTTCTCGATGGAATCATCCGTCGTAATGCAAATGCACGCCTACTTCGCAATGGCGATGTAATCGTTGCCGACCTTACGATCGATTCACTCAAGCGCTTTAAGGATGATGCCACTGAAGTCCGTGAAGGATTTGAGTGCGGTATCGGTGTCGGTAACATCAAAGAGATGGCAATTGGCGACACAATCCAGGTCTTTGAGATGCGTGAGAAGAAGCGCGTATAGCCATGGGCCAATCACACCGCGCACAGAAGGTTTCCGACCGCATCAAAGTTGTTGTGGCTCAGCTGCTTGAGACGAAGATTAAAGATCCACGTCTTGGCTTTGTCACAGTAACTGATGCAAGAGTTACCGGCGATCTCCAGAGTGCATCAATTTTCTACACGGTTCTTGGCGATGAAGATGCGCGTGCAGCAACTGCTGCCGCTCTCGAAAGCGCAAAGGGTGTAATTCGCTCTGCTGTCGGACGTGATCTTCAGACACGTATTACTCCAACGATTGAATTCATCGAGGATGGACTTCCAGAGAGTGCCAAGGCGATGGATTCACTCCTTGATCGAGTGCACGCACTTGATGCAGAGGTAGCAAAGCTTCGTATGGGAGCAACGCCCACTGCTGAAGATCCATATAAAGTTCCACGCGTTATCGAAGATTAGGAATCTTTTCTCACATGAGTGATGGCTTCCTGATCGTAGATAAAGAGCCAGGCATGACAAGCCACGATGTTGTTGCCATGGGTCGCAAGGCCCTTGGAACTCGTAAGGTCGGACATGCAGGAACTCTTGATCCAATGGCCACCGGTGTACTCGTCCTTGGATTTGGAAACGGTACGAGACTTTTGCAGTACATCACAGATGGAGATAAGTCCTACACCGCAACAATCGTCCTCGGTACATCGACTGTGACAGATGATCATGAAGGCGAAATCCTTATAAGCACCGATGCGCATGCAGTTGATGACAGCGAAGTTAAGAGAATTCTTGCAGCGATGATTGGCACAATCTCACAGCGTCCGTCATCTGTCTCTGCCGTCAAAGTAGATGGAGAGCGGGCTTATGACCGAGTGCGCGCAGGTGAGGTATTTGAACTCGCTGCACGAACCGTCACCATCTCCTCACTTCAAGTTTTAGATATTCGCCACCTTGAATCCACCACCGAAGTGGATATCGATGTGACATGTTCTGCTGGAACATTTATTCGCGCCATCGCTCGTGATCTGGGAGATGGGCTCAAGGTAGGTGGTCATCTGCGCGCTCTTCGTCGCACACGCGTTGCAGGATTCGCTCTCGATGTCGCAACTTCTATCGAAGACCTTAAGGCAAAGAGTTTCACACCACTTCATCTGACCGATGTTGCCCGTCGCACCTTTGATGCGCGTGAACTGACGGTCGAAGAAGTTCGCGAACTCTCTTTTGGGCGACCACTGTCACCATCGTCGACTCAGGGGATTGTTGCAGGAATATCAGTTGAGAACGAGTTAATTGCACTCTTAAAAAATGAG
>Ga0209087_1000172_pt1 | contig 40987 bp, 36 predicted proteins | sample S_130805_EF_Meta_FD_187321 | JGI IMG/M metagenome (GOLD analysis project Ga0209087, IMG submission 187321) | Freshwater microbial communities from Lake Simoncouche, Canada to study carbon cycling - S_130805_EF_MetaG (SPAdes) (version 2) | ecosystem: Environmental > Aquatic > Freshwater > Lake ... | reverse complement strand
GCTGGCCGGCTCGATCGAGAGCGCGCTCGAGCCGATCGCCTCGCTGATGCCGCAGCTGGTGGCCAGCGGCCCGGTGCGGCCGCTGGCCGTCAGCACCCCGCAGCGCCTGGCCGCGCTGCCGGAGGTGCCGACCTTCGCGGAGCTCGGCTTCGGCGAGGTCACCGCGACTGCGTGGATGGGCATCTCCGGGCCGAAGGGCCTGCCTGCGCCGATCGGCGACGCCATGATCAAGGCGGTGGTCGAGACCTTGCAGCGGCCGGATGTGAAGGCGCGCATGGAAGAACTCACGGTCTTCCCGCCGGCGACGCCGCTGACGCGCGAGGCTTATGTCAAGTTCATCGCCGACTACAGCGCGAAGTGGTCGGGGATCGCGAAGCAGCTGAACATCGTCGCATCGTGACGAGAAGCGGGGGAGAGAGGGCTACCTCTCTCCCACCTTGGAACCCGTTCGGCGCAGCGCGCCAAACCACCGCTTGCTAAATTTTTGCCTCCGCCTTCACGTGCCGCGCGACCTCCTCATGGGTCGCGAACCACACGCCGCCCTTCGCCTTCATGTGCTCAATCAGCCGCGACAACAGGCTGATGCGGCTGCGGTGCCCGATGCAGTGCGGGTGCATGGTCAGCAGATAGAGCCCGCCCTCCTCCCAGGCGCCGTCGAACTCCTCGCGGAAGATCTCCTCGACCGCCGAGGGCGCGGTGTAGGGCCGCAGCGCCGAGAAGCGCAGGAAGTTGAAATAGGCCATGTCGTCGCGGATCCACTCCGGCGGCAGCTCGATGATCCCGGTCGGCTCGCCCTGGTCGAGCAGCTCGTAGGGGTCGTCATCGGCCATCAGCGAGCTGTCGTAGATCAGCCCGAGCTCGCGGATGATGGCGAGCGTATCGGTCGAGAAATCCCAGGACGCGGTGCGCATGCCGACCGGCCGGCGACCCGAGGTCTTCTCGAGCACGTCGGCCGCACGCAGGGTCAGGTCGCGCTCGACGCCCGGCGGCAGGGTGGTGTTGGCCTCGTGGATCCAGGAGTGGATGCCGATCTCGTGGCCCTCATCCGCCACCGCGCGGACCTCGTCCGGATAGATCAGCGCGCTGACCGCCGGGTAGTAGAAGCTCGCGCGGATGTCGTGCTTCGCCAGCAGCTTTCGGATGCGCGGCACGCCCTGGCGGTGGCCGTATTGCCCCTGACTGATGCGCATCGGGCTGTCGTCGGCATCGCGCAGCGGGATGGTCTCGTGGTCGGCGTCGAAGGAGAGGGTGACGCAGCAGCGCGCCCCGCCCGGCCAGCGCTTCGGCGCCAGGCTGCGCCCGGCGCGGGCATTGCCGACGATGCGGCGCCACTCCGGCTCGCTGAGTTCCCATGGCTGCTTCTTCTCGCTCATGCGCCGCTCCTATCGCGTGATCGGCGCATGATGCCCGATCCACGGCGTGCCGGAAGGGTGCGCTTCCCGGGGCCGGCCGCCCCCGTTACGCTGGCCGGATGCCAAGGCTCCCCGCATTCGCCGCCGCGCTCGCCACGCTGCTCGCCGCCTGCAGCACCCCGGACTCGACCGCGACCATCGCCCAGCGCGAGAACCTCATGTCGGCCGCCGGCTTCACCCTGCGCCCGGCCGATACCCCGGCGCGCGTCGCGGCGCTGAAGCAGCTGCCGGCGCACCGCTTCGTCCAACAGCAGCGCGAGGGGCGCACCATCTGGCTCTATGCCGACCCGACGCTCTGCAACTGCCTCTACCTCGGCGGGCCGGATGCCTATCGCTTCTACCGCCAGCTGGCGGCGCAGCGGAGCCTCGCCAATGCCGGCGCCGAGGATGGCGCGATGAGCAGCGCCTATGACTGGGCGCCCTGGGGCGACGTCACCGTCGGCTACGGCGGCTGAACGCCGGTTCAGCTTCGGCACGCCGCTTGCGCGGCACGCCAATTGCTTTGCGCCCGCCCATCCAACGCAGAGGGGCAGGCTCATGGACATCGGCGTCTTCATCCCGATCAACAACAACGGCTGGATCATCTCGGCGACCTCGCCGCAGTACATGCCGAGCTTCGAGCTGAACAAGCAGGTGGTGCAGAAGGCCGAGGGCTACGGCCTCGACTTCGCGCTCTCGATGATCAAGCTGCACGGCTTCGGCGGCAAGACCGAGTTCTGGGACCATGGGCTCGAGAGCTTCACCCTGATGGCGGGCCTCGCCTCGGTCACCAAGCGCATCAAGCTCTATGCCTCGACCGCCGTGCTGACCCTGCCGCCGGCGATGGTCGCGCGCATGGCCGTCACCATCGACAGCATCGCACCCGGCCGCTTCGGGGTGAACATCGTCTCCGGCTGGCACAAGGTGGAATACACCCAGATGGGCCTCTGGCCCGGCGAGGCGCATTTCGCCAAGCGCTACGACTACAGCACCGAATACGTGAAGATCATGCAGGAGCTCTGGGAGACGGGCACGTCCGACCTGAAGGGCGAGTTCTTCCAGATGGACCAGTGCAAACTCTCGCCCGCCCCCTCGGCGCCGATCAAGCTGGTCGCGGCCGGGCAGAGCGACCGCGGCATGGAGTTCGCTGCGCAGTATTGCGACTTCAACTTCGCCCTCGGCGAGGGCGTCAACGAGCCGACCAAGGCCGCCGACGTGCCGCGCCGGATGCTCGAGCACGCCGCCAAGACCGGCCGCGACGTCGGCAGCTACATGCTGTTCATGGTGATCGCCGACGAGACCGACCAGGCTGCGCTCGCCAAGTGGGACCTCTACAACAGGGGCGCCGACCGCGAGGCGCTGGCGCATCTGCTCGGCCATGCCGCCGCCGACGTGACGGCGCAGGAGACCTCGATGGCGGCCGCCATCCAGCGCTCGCCCTCGCCGATCAACTTCAACATGGGCACCATCGTCGGCAGCTACGCCACCTGCGCGAAGCTGCTCGACGACGCCGCGGCCATGCCGGGCGTCAAGGGCATCATGCTGACCTTCGACGACTTCCTCATCGGCATGGACGCCTTTGGCACACGCATCCAGCCGCTGATGCAGTGCCGCAGCCATGTGAAGCTGGCGGCCTGAGGCGGCGCAGCCACATCGAATCCGGATAGTGTTTCCCCCTGGCCTGCCCCGATCCGATCGGGCAGGCCGGCATTGGGGGGCTCTGATGCTGGGTTGGATACGCCTCGGCCTGCTGGCCGGGCTGCTGCTTGGGTTGCTGGCGGTTCCGGCGCGCGCCGGTGCGCTGCAGGCCGAGCTCGACGCCGCGAGCCCGGCCGCCACGCTGCGCTCCTTCGAATCCGAGATGGCGCGGGTGCAGGGCGTCTACGAGGCCTATCGCGCGAACCCGACCAGCGCCGGGCTGATGGCGGTCGAGGCAACGCTCCAGCGGATCGGCCGCGACCTCTTCGACCTCAGCCAGGTGCCGCCGGCGATTCGCGCCAAGACCGCCAATGCGGTGATCGCCCGCCTCGCCGACATCCTGGCGCGGCTGCCGCCGATCCCGCCGGCCGACGTGCCCGGCGGCGTCGGCGCGCCGGCCGGCGACCCGCCGAAGCGCTGGGCCATCCCCGGCACCGCTATCCGCCTGGTCCGCGTCGCCGAGGGGCCGGAGGAGGGCCGCTACCTGGTCTCCGCCGAGACCGTCGACCGTCTCCCGCATTTCTACAACGAGGTCGCGGGCGACCCGGTGCTGCGGCCGGAGCTGCGCGGCAACTGGACCGCCACGCAGCAGCGCGTCACCGGCCCGTGGCTCGCCTGGCTGCCGCTGCACGCGATGCCCGAGCCGCTGCACCTGCTGGTCTTCGGCTCGCCGGCCTGGAAGCTGCTGGCGATCTTGGCGATCGCCCTGCTGGTCGGCTGGCTGACGCTGCACTGGGCCCGCATCGTCCAGCGCCGGGCGGCGCGGCTGCCGGCCTGGCGGGCGGAGCTCAGCAAGCTCTCGATCCCCGGCGGCTTCGCCCTGCTGGTCGGCATGGCGCATCTGGCCATCCAGTACCAGATCATCCCCTCGGCCATGGTCGCCAATGCCGAGACCATCCTGGTGCTGGTGCTGCTTACGCTGGCCGGCGCCTGGGCTGCCTCGCTCGCCTGCTGGGCGATCGCCGAGGCGGTCATCGCCTCGCCGGCCTTCCCGGACAAGATCTACGACGCGCATCTGGTGCGGCTGGTCGCGCGCGTCGCCTCGCTGCTGGCGATCGCCGGCGTCGTGCTGCAGGGCGCCAACGAGATCGGCGTGCCGGCGCTCGGGCTGCTCGCCAGCGTCTCGATCGGCGGCATCGCGGTGGCGCTCGCCGCGCAGTCGACGCTGGAGAACCTCTTCGGCGGCATCTCGATCTTCGCCGACAAGCCGTTCCATGTCGGCGATTCCATCCGCTACGGCGAGGAGCGCGGCGTGGTGGAATCGATCGGCCCACGCTCGACCCGCATCCGCGCCGAGGACGGCGCGCTGATGACGGTGCCGAATGCCGATCTCGCCAAGACCTCGCTGGTGAACGTCTCGGCGCGCAGCAGCAGCCTGGTGCAGCAGCGCTTCCTGCTGCCCGAAGGGCTGCATCCCGCACAGATCGAGGCGCTGCTCGAGGAGCTTCGGAGGGTGATCACGGCGCATCCGCTGGTGGTGCGGGGCGAGGACGAGCCGCGGGTGCGGCTGCTCGGCTTCGCCGCCGACCAGCGCTCGCTCGAGGTCGAGGTCTTCGCGCGCATCGCGACCGCCGAGCCCGGCGCCTTCCTCGCCGCGCAGGAGGCTCTGATGCTGCGGATCCTCGGGGCGCTCGAGATCGGGCAGGTCCATGCTGCGGCGGACTAGCGCAATCGCCCTGCTGTTGCTGCTCGCCCTCGCGCCCGGCGCGCGGGCGCAGCAGGCGGCGCAACAGGCGGCGCAGGTCCTCGCAGCCGACAGGCAGGCCGAGGGAGCGGCGATTGCCGGCCGGCTGGAGCAGCTGCGCAGCCAGATCCAGCCGCGCTTCAAGCGCGGCGGCGTGCTCGCGCTGATGGGCTACGGCATCATCCCCGACGGCTCGTCGGATTCGCTGTTCATCTCGCGCAGCACGCCGACCAGCGGGCTCAGCGAATCGGGGCTGCAATACAACCAGTACGGCTTCGGCTACACGATCGACGAGGAGAATTTCCCGCTCTACCTCGAGAACTACGCCGCGGTGCAGCGCTACAACCCGCGCTTCCTGTTCGCCGGCGAGAGCGGCTACCTGCCGGCGCAATGGAACAATTTCACCATGACGCTCGGCATCGGCTGGGATTTCCGGATCGCCGAGAACCTCTACATCCGGCCCATCCTGAACGGCGCCTGGGGCTATGCCACCTCGGATGCCGGGCTCGCCTCGTCGCTGCTGAACAAGCGCTTCGGCACGAACGTCCCGCCGCTGGCGCGCGACCACGTCAATGTCCACGGCCTCGGCGCCGGGCTGACGCTTGCTTATTACGACCACAAGCCGAAGCGCGAGATCGACGTGGAGATCCGCTACTCGCAGTTCAAGCTCGAGACCTATGGCGGCACGGTGCCGGCGGCGCGCGGCACCTCCTACCCGAGTTCGCTGACGGTCTGGGGCCGCTATCGCTGGCCGACCGGCGTCGAGGCCTTCGGCCGGCCGCTGCGCTGGGTGAGCGACAACAATTTCAGCTGGTACACCGGCGACCAGCGGGCCACGCTTGGCTATGCTTGGGCCTTCAAGGTCGGCGGCGGCATCGAGTTCGACGTCGGGCGCTATGAGGTCAGCATCCCGCCGCTCTCGCTCGAACGGGTCCGGCTGCTCGGCTACTACTTCTTCGCCGACAACAACGTGCGCGGCTATTCGATCGCGCTGGGATTCAGCTTCTGATCACGCCCTGATGCCGGGCAGCGGGATGAACTCCTGCGCATCGCCCGGCACGCGGGCGAAGCGGCCGGCCTGCCAGTCGGCCTTGGCCTGCTCGATCCGCTCGCGCGAGCTGCTCACGAAGTTCCAGAAGATGTGCCGCGGCCCGTCCATCGTGGCGCCGCCCAGCAGCAGCAGGCGCGCGCCCTGCGGCCCGGCCTCGAGCGCCAGCGCATCGCCGGCGCGGAACACCAGCATGCGGCCGGCCTCGAAGGTGTCGCCGGCGACCGTCACACTGCCGGCGACGACATAGGCGGCGCGCTCCTCGTGCTGCGCCGGCAAGGGGACGCGGGCGCCCGGCGCCAGCTGCGCATCGGCGTAGAACAGCGGCGAGCTGACCGAGACCGGAGCGCGCAGCCCCCAGCCCTCGCCGGCGATCAGCCGCAGCGTCAGGCCGTCATCCTGCACCAGCGGCAGGGTCGCGCCGGGGTGGTGCGCGAAGCCAGGCGCGGTCTCCTCGGCCGTCTTCGGCAGCGCGACCCAGCTCTGGATGCCGGCGAGGCTGCGGCGCTGCCGGCGGCTCTCGGCGCTGCTGCGCTCGGAATGCACGATGCCCTGGCCGGCGGTCATCCAGTTCACGTCGCCCGGCACGATCGGCTGGTCGGACCCCAGGCTGTCGCGGTGCTGGATGCTGCCCTCGAACAGGTAGGTGACGGTCGAGAGCCCGATATGCGGGTGCGGCCGCACGTCGAGCCCCGCGCCTTGCAGGAACTCGCCCGGCCCCATCTGGTCGAAGAAGATGAAGGGCCCGACCATCTGGCGCTCCCGGGCAGGCAGCGCGCGCCGCACCTCGAAGCCGCCGACGTCGTGCGCGCGGGGGACCAGGACGAGCTTGATCTCGGATGCGTTGCTCATGCGGCTCACATGGTGAGCCGGCCGCTATTCCGCCAGCAGCGCCTCGTGCAGCGCCGCCCAGCTCGCGCGATCGGGCGCGACGAGCAGCCCGCCGGTACGGACCAGCGGGTCATAGGGCTCACCGTTGAAGCGCGCCGAATAGCCGCCGGCCTCGCGGTGCAGCAGCACGCCCGGCGCATGGTCCCAGGGCATCATGCGGTTGTAGACCAGCGCATGGGCGTGCCCGCCAGCCACCAGCCGGTACTCATGCGCGGCGCAGCGCAGCCCGACGGTCGCGGCCAGCCGCGGCAGCCGCGCGGTGACGCGGCCCTTCAGCGGCTCCGGCATGAAGCCCCAGGAGACGGCGGCGATCATCTGCGAGGCCGGCGCGGGGGCGGCGACCTTCAGCGGCCGGCGCGTGCCGTCGGCGGCGGTGGTCCAGGCGCCCTCGCCGCGCAGCGCGATGGCGGTGTCGTCGCCGAGCGGGTCGTGGATCCAGGCCGCGATCACCTCGCCGTGGCGGATGGCGGCGGCCATGCAGGCGAAGAGCGGCAGGCCGGCGGCGAAATTCTGCGTGCCATCCACCGGATCGACGACGAAGGCGAGCGGCGCGTCCTCGAGGCTGCGGAGGATCCGCGGATCGGCCGCCACCGCCTCCTCGCCGACCACGACGCAGCCGGGGAAGCGCGCGACGAGCCCGGCCTCGATGACGCGCTCGGCCGCCTCGTCGGCATCGGTGACGAGGTCGAGCGGGCCGGATTTGGTCCGCACCGCATCGGCCGAGAGCCGGCGGAAGCGCGGCAGGATCTCGGCACGCGTCGCCTGCCGCAGCAGGGCATCCACGTCCTCCAGCCCCTTGTGGTCGATCACTGGCCGGGCTGCTCGAAGCGGGCGCGATCGGCGGGGCTGAGGCGGACGGTGACCTTGATGTCGCTGTCGCTCTCGTCGCGTGCGATCACCTCGCCGTGGCGATACAGCCAGGCGAGCCGCGCACCGTCATCCGGTGGCAGCGCATAGGCAACGGTCTCCATGCCCTGCGCGAGCCGCGCATCGAGCGCCGCCTGCAGCGCATCCAGCCCCTCGCCGGTCAGCGCCGAGACCGCGATCGCCCGTGCGCTGTCGGCGCCCGGCACGGCATCCGGCCCGCCGAGCAGGTCGGCCTTGTTCAGCACCTCGATGACGCGGGACTGCCAGCCCTCGTCGAGCGCGGGATCGGGCCCGCTCGCCATCTCCTCCAGCACCTTCAGCACATCGCTGCGCTGCGCCGCGGTGTCAGGATGCGAGACGTCGCGGACATGCAGGATGATGTCGGCCGCCGCCACTTCCTCGAGCGTCGCGCGGAAGGCTTCCACGAGTTGCGTCGGCAGGTCGGAGATGAAGCCGACGGTATCCGACAGGATGGCGCGCCGGCCCGACGGCAAACGGATGCCGCGCATGGTCGGGTCGAGCGTCGCGAAGAGCTGGTCCTGGGCATAGACCGCCGCGCCGGTCAGCGCGTTGAACAGCGTGCTCTTGCCGGCATTGGTGTAGCCGACCAGCGCGATCACCGGATACGGCACCTTCTCGCGCGCGCGGCGATGCAGGCCGCGGGTGCGGCGGACCTGCTCGAGCTCCTTCTTGAGCTTCACCATGCGGTCAGTGATCAAGCGGCGGTCGATCTCGATCTGCGATTCACCAGGACCGCCGAGGAAGCCGAAGCCGCCGCGCTGGCGTTCCAGGTGGGTCCAGGACCGCACCAGTCGCGTGCGCTGGTAGTCCAGATGCGCCAGCTCGACCTGCAGCGAGCCTTCCTTGGTCCGCGCGCGCTCGCCGAAGATCTCGAGGATCAGCCCGGTGCGGTCGATGACCTTGGATTGCCAGGCGCGCTCGAGGTTGCGCTGCTGCACCGGCGTGAGCGCGGCATCGACCACGACGACGCCGACACGATGCTGCGCGACGGCCTCCTTCACGGCCGCGACCTGGCCCTCGCCAAGCAGCGTGCTCGGGCGCTTCTCGCGCATCGGGTAGATGCCCTGATGGACGATGGTCACGCCGATGCTGGCGGCGAGCCCGACGGCCTCCGCTAGCCGCGCCTCGCCGGCGCGCGGCGCCCCCTCGGCGATCGGGGAGACACTGCGATGCCGCCGCTCATAGGGCAGGATGACCGCTGCCCGCGTGGGCAGCGGCGCGGTGCCGTCGCCGCGGTCATTCGCGGCATACGGCATTTCACCTTCACTCGGTGGTGACAGGATTGACCTCTCGGCTCATCGTGAGCGTGGTGCCCTCGCGCGTGACCGCCGTGCCGCCGGCGGCAGCACCGGCACCGGCTGCGGTGGCGTCGAAGAGCTGGATGGGGGCGCCGGGCATCACGGTGCTGATCGCGTGCTTGTAGACCAGCTGGGTATGACCGTCCCGACGCAGCAGGACGGAAAAATTATCAAACCAGGTGATGATGCCCTGCAGCTTGACGCCATTCACGAGGAAGATCGTGACGGGGGTCTTGCTCTTGCGAACGTGGTTCAGGAAGACATCCTGCACGTTCTGGGACTTTTCGGCGGCCACGGCGTGGTCCTTCTTGTTCTTGGCGGCCGCATGCATGCATCCGGCCGGCGCGGGTTGCCCCGCGCGATGCTAGACAATCGTGCAGCAACCCTGGAATGGCAAGAGGAAGCGCGGCTTCCACCCATCCTCAGCGCGCTGACAGGAACCACTTAGCAAGCGCTGCGCCATCGCCGAAAGCGAGATCGGGCGACGCTACCGTGACACCTCCGTCATGCGATGCGTGGCCGAGCAGAACGGCCGTGCAGCCGGCCGCGCGCGCCGCCTGCATGTCGAGCGCGGTGTCGCCGACATACCAGACCGCGGGGCCGGCCTCGGCCCCGAGCGCGCCGAGCGCCATGCGGAAGGGCGCCGGGTCGGGCTTGTCGGCGACGGCGTCGCCGGCGCCGATGAGCGCGCCGAAATGATGCGCCCAGCCGAGATGCGCCGCTTCAGCGCGCAGCAGCGGGCCCTGCTTGTTGCTGATGACGGCCTGGCGGAGGCCGGCTGCGGCGACCGCAGCCAGCGCCTCGGCCGCGCCCGGCATGGGGGCCACGACCTGCAGGTGGCAGGCGCGGACCTCGGCGTAGAAGATGTCGCGGGCGCGTTCCCACTCGGCGCCGAACATCTCGGGGAAGGTCTCGCGGAGCGCGCGACGGGTCTTGGCCAGCACCTCCTCGCGGTCCCAGGGACGCATGCCGAAGGCGGCGAAGGCGGCGTTCAGCCCGGCCTGGATCGCCGCCCAGCCATCGACCAGCGTGTTGTCCCAATCCCAGAGAACAATACGCGGCGTCTCAGGCGGCATTCCGCAAATCGCCCTTCACGTGGCGGGCGAAGATCTCGAACAGTCGCCGCACCACCGGGCCGACCTGGCCGTCGCCGACCGGCTTGCCGTCGATTTTCGTGATCGGCTTCACGAAGGAGGTGGCCGAGGTGATGAAGGCCTCGCGCGCCCGGCGCATCTCCTCGACCGAGAAGTCCTTCTCCGAGAACGCGATGCCCTCGGCGGCGAGTTCCGCCAGCAGCGCGCCGCGGGTGCAGCCCGGCAGGATGACGTGGTCGAGGTGGCGCGTGCGGATCGTGCCGTGCTCGTCGACGATCCAGAAGGTGGTCGCCGCGCCCTCGGTGATCATCCCCGTCGCTTCGTCGTAGAGGATCGCCTCGATCGCGCCCTGCTCGCGCGCCGCCTGGCGGGCCAGGCAATTCGGCAGCAGGTTCACGCTCTTGATGTCGCGCCGCGCCCAGCGGAGGTCGGGCAGGGTGATGCAGGCCGCCGCCCATTTGTCCACGTCGGTCGGATAGGGCGCGATGCGCTTGACGGTCACGACCAGCGCCGGCGGCACGGGCTTGGCCGGGAAGGCATGGTCGCGGCGGGCCACGCCGCGCGTCACCTGCATGTAGAGCAGCCCCTCGGTCACGCGGTTGCGGCGCGCGACCTCGGCCAGCACGTGGCGCAGGGCGACGCGGCTCATCGGCATGGGCAGGCTGATCTCGCGCAGCGAGCGCTCGAGCCGGTCGAGATGCCGGTCCTCGTCGATGAAGCGGCCGCCATGCAGGTGGACCACCTCGTAGATGCCGTCGCCGAACTGGTAGCCGCGATCCTCGATATTCACCTCGGCCAGCCGCTGGTCGACATAGCGGCCGTTCACATAGGCGATGCGCGACATCCCGGTCCCCCTACTGTGTTTGCCCGGCCGGCGCCGGCACCCGGTCCTCGGCCTGGACGCCGAGGAATTTCAGCTTGCGATGCAGCGCGCTGCGCTCCATCCCGACGAAATTCGCGGTGCGGCTGATATTGCCGCCGAAGCGCAGCAGCTGCGCCTCGAGGTACTGCTTCTCGAACAGCTCGCGCGCCTCGCGCAGCGGCAGGGTCATGATCTCGCTGCTGCGGTCGAGCTTCAGCATGGCGGGTGCCGCCGAGCCCACCTCGGGCGGCAGCATCTCGGCGCGGATCTGATCGCGCGCCTCGCCCGGCGCCATGATCAGCAGCCAGTCGATCAGGTTGCGCAGCTGCCGCACATTGCCCGGCCAGTCATAGGCCTGGAGTGCGGCCATCGCGTCCTCGGCGATGTCACGCGGCGGCATGCCGGAAGTCTCGCCCGAGCGCTTCATGAAGTGGCGCGCCAGCGAGGGCACGTCCTCCCGCCGCTCCCGCAGCGAGGGCACCTTCAGCGGCACCACGGCCAGGCGATAGAACAAATCTTCGCGGAACCGGCCGCCGGCGATCTCGGCCTGCAGGTCGCGGTTGCTGGTGGCGATCACGCGGACATCGACCTTCACGCGCGTGGCGCCGCCGATCCGCTCGAAGCCCTGCTCCTGCAGCGCGCGCACGATCTTGCCCTGGGTCTCGAGCGGCATGTCCGCCACCTCGTCCAGCAGCAGCGTGCCGTTATGCGCGCGCTCGAGCACGCCGGCGCGGCGCGGCTGGGCGACCGGATCGGTGCCGGCCTCGAGCCCGAACAGCTCCTCCTCGAAGCGCGCGGGGTTGAGCGTCGCGCAGTTCAGCACGACGAAGGGGCCATCCGCCCTACGACTACGGGCATGGATCATCCGCGCCGCAACCTCCTTGCCCGAGCCGGCGGGGCCGGTGATCAGCACCCGGCTGCCGGTCGGCGCCACCCGGTCGATCGCGGTGCGCAGCTGGGAGATGGTGGTCGAGCCGCCGACCAGCTCGGCCTCCGGCCCGGCGCGCATGCGCAGCTCGGAATTCTCCCGCCGCAGCCGGGCGGCTTCCAGAGCCCGCGCGACCACCAGCAGCAGCCGGTCGGAATTGAACGGCTTCTCGATGAAGTCATAGGCGCCCTGCTGGATGGCGCGCACGGCGGTCTCGATCGTACCGTGGCCGCTGATCATCACGACCGGCACCTGCGGTTCCTCGCGGTGCAGGGCTTCCAGGATGCCGAGGCCGTCGAGCTTGCTGTTCTGCAGCCAGATGTCGAGCACGACGAGGCCGGGCCGGCGCGCCTTGAAGGCCGCCAGCGCCGCGTCGCTGTTATGCGCCTGGCGGGTCTCGTAGCCCTCGTCGGTCAGGATGCCCTCGATGAGCGCCCGGATGTCGGGCTCGTCATCGACGATCAGAATCTCATGCGCCATGCGCGCTGCTCATGCTCCTGTCCTGGGACTCGGCGGACCGCTCCCCGGAAGCTCTTTCCTGCCCCCGCTCGCCCACCGCCCGCAAGGGCAAGAGCAGCACGGCCCGGGCGCCCTGCTCCTGCCCCCGGTCCTCGAGGACCAGACGGCCGCCATGGTCCTCCATGATCTTCTTGACGATGGCAAGCCCCAGGCCGGTGCCCTTCGGCTTGTGGGTGACATAGGGCTCGGCCAGCCGGTCGCGCTCCTCGCCCGCCGGCAGGCCGATGCCGTCATCCTCGATCGCGATCGCAACCCCCTCCTCGCCCGGCTCCAGCCGGATGCCGATATGGCCGATGCGCTCGCCTGGACTCCGGAAGGGCGCCGCCCCGCCATCATCGCCCGGTTGCGGCTGCGCCCGCATCGCGATCGCGTCAGCGGCGTTCTGCAGCAGGTTGGTCAGCGCCTGGTTCAGCAGCCGTCGGTCGCAGGGGACCACCGGCGGCACCGGCGGCAATGTGATGGCGTATTCGATCTCCGGATGCGCATCGCGCTGCAGCACGAGCCCCTCGCGCACCACCTGGCCGAGATCCTCCGGCTTGATCACCGGCTGCGGCATGCGGGCGAAGGCCGAGAATTCATCGACCATGCGGCCGATATCGCCGACCTGGCGCACGATCGTATCGGTGCAGGCGACGAAGGTCTCGGGGTCGTTGGTGATCTGCTTCAGGTAGCGCCGCTTCAGCCGCTCGGCCGAGAGCTGGATCGGCGTCAGCGGGTTCTTGATCTCATGCGCAATGCGGCGCGCGACATCCGCCCAGGCCGCCTTGCGCTGGGCCGAGAGCAGCTCGGTGATGTCGTCGAAGGTGAGCACGAGGCCGGCCCCTTGCCCCTCCATCGAGAGCCGCGCCAGCAGCGTGCGGCGGTTGGACGGCGGGCCGATGCGGATCTCGGCGGTCTGCGCGCCGGCCTCGCGCGGCGCCTCGAACATCGGCGCGAATTCCGGCACGACGCTGGCGAAGGGCAGCCCGACCGCGGCGTCGAGGTCAATCCCCAAGAGCTCGCTCGCCCGCCGGTTCGGCAGGTTCACGCGCCCGTCAGGCTCGAGCCCGACCACGCCGGCCGAGACGCCGGAGAGCACGGCCTCGGTGAAGCGCCGCCGGTCGTCGATCTGGCGATAGGCCTGCATCAGCTCCGCCCGCTGGGCGGCGAGCTGGTTGGTCATGCGGTTGAAGGCGCGGGCGAGGCTCGAGACCTCGTCATCCGACTGGCCCTCCTCGACCCGGGTGGAGAGGTCGCCCGCCCGCACCCGCTCGGCGGCGACGATCAGCCGCCCGATCGGGCGCGCCAGCTGGTTGGCGAGCACCAGGCCGATCAGGATCGCCGCCAACAGCACCAGAAGTGCGGCGATCGCGAAGATCATCACGAAGGTGATCTGCAGCCCGGAGCGGTTGTTGTCGAGCTCGACGTATTCCGCGACCGCCTTCTCGACCGAGCGCTGGTGCATCAGCACCGTGGCATCGAGCGGCCGGCCGATCAGCAGCAGCCAGCCCCGCCCGACATCGAGCGAGACGACCGCGCGCACCCGGTCCTCGGCCGGCAGCACGGCGACATCGCCGAGCCGCGCCTCGGCGATCGCCTCCTCGGGCGGCGGGTCGAGCCGGAAACTGCTGGCGAGGCCGGCCTGCGCGATGATCTGCTGCGTCGCGGGATCGAAGACCACCGCCTCGGTCAGGTTGCGCAGCGCGGCATAGGTTGCCAGCACCCGAGCGAAGGCCATGCCGTCATCCGGCATGAGGAGTTGGGCGCGGGAGAGGTCGGCCGCCATCGCCAGCGCATCGCCGCGGATGGTGTTGCGGTGTTCTTCCAGGTAGCCGCGGCTTGCCTGCAGGCTGGCTTCCAGCGTCGTGCGCACGCGGTCGCTGAACCAGGTCTCGATACCGAGGTTGAAGAACAGCGCGGCGAAGGCCGCGACCAGCATCGACGGCACCACCGCGACCACGCCGAACAGCAGCACGAGGCGCACATGCAGCCGCGAGCCCGCCGAGCCGCGCCGGCGGTCCGCCCAGACGCGCACCAGCCGGCCCGCGAGCGAGGCGACCAGCAGCAGCAGCACGAAGAGGTTGACCAGCACCAGCCCGACGACGAGGCCGGGGCTGGTCGGCCCGAAGGGCGAGCCGTCGGACAGCGCCGAGAAGGTTGCGATGCCGATGACCAGTGCGCCGAGCGCCAGGCCCAGCGCCATGCCGCGGCCGAGCAGCAGGTCGCCGACGCGCCGCAGCAGCCCGCGCCGCCCAGCCACGTCCCGCGGGGGCTCGCGGTCCGCCTCCCGCTCCGCCAGGAGCGGCGCCGCGCTCATCAGCCGAGCCCGCGCACCACGGGCAGATCCAGCTCGCGGATCTTCTTGCGCAGCGTGTTGCGGTTGAGCCCGAGCATCGCCGCCGCCTTGATCTGGTTGCCCCGCGTCGCGCCCAGGACCAAGCGCAGCAGCGGCCGCTCGACCTCGGCCAGCACGCGGTCATAGAGGTCGCGCACCGGCAGCCCGTCCTTGTGGGCGGCGACGAAGGCCTTCAGGTGCCGCTCGACGGCCTGCTCCAGCGTCTCCGGCCCGGTGCGGCCGCCGGCCTCGGCCGGCGGCTCGGCCTCCGACAGCTCGGCCGCGACGGCATCCTCGCCGATCGTCTCCTGCGCATAGAGCGCCGCGAGGCGCCGCATCAGGTTCTCGAGCTCGCGCGCATTGCCCGGCCAGCCATGCTGCTTCAGGCGCTCGAGCGCCTCGTTGCTGAGCTGCTTCGAGGGCAGGCCGGAGGCGCGGGCGCGGTCGAGGAAGTGGCGGGCGAGCAGCGGGATGTCCTCCAGCCGCTCGCGCAGCGGCGGCAGGCGGATGGGCACGACGTTCAGCCGGTAGAAGAGATCCTCGCGGAACAGCCCCTGCCTGATGGATTGCCGGAGGTCGCGGTGGGTCGCGGCGACGATCCGCACATTCGCCTTGATCGGGTTGCGGCCGCCGACCGTGGTGAACTCGCCCTCCTGCAGCACGCGCAGCAGGCGGGTCTGCGCCTCGGGTGGCATGTCGCCGATCTCGTCGAGGAACAGCGTGCCGCCGGCGGCCTGCTCGAAGCGGCCGATGCCGCGGTTGAGCGCGCCGGTGAAGGCGCCGCGCTCATGCCCGAAGAGCTCGCTCTCGATCAGCTCGCGCGGGATGGCCGCCATGTTGATCGCGATGAAGGGTCCGCCGCGGCGCCGACCGTAGTCGTGCAGCGCGCGCGACACCAGCTCCTTGCCGGTGCCGCTCTCGCCGGTGATCATCACCGTGAGGTCGGTGGTCGTCAGACGTGCTACGGTGCGGTAGATCTCCTGCATCGCGGGGGACCGGCCGACCAGCGGCAGGCGCTCGCCGGCTTCGCCCGCCTCTTCCTCCTCCGCCTCCGCCGCGACCTGGGGTGCCGCCAGCGCGCGCTCGACGACGGCCAGCAGTTCCTTCAGGTCGAAGGGCTTGGGCAGGTATTCGAAGGCGCCGCGCTGCGCGGCCTTCAGCGCGGTCATGAAGGTCGACTGCGCGCTCATCACCACGACGCGCAGGTCGGGCCGCACGCGCTTGATGCGCGGCACCAGGTCGAGCCCGTTCTCGTCGGGCATGATCACGTCGGTGATGACGAGATCGCCCTCGCCATCCTCGACCCAGCGCCAGAGCGTGCTGGCCGAGGAGGTCGCCCGCACCTGATAGCCGCTGCGGCCGAGCGCCTGGCTCAGCACGGTGCGGATGGCGCGGTCGTCATCGGCGATCAGGATGGTGCGGCTGTCGGTCATGCAAGGCCCTTCGAACGGGAGCCGGAGGTCGCCCGCGTCCCGGCCGGTGGCATCGCGAGCGAGAGGCGGAAGACGGTGCGGCCGGGGCGGCTGTCGCATTCGATCAGCCCGCCCTGGTCGGCGACGAGCTTGGCGACGAGAGCGAGGCCAAGGCCCTGGCCGCCGCGCTTGGTCGTGACGAAGGGCTCGAACAGCGTGGCGCGCACCGCCTCCGGGATCCCCGAGCCATTGTCGCGCACCGTCACCTGCAGCGGCAGATGGACGCGCTGGCTGGTGCCCGGCACCGCGATGCGCACGCCGTGGTGATAGGCGGTGCCGAGCACGATCTCGCCGCCGGCCGGCACGGCCTCGGCGGCGTTCTTCACGAGGTTCAGCAGGATCTGCACCAGCTGGTCGCGATTGCCGAAGACCGGCGGCAGGGAGGGGTCGTACTCCTCGACGATGCGCAGGTGCGCGGCGAAGCCGGTCTGCGCGATGCGCTTCACATGGTCGAGCACCTGGTGGATGTTGACCGGCGCGAGCTCGACCGGCCGGTCGGAGAACATGTCCATCCGGTCGACCAGGTTGCGGATGCGGTCGGCCTCGTCCTGGATCAGCTGGCAGAGCTCGCGGTCGCCATTGTCCTCGGTCGCCTGTTCCAGCAGCTGCGCCGCGCCGCGGATGCCCGACAGCGGGTTCTTGACTTCGTGGGCGAGCATCTCCGCCATCGCCGAGGCGCCGCGCGCGGCGCCGACGAAGTTGAGCTGGCGGTTCATCATCTGCGCGGTCGAGCCGTCCTGCAGCGTCAGCACGACGCCGCCCGGCATCTCCGGCAGCGGGCCGCCATGCGCCGAGACGCCACGGCGATGCAGCCGCGGGCTGTCGAGCGTCAGGTCGTGGTCGGAGACCGGCGCATCGTGCAGCCGCACCTGCGCGATCATCCCGAGCAGCCGGCTATCCTCGGGCAGCAGGTCGGTCAGCCGCATCACCGCGAGCGAGGCCGAACTCAGCTGGAAGAACAGCTCGGCGGCCGGGTTCACGTAGCGAAAGCGGTTCTCGGCATCGAGCACGACAGCCGGCATCGGCAGCGCGGCGAGGATGGCGGCGGCTTCCGGCAGCGGCACGCTGCGCGGCGTCGGCTTCGGCGTGCGGGTGGCGACGGCGCCGCTCATGCCGCCATCAACTCCCCGTCCTCGGCATGGCCGCGGGCCTGGAACTCGGCGCGCACGGCTTCCAGCCCCTTGTCGAGCAGCGGCTGGTAATAGGCGTGGATCGCCGCCTCGACCTCGGCGGAGGTGTGCAGCCGGTTGATGCCCGAGCGGAACTCGGCCGAGCCCGGCAGGCCCTTCGAGTACCAGGCGACATGCTTGCGCGCGAGGCGCACGCCGGTGTTCTCGCCGTGATGCGCCATGATGCCGCGGTAGTGCTCGAGCAGCGTCTCCAACTGCTCGGCGAGCTTCGGCTCGGCCGGCTTGATGCCGGTCGCGAGATACTCCGCGACCTGGCGCGGGAACCAGGGCCGACCGTAGCAGCCGCGGCCGATCATCACGCCATCGGCGCCCGACTGCCTAAGTGCCTCGGCGGCGTGCTCGACCGTCAGGATGTCGCCGTTCACCAGCACGGGGATCGTGACGGCGTCCTTCACCCCGCGCACGAAGGCCCAGTCGGCGATGCCCGTGTAGAGCATCTGTCTTGTGCGACCATGAACGGTGACGAGCTTGATGCCGCATTCCTCGGCGATCTTCGCCAGCCGCGGCGCGTTCAGCGAGTTGTGATCCCAACCCATGCGCATCTTCAGGGTGACGGGCACACCCACCGCCTTCACCGTCGCCTCGAGGATCGCCGCCGCCCTGACCTCGTCGCGCATCAGCGCGCTGCCGGCCTGCTGGCCGACCGCGACCTTCTTCACCGGGCAGCCGAAATTGATGTCGACGATGGCCGCGCCGCGGTCGACGGCGAGCTTGGCGGCCTCGGCCATCACCTGCGGCTCGCAGCCGGCAAGCTGCACGGCAGAGGGCGCGCCGAAGCCGTCGACCTCGGCCATCTTCAGGGTCTGGCGGTTCTCCCGCACCATCGCCTGGCTGGCGATCATCTCGCTGACCACCATGCCGGTGCCCTGGGCGCGGGCGAGGCGGCGGAAGGGCAGGTCGGTCACGCCCGACATCGGGGCGAGGTAGACCGGCGTCGCGATCGTCACGCCGCCGACCGCGATGGGCGCGAGGCGCGGCACCGGCAGGGCAGGGTTCTCGGGGGGGGTGCTCATCGTTTGGGCAAACTAGCCCATCGCGGCCACCCCGGCAACGCCATCCCTTAAGCAGAGTGACTGTTTGTAAGCCAAAGGGGACAGGCGCGGCCGCCCGCGCTAGCCTGTGCGGGCATGACCATCGCCGCCATCCTGACCGCCGCCGGCCGCGGCACCCGCTTCGGGGCCGAGCAACCGAAGCAATACCTGCCCATCCTGGGCCGCCCGGTGCTGCGGCTCGCCGCCGAGGCGCTGCTCCCCGAGGGCGGCGTCGCGCTGATCCAGCCGGTCTGCGCCGCGGGCGAGGAGGATCGCGTCGCCGGGATCCTCGCCGGCCTGCCGGTGCTGCCGCCGGTGGTGGGCGGCGAGACGCGGCAGGCCAGCGTGCGGAACGGGCTCGAGGCGCTGGCCGCGCACAAGCCGGAGATCGTGCTGGTGCACGACGCCGCCCGGCCGGTGGTGCCGCTTGGCACCATTCCTGCCCTGCTCGCGGCCCTCGCGCGCGCCCCGGGCGCCATCCCCGCGCAGCCCGTCGCCGATACGCTGAAGCGCGGCGAGGGCGGGCTGATCGCCGAGACCGTGCCGCGCGCCGGGCTCTACCGCGCCCAGACGCCGCAGGCCTTCCGCTTCGACCTGCTGCTCGCCGCCCATCGCGCCGCGACCAGCGAAGCCACCGATGATGCGCAACTGCTCGAGCGCGCCGGCGCGGCGGTGGCGCTGGTCCCGGGCGCCGAGACCAACGTCAAGATCACCTTCCCCGAAGACCTCGACCGCGTGGAGGCCCTGCTGATGGCCCGCCTCATCCCCCGCATCGGCACCGGCTTCGACGTGCACCGCACCGAGGTCGGCCGCCCCATGATCATCTGCGGGGTGAACATCCCCTGCGAGTTCGGGCTCGAGGGGCATAGCGACGCCGATGTCGGCATCCATGCGCTCTGCGACGCGATCTACGGCGCGCTGGCCGAGGGCGATATCGGCCGCTGGTTCCCGCCGTCTGAAATGACGTGGAAGAACGCCGACAGCGCGATGTTCCTCCGCCACGCGGCCGAGCGGATCGCCGCCCGCGGTGGCGTGCTGGCGAATTGCGACGTGACGATCCTGTGTGAGAAGCCGCGCATCGGGCCGCACCGCGATGCGATGCAGGCGCGGCTCGCGGAACTGCTCGGCGTCGCGCCGGGCAAGGTCGGCGTGAAGGCCACCACCACCGAGCGCCTGGGCTTCACCGGCCGCGGCGAGGGCATCGCGGCGCAGGCCGCCGCGATGGTGCTGCTGCCGGCCTGAGCCGGCGCGCTCAGTTCGCCTTGATGCCGGCATCGCGGATCACCGCGGCCCATTTCGGGATGTCGCGCGCGATGGTGGCGCGCATCTCCTCAGGGCTCCCGCCCACCGCATCCAGGCCCAGCACGCCGATGCGCTGCTGGATCTCCGGCTCGCGCAGGATGCGGTTGCTGTCGGCGTTCACCCGCGCGATCACCTCGGCGGGCGTTCCCGCCGGCGCCATCGGGCCGAACCAGGAGAGCGCCTCGAAGCCCGGGAAACCCTGCTCGGCGACGGTCGGCCACTGCGCCAGGTTGGGCGAGCGCGTCAGGCTCGAGATCGCGATGCAGCGCAGCCGCCCCTCGCGCACCATCGGCATCGCGGCGCCGGCATTCTGCACGCCGAGGTTCAGCACCCCGCTCAGCACATCGGCGAGGTTGGCGCCGCGATAGGGGATGTGCTCCATCTGGATGCCGGCCTGGCGGCAGAGCATCTCGGTGGCGATGTGCTGCGGCGTGCCGACGCCGGGCGTGCCGTAGCTGAGCGCGCCGGGCCGCGCCTTGGCCGCCGCGATCACGTCGCCGAGGCTGCGGAAGGGCGAGCTCTCGGGCACCAGGAAGACCGAGGGCATCGACAGCAGGACGGCGATCGGCGCCAGGTCCTTCAGCGGGTCGAAGCCGGCATTGGTCAAGGTCGGCACGATGGTGATGGCGCCATTCGCCGCCCACATCAGCGAGGTGCCGTCGGGCGCCATCTTCGTCACGCGCTCGACGCCGAGGGCGCCGCCATTGCCGGGCATGTTCTCGACGACGACGGGCTGGCCCCAGAGTTCCGCGTAGCGTTGCGCGAAGAGCCGGGCGGTGACGTCGGTGCTGCTGCCGGCGGTGAAGCCGACGACCAGCCGCACCGGGCGGTTGGGCCAAAGGGGCGTTGACGCGGCGCCCTGGGCGCGCGCGGTGGCGGGGATCAGGGCGGCCGCGGCGAGCGCGCGGCGCGTGATGGTCAGGGTCATGTCGTTGCCTCCCGCGGGGAGGCTACCACGGCGTGGCGCGGCCCCAAGCCCATCACGCCGGCTCATGAATTCGCTGGTATTTCCGCGTCGCCAGGTCGCCGTTCAGCTTGATCAGCGCCCTCGCCATGGGCCGCCACCAGGGTTCGTGCCAGCGGTCATGGGCCTCCATCACCTTGGTGGTCGCCGCGAACACCTCCCCGGACAAAATCGGATCGGGCATCTTCCAGGGCAGCGAGGGCATCGCCGACAGCAGGCCGAGCCGCTTGCCGAGCAGCACGCCGCGCAGCCCCATCATCCGGTAGGCCCGGCGATAGGCGCAGCAGATGAAGTAGGCGAGGCTGCGCAGCAGCTCGGAGCAGTCGGGGTGCGCGACCTCGCGCAGCAGGCGCTCCCAGAGCCCGAGCTTGTGCCATCGGCGGAAGGTGCGGCTGACGGTATCCGGCTTGCCGAAGCCCTCGGGCAGCTGGGTCCAGCTGCCACGGCCGCCGCGCGGGTGCTTCAGCGTCACCGCGCGGAAGATGGCATCGAGCCTGGCGCGGACATCCTCCATCGGGCGGCCGCGGCGGCGGGCGCTGCGCTCGAAGGACATCCCGCAGTTGTGGATGCAGAGGAAGCCGCCGATCTCGTTCCACTCGGCCTCGGAGAGCGGCTCCCAGGGCCGGCGCGGGGTGAAGTCGCAGGTCGGGTCGACGGGGAGCTTGTGGAGCGGGGTGGGGTGGGCGGTCTCGGGGGTCATGGGTGGCCTCGGGCACGGCGGAACGGCCCGGGATAGCAGGAATTTATTGCTACTAACTGGATGGGGGCGGGATCGGCGCATGGTCCCGCGCGCGCGCCTTCGCCGGCAGGGGCGACCGCATCGGCAGTCTGCCCCGGGGCGCCGCTCGAGCGCCGCCCGGATCGGCGCCAGCCGGACGCCGGCATCGCCCGGCGCTCACAGAAGTGTGTTGACCGCTGCCGGCGGCGCAGGCCGCACGCACACAAGAAAGTTCTTGCAGGATAACGGTTTGCGTCGCTTCTATGCAGCAAGAGGCCAGCAACCGCACCAAGGCCTCTGGGGAGACGCCACATGGCCCTACGCATCCGCAATTTCGGCTGGCGCTGCCGCTGCAACGGGGATGGCCGGCTGGCCTGCCAGGTCCCCCCCTCCCCGGACGTGATGGCCAACCTGTTCCTCGACTACAAGCGATCGGGGAAGGCGGGCGAACTGACCTTCAAGCAGTATCTCGTCTCGATCGGCTTCATCGACCCGGCCGCGACCACCGTCGGGATGGACGATTCGGCGCAATTCGTCGCAACGCCGGGCGGGCCTGAACTCCTGGCGATTCCCGCCGACCCGGTGATCGGCCAGGTGCAGGTCAAGGTCCTGCTGGTGGATTTCGACGACAGGCCCGGCGTGAGGCCACGCGCGCAATTCGAGGACCTGCTCTTCTCGAAGGGCATCCATCCCTCCGGCAGCATGCGCGATTACTACAACGAGGTGAGCCTCGGGAAGGTGGACGTCGTCGGCACCGTGTCCGACTGGATCAGGCTGCCGCAGCCCTACTCGTTTTATACCAACAACGAATCAGGGACCCGTTGGGAAAGCTACCCGAACAATGCCCCGCGCATGGCCGAGGATGCCGTGCAGGCGGCGCTGGCGAAGGGCGTGACCTTCGACGCCTCGCTCGACACCTTCGGCCGAGGGATCGTCACCGCCCTCTTCATCGTGCATTCGGGCCGCGGCGCCGAGAAGCAGACGACGCGAGCCCTGCAGAACCAGCACATCTGGTCGCACAAATGGCAGCTGAGGAACCCGGTGCAGGTCGGGCCCGATCTGGCGGCCACGATCTACCTGACCGTCCCGCAGGACTGCAAGCTGGGCGTCTGCGCCCACGAACTCGGGCACCTGGCCTTCCAGTGGCAGGATTTCTACGACCCCAACTACAACGAGGACGGCACCAGCTGGGACGGCACGGGCGATTGGGACCTGATGGCCAGCGGCTCCTACAACGGGGGTGAGCTGAAGCCGGCGCATCCCGCGGCGCTGCACAAGATCCAGCACGGCTGGGTCCCGCTGAGAACCGTGACGAAATCGACCTCGCTCCGCCTCAAGCCCTACACGGCGACTTCCGGCGGCGTCGTCAAGCTGGTCAGCCCCGGCTTCAGGCCTAAGCAGTACCTGCTGCTGGAAGCGCGCAAGCGGACCGGCTTCGACAGCTTCCTGCCCGGCGAGGGCCTGCTGGTCTGGAAGGTGGACGAGCCGAAGGAGCAGACCGGTCCGCAGACGCCCGGGCTGTCGCTGGTCCAGGCCGATGGCCTGAACGACATGAACGACCCCAACGATGTCCACCAGGGCGATGACGGCGACCCCTTCCCGGGCAGCAGCGAGCGGCGGTCGCTCGGCGACCAGGGCGTGACCTCCACCTCCTTCGGGACCACGCGGTCGAGGATCACGCTCCGCAACATCGCCATCGACGGGGACGGGGTCGTCACTCTGGACGTGCAGTTCGCCGGCAGTGCCACGGGCAAGGCGACGAGCGGCGGGGGCGCCAAGCCGAAGCCCGGGAAGGCGGGCGCGCAGGCGACGCGGCGCGCCGCGGCGAAGCCGGCCAGCGCGCGGCCGAAGCCGGGCAAGGCGAAGGTGGGCAAGGCCAAGGTGACCAAGGCGAAGCCGGCGAGCGCCAGGACCGCCAAGCCGAAGGCCAAGCCGGCGAAGGCCAAGCCGGCGAAGACGGTCGCCGCGCGCAAGCCTGCCGCGGGCGCCACGCGCCGGAAGGCCGCCCCGGCGCGCAAGCCCGCGCCCGCTCGGAAGCGCTGAGGCGCTCCGGCGGCCGCCTGGCGCCGCGGCCGGGGCAGGCGGCGCAGCGCCTCCGCCCGCGGGCGACGGCGCCGTGCTCCAGCGGCCCCTCGCCCACCCTCCCTTGCACCGGCCCGCCACCGTCCTACCCTGCCGGCGCCACCGAGGGATTCGTCCGCCATGCTGCAACCACCGCCCGCCGAGCCCGGCATGCGCGAGGAGGAGGTCGAGACCCCCGCCCTGCTGCTCGACCTCGACGCCTTCGAGGCCAATCTGGACGCCATGGCCCGGCAGCTCGAGGGCACCGGCGTGAAGCTCCGGGCGCATGCCAAGACCCACAAATCGGCGGTCATCGGCCGGCTGCAGATGGCGCGCGGCGCGGTCGGGCAATGCGTGCAGAAGGTGGCCGAGGCCGAGGCGCTGGCCTGGGGCGGCATCCCCGACATCCTCGTCAGCAACCAGGTGGTGGGCGGCACGAAGCTCGCGCGGCTCGCGGCGCTGGCGCGGATCAGCCAGGTCGCGGTCTGCGTCGATGATCCGCAGCAGGTGCTGGCGATCGCGCATGCCGCCGAGGCCGCCGGCGTGCGCATCCCCGTGCTCGTCGAGATCGATTGCGGCGCCGGCCGCTGCGGCGTGGCAGCCGGGCCGGAGGCCGTGGCGCTCGCCGAGTTTATCGCCAAGAACGCGCATCTGAGCTTCGGCGGGCTGCAGAGCTACCACGGCAGCGCCCAGCACAAGCGCAAGCCCGAGGAGCGCGCGGCTGCCATCGGCCACGCCGCCGAGGTCACCCGCCGCACCGTCGAGCAGCTGCGCCAGCGCGGGCTCGATTGCCCGATCGTCGGCGGCGGCGGCACCGGCACCTTCCAGCACGAGGTCGCCAGCGGCGTGTACACGGAGATCCAGGCCGGCTCCTACGCCTTCATGGATGCCGACTACGCCCGCAACGAGACGCCGCCGCCCTTCACCCAGAGCCTCTTCGTGCTGGCGACGGTGATGAGCCGCGCGATCGCCGGCGTCGCGGTGGTGGATGCCGGGCACAAGGCGGTGCCGACCGACAGCGGCTACCCGCAGGTCCATGGCCGGCCAGGGCTGAGCTACGTCTCGGCCTCGGACGAGCACGGCAAGCTGACGGTGGCCGACGGTGCTGCGCCGAAGCTCGGCGAGAAGCTGCGGCTGGTGCCAGGCCATTGCGACCCGACGGTCGATCGCTACGACTGGTATGTCGGGGTGCGGAAGGGCCGCGTCGAATGCCTCTGGCCGGTCGCGGCGCGCGGGGCGATGCAGTAGCGCGCGGCTACGCGCTCTTCTTCTGCGGCTTCGCATCCCCGTTCATCGCCGCGCGCACCGCCTCGCGCAGCAGCCCCGGCTTCGGCAGCACGATGCTCTGGCGCGAGACCTGGGCCAGCCCCTCGCGCGCCAGCTGCGACAGCTCGCGCGAGACCGCCTCGCGCCGGGCGCCGATGCGGGCGGCGAGGATGTGCTGGGCGGGCGGCGGCGAGATCCTGAGCGCGCCATCCTCGCGCGGCCGGCCGAGCCGCAGCAGTTCCGCGACCAGCCGCTGGCGCACCGGCAGCACGGCGAGCTCGACGTTGCGGGCATCCAGCAGCCGCAGCCTTGTGACCAGCAGCTTCAGCAATTGCAGCCCGGCCGAGGGCGCGCTCAGCACCAGGTCGAGGAAGGCGTGGCGCGGCAGGCAGCAGAGCACGGTATTGTGCGTCGCGGTGACGTTGGCCGAGCGCGAGAGCCCGTCGATCGCCGCCATCTCGCCGAACAGGTCGCCGCCGGCGAGCTCGCCCAGGATCACCTCCTGGCCGGAGGCGGAATGGACGGCCACGCGGACGGTGCCGGAGAGGATCAGGAAGACCTCGTCCGAGCGGTCGTCATAGTCGATGACGACCTCGTTCGGCGCCGCCCGGCGCCAGCGGGCGTGGCGGGCGGCGGCGGCCAGCACCACCGGGTCGACATCCCGCAGCAGCGGCAGGCGCGACAGCCTTTCGTCCTCGGCGCTGAGGGCCATGGGGGAATCCTGGTCCTGGAAGATTTCGATAGTCTCGCCCGAGGCCACCCACGTGCGCAAGCGCACCGCCCGGGCCGGTCGCGCTGCCGTCTGTACCCGGGCGCACAGCGCGGGCGGGCGGGGCCGTGCCAGCCTTGCGGTGCGCGTCGTCCGCCCAGGCAGCCGGGCCAGGCTGCCGGGCCGGCCGGCACGAAGGGATGCGATTCGTCTTTGGGTGTTCTCGCGACCGGGCTGCTGGTTTATGCCGCACCGCTGGGCGCCCGGGGGGCGGGCGGCCGCAGCGTGCCGGCCCGCGCGGCCGTGCGGCACCGCGCAGGAGACCGGGTCATACCGCGTTACGACCAGGAGCGGCTCGCCGAGTGGCGGCAGGACATCGGCAGCGCCGTCTCGGCGGCGCTGGTCGTGCTGCCGCAGAACCTGACGCATGGCATCATCGCCTTCTCCCCGCTCGGGCCGGAGGGGCTGGGCGCGGGCGCCTTCAGCGTGGTCGCCGGGGCGGCGATCGCCGGCATGGTGGCGACGCGGCTCAGCAGCAGCCCGAGCCTGGCCTCGGGGCTGAACGCCGCGCTGTCGCTGACCTTGGGCGTCGTCATCGCGACGCTGGTCGGCCTCGGCGTCATCCCGAAGGGCGCGGCCGGCATCGGGCCGGCGATCCTGGTCTCGATGGCGGTGGCGCTGCTGGCGGGCCTTTGCATGGCGCTCTTCGCCCTGGTCGGCGTGATGCGCTACGTCGGGCTGATCCCCTACCCCGTCACCGCCGGCATCGTGAACGGCACCGCGCTGCTGCTGGTGCTGAACCAGGGGCCGCGCGCCCTCGGGCTGGAATACGGCGATGGCTGGCAGGACCTGCTGGACCACCCGCTCGCGCCGGTCATCGCCATCATCACCGGCGCGGTGCTGCTGCGGCCGCCGCGGCTCAGCCGGGTGCTGACGGCCGGCTTCTTCGCCGTGCTGGTGGGCGCGGCGCTGCAGCAGGCGCTGCTCGCGCTCGGCGCGGGGTCGCTGCTCGGGCCGCTGCTAGGCCCCGTCCCCTCGGTCTTCACCCAGGGCCATTCGGTGCTCGCCGCCTATGGCTCGATCGACCTGCTGTTGCAGCCGCACGTCTTCCTGCTGCTGGCCTCGGCCGCCGTCACCCTCTCGGTCATCTGCACCATCGAGACGGCGGCGACCTCGGCCGCGCTCGGCGACATCACCGGCCGGACCGAGGATGCCGGGCGCAACCTCGGCGCCATCGCGCTCGGCAACGTCGCCGGCGCCTTCTTCGGCGGATTCATCACCTCCGGCTCGATCGGCGCCTCGCTCAGCCTGTTCCGCCAGGGCGGCCGGACCCGGCGGACCGCGCTGCTGCGGGCGGCCGCGATGCTGCTGGTGGTGGTCACCTCGGGGCCGCTGCTGGCGCTGCTGCCGCAGGCGGCCCTCGCCGCCGTGGTGCTGATCGGCGCCGTCAAGCTGCTCGATGCCGACAGCCTGAGATTGCTGCGGGCGGCGACCGTGCGCGGCGCGCGCAACAAGCGCGACCTGATCGGCAATGCGCTGGTGGTGCTGGCGGTCGCCGGCACCGCGCTGGCCTACAACCTGATCCTGGCGGTCGGCGTCGGCATCCTGCTTTCGCTGGTGGTCTTCGTCGTGACCATGGCGGGCACACCGGTACGGCGGGTCTATCGCCAGCCGGTCGGCCGATCGCGCATCCGCCACCCGCCGGCCGCCGAGGCGATCCTCGTCGCGCATGGCGAGGAGATCGCGGTCATCGAGCTCGAGGGCACGATCTTCTTCGGCTCCGCCCAGTTGATCGGCGAGGCGGTGCAGAAGGAATTCGCGGCCGGCGCGAAGGAGGTGATCCTCGACCTCCGCCGGGTCGGGCGGATCGACCTCTCGGGCGCGCGCCGGCTGCTGGCGACCTGCGGCCGGTGCTGGCGCGACGGCCAGCTGCTGACGCTCGCGCCGGTCCGGCCGGGCCAGCCGCTGGCCGACTACCTCAGCGACCTGGCGCTCGACCCGCTGCCGCGGCCGGAGCATGTCCACCAGACGCTCGACGGCGCGGTCGCGGCGGCCGAGGCGCGGCTGATCGCGCGGCATGCCAGCGTGGGCGTCGGGGCGGAGGCCGAGCCGCTCGAGGTGCTGCAGGGACTCGGGCTGACCGCGGCCGGCGCCGCCACCCTGCTCTCGCACATGACCGAGGAGCGCTTCGAGGCCGGCCAGACGGTGATCCGCACCGGCGAGCGCTCGGACAGCGTGCGGATCCTGATCGGCGGCACGGCGGATGTCTGCCTGCCGCCCGAGCCCGGCAGCCCGCCCTTCAAGCTGGCGACCTTCAGCCCAGGCACCATTTTCGGCGAGATGGCGCTGCTGACCGGCGCCCCCCGCTCGGCCGATGTCATCGCCGCGGCGCCATTACGATGCCTAAGATTGGACCTGCCCGCGGTCGATGCGATGCGGCAAAGTGACCCCGACGCGGCGTTCGCTTTAATGAAAGCAATCGCGTTGCAGTTGGAGCGCAACCTTCGCTGGGCGAATCTGACCTTGGCCACTCTCGAACCATGAACCTGCCGCGCGGCTTCCCGGACCTGCTGGCCCAACTCGACCTGCCGCCGCGGCTGCGCGCCGATCTGCTGCGACGAATGGGCGAGCCCTGGCGCGGCTATCATGGCCTGAACCACCTGGCCGTGCTCTGGGCCCGGCATTGCCGCTACGCCCGCGGCGGGCCGATGCAGCAGGCCCGGGCGACCCGGCTGATCGCCGCCACCATCCTGTTCCACGACACCATCCTGGTCCCCGGCGCCCGCGACAACGAGGCCCGCTCGGCCGCGCTCTGGCGGCGCGCCGCCCGCCGCATCCCCGGCCTGACGCCCGCCGAGATCGCCTGGGTGACGGAGACCATCCAGGCCACCGTCAACCACCTGGCGACGCCCTTCGGCAAGCAGGGCATGGCGCGCATCCGCAGCTGGTTCCTCGACCTCGACCTGACCCCGATCGGCGAGGAGCCGACCGTGTTCCGCCGCAACAGCGCGGGGCTCCGGGCCGAGATGCGGCATGTCGAGGAGGCTGCCTATGACCGCGGCCAGATCCGCTTCCTGACGAAGCTCGCCGAGGCGCCCGAGATCCTGCGCACGCCGCGGCTGCGCGCCGCCTTCGAGCGGCGGGCGCGCGAGAACATCGCCGCCGAGCAGAAGCGCGCCGCCCGCCGCGACGCGGCGCGCCAGGCATCGGCCAGCCGTGCGAAAGGGAGGATGCGTGGCGCAGCCTGATCTCGCAGCGCTCTGGGAAGCGCATTGCCGGCACGAGTTCGAGACCCGCGACGTCGACGCCACCATGGCGACGATGGTCCCCGACCCCTATGTCAGCCACATCCCGACCATGACGGGCGGGGTCGGGCACGACCAGCTCAAGCGCTTCTACAAGTACCACTTCATCGGCGGCAATCCGCCCGACACCACGCTGACCCCGGTCTCCCGCACCATCGGCGCGGACCAGCTGGTCGATGAGATAATCTTCGCATTCACCCATACCAGCGAGATCGACTGGATGCTGCCGGGCATCCCGCCGACCGGCCGGCGGGTCGAGGTGCCGCTGGTCGCGATCGTGCGGTTCCGCGACGGCAAGGTCGCGCACGAGCACATCTACTGGGACCAGGCGAGCGTGCTGGTGCAGGTCGGGCTGCTCGACCCGAAGGGGCTGCCGGTGGCCGGGGCGGAGACCGCGCGCAAGGTGGTCGACGCGGCGCAGCCGAGCAATGCGCTGATGGGCGCGGCCTGGGGGCGCAGCGCGGGGAAGCCGGTCTAGCCGCAGATCGCAGACCGCTGCGTGACGATGCCCTGCCAAAAGGACCAGGGCGGTGACCGGACGTCCTGCAAGCGCTGCCGCACGTGATCGCCCTGGGCCGGGATGGCCGGCGGCGCGGATCATCATCTCGTGGGGGAGCGGTGCCATGGCGTTCGGGGTGGTGACCAGGGCGCTGGTCGGGCGGCTGCAGGACGGGCTGGGCGAGGCGGCCTGGCCGGTCCGGGCGATCGGCGCCGGCGATCTCGCGGCGGCCGGCGAGCCCTGCATCGTACTGCTGCTCTGGCGGATCGCGCTGGAGCCAGCCCTGCGGAACGCGCCGCCGCCGCCTGGGGCGCCGGCGGGCGCGCCCGACCCGCGCGTGACGCTGCACTACCTGCTGCTGGCCGAGGGTGGCGAGGCGATCGCCGCGCAGGACGTGCTGGCGCGCGCCATGGGCGTGCTCGAGGCGGTGCCGATCCTCTCGCGCGGCGGCGATGCGGCATCGGTGCAACTGGTGGCCGACCCGCTGGATGCGGCCGTGCTGGCCGCGCTCTGGCACGCGCTCGGCGTGCCGCTCCGGCCGGCGGCCGCCTATGCGGTCCGGGGCGTCCGGCTGCCGCTGCCGCGCCCCGGGTGAGGCCGCCCCGCACCGGCTTGACACGCCGCTTCATCTCGACAATTCTGGAACCATGGAAGCGACCCAGGCTGTCGCGGCGCTCGCCGCCCTCGCGCAGGAGACCCGGCTCGGCATCTTCCGGCTGCTGGTCCAGGCCGGCGCCGAGGGGCTGCCGGTTGGGCAGATCGGCGAGCGGCTGGGCGGGCTGCCCTCGGCGACGCTGTCCTTCCACCTGACCCAGCTGCGCCAGGCCGGGCTCGTGCACTTCCGGCGCGAGGGGCGCTCGCTGATCTACGCCGCCGAGTACGGCGCGATGACCGACCTGCTCGGCTACCTGACCGAGAATTGCTGCGCCGGCGACGCCGCCGCCTGCGCGCCCCTGCCGAAGAGGAGCGAAGCCGCATGAAGCGCCTGCACGTCCATCTCGGGGTCGAGGACCTCGGGCAGTCGATCCACTTCTACTCGGCGCTGTTCGGCGCCCGGCCGAGCGTGACCAAGCCGGACTACGCCAAGTGGATGCTCGATGATCCCCGCGTGAACTTCGCGATCTCGACGCGCGGCAAGGCGGGCGGGCTCGACCACCTCGGCATCCAGGTCGAGGACAAGGCGGAGCTCGCCGAGGTCTATGGGCGACTGCGCGACGCCGACCGGCCGGTGCTGGAGGAAGGTGCGACCACCTGCTGCTATGCCGAGAGCGAGAAATCCTGGATCGCCGACCCGCAGGGCGTGGCCTGGGAGGCCTTCCTGACGACTGGCGAGAGCACGGTCTATGGCGATGGCGTGGATCGCGGGCCGATCCGGGTCGCGACGCAGCAGGAGAGCGCCTGCTGCGCGCCCGCCCCGGCCCCGGCCGCCTCGGCTTGCTGCGCGCCGAAGCAGGCGGCCGAGTGATGACGGTCACCATCTACCACAACCCTGCCTGCGGCACCTCGCGCAACGTGCTCGGGCTGATCCGCAACAGCGGCGAGGAGCCGGTCGTCATCGAGTACCTGAAGACGCCGCCCACGCGCGCCGAGCTGCTCTCGCTGCTCGCGCGCATGGGGCTGACGCCGCGGCGGATCCTGCGGCAGAAGGGCACGCCCTATGCCGAGCTCGGGCTCAATGATCCGTCGCTGAGCGACGATGCGCTGCTGGATGCGATCGAGGCCCACCCGATCCTGATCGAGCGGCCGATCGTCGTCACGCCGCTCGGCGTGAAGCTCTGCCGGCCGTCCGAGGCGGTGCTGGAGATCCTGCCGCAGGCGCAGCGCGGCGCCTTCACCAAGGAAGACGGCACGCCGGTGGTGCGCTGAGCATGCGGGCTGCAGTCGCCGAGGCTATCGGCACCGCGCTGCTGCTGGCCGCCGTCGTCGGCTCCGGCATCATGGCGGAGAAGCTGGCGGGCGGGAATGTCGCGGTGGCACTGCTGGCGAACACCATCGCGACCGCCGGTGCGCTGGTCGCGCTGATCCTGACCTTCGGGCCGATCTCGGGCGCGCAGTTCAACCCGGCGGTGACGCTGGCGCTCGCGGCGCGGCGCGTGCTGCCCTGGGGCTCGGTGCCGGGCTATCTGGCGGCGCAGGTGGCGGGCGCGATCGCCGGCGTCTGGCTCGCGCATGCGATGTTCGGGCTGCCGATCCTGCAGGACAGCACGCATGTCCGCGCGACGCCCGGCGAGTGGCTCGGCGAGTTCGTCGCGACCTTCGCGCTGCTCTCGGTGATCTGGAGCGGCATCCGCCACAAGCCCGAGAGCATCCCCTATGCGGTCGCCTGCGTGGTGACGGCGGGCTATTGGTTTACCTCCTCGACCAGCTTCGCCAATCCGGCGGTGACGATTGCGCGCTCGCTCTCCGACACCTTCGCCGGCATCCGCGGGGCGGATGCGCCGGCCTTCATCCTGGCCCAGCTCGCCGGGGCGGCGGCGGCGACGGCGCTGTTCGCCTGGTTCGCCGAGGAGGACGCGCCGGCCGGGTAGCCAGCGCGCCGCGCCGGCCCCATCTTGCGGGCATACCTCCACGGGGAGCCCGCGCATGAGCACCGACGAATACGTCCCGCCCCAGGTCTGGGAATGGAAGAAGGCGAGCGGCGGCCGGTTCGCCAACATCAACCGCCCCATCGCCGGCGCCACGCAAGAGAAGGAACTGCCGGTCGGCAAGCACCCGATGCAGCTCTACTCGCTCGGCACGCCGAACGGGGTGAAGGTGACGATCATGCTCGAGGAGCTGCTGGCGCTCGGGCACAAGGGCGCGGAATACGACGCCTGGCTCATCCGCATCGGCGAGGGCGACCAGTTCGGCAGCGGCTTCGTCGCAATCAACCCGAACTCGAAGATCCCCGCGCTGCTCGACCGCAGCGGGCCGACGCCGGTGCGCGTCTTCGAGAGCGGCGCGATCCTGATGCATCTCGCCGAGAAATTCGGCGAATTCCTGCCGAAGGCCGGCCCGGCGCGCGCCGAGTGCCTGTCCTGGCTGTTCTGGCAGATGGGCAGCGCCCCGTACGTCGGCGGCGGCTTCGGGCATTTCTACGCCTATGCGCCGGCGAAGTGGGAATACCCGATCGACCGCTTTACCATGGAGACCAAGCGGCAGCTCGACGTGCTGGATCGCCGGCTGGCCGAGCACGAGTTCATCGCCGGGCCCGACTACACCATCGCCGACATGGCGATCTTCCCCTGGTATGGCGGCCTCGTGAAGAACTGGATGTACAACGGCGCCGAGTTCCTCGACGCGGCGAGCTACAAGAACGTCAACCGTTGGGCCGACCAGCTCTATGCGCGGCCCACCGTGAAGCGCGGGCGGATGGTCAACCGCGTGCAGGGCGACCCGGCGATGCAGTTGCATGAGCGGCACGACGCCAGCGACTTCGAGACGAAGACGCAGGACAAGGTCGCGCCGGCAAGCTGAGCGCTACTTGGTCGTGCCGGCTGGCGCGGCCATGGTGCTGCCGCCATTGCTGCTGCCGCCGCCGAGCAGCGCGGCGGTGATGCCGGCGGCCGCTGCGGCGGCGAGCGGCGCCAGCAGGTAGGGCGAGACCGAGGGCGAGCGCGGCGGCGGCGGGGCGGTCGGCGCGAGCCGCGCCACCCGGGCGCGCCGCGTGGCCGTGCCGGCCGAGGCCGCGCGCGGCTGGCCGGCGCCGCGCGCCGGCACTGCGACGTCGACGCCCGAGGGCACGACGATGGTCTGCTGCGCGTCCGCGGGCGGCGCGAGGATCAGGGCCAGGGCCAGGGCGGGCAGGATCCACCGCATGGCATACGATTGTACGATTGTGGCCCGCGGCGCAAGCCTATTCGGCGTCCGGCTGGCGTTCCGGCGCGGTCTCGGCGAAGGCCGGCAAAGCGAGGCAGGCGGCCTCGATGGCAGCGAGGCGCGGCAGCGGCGCCAGGTCCACGCCGAAGCGGCGGGCGTTGTAGAGCTGCGGCACCAGCGCGATGTCGGCGAGGCCGGGCGTCTCGCAGAAGCAGAAGCGCGTGTCGCGCGCGACCAGCGCCTCGCAGGCGGCGAGCCCCTCGGCGATGGTGTCGTGCGCCCAAGCGTTGGCGGTCTCCTGGTCGTGGCCGAGCGCCTTCACGCGGTTGAGCACCTTGAGGTTCTGCACGGCGTGGATCTCGGCAGCGATGGCCTGCGCGACGGCGCGGACCTTGGCGCGCGCGACCGGATCGCGCGGCAGAAGCGGCGGGGCAGGGTGGGTCTCGTCGAGGTATTCGCAGATGGCGAGCGACTGCGTCAGCACGTGACCGTCATCCAGCACCAGCGCGGGCACCAGGCCCTGCGGGTTCACCGCCAGGAACTCGGCCGCGCGCTGCTCGCCTTTCCGCAAATGGCGGAAGCGATGCTCGGCATCGAGGCCCTTCAGCGCGAGCGCGATGCGGACGCGCCAGGCGGCGGTGGAGCGGTAGTAACCGTAGAGGATCATGCCCGCCGCCCCAACATCGACCGCGCGATGATCAGCCGCATCACCTCGTTGGTGCCCTCGAGGATCCGGTGCACCCGCAGATCGCGCACGATCTTCTCGATGCCGTAGTCGGCGAGGTAGCCATAGCCGCCGAGCAGCTGCAGCGCCTCGTCCGCCACCTTGTGCCCCGTGTCCGTCACGAAGCGCTTGGCCATGGCGCAGAAGGCGCCGGCATCGGGCGCCTTCGCATCCAGCTTGCCGCAGGCGCGCCAGAGGAAGGTGCGCGCGACCTCGAGCTCGGTGCGCATGTCGGCCAGGCGGAACTGGGTGTTCTGGAAATCCGCCACCGCCTTGCCGAAGGCGCGGCGCTCCTGGACATAGCCGAGTGCGATGTCGAGTGCGGCCTGCGCGCCGCCGAGCGAGCAGGCCGCGATGTTCAGCCGCCCGCCATCGAGGCCCGCCATCGCGAAGCGGAACCCCTCGCCTTCCGCGCCGAGCAGCGCGCTGACCGGCACGCGCGCATTCTCGAAGATCAGCTGGCGCGTCGGCTGGGCGTTCCAGCCCATCTTCCGCTCGTTGGTGCCGAAGGACAGGCCGGGCGTGTCCTTCGGGATAAGCAGCGCCGAGACGCCGCCCGGGCCGTCATCGCCGGTGCGGACCATCGTCAGGTACAGGTCGCTGACGCCGGCGCCGGAGATGAACTGCTTGGTGCCGTCCAGCACATACCAATCGCCCTCGCGCCGCGCCCGCGTGCGCAGCGCGGCGGCATCCGAGCCGCTGCCGGGCTCGGTCAGCGCATAGCTGGCGATGCGCTGCATCGGGATCAGCGCCGGCAAATGCTCGCGCCGCTGCGCCTCCGAGCCGAAGCGGTCGATCATCCAGGCGACCATGTTGTGGATCGAGAGATAGGCCGAGACCGTCGGGCAGCCCATCGCCAGCGCCTCGAACACCACGGCCGCATCGAGGCGCGAGAGGCCCGCCCCGCCGCTCTCCTCCCGCACATAGAGGGCCGCCATGCCGAGTTCCGCCGCGGCGCGCATCTCCTCCACCGGGAAGTGCCGCGCCTGGTCCCATTCGACGGCGTGCGGCGCCAGGCGCTCGCGCGCGAAGGCGAGCGCGGTCTCGCGCAGCGCCTCGGTCGCCTCGGGCAGTTCGAAGGCGCCCGTAGAGTTTTCCCCCTGGGTCGGGGTGTCGAGCGGCATGGCGCAATCCTCCTGACGTCTTATCGGCACCGCGCGGGGCTTTCGTCCAGAGTGGACCATCCCAATTGCGACCGGGGGCCGCGCTTGTCATGATTGCGGGCCTGAAGAGATGGGTCGCGATGCCGGGATGCGGGCGGTTGCTGTTGGCGATCGGGCTGCTCGCGGGCTGCGCGCAGCAGCCGGCGGAGAAGTTCGGCCAGGCCGAGACGCTGGTGGCGACCTTCCTCGACATCTGCGGCACGCTGGATGACGGCGCCATCGCCACCCGCTCGCGCGCCTTCGGCTTCGCCGCACAGCCCGCCGGCCCGCCGGCGCCCTACAAGCGGCTGGACGAGACCGAGCGGGTCTATGTCCGCGCCGCCGGGCCCTCGCGCTCCATGCTGCGCTGGTCGGCCCGCGACGGCGAATGCTCACTGGCGGCGACCGACGCCGATCCGCAGAGCGTGACGACGGAGCTCAAGGCCGCCGGCGCGCGGATCGACGCGGCGCCGGTGCCGGTCGGCCTCGCGCAGCCGAATAGCGGCGCGCGCATCGCGGTGGCCTATCGCGAGCCCTCGCGGCTGGTCTTCATGGGCGTCAACGAGCGGCAGGGGCCGAAGCCGCTCGTCGTGCTGGTGGCGCGCGCCGAGGCTATTCCGCCGCCAGCGCAGGCGCCGGGGAAACGCTGACCGCCGCCTCGAGCTCGGCCAGCGTCGCCCGCGTCGCCGCGACGTTGCGCGCCTTGACGTGGCCATAGCCCTTGATGCCGGCGAAGGCCTCGGCCCAGGCGCAGATCGCGGCATGGGTCGCGGGGGTGAGTTGCGCGAGCAGGCGTAGGGTGCCGGCGCGGTACTCGGCGATCAGCGCGCGCTCCATGCGGCGCTCCTCGGTGCGGCCGAAGGGATCGAGCGCGGTGCCGCGCAGCACCTTGCCGTGCCGCAGCAGGCCCATGGCGCGCAGCATCCAGGGCCCGAAGCGCATTTTTCGTAGTTCGCCGGTGACAGGGTCGGTCTTCGCCAGCATCGGCGGCGCCAGGTTCAGCTCGACCCGCTGCGTGCCGGTGAAGTGCTTGGCGAGGAATTCCTGCCACTCGGGCGCCGCGTGCAGGCGCGCGACCTCGTACTCGTCCTTGTAGGCCATCAGGCGATAGAGCTGCGTCGCGACGGCGCGCGTCAGGCGATCCGCGCCCTTCACGTCATGCGTCTCGGCGGCGCGGACGCGCGCGACGAAATCCGCGTAGTCCTTCGCATAAGCCGCGTTCTGGTATTCGGTCAGGTCGGCCACACGCCGCGCGATCAGCGCATCGAGCGGCAGCGCCTCGGGTGCCACCGGCGCCGGCGGCGCGAGCGCCGCGGCACGGCCGAGCCGGAAGGCCGCCTTGTTGCGCTCGATCTGTGCGCCGTTGAGCTCGAGCGCGCGCTCGATCGCCTCGGCGCTGATCGGCACCAGGCCCTTCTGGTAGGCGATGCCGAGCAGCCAGACATTCAGGTAGATGAGGTCGCCGAGCGCCTCCTCGACCGCCTCGATGCCGGGCACCGCCACCACCTCGCGGCAGGCATCGCGCACCGAGGCGAGCATCGCCGCGCTGTCGTACCGCGTGCTGGTGTCGAGCACGAATTGCGCGGTCGGCTGCAGGTCGACATTCAGCACGGCAACGCTGCGATCGCGCCCGAGCAGCGGCCGCGCGGTCCGGCCCTGCGCGACGACCATATCGGCGGAGAGCAGCAGGTCGACCTGGCCCATGCCGATGCGCGGTGCCTCGATGGAATCCGGCGCGGCGCCGACCCTGCCGAGGCGAAGCTGGGCGAAGACGCCGCCGCCCTTCTGCGCGAGGCCGAGCATGTCGACCGAGCGGCTCGGCCTTCCTTCGAGATGCGCGGCCATGCCGAGGATCGCCGAGAGCGCCGTCACGCCCTGCCCGCCGACGCCGGCGAGCAGGATGTTCCAGGCCGGCTCGCCCTCGCGCGCATCGGGCCGCACGGGCTCGGGCGGCGTGGCGTCGAGCGTCGGCACCGGCTTCTTCACCGGCTCCGCGCCGAGCAGCGTGACGAAGGAGGGACAAAAGCCCTCGACGCAGCTCTGGTCCTGGTTGCAGGCGGACTGGTCGATGACCCGCTTGCGCCCCCATTCAGTCTCGATCGGCTCGACCGCCAGGCAGTTCGAGGCGCGCGAGCAATCGCCGCAATCCTCGCAGACCCGCGGATTGATCGCGACCCGGCGGTCGGAGGCGGCCTGCGTCCCGCGCTTGCGCTTGCGGCGCCGCTCGGTCGCGCATTGCTGGTCGTAGATCAGCACGGTGACGCCGGGTACCTCGCGCAGCTCGCGCTGCACCAGGTCGAGCTCGCTGCGATGGCGGTATTCGATGCCCTTCGGCATCTCCGAATTGCCCTGGTGCCGCGCCGGATCATCGGAGACGACGACGATCTTCTCGGCGCCCTCGGCGGCGACCTGCGCCGCGATCTCCGGCACGCCGAGCTCGCCATCCACCGTCTGGCCGCCGGTCATCGCGACCGCGCTGTTGACCAGGATCTTGTAGGTCATGTTGGCCTTGGCGGCGATCGCCTGGCGGATCGCCAGGATGCCCGAATGCGCATAGGTGCCGTCGCCGATATTGACGAACATGTGCTGCTCGGAGACGAAGGGCGCCATGCCGAGCCAGGGCATGCCCTCCGCACCCATATGCGTGTAAAGGTCGGTGTTGCGATCCATGTAGATCGCCAGCGTATGGCAGCCGATGCCGGCCATGGCGTGGCTGCCTTCCGGCACGCGCGTCGAGGTGTTGTGCGGGCAGCCCGGGCAGAAATAGGGCGTGCGGTCGTGCAGCGGCGCGAGCTGGTGCTGCGCCAGCGAGTCGAGCTCGGCGATGCGGTGCATGAGCTGCTCGGTGCGGAGCGCCTCCGGCAGGCGGGCGGCGAGCGCGCGCAGCACCTGGCCGGTGTCGAGCTCCGTCAGGTCGGACAGCAGGCGGCGGCCGCGCTCGTCGCGCTTGCCGGTGACGCGGGGGCGGTCGTCGAGTTCGTACAGCGCGTCGCGCAGTTGCGGCTCGATCACCGGGCGGCGGTCCTCGACCACCATGATCTCCTCAAGCCCGCGGGCGAATTCGCGCGCGCCGACGGGATCGAGCGGCCAGGCCAGGCCGACCTTCCAGATGCGCAAGCCGGCCATGCGCGCGAGCTCGTCGGTGATTCCGGCATCGTGCAGCGCCTGGCGGAGCGTCGCGTAGCCGCGGCCGCGGGCGGCGATGCCGAAGCGGGCATGCGGGCTGTCCACCACGATGCGGTTCAACCCATTGGCGCGGGCGAAGGCGAGGGCCGCCGGGAGCTTCACCTGGCGCAGCCGCTGCTCCTGCGGGATGGCGTGGTCGCGCAGCCGGATGTGCACGCCATCGGCGGGGAAATCGAACTCGGGGAAGACGGCGGAATAGGCGGCGGGGTCGACCAGCACCGTGCCGGCGCCATCCATGGTCTCGGCGACACACTTCATCCCGACCCAGAGGCCAGCGAAGCGCGACATGTCGAGCGCCTTCAGGCCGAAATCGAGAATCTCGGTGACGCCGGCCGGGTCGAGCACCGGCATCTCGACATCCATGAAGCTGTATTCGCAGCCGGATGTGATGGTCGACGACTTGCAGGAGGGGTCGTCGCCCGCCAGCGCCAGCACGCCGCCGCGCGGCGAGGTCCCCGCGCTGTTCGCATGCCGCAGCGCATCGCCCGAGCGATCGACGCCAGGCCCCTTGCCGTACCAGATGCCGAAGACGCCATCGAATTTCTGCGCGCCATAGAGCGCGATCTGCTGCGTGCCCCAGATCGCGGTCGCGGCGAGATCCTCGTTCAGCGCGGGGCGGACGACGATGTTGGCCGCATCCAGCCGCGCCTTCTGTCGCATCAACTGCATGTCGTAGGTGCCGAGCGGGCTGCCGCGATAGCCGCTGACATAGCCGCCGGTGTTCCAGCCCATGGCGCGGTCGAGCTCGTGCCGGACCAGCGGCAGCCGCACGAGCGCCTGGATGCCGGTCAGCAGCAGGGTCTCGCCGGATTTCTCGAACCGGTCCTCGAGCGTGGCTTCGGGCCGTTGAATGCTGCCCATGATCAGGTCTCCCGGACGCGAGTCCTGCTGGAATGTCGGCTGCCCCCGGGACGGCGGCAAGCCCCTGGGAGTCCGCGGCGGCCCCAGGGAGGCGCCGGGCGGCGCGGGAACGCTTGCCGGAAGTCGGTGTGCAGCGCCGAAACGACGCGAGGCGCTGGCGCGAACCGCCCTGCCGACCCGTCCCGGCGTGCGGTGCCGGTGTCGGGCGGGCGCCGCGATGTGTCGCCGCTGCCCGATCACGCCACCAGCGCGGTCGTGTCGCCGCGGGGGGTTGACCGCATGCGGCCATGGGCGCCACGGCATCCCGGCGCCCTGCTCCGGCAGCGGCAAATCCAAGGCAGATGCCCAGGCCGCACGACGGACAGGTGGGAGATGGATGAACGAAGCGGGTATGTTGCCGGCGCCAGCGACCGGGTCGTGGGGGTGCAGCCGGCCGTGTTGTCCGACCCTTCGCGCGCGCCGCATGCGCGGATCGGGCGCGGCCTTCCCGCGCTGACGACGCGCGGCCGCAGGCTTGCGGTCGTGCTGCTGGTCGCCGCGCTCGTCGCTGTCGGCTTCTGTGCCTGGTATGTCAGCGTCGAGGATCCCCTCTATCACTGGGATTGGGGGGCCTATCACCGCATGTGGATGCGGACCGGCCAGTTGCTCGCGGCGGGCGATCCCTACCTGCTGCGGCATGTGCCGATCTCGATCCGGCACGACGACTACAACGTCACCTCCATCCTGCCGCTGCTGCCGCTCTACCTCGCCTTCGGCCCGTCGCGCACCGCCTACATCGCCGGCGTCGCCGTGATCTATCTGCTGCCGGCGGTGGTCATCACCTGCCTCGTCGCACTGACCGCCCTGCGCGAGGAAGGCCGACGGCCTTCCGACACGCTGATCCTGCTCTACGGGGCTTTTGTCTTCGCGTTCCCCCCATTCTGGGCGCCGACGCTGCGCGGGCTGCCGGACATCGTCGGGCTGATCCCGCTTGGGGTTGCGACGTTGCTGGTGCTGCGCTCCGACATCATGGCCATCCGCCCGGTCCGCACCGGGATCGCAGTCGGGCTGGCGCTCTGGCTCGCCTTCCTGTTCCGACGCTGGTACGCGTACGCGTTGCTGAGCTTCGTCATCGTCGCCGCGCTCTTCGCGCTGCTGCAGATCCTGCGCGCGCCGATGGAACAGCGTCTCCGGAGGTTCCGTGACGCCGCCCTCGCCTTCGGAGCGCTCGGCGCGACGGCGGTGGCGCTTGCGCTCGCGTTCCAGACTGGGCTGGTGACACGCATCCTCGCGACCTCCTACCGGGACGCCTACGCCGGCTACCAGGAGCCGCTGCTCCGACAATTCGTGGTGGTCTACGAGCGGCTCGGTGCGGGGGAGCTCACGGTCATCCTGGTCGGCCTTGGCATCGCTCTGTGGGCTCGGAACCGGGCGGCGCTGTTCTGCGCCTGCTGCGCGGCGCTGACCTTCATAAGCTTCGCAACGACCCAGTCGCCAAGCGTGCAGCATACGCTGCCGATGTTCTTCTGGCTGATGGCGGTGGCGGTCTATGGTCTCCATCGCTGCCTGGAAGTCCTCGCCGCGCCATGGCGCCCGGTGATCGCCGCCGCATTGCTGGCGCTGCCCCTCGCCGCTTCGGTCGCGTCCTTCGTACCGGATGGCCGGACGGCACTGGCTTCGCTTGACGCCGTCCTGCCGGCGCAATCCTACCTGCCGCATCGGATCGAGAACTTCGCCGAATACCGCAGGATGCTTGACGACCTGCGCGCGCTGACACGCGACGGCGACAAGGTCGGCGTGTTTGCCTCGAGCGGAGTCCTGTCCGACGACCTGCTCTTCGCGATCGAGCCTGGCTTCGAGGCACGACTGGCACGGCCCGCGCACGTCGATGCCCGTGACGGCTTCGAGTTGCGGCCGCTCACGGCCCGCTTCGCCGTGGTGACGGACCCGATCACGCTGCACCTGCCGCCCGAGACGCAGCAGGTGATCTCCGTCCCATCGGCGCAGATCCTCGCCGGCGACGGCATCGGCCGCGCCTATGAACGGGTCGCGGGCCCCTACCGTCTGGCATCGGGGGTGCAGGCCTTCGTCTACCAGCGCACCCTGCCGCTCGACAGCGCCGAGATCGAGCGCGTGACGAGCGAGTTCCGCAAGTACTATCCAGG
>Ga0209087_1000171_pt1 | contig 41017 bp, 52 predicted proteins | sample S_130805_EF_Meta_FD_187321 | JGI IMG/M metagenome (GOLD analysis project Ga0209087, IMG submission 187321) | Freshwater microbial communities from Lake Simoncouche, Canada to study carbon cycling - S_130805_EF_MetaG (SPAdes) (version 2) | ecosystem: Environmental > Aquatic > Freshwater > Lake ... | reverse complement strand
TCTACTGACTGACTTGGGATTCGTGCAGCATCTGAACCAACGATAAGTCGAGCAATGGCTCCATAAGTAATCACATCAATAGTAGATGCTGGAAGACCAGTTACTGTTTCATAGATGTCAGTCTCAGCAGAAAGAACTGATGGAGCCTTGGCATAGATAACCTGAACAGTTCTGCCCGGATCAATCATGTCAAAGATATTGATGGTCTTGCCATTGGCAAATACTGTGGTGTTGGCAGTTTTGTCTGTGTCATACCTACGGACATTGAGCCATTCCTTGGTTGAGCCAATAGTCTGCCACTTAACATTGAGGACATAGTCGGCAGTAGCCGGAAGTGAGTAGGCAGTAACGGCTGAGTTAAAACTAAAAGTGTGTGTGCCTACTCCAAAGAGTTCTGGATAGACAGCTTGAATTGTGTCGTTAATAGCCTGTTTAACCATGAAGCGTGGGTATTGAGGGGCTATGACCACCTTGGTCTCGTTGGCTGCTGTAGAGGCTGTAGTGCCTCTGAAAGCCCTACCCCAAGGGGCAAGGTAGACCTGCTTGGTTAGGTTATCTGTACGATCTACATACATCAGTTCAGAACCAACCTCGATGATGCCACGACCCATCTGGGCAGTCTCATTGACTACGAATTCTGTGGCAGAGGTTGAGGCAATTCCGCCTACTTGGTTGATCCATGTAGCGGTTTCCTGCTGGGCCCCATAACTCTGGATCTGCCCGAGGACTCGTTCTATAAGTCCACTAAATGTCGTTGTCATGAACTCACCGCTCTCAGGGCTGCGGCAGCAGCCTTATCAGTAGTACTACCAAGTTGATTGCAGACCCCACGAAGGTCTTTGTAATTAGGCCGAGTATTTCCAGCCTTGACATTTAAGGCACCAACAACACTAAGTCCTGTAGTTCCAGCCCAAGTGTTTGCAGCCTTAGCTGCACCAACATATGACTGAATAGCAGGGTAGGTGCCACCATTAGCAAGACGATTGAGTTCTGCGTGGAGTGTGCTTCCATTGGTACCGAGTGCCATTACTTAGCCTTTCTCTTTGCTGCTGCGTTATCTACTAGATTTGGATATGGTCTTCCAGCCTTCTTAGCAGCAGCCTTAGCCTTTGCTTTCTGTGATGGAGTTAACGGAGTAGATTTTTTATTGGGATTCTTTTTATCCCAGAATGCTGTTTTCTTTTTCACCACTTCACCTTATCTGCCCAATAGGCTGCTGACATTTTGCCTTTAGCAATGTTCTTAGCATGACGAGCTTTGAATGATTTCTGTCGTGCTGTTGGAGTCTTATCTCCAGATACACCCTGTTGCCCAAAGCGAATTGTCTTCACCTTGTCTCCAACCTTTGCAACCACAACATGAGATTTCGTTGGGTGTGATGGAGTTTTCTTTGGCTTATTAAAACCTGATACACCTGCCGACTTTAGGCGAGAGTCTGGTTTACTTTTTCTTTCCGCCACTCTTCTTGCCCTTCTTGGACATTCCTGCCTCTGACATCGCAATAGCAACTGCTTGCTTGCGAGATTTAACTACAGGGCCCTTTTTAGATCCTGAGTGAAGAGTTCCTGATTTGAACTCCTTCATAACCTTCTTGATCTTTGCTGGCTTCATTACTTCTTCTTGCCCATTTTCTTAGGCATAGCCTTCATCTTTGAAGAACCATATTCCTTCTTACGCATTGCTGGGCCTTCCATCTTTTCATGCTTCTTCTTGGCCGCCATTGACTTGTACTTCTCGCTTTTAACTGACATTTGCTTCTCCCTTTGAGTGATGACTTTGACTTTCCCACCTGTATTTATATCAAACGAGATGGAAATCTCTATGCTCTTGCGAGCTTCATTAGCTGCTGTTCTTGTATTCGTTGGGGATAGTGTGGCTCTGGCTAATGCACCAAGTGCATATGAACTGCCGGATCCAACTCCGTATATTCCACGATCATCTCTTACCCAAGTAAAGTCATTATCAATTTGATAAAGCTTTCCTCGAAGGCAGATCAATGCATCGAAACCTGCACCATCTTTAGGATCATTATCAGCAGTTTTTGGCGATGGATCGTATCCATAGTCTGCGTATGCTTGCTTAAGTGATGGCAGTAAATCTGTCATCATAAATTTATCTAGGTTCACACCTCGTGGAATCTTAGGAGCATTCCAACTGTGTAGGGCTATATCCCCGGCGATTGCATCGCCAGCAAAGGCAATTACATACTCGCCTTTTTCTACTACCTTGTCCATGCCAGAGGCTATGAACTTCTGATCTCCACCCACTATCAAAGAATCTGCGGCAATCAATCCCCAACCTTTACCTTGGATTCCAATAATGGTTGTCATGCTCAGTCCTTAAACGAGTTGGTGGTTGAGTCGAATGCCTTACCGGCTAAGTTACTTACTTCGACTGCCCCACGAATATCCTTCATGTTTGTTGTCGCTGGTTCAATACCTTGTCTGATTGCAGACTGGTATGCGTTTAGCTCTGCATCCCACTTCTTCTGAGGCATCATCTTGGAACTATTAGCATCGCCTGTATTAACTTGTAGACCTGATTGCTTTAAGCACTCACCCCAGTTTATGTGATCCTGAGTAGGGCAACCTGTTCTGCATCCCATTAAACTATCTCCACTAAAAATCCGTTATGGGCTATGTTTGAATCAGAGTCGGCTTGAGCCTGAGTTCTGATCGGAAAGCCTTGTGCTACAAGAATAACCTTTGTAGCCTCGTTCACTATGTGACCTCGCCCACCAAGGAATACATAATCGTAATCCCTTAGTTCATCTTCTGTTACTGCTCGAGCCAAAGACATTACGCCATTGTCGATAAGCACGGCTACCCCTCGCTGGGATACAACTCTACGCCACCACTTGTCAGCTAATGGATAACCTTCCATTACCTGCGGTGGGTAAAATGTATATGTTGCCATGATTCTCCTTGTTAATAGAGAGAGAGGCAGGTTGCCCTGCCCCCCTCAACTAATGCTCTACTAGAGAGCAGATCCGCCTGATTCCAAACGGCAAACTGCTTCATCTCGGAAGATGCCCCAGCCACCGAAGTACTTCCAGCCAAGTGCTGACTTACGGCGAAGGATGTCGATCTGAGGAGCTACGACTGTTTGCACATCGTAGACTGATGCCTCAAGAAGGGCTTCCTTGCCAACTGCAACTGCTGAATAAACAGTAGCTGAAGATGCACCTGAAGTGGTTGATGGAACGCGAGAAGTCTGAACAACTTGGAAGCCTTCAAGAACACCAATGGTGCCTGTCAATAGGTTTCCTACATTGTCAGTTGTGTACTTGTGGATGTCCACAAATCCGCCAGCACCAGTCTCGGCACGAAGGTCGAAAGCTTGGCGTGGGTGGATGAACAATGTGTAAAGGTCACCAACACGAGGTTGAGCGTTTGACTCAAGAAGTGTTGTCTGTGCCTTACGAAGCATTGTTGTTGATAGAACATCTGTAGCTGTAAGAGTAGCTGTGGTTGTACGGCTTCCACCGTACTTGACTACTGATCCAGATGTTAGTGCTGTTGCAACTAACTTATCCAATGTATCTGCTGCGTTGAAAGCAAGTGCATCTCCGATCATGGTGTCGATAGAAGAGAATGAGGCCATGTTGACCTTCTCTGTCTGCTCAACAGCATTACCGTATTCAGTAACAGTAACTGTTACTTGTGATGGGTTTGCTAGTGCAAGAGGTGTTACATCAGATGTTTCTGTTAATGCTGTGGTTGCTGCTGCTAGGTTTGCATAAACTGCAAACTTAAGAGAAGTTCCCGGGTTGGTGAGTGCTACTGGTCGTAGGTCTGCGACTGAACGCATGACAGGAAGTGAGCGGAGTGCAGCTCTTACATATGTGTCATATGCATTGACTACGAGGTTGCCTACACCAGAGATTTGAGTGGTTGCCATTTACGGCACCGCCTTTCTGGGTTAGTACCCAGCCTTACCAAGATCTGCAAATAATTGCTTTAATGCATCAGGCCCCTTTGCAGCGGCCTCATCCATCTGGGCTTGAATCATCTGTTCACGATCAGCACTAATGCCGCCGTCTACAGTTGCTTGAGCCTTTTTGTAACTGTCTACAAAACCCTCTGGTATTGCTGAGTTTGTTTGGTTGGTTTGTGACACACCGAATACATCTCCGTATTCTGTGAGCCATGACGACAACGAATCCTCCGTGAGGTCGATGTCCTGTGGAATGAAAGCCGAAATCTTCGGATTCACTCCTCGAGCTGTAAGGACTTCTGAGATAGTTCTCTCTCGTTTTTCTTTACGCAAATTTGAAAGCTCTTCCTGAATTTCCTTCAGTTGCTTCTCTTTTGCCTTATTGGCCTTGCGTAGTTGTCCGAGAACATCATTCGAATCAAGTTCGAATTCATCCTCTTCCAGTTCGTAATTGGACATTTGTCCTACTCCCTTTTCATGTTAGTCGCTGGCCGCAATGCAATCGGGGAAATGCATTGGCTCCAACTTCCGGGTTTATACTCATCTCAAGTTCCGGCATTTCTAGAGATGGAGTGGGTGTCCGGGTCTCGAACCCGGATGATTGCCAATCACCCTGTTACTTAAACTGTTTTAGTTCTTAGTGCCTTAGATCCAAGACCACTTGTGCCACCAAATGCTGCTGCACCTGTTGCCTTGATTCGTGCTGCTTGTGCTTGAGCAGTAACATCTCCACCAAACTCGGCAGCGATTGCTTCCTTAGCTCCAAAGTTCTCACCATAGATAGCGGCTAGGTTTCCAGTAGTCTGAAGTTCCTTTTGAACCTGTGAATACTTCTGGCGTTGAGTTCCATAACCAAGAGATCCTGCACCATAAGTCTGAGCCATATTGGCTTGCTCTGCTGTCAGACCTTCAAGAAGGGCTGCTGCTGTATTGAGATTCTTACCAGCAATCTGCTCAAGAATTGCTTGACCCTTTGTTGGGTCAATCATGTATGCAGTAAGGGCTTCGTCACCAATACCGTAGTTATCCTTGAGTTGCTTGCGGATCTCTGAATCTGTTCCTGTAGTTACAAAGTCACGATATGCCTGAATAACATTTGCTACATCAACATTGGTTAGGTTGTTTTTTAGGAATGATTGGAAGTCTGTGGTCTGATCGTAGAAGCCTGTTGGCATATTGTATGAAGTCAATACCTTCTGGTATTCATCTTCCATTCCAACGATTGTCTTCTCATCAAGTGCCTTGTAGCCCTGCTTCAAGCGAGCTTCATTGACACTACCAAAACGATCATAGTAAGACTTAGTGTTAATCAACTGAAGGTAGAAACCTTCTGAAGTTGTAGGGATTTCATCAAATACTTTGCCAAAGCGATCTGTTCCTTTACCAGCAAAGATTGCTGCAATGTCGTCACCGACCTCTTTGATACCCATTGCTGTGAACTTCTCACGGATAACATCAAAGGCTGACTTACGCTGGGATGCAATCTGTTCTGCCTTAGCAACCTCAAGTTGTTTCTTCTGTGCATCAAGCATCTTTTGGAATTCTGCATTTTGATTGGCAATAGCAGATTGAATAAGTTTATTAACATCATCTGCTGAAAGACCTGCTGCTGTTTCTGGAGCAGGAATCTGATCTGTGGTTCCATCATCATATTCAGTAATCTGAATACGAGCTGCACCGGATCCTGAGAAGTAAGTACGGACTACTTTTTTACCAGTAGGCGTTCCTACGGTTTTTGTAGTTCCATCATCATATGTGATGGTTATTGTTCCGTCTTTATTGGTTACTCGAGAAACTTCTTTTTTACCGGCAGGTGGTTGATCTCCTGTTCCAGTAGTTCCAGTAGTTCCAGTACCAGTTCCAGATGCTTTAGCAATTCCTTCAAGAGTTGTAGTATTTACTGTTCCGGCATTAGTAATTGGGTTAGATGCTGTTCCAAGTCCTACGCCTGCACCAGTAGTCGTTCCAGCATAAGGATTGGTTGCTGTTTGTGGAGATGTGATATTTACTTTAGTTCCACTAAAAAGAACTGTCTGTCCTGCTGATGCTCGAGCTGCAAGCGTTGGGTTATCCGCAAGGATCTGGGCAACAGTAGTGCCATTGGCCTTTGCAATACCGGAAAGGGTATCTCCGGATTTAGCCGTTACTTTTTCTGCCATTATGGAATCACTCCGAATCTTGAACCGACATCAACTAATATGCTGTCAGCTTTAGCTCTTGCGTTGGCTGTGTATTGCCAACGGCTGTCTTTGTATAGGTCTTGCTCGAACTGCCACAATGGAGTGACTGTTGACGATGTCTTGTCTCCGACAGTTGTTGTTGAACCAATCATTGCCTTACGAACTGTTGGATCCTCAAGATCCAATGAACCCTCTGGAACCTCGAGGATACGAGAAATTGCACCAATGTAAGGGCTTGCGATAGATAGTGGAGACTCTCCATTGAGGATACGATCACGGAATGCTGGGAACAACTTAACCGCTTCTTGGCGAAGGTTCTCATCAATCTGTTCGTTGGATGTATCTCCAAGGAAAACATTCTTTGCAAGATTATCTGCTGCTGATGCAGTAAGTGCCAAGCCAAACTGACGATACTTTGTAGTAACCATAATCTTATTGGCATTGATCTGTTGCTGAACTTTAGGCTGAGATAGATACTGGTCAGTCCGGCGAAGCTTCTTCTCGAAGTCGCTTATATTAGATGAACTGATAAGAAGTGTTTGGAATTGCTTGTCATCTACCTTGAATGCAGATGCTGCAATCTCAAGATTCTTGCGATAGATCTCAATGTAATCAGCAGCAGCCTGAGCAAAGGTATTTCCTGCACGGATAGAGTTAGCAATATCTGGCTTAACTGTATCCAACTGGAACTGAGCAATAGTCTTTAGACCAATGTCATACTTGATCTCATCCATGTTCTTGACTTTGGCAAGGTATTGATCTCGGTAAGTATCTTTAGTTGCCTGATCTAACTTAAGACCATTGGCAAGTTCGGCTGCACCAATAAGTGCAAAGGTTCTTTGATTGACATCTTTAGCCCAAGCAGTTCCTGAAAGGTATGCCTCAACATTGGCAGCAGATGAATTCTCTCGTGCCATAGTAACAAGCTTGTTATAGATGTCTGGGTAACTAGCCTTGAAGTAATCGATAAGATACTTGCTACCGTATTCACCAAGCTTTGCTTGCTGTTCTGGTGTCAATGCATTTGGATCAACAACGATTCCACCTTGATAGGTTTTACCGCCAGCAGTTCCTGTAAATGGCTTACCGTTCTTTAGGTATGGCTTGTCAGCAGTTCCCTTACCGGTGAATTTATCTCCACCGCCGGTATTACCTCCGGTGTTTCCACCAGTATTGCCACCTGTGTTACCTCCGGTATTACCACCAGTATTGCCACCTGCTTGATCGACAACAGTTTCACTACCAACTACTTTAGCCTGTGATGCTGAACCTTTTGCTGTGTATGGTTCTGGATCAATGTTGTTTGGAATTCCATCGCCATCGGAATCTACTACGGTTCCAGCAGCAGTTCCGCCTGCTTCAGGTGTTGGTGTAGTTCCAACTGTTACCTTTCCAGTCTTCGTATCCAACTTAGCAGTATTCTTTGTAAGACCAGTTACTTCTTTAAGAAGTGTATTCTGTTGATCTACTGCTTGGTTGTAAAGTTTTTCTAAACGCTTAAGTTCTCTTTCATCACCCGGTGAAGAAGTATTAGATGCCATGTTTCTGACAATACGATTGATACCAAATAGTGAATCGGCAATAGATTGCTCGAGTGATTGGATACGATCATTCTTTTGTCCAACTACAAACTTAACTGCTTGATCGTATTGGCTTGCTGCCTTTCGGGCAGCATTAGCTTTAGCAGCAGCTTCTGACTCTGCTTTAGCTTTAGCGGCTCTTGCCTTTTCAGCTTCGAGAAGTGCATTGATGTCAATAGTGCTTTTAGGCTTTACTGTCTCTGCCATTATCGGACACCTGCAATCTTCGCTATAACATCACCATATGAGTTAAGGGTTTTGTTGACTGCCTCTGTCTCAAGCTCTGGGTTAGCCATAATTGCATTCTCAACTACTTGACCCTTGCCAACCATTGATAGGCCTCCAGTTGTTGTAGTTGAGTATTGACCCGGTGAGGTCTGTGTCTGTGTAGTAATTGAAGGGTTAGCCTTCTCAGCAGATGTAAGAGTTTGAAGCAGTTGATTGTATTCAGCATCACGAGGATCACGACCAAGTTTTGCACGAAGTGCATTCTGAACGATTGCCTGTGCTTCTTCTTTGGTTGAGATGCTTGAGACTCTTTGAGTTGTTGTTCTTGGTTCTCCACCACCGGATCCAATGGCTGCTAATTTCTCTTGCCATGTTCGACCACCATCAGCATTGGCTTCACCAAGAAGTTTCTTAAATGCTTCTGTGTCAGCCTTGCCCCAGTAAGCAGTCTGAAAATCAGACTTAGCAAGTTGTCCACCTTGAATCATAAGAGCTTTAATCTGATTCTGATCTGATAAAGCCTTTAGGTTTTCTCCAAGAATCTGCCATACTTGTGCATCAGAAACTTGATATAGGGCAGAATAAATCTTGCCAGTTACATCTGTTTTCTTACCAGTCTTAGGATCCGTAAAGACAACACCCGGGCGGAATACGCCAGTTCCTTGTGCAGGATATGACTTGCCACCACCTACTGAAGGTGCAGCATAAGGATTAGTTCCTGTTGGAACTTCCTTGGAATCATCGATTCCATTCTTGTTTAGATCAACCATTAGTTATTTCCTGTCTCTGTTGCAAATACACGCCAGTACATTACAGAGAAATCTGGGTGTTCGGAGATTATCTGGTAAGCAGTTTGGTCTAACCATTGTGCTACATTTTCTACAGCTTTGCCTGTAAGTGTCTTGTATCCTGCTTCTGCAACAGAATTCAATGCTGACTCACGAGCCTGTAAGAACTTAGCTAAGCCCTTGCCTGATTCAGTTTCAGCAAACTTAGGATTGCTAAGAGCCTGAGTTACTTCTTTGACAAGTGTCTCACGAGGAACACCTGCTGCACGGAAGTCTGGCTGTCCACCGAAGTCATCATCCATTGCTGCCTTACGAGTCATATAAACCTGATGGGCTTGCTTTGGATCTGCACCCTGTTGGATAGCGATGGCTTCATCGCTTTGTAACTTAGCCTTACGAGCTGTGTATACATAACGAGCCGCTTCCATCTGCATTTCAGCAGGTGATAACTTGAATCGTTGTCCACGCTGTGCTTGCCATTTAGCAAACTCTTGTGAGTATTGTCCACCGGGGAAAAAGAGGGCAAACGCATTTGAATACGCATTGGCATCCTTGCGGTTGTTCTGATAGAAATTCCATGCATCTCCGGTAGGTGTAATACCACCACGAGATCCAGATACCAAAGCAAAGAGTGCTGACTCGCCATACTTGTCAGCCCATTTAGCTACAGCAATTTCATAACTGTCTGGGTTGTTTGCACGGATCTGTAAGAAGTCATTAAACATAAGAGCCTGAACATGAAGTTCACCCTCTTTATCTTTAGCAAGAATCTGAGGAGCAATAGCTCCGGGAGCCACATTCTGTGTAATACCACGCCATAAGGCGAGGACTCGGTTGACCTTACCTGCATCTTCAAGAAGCTTTGCTTGTGCTTCTCCACCAAGTGGGAAGTCTCCATAGTTGCCAGTTGATGCAAGGTATGTCATCAATGGGCGAAGAGTAGACATACTCTTTTCCTCGAATGAATTGATACCTAAACCGTAAAGAACTCTCTGGGCCCAAGCTGGTGTAAATGACTCGACAATTCCAGTCTTACCTTCAGGGGCTCCGAACGGATAGATCACATTACGAAGTTGATCTGCTGCCCAACCTTCTTGGCTCTGGATTAGTCGACCCAATGAGAGTTGAATAGCAGGGCCTACACCCGGTAGCAATTCATTACTGAATGCAAGGTTCAAAGATGGAATTGAAAGCGATGTTGGCATTGCTGGAACTGCTTCACCAGTTGCTGTTGAAAGCATCCAACCAAGTGCATTGCCTGCCAAAGGAATAACCATACGAGGATCACCATAGGTTGGATCCTTGTAGATAAATCCTTGGCTTGGGTCATTCCAGTTCTGGCCAGTCCATTCGTAAATGACACCAGTCTCTGGGTGAGTCAAGAATTCAAAAGCGTTAGCAGCTTTGTAAGTACGAGCCTTGCCTTGTAGGCGGAAGGTATTGGCTACATCTGTGCCAATCAACTTACTCCAAGTAGCAATAGTGTTACCCCACGCTGCTGCGAAAGGAGCCACTAAACGAGCTGCAACTGCATACTGCTTCTGTCGCATTGCATCGTAGTAAAGCTTCTGTAGTTTATTAGCAGCAAAGTTATTTGCGATTGTATGCATATCATCGGCAGCAAGTCCTCGATCATCGAGTGTCTTAATTGCTTCACGCATACGAACCAATGCTGGGTTTTCAAACCCTGCCTTAAGTCCAAAGACTTTGATTCCACGAAGTTCTTTTTCTGCGATAGCAAGGATCTTAGTGGCCTCATCCTTAGTCATAAGGTTTAGGTTCTCTGCAACACCATTCCAGTATTGCTGCTTAAACTCTGGGCCAAGTGCTGCTCGCTTTTCAATCGATGCAGAGACTTGGAAGAACTTAGATGCTGCACGATCCCATTGACCCTTGAAGGATGCAACGGCACGAACATCATCTGTTGGAAGCTTGAGTTGACCGATAGCCTTTGAGATGTCTGTTGAATCAACATATCCCTTAAGGATATTGGCAAGCCATACATCCTTTGATTGAGTTCCCTTTGGATTAAATCCGGGAGTTCTCTTGCCATCTACTGCAACCATTGCTTTACCAGAGATAAAGTCACGCAACTCTTGGCGGCCACCAGATAGGTTATCGACACCTTCCGTGACTACCTTGAAGTAATTTTCCATAGCCTGACGAGCAATAGCCTCGTCTGCATCAAGCATCAATGCACGATTGAGTTCATCAACCTTGGCAATCTGTGTACGAAGCAAGATTCCCTGCTCTGTCTCAAACATAAAGTCAACAATGAACTTCTCGTAATCACGAGATAGATCCATTCCCTGTGCTTGCTTCTTAGCAATAAAAGCTTCTGCTTCTTTGAACCAAGGAGTAATCTTTCCGTTGGCACCCTTGACTCCACCAGTAAGACCACCGGCAACTAGACGAGCCATTGCTGATTCACGGAACTGAAGGATTGCTCCGGCCCATGCCCGATTGAATCCTCGTTCTTCTGGTGTAATGAAACGCATACCGGTAGGCAGGATCTGTGAAAGACCACGAGTGCCTTGGCCCATACCAACACCAATAGATCGAGACATCATTACGGCAAACTTATCTGCATCAGCTAACGCTGCTGACTTAAAGCCAATAGCATCCATTTCTTCAACTGCTTTATTGAAGTTTGTGCCAAAGACTGTATTGTCAAAGCGAGACCAACGAGTAGCAAACTTAGCAATGGCATTACCCTCTGGGTTAGCCATCATCATTGCAGCAAATTGCAATGGGTGATTGAACAAGGTTGTAGATCCACCAAGGAATGAACGAACCTGCATATCACCAACATTTCGTAGGATGTATGAAACACGACCTACGAGAACTGTCTGCTTGAAGAATGAATCGAATAGATCAGTAGTTACTGTTCTGAGTTGCTGTGCATTTTGTGACTGGGAGAAAAGGTTTCTTGTCTTTCCTGTGAGCTGACGGATTGCTTCGATGTCAGGCCACTTGATAAAATTTGCAAGTTGAGAGTCAATAAGTGGATCCAGTTGTGTGAATTTCTGGGTCTTTCCAGCGACCTTAAATTCTCGTGTTCCGATGTCCTTACCAGCAACTTGTGCCAAGAACTTTCGGTTAGCATCTGCTTCCTTCTTAAATACTCGAGCCGCATCGTTGAGCATACGGATTTGTTCTTCTGTTAGGTTAGGAGCCTTCTCCTTAACCAAAGACTTAAGTGTGTCAATGAATACATTGAAGCGTTCAGTCGAGGTTGTAGCAGCCATCATTGCCTTAATAGATGTCTTCTGTAATTCAGGAGATGCTTTAAGGAATGGCAAAGTGTCATTCATTTCCTTGACCAATGTATCTACATCGTCTAGGTGAATAAGATTCTTAGTAGGTGCAAACCGTATAAACGGTGCAGTTACTTTGTTGCTTCTCAGGAATGCTCGTGCATCATTTTCTGCATTAAGCAAGAAGTTAGCAAAGCCTTCATGGTGTAACTTCAAGGAGTTAGGTGCATAGAAGCTTGACTGGAATTGGATTGCACGAGATTGAACTGCAAGTCCAACTCGTGTTCCACGAGATAGTTCTAGTCCGACTTCACCGGCAAGTAGACCCATAACTTCCTTTTCGGAAGTAGCAGCAGCCAAACGCTTGGCTAGATCAACTGTGATGTTGCCATTCATTGCTCGCCATAGATCATCGTATTGTTCTGGGCCATAGTGGACAGCAATAAACTTTGCAGCGTTCTGACCCATTGGGCCAAAGAATGCTTTAGCAGCTTGTTGATAATCAATAATCTGCTTACCACCTACGGTCATAAGACCGAACTCTGATTCCATTGCTAGTTGCTTGCGACCTCTAGCCTCTTCAAGAAGTATACGAGCCTCATCATCAGACTTGACTCGATCTTGAACATACTTGAGATTGTTTCTCCAAGCAGCCTCTGCCTTGTCAAGTTCCTTTTGGACACCTTTTGTAACCTTGCCCATTTCGGCAAGCTCTTTGTTTGTGTTGGCAAGTTGTTCCATGACTGTAAGGCGAGGTGCTGCTGCACCTTCGACTAGCCCTGTAACCTGCTGAGTAATTGCACCCTTAGTTGTAAGTGCTTGAACACCAAGATCATTGATGTCAGGTGAGTTAATAGCATCAGCCTTGAAACGACCAAAGTCAGAAATCTTTGCATCGAATGGATCTACTGTCCGTGGGAAGTAAGCGTATCCGCCACCACCCATACCACGAGTGGCACCAACATTCTCAAATCCTTGGATACCAGATCTTTCGTATGCTAAAAATAGTTGTTCTGTAATTCCAGCCTTCTGTGCTGACTGAATAAGTTCTGCGTGTGTTGCACCGGGTGTATCGATTACATCGAGAACACTTTGCAATTTAGACTCTTGGATACCAGCAGCAGTTCCAACATCGATAAGGTTAGAACCAATCTCGTTAGATACACGAGTTGCTTGTGGTGAATCTCCAGCCTTGATAAGACCTGTCCACTTGATAAGGCGTGGCTTCTGCTTTGCTGCTACACGAACTACAGCATCTACGCCATTGCGGATACCTTGAGTAGATGCACGATCACCCTTCTTAAGGGCTGCTTCTTCAAGTGTGTGAATTAGTCCGGGAGCCAACTGTTCTTGCTCAAGAAGTGTTTCTCCTGCACGAACTACTTCATCGAAACCTTTTGCATCGAGAATGCTTTGAACTTCTGCTGCACGACCAGCAGTATTGAGTTCAATACGGTGAGCCATAAGGTCTTCAGCCTTACGAGCCTGTCCAACAAGTTGACCCTTTGTGTCAGTTGCAGTCTTAAGACCTGCAATTAAAGTGTCACGCTGTTGACGGAGTTGTCCGTATTCTGCATCTAATAAATCTGCTTCAGACTTAGCTTTGTAATAAGTCTGGTATGTGTTATCTACCTTTTCAGCAATAGTGTTGAGATCATCTTGGTGTTTGATGATGTCTGCTTCAAGCATATTGATGTCGCCTGATGCTGCTCGTGCTTCTGCACGAACCTTTGTAACATCACCCATAATGTCTTCAACATCACGAGCCACAGCCTTGATCGGTGCTGCCTTCGCTTCTGCTGCACGAGCTGCGGCCTTTGGCCCAACACGAAGTGTTACGCCAACCTTTCCAGCTTCTTTACCGATCTTAAGTAAACCTACACCGGGAACATAAGTAAGTGGGTCTGCTGCTAGGTTAAGAACGAATCCTGAAACCGCTTGGAATGTTCTAGCGGCCTTAGTCTCTGGGTTATCGAATAGTGCTTGTGTAAGTCCACTTGAATAAGTCCAAGGAACTCCACCTTTCATAGTAGGGCCAGCAGCAATCTTTGCATTAAGTAATGCTTTACCTACCGCAGAGTTTTGATCTGCACCAAGAAAACCAGTACCTACATCAATCTTGCCTGTTTTGAAAAGGTTGATAAGAGCTTGCCCTGTTTGTGTCTCATCAAGAACATTCATGCCACCCTTACCAGATACACCGTTACGAACGCTGGCTTCTAGCATTTCAAATGGTGTAGATAAAAGCATGAAAGCAGTACGAGTAAGTGGTGCTAAGAAGTCAGCAGGTGAACCCTTCTTTGCGGAGTTCTGCTCTTTCAACTTAGCAGCAGCAGCAATGGCTGCGTTACGCTGTGCATCAATCAATGCTGATCCATCAAGTGTAGTCAAAGCATTGGCAGTATTACCACCGATAACAGCACCAGACTTTGTAAGACCCATGACTGCACCGACAGATGCAGCAGGATATGCCTTAGCCATAGCAGCTAACTGCTTGGCGAAATCTGGACTTAAATACTTAGATTGCTGAGCCTGTATGTATGTATCGTAAGCTGCTGTTCCTTCTTGAGGAATAGATCCTAGCGATGCACCGAGACTACCAGCACTAAATGTGCCTCCGGTTTTTCCGGCCATTAACGCTTCTCATAATCTAATCTTTGACCTAATCGAACCAAGTCTGGATCTGGATATAGGGCAATAAGTTGGCGGATAAGTGTGGCAGTTTCATCGGGTGCAGAGGGGGCAATAGGTAATACTTCATTACCCGGGCCAGCACCGAAACCTGCACCGAATGTAATCTCTTGATCTACATTAGGGTTGGGTGTAGCAAAATTACGAGTAGGCATTACACCACCTGAGACTGATCCCATTGATGTTGCTGCTGCACTTGTTTCAGTTGCGGCTAGAGGAACCTGTGTTTGTAATTGTGTGAGTTCTGTGTTCTCACCATATGCTCCACCGGTAATGGATTGTGCTGCTTGCCTACCTGTGTAAGGGCCTTCAGCCATCTTTAGCCTCCATTTTTTCAATGTCTTTGGTCATCTTCTCCCACATATACTGTTTCTTTGCTTCGTTAACAGAATGTGAATGTATAACTTTTGTTATCAATGAGAAGAAATCTGCGAATGAATAACTTATCTTGTATAGTAAATCTGCTACTGCATAAACAAAATCTATTTTCTTTGCAGGGCGAGCCAATACAAACATATCATCGAGTTCATCGAAGTTATCTTCTGACATTGACTCGCCCTCCTAAGATTGTTACTTAGCTTTCTTACCTGATGCTGATGCTGACTTGCCTACATCGCCAAGCTTCTGCATTCCTGCTTTGCCTTTTGGCTTGGCAGTTGCCATGGTTGGGCCCTTAACTAATGCTGGGGCTACTGCACCTTTTTTTGTTCCGAACATATTGCACCTCCAGATGCGTTTTAAGCTGCCCCAGTTAGGGAAGCTAAAAGATCAGCCATCGGTGGGGTTCCACCTTGTGCTAGATCAGTTCTACGAGAAAACTGGCCGGGGCCAGATACCATTTGGGAACCGGCAGCCGGGGCCGCTCCCGGAATCCCCATAGGGGATTGCGAAGCACCGGGGGCCATCGCAGTCGCTGCCGGTTGTTCTACTGGAGCAAACGCTTTAGCAACGATTGACTCCAATGCTTGACCTTTTGCTCGACCTTCAATGATGTCGGCGAGCCTCTTAACAGCTTCTGTTGGATCCCCACCCTGAGTAGCAAGCATTGGGATTGCGTTTGCGTACTGTGCTACTGCGGTTCTTAATGAGTCACGAAGTTCTTCGATGTCGATTCGTTGTTCTTCTTGTGTGACATTGATTGAGAATGGAAGATTGCGGCGGAGGAAGTCACGAGAAATTAACTTGTCTCCACGAAGTTGCAATCCAAAGATTGCAGCACGGTTAGGATCTAGTCCTGCCATGAGACCATACTGGACATCTACTGTGTAATCACCGTTGATGTCTTTCGATGGTGTGTATTTTAATTCGTATGGTGTTCCATCATCGGATCCACGAATAGTTTTCTGGTTTGAACCAAAGACTTGCTCATCTACACAGAATGCGATACCGATAAGATTTACAAAGAAGCGAGCAAAGACTGCTTGTGCTGCTTTGATCTGTGAATCGAAGCCACCCATAAGGGCTTGAACGCCACGACCTGTAACGATAGATGCATCAATCTGACCTGTTCGGCCTTCAGGATAGCGAGAACCCATACGGAGTTCACGCTCTAGTGCCTGTGATTCAGCAAAGACTCCGTTAGGAAGTTCGATTGGAACTCTACGGATTCTCTCTGGTGTGTTAGATCGAAGCAAAGCATCAGGGCCAAGGGTAAATTCTTGGACATCTGGTGGAATAGCGATAGGTGCATTGACTGACTTCTTAGCTGCTTCAAGCTGTAGAAGTGCAAATCGTGCTTTAGCCATCTGAACTGGTAGAACATCATCGAACTGACCACGAGTTTGACCATCAACTGTTGGTCGTTCTGCTACATCTACAAGGATTTTACCTAGAAGATTGGGTGTATTTGCTAGAATTAAGTTATCTAACTCCGGCAAGAAGATTATATCTTGATATTTATCATGGTAGCGAACCATGGAAATCGTAGACTTCATACGATACTTGCTGTTGATCTGAGCCTTATACTCTGGATACTGGGCAGATAGTGACTCTGAATCAGACATAATGATCTGAGCCATAGAGGTTACTGAGCCAAAGCGATCCTTTTCAAAGTAAAGACCAAAGGGATTGAGCATACGAATGCGTGGATTGTTAGTGTCAAAGTCAATCTCAACCATACCTGCTGCAAAGCCATAGGTGTAATACCAGTCTGCTGCCTGATACATCTGAAGTTGTAGATCAGACTTATTGGCATAGTGGTTGGCAATGCGTGTACGAATCTCAGCCTTTTTACGAGCTGCATCGGAGGTCATATTGGATGAGGCACAGTTAATTGCTGGAAGAGGGGCAGTTACCTCGGCGAGGTCACGAGCTGCAATGTCAACCATGTTAGCGATGAGTGGCTTCGGATACTCATCTGAGAACTGACCGAAGAATACATCTTGCATACGACCTTGACGGACAGCAAGAACATCTGACATACGGCGGTCACGATCCATGTTGCGTGTTTTAAGGCGTTCAACCTTAGCTGCAACTTCTTGAACTGAAAGCATTTTTCTCCTTATGCCAAACGGCGATCTGCGGCCCACTCATCAAGATTGATGACCTGTCGCTTTTCAGCATCTGATCGGGTGAGGAATTCATTATGCACAAACTTACCGCCATACTCACCGAACTGGCAGATCTCTCTTGCTCTAATCTCACAGAACCAGAGGGCCATAACAAGGTCTGTCTTGTTCTTAGTCTCTGGCGACCATGTAACTAACTGGTCAATAAGTAAGCGGATGCCTTCGTGTCGATCTGAAGGTAAGTGCATCAAGTTATCTCGATGGTGCTTACCATTGGATTCAACGCTACCAAATAGGGTAGCCATTGCAGCGACACCAAATCCAACATCCCACTTATTTCTAGATGTAGTGTGTTCCCTAAGAAGCACACCACGACTTGCTAACCATTGCCGTAAATTCTCATCCTGTGTCAGATAACCCTGAAAGGCGTTTCGTTCAACCATCCATTCGGATGGTTTGTACTTTTCCGTAAATGTAGTGATGAGATCACGGATGGCTTGCGGTGACGGTTTAGTTATAGTCGCAGCATCGAGGATATATCTTTTCTTTCTCCTACGATCTACAGCTACAACAACTGCCGCCGTATCACCAACGATTGCTGGGTCAAGCCCTGCGATGATGGTGAGACCTTCTACTGTCTCGGGGTGTCCGGGGTTGCCCGGAACGATTGGCCCGATCATTCTCATTCTGTCGATAGAACCTTTAACGCAAGTCATGTTGAAGGTTGAGTCTTCATCAACATCTGCTTGCTGGTAAACCATCGACCAAGTCTTTGGGTCTAATGCACTTCTACGCATGGATAGATAATTGCCATCCCAGCGTGGGTATAGACCGTTTTCGTCTGCCTCTTCTTCGCTGCCCTGCCAAGGGCGGTCTGATTTAGGCCAAAGTGTTTTCCAGTCGTTCTGATCTTCTGCAAACTCTAGGACTGCTGGCATCGCCAGATATGTCCAAGGTGACTTACCTGTCGGGTATCGTTCACCGTTACGGAGTTCTCTATAGAGGTCAATGGAATCTACTCGAGTTCCAAGAACTAAAAGCTTGCCGGTAGGCCCGAGTCGAGTTAGGACTTCCTGTTGAATCCAACGAATCTGTTTTTCGTATTCGTGGGAGTTAGACATAGTCACACAGTCGTCTAGGATAATCAGGTCTGCTCTCGCACCGTATACCTGTCCTCCGATACCGATTGCTTGAATCGTAGGATCCTTCTGGTCTGAGTCACGCAGTTCGTCTCCGAGGTAAACTTGCGTAGCTTGCCATGTGGCTGACTTAGACTTGAAGCCTGAGCCAGCAGCGTAAGCCAGTTGTAGCTTCTGCCACGATGGGTGAGTCAGTCTCTGCTTAATAGCGTAGATAAATTCTGTTGCCTTCTGCTGTGACTTCGAGACAATCATGATACGGATGTTTGGATCCATACAGATCCGGTAGACCGGATAGTCAATCGAGGTAGTCATGGACTTGGCGTGTTCTGGGGGCACATTGACCAGCACATACTGTGGTCGACCCTTTTCATACTGCATCGAGTCATGCATCCACTCAGGGTCATTACCTTCAAGAAGGTTAATGATATTCATCTGATGTGGGAATGTGTCTGCTTCTAGATACTCTTTGCGGAAAGTACGGAAATCCATCTCAAGGGATTCCTCAGACTGGATGCGGCCATGCTTTGATCTAGCAGCACGAACCTTATCTACAGTCTCTTTGAATTCTTTATCCGTGGAGCGGTAGTAATCCCACAGCTTTGCTGACCTGCCGACCTGCCGCATGGCATCTTCGACTGTGCAACCCTCTGTAATCAGACGGATTACTTTTGCCTTGATCTTGGCTGTCTCTTCTTGTTTACTCATATCTCTCCTCGCCAGCTTCGCTGGCGTGGTCGCCAAAGATTTTTCATTGGGTTTAGGGGTTCTGAAAAAGAACAGACTACTGGGCATTTACTAGGGGCTTCTAGGTCGCCTTTGCTCGCTAGGGCTCGCTCCGGCTCCCTAGAGCCGGTGTAGTCGTCTAATTACTTTAGCAAGTAATTATCCTCCTACTATATATAAGCCGGGATAAATAGGTTTTATCCCACACTATGCCCTGTGATTTACATCACATACTACCCATTGTGTGTAAAAGCCCTGTTCAGAGCCTATATCGCAGCTTAGATCCTATCAAAAATATTTTTCTGGGTACATATATACAGGGGCCCCAGCCGTTTTAAGCACTCGGGTCAATTTGACTAGCTGCGTGTCGGACACCCCCTATCTGACTTGGCTTTTCATGCACTACAGGGGGCAGACCTTGAGAGCAGACACTCATGGCAGGGCAGACCCCCAAGCACTAGGGCTCTTTTAGTCTTGCCCTTGTTACTAATCGCCTAAGACTTAGGGCATAAGTAAGGGCAGGGCAGGGCATGAATTGAGGGGGCAGGGGCAGGGAATGGGGCAGGTCTTGGGGTCTTACACGATCTAGTTGCTCTCCTCTTGGGTCTTGGGATTAGTGGCAGATTCTTAGTTATTTAGTGGGCTTTATTACCCTAAGACTCTTGCCATTAGATGCTTGAAATCCTGCAGCTACGGCTCTACCCTTTACCTAGTGGGGAACTCTCTCCACTCATTACCTACAGAATGAGGCTCTAACATGAATGAAATCACTACCGCATTACCTACACATCAAGAGGCTAAATCTGCTCTTGATTCTCTCCTAGTTGCATTCTCCGATTCTGCCCCACTAGATGAGGCACTAATAAAGACCGCCACTCTTGGAATTGCTAAGGGTGTGCAGATTCGCGACTATGCACTAGGGGGAATTGGTAAAGCACTTACAGACCCTTATGACTCACTCACCTTTATCGCCTCTCTTGAGGTCTTGGGTGAAATCTCTCCTGCACTTTTGGCTCTTGAGTCTGCTTATGCTTATGAGGCAGGAGAGAATGCCAGAGCATTACGGGTCTTGGATAAGGCTCTTGAGTTAGACCCTAAGCACAATCTATCGGCTCTCTTGAAGAGGGTCTATGGGTCTAATTGGCCTGTTGAGGCATTCCAATCTATGCGGAATGAGTTACACCCTAAAGTTGAGGCAGGTCTTAAGGCTCTTGAGTCTGTAGTAGTAGGGCAAGAGGGGCAAGAATGAGAGCCTCTAACCCTGTTTATACCTTGAGAGATTCCGATTCTCTTGAGGTCTTGGTAATTGCCCCACTAAGTAAGACCCGATTGAATGCCCTCATTAGGGCGTATCACTTAGCAGGTCTTGAGGTAGTTATCTCTTAGCCGTTCCACTATGGGGGGCAGGGTCTTTTAGATTCTGCCCCCTCTTAGTGGGGTTACTAAGTAAGACCCCTAAGCAAGACTAAACCTACAGAGAGGCAAGACATGAAACTAAATAGAAGAGGTGAGATGACTCTCGCGATCTCTTTACTAATAAACGGACTCACCCTGCTAGGCGTTATGTTGTGGGGAATTGACCACCTAAATTGGGTCGGTGATGGTTACTGCTTTAAGAGTTCCCTAGAATGTTACTTTCCAAAGCTAGAAGGGAAATAAATAAATGAAGATTCACACTAAAGCAAGATGCCCCGAGTGTTCTCGGGTCTTTGATTTATTAGATGACACCGACTCGCAAGAGTGGGCTTATGGACATGATTGTGAGGTGTAAGCGTGGTGATGACGATTCATGCTGGTGATTGCACTACCAACTGCCCGATTTGTGTGGCGAATTGTGATTGCAATAAGTGTAAAGAGGGGGTGATTTAATGACAGTTCATAAGACTTGGGTGGTGATTTATTCAAGCGACCCTCTTGCAAACCATGACTTAGCCAAAAGATTAGAAGGCTTAGAGTGGTGGATTACCGATAGAGATAACAGCGAAGAGAGCAAGACAGCGACCAAGATGATTGACCTAACTCTACTGAAAGACTAGCGACATGAAGGGCAGGGATTGAACCCCTGCCTTTCGTGATGTTCGTCTTGAACATCAACAACCTACAGAAAGAGAAATAAAATGCCTAAAGCAATAACAGTAAAGGTGGCAACACCTAAAGTAATCAAGGCTCTTGAAGCTAGATTAGAAAAGTTAGAAAAAGAATACTCATCACAAGAAGCAAACGAAGCAAAGTTCCAAGAAGAAATCGAAGTATGGAAAAAAGAAATTAGTGAGTGGGCTATTGCTAATTTCTCAAAGGCTGAGAACTTTAGAAGTAACTATCGTTCTTGGAACAATAGTCTTAATGTTGATTTTGACATCAAGACAGGAGAAAGTTCTTTCCCTGCTGAACCACAGAAGAACTATGAAACCATGAACCATCACACTTATCGTGAGATCAAAGAGGACATCACTAATGCTCTTAGTATCTTGCGTATGACAGATGAGGAAACAGTTAATGCTTCTACCATGAAATCCATAGCAAGATACCTCTAATGAAATACACAATTACCTTAGAGTTCATAACAGATAGAGAACTTGATAGAAACGAGTTCGATACACTCACCGATTCTTTACTCTTACAGATTGAAGAACCTGTCAATCGTGCTGGTAATGATGAGGAATACACAACCCAAGAAGGAAAGATTGCAGGGTGGTTCAATGAAAAACTCTGAGAAGGAGTATTGCGATAGGTGTAAGGTCGAAGAAAATCACCTATCGGACATTGAATGCTTGGCTTATGAGAATGAGTCAATCTCGTGGAGTGAGTTAGCGGAACTAACTCATAAGACTCAGGTAATGAGGTTTGGTTTCTGCCTATGTGAAGTAGGTCAGAAGCCATACTCAGATTGCCCCGAGCCAAGAGTTCGAGTGCTAAGAGAGGTGGAGTTATGACACGCCACTCTTTCATCATCACTTATGACACCGAGACTAAGACTTGGGAGTGGGATACAGACCAAGAATCTAATCGGCTTGATGGAACTGTTGAAATCAACGGCAACTTCGAGTCTATTGGATCGTGTAACCCTGTCCTTATGGAGTTAGAAGACATCATGGCTACCAGACTTGGCGCTTCGCTAAGGATTATGAATGAGCATGAGACAACTAACCCTGTAATAGCCGAGGCTCTTGCCTCTCCGCTTTATTACTCTGCAACTCTGGAGATTACTGACCAAGAGGACAAGAGTAAGAGAGAGATAACTACCACTCTTGGGGTAATCCCTTATGGGTTTGAGGGTGAGACTTCAGACCTACCGCATGACGATAAAGTCTTCTACTGGCTACAAGAATCCGAGGCTAAAGCTGGATTTTCGGGTGAAGAATGGTGGTCAATCGAGGACTTTGGTGACGAGATTAGCCTATGATTGGGCTTCTCCTAGTCATACTCTTGTTCTTTACTCTCCCTGTTGGGATAGCAGAGAAACAACCGATACTTATAGCGATACCGATACTGGGGCTGATAACAGCCCTACTGTGGAAGGAGAAATGATGCATCACCGATTCATAATCGGATTGGTGGCTTTGGGGTTGGCGATTTCGCTGACCCCAAACGCCCCTATCCATTTCGAGGTAAAGCCTAAAGAGGTAGTTCCAAAAGTGGTAGAGATTCCAGACTTATCTTTGGATCAGCTACCTTTATCGTGGCAAAAATTAGCCATGTGTGAGTCATCAGGTCGAGTCAATGCTGTCAGCGGCAAACGCAAACAGTTTCAGGGGCTATTCCAAATTGAGTATCCCCGGACTTGGGTTGCACATGGCGGCGACAGCGATAAAGCACCGAAAGATTCCACCATACTCGAGCAGTTCTATGTAGCCCTTCACATTTATGTAGATCGTGGCTCTAAGCCTTGGCCTTACTGTGGCAAATTCCTCAAGGAAGACTACGGTAAGTAATTGACAATGCCGTAAGCGGCATTAGACTGGTACAACTAAGACCCCTCCGGACTGTAGGCCGTGAGGGGCTTAGTCTTTTTATCCCCTTGGATTCTCTACTGAATAGAAACCTGTAGCTTTGAACACGGTAGGTGTTGGACTCCATACTCGAGTCATCATCAAGCCACAGTCACACTTAGGTGGTGCTTCTTCTTCTGTCATCTTCCGTTCTATCTCTACCTTGACAGCACAATTAGTGCAACTGTATTCATATGTTGCCATCTATATCCCTTATCTGTTCACCAATAAACTTTGTGTATGCAGGTGGGATTGATTCCTTTAATGCTTGCCACTTCAGCCAGTCAATCCCCATTGCATCTCTTGCTTCTTCAATACTTGTAGCAACACGACCACCATATACATACTTGCCTGTTGTTTTGTCTACACCTTGAGGCTGGTCTCCCATTGCACCATACACACCTACTGGCTTGCCTTGTTCTTTGTGATTACATGGCAAGGTATTCAACTCCACATTACTCTCGAAGATTCTATGTCGTCTAACCTTCAAGCCAAATGATGATCCGCATAGGGTTATGCCATCCATTGGGGCATCGGGAACATTCTCCATAACATATACACCACCCCACTCGATCAATGCTTCTCGTGTTGCAGCTACTAGATCTGGCTTGGATGTCTCATTACCTTGTGCCTTCATCAAGTGCCTTGCTCTGGTAAATACCTGACAGGGTGGGCTGGCATGAATGACATCGAACTGAGACAGAAACTCTTTGTTCTTTAGTATCTCCATAGCATCTCCTGTTATCTGCTCGAAGGGATACTCGGCACGATGTTTTATATCAACGCCGGTTACTTCATAACCTGCTTGGTGATAGCCCATTGAGGCACCACCACCACCACAGAACAAGTCCAGTAATTTAGCCATTAGTTATTGTAACTCCCTCTGAATTTTCTTAGGTTCTCTTCTGGTACGCAATAGATCTCTGGTCTCTTCCAGTCAGGTTTGTCCAACCACTCCGGGTTCTTAGCTTCTGCACCCATGATCCAACCAATCAGCTCGTAGTTAGGCATACCACCTCTAACCAATACGAACTTCACATCATCCTTTGCATCAGGTCTAACAAGTAATCTACCCATCTCGTGCTTTGTATATTTCACATCAATGTTCGGTTCAATATCTACACCACCTTGACCAAAGGCACCGCCCCAGTAGACACCAAGATACTTAGCTACTGCTATCTCAGCACCGGCACCATCAACATCGAGAAGGATTCTCTGCCATGCATCCATGTCTTGTAGTCCACGCATCTGCTGGTTCTTCATCGTAGATACATAGCGTTCAATCGCTGTGTTAGCAGCAAGAACTACTTCGTATCTCTCAAGTATTATCTTTAGACCCAAGGGGTTGGCCCTCCTAAATGATCGATGATCTTTCTTAGTGAGCCTTGTATCTTTCTATCTACTGTTGAATCGCTTATGCCCATCTCTTCTGCTATCTCAGATAGAGTCATTGGGTTATTGGAATATCTATTGCGTAACATAACCTGCTCATCTGCCTGTAGCAGATCTATTGCAGATCTAATATCAATTACTACAGCCAAGATATTGCCACCCTCACTTGGAACTGATGGCTTGCGTGGGGTGCCATCGTCTACCTTGTCAACCATTACTGCACCGTATGAATCAAACTCAAATGCAACTGGCAACATCTTGGCTATCGTTATTGTGTCGTAGAAGAACTCATCGCCGGTTGAATAGCCCAGCTTTGCAGCCTTCTCTTTTCTTGAATACTTCTCAACTGTCCTGCGGAATCGTGCCATGATCCGCCTTGCTACCCACTTAGTCTCATCCTTGCTTACCTCATAGGCTTCATCTAACATCTTGGCCAAGTGAGGTCGCTTAAGAACATAGACTCGAAGCTCTTGAATGAGATCTTCTCTTTCCACATACCCAGCAAACCTGCGATGGATGTGTGATGCAGATATATGCAGTAGATCCTCAAGATGTTCTGCGGATCTATCTAAGCGATCATAGTCAGCAGAACTCACTCATCATCCTCAAGTTCTACGATTGCATCCATCACAAACTTGGCAACGAATGCCATCAATGTAATTACAAGAAGTGATAATAAAAAAAATTTTTTCACTTGTTCTCCGGCCATGTGCCACGAATAACCATCATCGCAATGATGCAGTAGTTAGCCAGATCCTTGAACGAGTCCTCAATGGACTCATGCTGTGGTGTGTGACCAGATGCTAGTAAGTTCTTTAGTCGTTCGAACTTATCACCCATACGAACCATCAACCCATTGATAGGGCCACCGTATGCATTGTTGATATTGCCCGGGCCGTAGTCTCTTTGTTTACTAATCAGCAAGTTACCAAGCTCATCGATAACATCCCATGAGTCAGCAACGAACTGATTCATTGCCGGGTCTGCGGCAGTTGAACTACTATCTCGAGGGCCAAAGGCTGACTTGGGTCTGGCTTTAGGCTTAGGATTTTTAGGCCCAAGCTTTCCAGTAAGTCTTTCAAACTCTGCATCGTCATTGGATCTACGGATTCCATCCTCATACACGCTCATCTATTCCTAATCTCCTTCGTAGCCCATCTAAACCCTCATCTAATACTATAGAGTTTACATCACTTCCGAGTGGTAGAGGTATTAACTCTGCGTGTTCGACCTCTTGTAATACTTTCTCGGCCAACTCCATTCCCGGATTAGATCCATCTTTCTTATCATCATTGTCTGCCAAGACAAGGACTCTTCGATAGCCACCAAATAATCTATTGAAGTGTGGTCGCCAAGCTTTAACTCCCGGCACTCCAACTGAAGGCAAGAGTTGACTAGCAATGACTGCATCCAACTCTCCCTCGCAAATTGCAATGGTATCTGAAGGCTTTTGTAGATCAACTGCGTTGAACAATCTTGCTGGTTGATGCATTGGTGCCATGTATCTAGGCCCCGGAAGTTCATCGATCCTTCTGAACTTGAAACCTGCAACGCCATTGACGACTCGATATGGGATGGATAACCATCCAATAAATTGGACATGGCTCGGGTCACAGTCGACTGGTACGCTTCCCAGAAGATGCTCGCTTGCCAGCTCCTGACTGAACCCCCGACCTTTTAGGTAAGAGACCGTCTCCTCGTTTATCTTTTTGTGATATGTCGTAGCCAAATCGTTTAGCAATGTCAGACGCTCTATCGAAAGCAACACGAAAATCCACCCCTTCTTTCCACATTAGTAATGAGTATGCATCTCCACCTATGCCACAAGTGTGGCAGAAGTAGAGTCCTGCTTTCTCTCCGTCTGTACTCATAACAGCAGACCTTCGAGTGTCGTTATGGAAACAACATCTAACCGGCTTTGAATAGCCTTCTCTTACTTCACCGCCATAGTGTTCGACCACAGCCTTGAGAAGCTCTGGGTCGGCGGCCATTAGTAAGTCTTTCTTACTGGCTTCTTCTTCTGAGTTCGTTCCAACTGATTGAGATAAGATTTGTATTCTTCAATACGCTTTTCCATCTTCTTCTGTTCTAACCTTGCATCGAATGTGTAATACAAGTGTTCTAAGAAGTGATACAAAGCAACACCTGCAATTACGATCAATACCCCTACTACTGTTTCCATTTTAATACCTCCGTAAATGTATCTAACTCCATGATTACAAACGACTTACCTATGCCATGCTGTCTACGCTTAGCGATAACGATTGGTATCGCTGGCGAAGACTTTCTTTTCTTCATCCAGTTTCTTACTTCAATACTTGCTTCCTCTACCCATGGCCCAAGCTTGAATGACTTCTCATTCTTTGCCTCGACTACGATAAAGCTTTGGATGTCCGGTGCCCATAACCATAGGTCACCTTCATCGCTAGTGCCTGAGAGCCTTAGTCTTTCGACTGGTTGAAACTCTTTACCTCTAAAGTATTCAACAAGATCTGTCTCCCATGTTGCACCCTTTCTTTTATTGGCCCGAGATTGCTTGGAGTCCAACGAAGTTCACCCCCGGTCTTAGATCGGCCATGCCCTGAACATCTCTGTCCACTATCTGAACTCGTGATGCATCGATACCTAGCGTTACAAAGTTAGATGCATCTGCTGAGTGTTCACCGAATCTATTCTTAACTGCTGCAACCCTGAACTCTTGGAACTCTGGGTTCATTGCAATGGATAAGATCATCGATGGAAGTTGTGATGCCTTACCAAGTATTGCTCGGCGAGGTGCTGGCATCTTTGGATCTCCAGTTCCTGCCTCACTCATGTGAGTTAGTGCAAGGACACAAGCACCAGTCTTACGAGCCACATGGTGCAGCTCTGACATGATGGCACGAATACCTGACCACTCTTCACCGGTAACAGATACACAGTTCATTAAGTTATCAATGACAATCAATGCAGGTGCCATGCCATAGACCTCGCCATAAGCGAGGATCTCTAGCTCGATTGCATCAATGTCCGGTGATGGATCAAAGACCCACTTGATATGTGAGCCTCTCTCATTCAACAATGGATCGAAGTAATGTGAGTCTGCATCCAAGTATGTTTCAACCTGTTGCTGTGGTAGTCCAGTCAAACCTGCGACTGTTCTAAACATCTGAGTAATGGGGTCGGTATCCGCCGAGAAGTAAAGAGTCGGAACTCCTGTCTTCAAGGCGTATACCAACGCCATCAAACTCTTACCTGAGTTTGGTTGACCTGCGATAAGACACAACTGTGACTGACGGAATCGCATACCATGCTGTCTAAGTCCAGCCCATACATCCGGTAAGGGTTTAGCAGAGGAGCTTGTGCTGTGAACCGCTTGCAGTAAGTTCAACATTATGCAGCAATACTCCTCAATCTTTTTAGTTTCAATTCTTCACGGATCCTTCTCCGTTCTATTGCAGAAGTTCCTCCCCAAAAATGGAAGTCTTCATTATGTAATGCCCAGTTGAAACAATCTTCTAGAAGTGGACAACTTGCACATACATTACGAAGTGTTTCGTAATGAGTGAAGTCTCTTTCCTCTGTGCAGAAGTGTTCGTTTCCGATAGAAGCACAAGCCTCGGTGCCGGTAAAGGCAGGGTAGTTTGGTTTACCCTGCCTCACCAACGAGATTAAGAAGCGTTTGCTCGGAAGTCGCATTGCTGGCCCTGTGGTCGTGAGCAAGCATAGAAAGCACGATAAGGCTTTCCAGAAGCTTTGGCAGTTCCAGCAGGAACTAACTTGGCTCCTTCTCCATGCTTACAGACTGGGCCGTTAGAAGGGGCAGCATTCGCTGGCTGACCCCATGCATCTTGTGGTGGCGTGATTACGGTTGCATTGAATGACTGTGCAATCGCTTGCGTGGTCATTGGTTGAGAGCCACTAAAGGCGTTAGCCATGGCTTGTAGTAGTGACTCGGCACCACTTGGATCTAAAGCTTCTGCTAATTTCTGTGAGAAGCCTTGATATGTTGCATCTGCAATGACAAAGATTGTTCCATCGTTTGTCTTTGTTGATACTTGAAAGCCTAGTTCGGCCATCTTATTTCTCCTTTATGTGTTTGATGTTGAGTCGGACTGATTCTTTGCCGACTGGTTTTTTAGGTACGAAGCCCAAGAGTTTCTCTACTTCCTTCTCATCGATAGATGCACGACCTGCAACAGTAGTCCAACTAATGTCGACCCCACTTCGTGTCCTACCGAAGATGCCTTCGAGTGAAGCTCGAAGACTCTCACGCTTCGCTTCCAGATCATCGATCTGGTTTCCTATTTGTAAGAACAACAAGGCATTGTTGTCCACCTCAGTATCTTCGATCTCGACTTCCGAGGTTTTGTTCAGTTCTTTTTTTAGTCCAGTACAACCCAACTCCCCAGAAGAGTCGTAGAACTTACAATAGAACTGACAGTAGCTGGCATCCTTTTCAGGTTCAGGTGCATCGGCTGCACTCTTAATACTCTCGAGCCAAGCCAATGCTTCTTCAGCAATCGCTGGGTCATAGTCTTCAGAGTGAACCTTTACATCTCGTTCATCACCATCCCGGGCTATGGCACATAAGTTAACAGTCTTAACTTTGTAACCGTTCTTCTCCAACAGGTAGCCATATGTATGAACTTGCCAACGCTGGTTCTTTGATGGAAAGTAACTAAGGTTCTTAATCTTAGTTGTCTTCCAGTCAACGACTGCACCAGTTTCAGGAATGAATAGATCTATATGGGCTTTCATTCCATTGTATTCGACTTCGGTCTCAACTAGATACTTCTTACCATCCGGATCCAAAGCTTCGATTGATTTCTCAATCTCTGCATGGATGGCCGTTCCCATGATGGCTGCTAGTTTGAGTTCGTTGTCGTTAGTTTCGGCTTGTCCATTTAACCGAAACCAAACTTTGCGTGAACAGCCACCGAGTTCTGATGGCCCTATCTGCACCTGAGTGCTACGAGATTTGCTTGCATCCTTAGCTCGTAGAACTTGGATAAGTAAATCTTTAATCTCACTCATCTGCTTCACCTTTCTTTAGATCATCCTGCACCTTGTTATAGGCTGTCCAGAATAGTGCATAGTAAGAAATATCAAAAGGAAAAGTCTTCATATGCGTGACCAATGCACCGGTGTGTGCATAGGCTTGGATCCCTGCTTCCTTCAGTAGATTGAAGAAGATAATATCTTCGCCAATAAACTTATCTTCCTTAAGATCATTCTCATGGAAGAAACTTTTATCCGGGAACTTCTCCCTTAGCTTTGGAATAATTGACTTGTGCATCAACACACATCCAAAGCCAGCAGAGTCAATCGGAATAATTTCATTCTCTGGTAGTGGGTGTATGTATTCAATCTCGTATTTACTTCTACCTTCTTTGAAGATGGTAGGCATTGGAACCGGTAGGTTATTGATGCTGTCTTTCCAGACAAAGTATACGCCAGATACAACAGGTCGTGAGACCTTATCTGCTGCATCCCATAGAGTCTTGAGGACTTCTTTAGTCAGCACAATATCTGAATCAACCCAGAGCAACCAGTCAGTTTTAGATTGGTCTGCCCATAGATCGAACAACTGCATACGCTGACGAGAGATCTGATTACCCTTGACTCTCATTGCATTGTTGATAGGCACACCAACTGTGTGTGCCATAAGCATCGTGTATACAAGTCCTTCTGTGAACTTGCCATCAGTCACACCGTTGTCACACCATGAGATTGATAAAGTTTCTTTGCTACTGTGTGGCAACTGGTGACCTTTCATCTTGCATAAGTTTGATTGCATACTCTAAGCCATCTACTAATCCCTGATTGTATTCAGATGTTGGTGGAGGTTCAATAGCTTTTATCTTCTTTGTAAATTGATCTATGTAAAAATCTTTAAGCAACATTCTGTAGCCCCTTAATGTATTGCTCTGCCAGTTCGGAGACCTTCGCTTCTCCATCGAGTGGTTTCCAGATAATCATTACACCGGGCAAGATTAAATTCTTTTCCTCGGGCAATGGAACTAGGTTAACCATTGTGTCTGCCATGAAATCTTTTTCATGCATCCAATCTACGAGATCAAACTTTGCGAGCTGATACTTAGTCGACTCGTAAGCGTGATCCCACCATACAGATACTGCTCCCTCATTGCTATAGGAAAATCCCATTACCCATGGATGAGGGCGGAATGAACGATCAGAGAACTCGGACATTTGTGCATAAATCGTGTCGACCTCTATGAGTTTCTCGTTCATGGCATAAGTGTGACACACAGGACTGACAAGCATTCATACATTTTGCGAAGCTCGGAGTGTCGTGCTATTGTCCGGCTACCTCGCAAGAGGTGGGGCAGAAACTTCAAGGCGACACTATACGGTGTAGCACCTAACCACCATAATTTTTTATGGGGGGTAGGGGGGCATTTCTTCTTGCTCCTCTGCCGGTGTAGTTTTGTGGCACAAAAAAAGAGGGGCCCCCGAAGGGGCCCCATCTAGTTACTATTAAGTTTTAGTCTGCATCTTCTGGATCTGTATACAGAGCTGCCAATGTCTTTTCATTCTCGATCTTCTGAGCCTTCAAAGAAAGTCCTGTAGCTGCTGCAATGAAAGCCAATACTGCTTCCTGTGGAATGTCTGCATAGGTTGCAACGACTGCTACCAATGCCTGAATGAGACCAGCCCATGCGGCTGGGTTCTTCATGAATATGTTGATCTTCATACTTAGTCCTCCTTTGGACTTATGACTTAAAGACTGGCTTACCAAAGCCAACTACTGTCACAGATTGTGAGCGGCGTAGCTTTGAACCATTCTTCTTTTTGAAGGCACGAACCTTCAGGCAGACTTGTCCACCATTGCGTTGGTCACCCCTTTTGTCTGGGGCTGTATTGCCTTCGACACAGGTAACAGTACCATCGCCATTGTCCTTGACCACGATACCGACATGAGAGATGCGATCTACTCCATCGTTTGGAAAGTCCATGAAACAGATGTCTCCGGGTAGAGGGGTCGCTTCATCGCTGGCCTTCTCCCATTGATCCTTCTTCATGAACGCTGTAGCCCCGGCGACTGTGGATACACAGTTAGGGATCTTTAATGCAACCTCTGAGGCACACCAGTTGACGAATGAACCACACCAAGGCAGGAAGTTAGCCTTAGTGAAGGCTCCATACTTGGTCTCGTTATTCTTTGGGCCCTCAATTACATTGAGTTCACCCTTTGCTACTGCAATAAAGTCTGCTCTTTGACCCATGATTAGTTCGCCTTCTTATCTACTTTGGCAAATGCTTCATTGATCTCTTCGGCTGATAGCGTTCCATCTGCTAGATAGAATCGAGCTAGAGCTTCTAATACTCGTGCTGCACCCAAAGCACCTGCAAGTACGGCTGCTTGCCATACCTCAATGCCAACGAGTGATCCAGCACCAATGACTCCCAATGATTCTGCTGCAATTACTGCAACAATCCTTGAGAGAATACTTTTTAATGTATTCATTATTCATCATCCTTTGGGTTACGAATTGGGTAGCTAATGCACCATGCAAGGAATGTTCCCCAGATGGCGATACCTACGATCTGCTTTGCTGAACCATCAAGGACTACCCATGCAATACCCATGCCGAGTAGTGTCCATAACTGATCCAACATATCTCTAAAGAAGTTCTTCAAGGTTTTCTTCTCCTTACACTTTTGCCTTCTCTACCGGATGCGGCTCCGCCGCCACCTGTAGATCCACCACCAGAGGGGGTTCTAGTTGTGGATGATGCCGCCATACCGGCGGCTGTTACTGCTGCTTGTCCTGCGATAACTGAAGCAACAATAATCTTTTCTGACTCTGCTCTTTCTTCTTCACTCATATCAGCACCAATGCTTGTGATAGCAAGCAAAGCCTGACTGGGATCACTAAAGATGGCAGAGATAAGTTCTGCTGGGCTTTCTAATAACACAAGTGCAGCAGCTACTTCAGCAGTAATAACTACTTCATTGCCATTGGCATCTTGTCTTACTTCAACAGGAGTTTCAGGTGGAAGGTCGGCATATGTAATGCCAGCTTCAGCCAATGCTTCTGCTGTTACATTTTCACCAGAGGCAACAGCCTCTGCAATTATATTTTCTGCAATAGCCTGTCGTTCTTCCGGTGTTGATTCTTCCGTTGCTACCATTGGAGGATCAGGTTCGATAACAGGGGGTTCAGGTTGAGGAAGTGGTTCAGGTAATGGAGGTTCAGGTTCCGGTTCAGGAGCTAGTGGATCAGGAACTACCTCTGGCTCGGGAGCAGGAGTTGGAACAGGCTCTGGCTCAGGCTCTGGCACAGGGGCAGGATCCGGAATTGCTTCGGGTACTGGAGCTGGTTGTTCAGGCTCTGGAGCAGGTGGTTCGGGTAACGGCTCAGGAGATGGCACAGGTTCGGGCTGAGGTACTGGAACTGGCTCTGGAAGTGGGATTGGTTGAGGAAGAGGAACTGGAATTGGCTGAGGAAGAGGCACCGGTTCTGGCGTTGGTACCGGATCTGGTACAGGTTGAGGAACAGGTTGAGGTTCTGGAACCGGGGTGGGTGTAGGTGATACAGATGGAGAAGGAGTAGGCGATGGATCAACAGTCGGCGTTGGTGTTGGCTCTGGTGTTTGGGTTTGTGTCGGGGTTGGTTGTGGGCTGGGTTCAGGGGTCGGCTCCACAGAAGGCGAGGCTACAGGGCTTGGAGTTGGACTTGGCTCAGTCGCAGGAACATTTGAAGGAGTTGCAGTCTCAGTTGGAGTCGGTGTTGGACTCGGAGATGGAGAAGCTTCCGGAGTCGGAGAAGGTGTAGGAGTTGGCGTAATGCCATTGTAAAATCTTCCGGGCCCTGAGTAGTTATCACTTATGTAAGTAGTCCATTGACCAATGAAACCACCTTCGCAAAACAATCTTGCTATGTCACCTCTACCATTGAAGTAAGAGTTGTCAGCATCCCAACCTGTAGTGGCGGTATGTGTTTCGCCAGCAGGATTAGAACAGGTAACTAATACGCCTCTAACCATCAACTCCGGTGGAGTTGCATGAGATTCAGGTATAAACCATAGTGATGTTCCAAAAGTTAAAAAGAGTACTGCTAGTAGGTTTCTAACTCTTTTCTTATCCATATTTGTGAACCTGTTCCTATTAAAGTTAAGTGGTCTTTCATTAGAATAATGAATAGATCAATAGCAGCTTGTGGCCGCATATTGATTGGGGCATCTAGCTCCCATAGATAATCATCGAATGCCATAATCCCACCGGGCTTAAGTGCTTTCCACGCTAGGCTGGCATCTATAAATACTGCTTGTGCTGTGTGATCTCCATCGATGTATATGAAATCGTAGATCTCTTTATCATCGCTGGTGGCAAGGAACTTATGGCTTTCCATCTTGCATTTAATTACATTAGAAAATTCTTTTAACTTCTCATCGTAGACTCTCTCAACATCTGAGAAGTCCATCTCATGGTGGATCTCTTCATCAGATCCCTGCCAAGTATCAACATCGGTAAGGATAGAACTCTTGTCAGTAAGTATGTTCTGCATCAGCCATAGGCTGGCATCACCGGTATAGACACCTATCTGCAAGAAGTGAAGGTTTGGTTTGCCCTTAAACTCTTCTAAGTATTCGGCAAAGTAACCTTTGGCCGCAATGTTAAACCAGTTAGGGTAGTTACTTTCGTTTGGCTGTGATGATGTCATAGATCAAGTCTACCTTTATTTGTAGGGCATTGACCTGATCCTTGAGGCTTGAGCCACCATTGGTTTTAAGTTCTTGTAAATAGTGGATAACCATCCATCGAATACCAGCAGCAAAGCCGCCAATGATTGCAAGGATAGATACTGTAAATGCTGCCCAGTCCATAGCCGACATCAGACTACCGTTCTCATAGTAATGGTAATGATTCCACCGAAGTTCTCATTGTTTCCAGATGGTGGGGTCATTCTTGTAAAGGCAATCTCTTCGATAACAGCATCGAAGTTTTCACCGGATGTAAAGTCTTGAACGAGAACCGTTGCACCATCTGATTCAACAGTCTCTAAAGCTGATAGACGAAACTTAGCTCCGCCTAAAGTTCCGAAACGAGTGTTACGGCGGTCTGATTCAAAGTCATAACACATCAATGGGAGTTGGATAAGGCGTGATCTAGTAGGGCTAGGGATAGCCTTGATGGCATAACCCCTCATGATTGCACCAGTAGCTGCATTATCTGCATTGCGATACAAAGTAAAGGCTAACTGTCCATTGACCTGAGTTGATGCGTAAGCACCAGATAGATCGAAATCTGTATTGTATGCATTGCCAGTAGTCAGGGTTGTGATCTGAGTACGACCTTCATTGGCATCTGCATAGATTTCAATGTTTCCAGAAAGGGTTCCGGTCTCAACACGGACACGCTTCCATGCTTTCTTTTCTAATGTTCCCCAGTTAACGATAGCTGTCTGGAGTGTTCCTTCAGCAACTAGATTAGTTGCGTGTTGTAAATATGTTCCGCTTGAATGAACAGAGAAAAATAACTGTGCTGATGTAGGGAAGAATCCCAAGGCATCTACTGATCCGGTAGATCCAGTAGCAACGATGTCTGTTGCATATGGATAGGTTCCATCATCTAGTAGTTGTCCAAGGTAGATACGATAGATACCAGAGGCACCACCGATACCAGCCTTGACACCTGCATAGATGTAAGAGTCTCTAGCTGCAAAGCCAAGGATTGGATTGGTTGTATTAAAAATCAATGGGCCATAGACGATAGTTGCATCATCTGCAATAGCCGCAATACGGACACCACGAGAGGTTCCGATAGCAAGGTAGGTTCCAAGGTATCCAAAGAGTGATCGAACTGTCTCGCCTCGAGGGATGTCTGCTACTGATACGGCAGCACCCAAGGCACCAGTTGAGTCTGGGGCAATCTTAAAGATTGCAGACTTATCTCCAGCATAACCAGCCACATAAATTGCACCACGACCTTCAGCTATGTCAGACCAGATCCAACCTACTGGAACGGTAGTTGTATTAGCTATCGATGTTATGGTTGAAAGGTTTGTATGTGATCCACCATGACCACCAGCAAAAGGAAGTTCATATACTGCTGCTACTGGTGTAGTACCAGTTACATAACTAACACCAGCCATGATGCGGTTCTTTACATACTGTAAGACAACGCTGGTAGCGTTGGCAGTATTGATTTGATAGTGAGCATGAAGTGTTGGACTTGCAGCAGTTAGATCGTAATCATAAATGTACGTAGCGGTGGCAAGATAGAGTGTAGTTCCATCTGTCTCTGCCGCTAAGATCTCAGTAGATAAAGCAGATCCAAGGATGAGTGATGTGGATGTGCCACCTGCTGTTACTCTGGCAACACGAACTGCTGTGCTACCTGCTGCTGCACAATCAATGTGCAATACATAATCAACGCCACTAATAGTGGCAGGTAATGATATTACTCTTCCAGATGAGTTGGTTGCTGCTGGATAAATTTTAGTTGTATCTTTAAGTAAAGAGATCTGCCCGGGAGTCCATGGGTCAATGCCCTGTCCTGTAAAGTAACGGAAGCGTAATTGTTCTGCGTTACCTTCTAGTGCTTCCTGATACTGGACACCTTCACCAAGGTGAAAGGATGTTTGAGATCTAACCCAAAGACCTGAGTCAAGAGTCTGTTCACCCGGTTCACGAGCTTGGTCAACACGCTCATACTTCCATCGGGCAGTAGATCTACGGTATGGGGTTGTGTCGTTCACATTCAAAAGGAAAGGCAGACCACCAATAGCCACATCAAAGGCATAAGTGTTTGGATCGTAGTATTGAGAGCTTCGACCTGTGAGGTCGACAATGACTGTCTCCGTAATATCCGGGGATTTAGACTGCTTTAATACCACGCTGTCTCCTTATGGGGAATTATGAAAGTTCTTACTTATGACATTGGGCGAGGACACTTTCTAAACTGCCCCTGTTTCAAACTATTCTGTTACTTCAATCCAAGATGTTGTTGCTTCATCCCAGTCATAAACCTTGCCATCAGTAGGCATTGGGGTAGGAGCTTCCCATAAATAAGTGCTTGAGTTCTTTGTCCATGATGGATAAGGTTGTGGTGCATAGAATCCAATACCATCAAAGTGGTATCCAACGCCAGCATAGTTCTTATGAATTGGAAACTTGCCACCTGAGTGAACGCCACCAATAGTATTGTAAGAGGTCTGAACCCATTCACCGCCAAGGTTTGTCTCACACCAATCTGGCCCATCAGCCACAATTACTTGTGTGACAATTCCATCTTCTACTTTTGCATAGTGACCCATTTATTTATCCTTATCTTCTCCGTAAAGAGTTACTGTGTTTACTAATTTAACATCTCGCTTTGTAACTATCCCACCTTTTTCATCAAGCTGGGCTTTAGCAGTTGTTTCATTATCGGCTATAATATGAACTAACATATTAACCTCATAGCTAAAACATTGAGTTGGTTTAGTTTCTTTAATTTTACTTACATTACTCATATTACCCTCTCATTAGACTGCATATCTTACAATAACAATACCTGACCCACCAGCACCTCCAAGTTGGGTAGTTGGACTACCTGTACCTCTAGCACCACCTCCACCACCGCCAGTATTAACTAAACCGTTCTTACCAGAACCCGGGCCAGCACCATTACCGCCACCACCAGCACCACCACGACCCTGTGATATTTGTCCATTACCTCCACCACCGCCAGCGTAAGTAAATGAAGAGCCTGAAATAGAAACTGCAACACCTGCACCACCAGCACCACCTACACCAGTAGATGAACTACCATTACTACCTGCTGCACCAGCACCTCCACCACCACCGCCTGAATAATATGTAGCAGAAGCATCACCTCTACCTCCAACATAACCTTGATTTGCAGTTGGTGTACCACCAGCAGTACTTAAATCACGAGATGCTCCACCTGAACCACCACCCTGAGCCTCGTATACTCCACCGTTATCATACCCAGAACCCCTACCACCTCCAGTAGATGTAATAGTAGAAAATACTGAGTTGTTACCACTAACTGACTTATTAGTTCCTGGATATACACCAGCTCCAGCACCACCTGCTCCAACAGTTACGGTATAAGCCTGTGCAGTTAAAGATAATGCAGTTTCTAAGGATCCTCCACCGCCAGTTGCAGTTACAGTTGATCGAAGACCACCTGCTCCACCACCACCGCCGTGGTCACCAGCACCAGCACCTCCACCACCGCCACCTGCTACTACTAAGTAGTCAGCAGTTAATGATTGGCTTGGAGTAAATGTTCCTGATGAATAAAATGCGTGATACCAATAAACGCCATCGGTATTTATTGTTCCACCTGTTGCTTTAGCAGTTGGTACTCCAGTATAAAAGAATCCTGAATTGTTAAATGTGTGGATTGTGTTGCCACCTGATGTAGTTACAGTTCCACCAGTTGCTAGTTGTACTGTGCCAGCGTATCGAGCTATTACAACTCCTGCACCACCATTGCCACCCGGGGTATGACTGCTATTAGCATAAGACCCACCACCACCACCGCCACCAAGATTTTGAGTTCCATCAAGTCCACCTGACTGCGTTGAGTTACCACCGCCACCTGTACCACCAGTACCAACATCAGTATCTAAATAAGTACCACCACCACCGCCACCTGCGTAAGTAACTGATGAACCAGTTATGGATACGGCTACACCATTACCACCATTTCCACCTACAGTTGATGTACCGTTACTGCCTACCGCTCCTGCTCCACCGCCACCACCTGCACCATATGCACCAGAAGCAGTTGAACTACCGCCAGCAAAACCTTGATTAGATTGTGGCGTTCCACCTGAACGATTAGTTGAACCATCTACTGAGGCACCACCACCTGAACCACCATTACCACCAGTACCAGTAGTATTAGGGTTATTAGCACTAGAACCATAACCGCCTCCAGTAGATGTAATAGTTGAAAATACTGAGTTATTACCAGCAGTTGATTCTACGCTATTTATAGTATTTGCAGCACCGCCAGCACCAACAGTCACGGTAAATGAAGTATTTGGTGCCATAGTTAAAGCAGTTTCTAAAGAACCACCGCCACCAGTTGCAGTTACAGTAGAACGAAGTCCACCAGCACCACCACCACCACCTGATGCACCTCCACCACCAAGTAAGAACGCCGAAGCACCACCTGCACCACCGCCTGCTACTACTAAGTAGTCAACAATAAAAGCAGCAGATCCAAAAGTTCTCATACCGCCCAAGCCTCTGGCTGAGCCTCCTGCTAATGTACTGATAAGTGGCATTGTTAGATCTCCTTATTAGGCAAACTTGGTTTGTGTCTCAAGAACTGTGAATGTTGCAGAAGCTGTCTTAATAATTGTAAATGAGTAAGCATCAATAGATGATGCGTTACCAGCCGTGATTGCTGCTGGAACCTTTGGGGTTACAGTAGTTCCATCAATCTGGATTGTGTTTGGATAGTAGGCAGTAGTTCCATTGGTATTAAGCCACACTACTGTTATAGCATCTCCAGTAGCCATTGCGGTATTAAGAGATACGCTAGAACTGTATCGAATGTTAAGAGTATGGTTTGCTGTTGCGTTGGATGTGTAATACCAGATAGAAGCAGTCTCAACATTTAAGTTGATTGTGCCAGTTGCAGCAGAAGCCACAACATTGACATCTTCTTCTAACCCTCGAACTACTGTGTCTTCAAGGGTTCCACCCTTTGCACGAGCTAGAGGGTATCCACCTGCTAAGGATCCATCGTGTACTACTACTGTGTCCTTATCAGTATCTACTGTCAATTCGCCCAGTAGTCCTGTAAAGGATGCGTGTTGTGCCGTAGTTCCTCTACGGCGTTGGAATGCGAATGGCATTAGATCGTTCCCCAATCTGCTAAGGAAGCCCAAGAAGCGGCTGTTCCGTTTGTTGTTAAGAAATATCCTGAATTCCCTGTTTGAGAAGGAATATAGGAAGCTGCTGTGGTTGCACTATTAGCCGCCGAGGTGGCTGAAGTGGCCGCAGAAGATGCTGATGTTGCTGCACTTGTTGCTGATGTGCTTGCACTAGATGCAGATGTCGCTGCTGATGTCGCCGAAGTTGAGGCTGAACTAGCAGAGGTTGCTGCACTTGTTGCTGAAGTTGCTGCTGATGCAGCGACAGTAGAGATATTGATATAAGTAGTTGATGTCGTATCAGGATCTACAATGGTTCCCATATCACGGACAAGACCTGCACCTGTAACATCTACTAGAGATGAATAACTTGTTGCTGCCGAACTTGCTGAGGTAGCAGCAGATGATGCACTTGTTGCTGCTGAGGTTGCTGATGTAGCGGCTGAAGTAGCAGAAGTCGAAGCACTAGATGCTGAGGTAGAAGCTGCTGTAGCAGAGTTAGAAGCAGATGTTGCACTAGCCGCTGCTGATGTAGTCGATCCATAAAGAGTATCGATGTAAGACTTATTAGTTGCATCTGTAGATGCAGTAGGTGTAGCAAGATCTGTAATCTTGTTATTACCCATCGACAAAGCACCAGTCATAGAGTCGCCAGCCTTGGCAACCTTGGCTCCTATAGATGTGGCTACAGTTGTAGCAAAGTTAGGATCATCACCAAGTGCTGCTGCTAACTCATCAAGAGTATCAAGAGTTCCCGGAGCAGAAGCAACCACATTGGCTACTGCTGTATCCACATAAGACTTAGTTGCTGCATCTGTATTAGCAGATGGAGTTCCAAGACCTGTGATTTTGTAGGTTCCGGCAGCAAGATCAGAACCTAATGTTCCGCTTGTGATTATCTTAGATGTAAGGGTTGATGCAACTCCGTCAAGAGTTACTGTGCCTGTGGCATTGGGAAGAGTGATTGTTCGATCTGCTGTTGGGTCTGTAACTGTAAGGGTAGTTTCAAAAGTATCATCGGTTGCACCTTCAAACTGAATGCCACCAGTTGCAATAACTGCACCGGATAGAATCTTGGCTGAAAGTGTTTGTGCATCTGATGTTCCGACAACATCACCAGTTACTCCGTGAACACCTGCCTTAGTAGGTGTAGCGGCTGATCCAATGTGAGCAGAAAACTCGTTGAAATCCTGACCAGAAACCACATGGCGAACCGTTGCACCAGCAGAGTGAGCCACATTTGTTGTGCTGTCTTCTCCACGAGTTACAGTAAGGGTGGTTCCACCACCTGATGCAGTTACCTTGATAAGTTCTTCTTTGTTGGTATCTGGATCAATAACCAAGGTATAAGGGTAGTTGCTTGGAAAACCTGTTACTAGGTCAAGCGTGATCGATAGAACAGTACTATCGATACCTGTTGATAGCGATGCCTGTTTTGCTGTTGAGGCGTAATATCTTTTCTGGGCCATTGGTTACCTCGTATAGTGGAGTCGGGGTGGATAAAGATCTCGAAGCTGGGCAGCCTCTTGCTGTAGTCGTTGCTGGTATAGACCAAGGTAGAATCGTGCAACAGATGCACCGCTACCGATTGGCTTGGATTGATCCATCATGTCTGCTTCTACTGACTGATTTGGGATTCGTGCAGCATCTGAACCAACGATAAGTCGAGCAATGGCTCCATAAGTAATCACATCAATAGTAGATGCTGGAAGACCAGTTACTGTTTCATAGATGTCAGTCTCAGCAGAAAGAACTG